>QRFC01003355.1_pt1 | contig 10739 bp, 10 predicted proteins | sample 1861061 | NCBI WGS metagenome assembly QRFC01 (sample SAMN09711282, study PRJNA482702) | Human gut metagenome, whole genome shotgun sequencing project. | reverse complement strand
CAGGGCCCGGGCATAGGTGGGATCCAGGGCGTGCTCGGCGTCCACAAAGGCCACCTCGCCGCCCAGCTTCTGGGCCTGGGCCAGAATGTGCAGGGCCAGGGTGGTCTTACCGGAGGACTCCGGCCCGTAGATCTCGATGATGCGCCCCCGGGGCACGCCGCCGATGCCCAGGGCCAGGTCCAGGGCCAGGGAGCCGGTGGGGATGGCCTCCACGTTGGTCTCGGCGTTTTCGCCGTATCGCATGATGGAGCCCTTGCCGTACATCTTCTCGATCTGCTGCATGGCCGTCTCCAGGGCCTTTTTTTTGTCGGAACCCGCAGGGACTGCGGCGGACGTATCCTTTTTCGCTGCCATTTTCGTCTCCTCCTCTAATTTATATTGCCGTGATGGTATCACAAAGCCTGTCCGGAAAAGCGGACAGTCAGATCTCCTGATACAGGTCCCCCAGCACCACCCGGGGGATGCCCGCCGGGTCCGGGAGAATTTCCAGGTCGCCGAAGCCCACGCTGCGCATCAGCCGCAGCACGTCGTCGGCCTGGCCGATGCCCACCTCGAAGCACAGCCGGGACCCGGGATGCAGCACCGAGCGCCAGTGGGCGCAGATGGCCCGGTAAAAGTCCAGGCCGTCGGCCCCGCCGTCCAGGGCCATGTGGGGCTCGTAATCCCGGACGGAGGCGTCCAGCCCGGGAATATCCCCGGAGGGGATATAGGGGGGATTGCTGACGATGCAGTCAAAGTCCCCCAGCCGCTGGAGCGGCGGGCGCAGGGCGTCCAGCTGCATGGCTGTCACCCGGCCGGTAAGGCCGCAGCGGCGGATGTTCTGGCGGCAGACCCGCAAAGCCCCGTCGCTGAGCTCCCCCAGCACCACCCGGGCGTCCTTCACCTGGCTGGCGATGGCCAGGCCCAGGCAGCCGGAACCGGCGCACAGGTCCAGGACCCGGGGGGCCTCCTGCTGCCGCAGCCAGCCGATGGCGGCCTCGGCCAGGGTCTCCGTGTCGGGCCGGGGGATCAGCACGCTTTCGCTGATGTCCAGGGGCAGGCCGTAAAACTCCCACTCGCCGATGAGATAAGCCACCGGCTCCCCGGCCAGACGCCGGCGGGCCAGCGCCCAGGCCGCCTCCTCCACCTCCGGGGACGCGTACAGCGCGCCGTCCCGCAGCAGCCGGGCCTTATCCTTTCCGGCGGCGAAGCACACCAGCTCCCGGGCCTCCAGGGTGGCGGCCTCGATCCCCGCCTGCCGCAGGGACCGCCGGATATCCAGGGTCAGATCGTTGTATGTAACAGCCATTACCAGGCGTCCTTTCCCTGCTCCTCCGGCAGCACCAGCTTCAGGGCCTCGATGGCCACCTCCAGCATGGAGTCGTCCGGCTCGTTGGTGGTGAAATTCTGAAGCCACATGCCCGGGGCGGACAGGACCCGGGTCACGGCGTTGTCGTGACGGCCCACAAAGCGGTTGAATTCATAGGTAACGCCCACCACCGGGATCAGCAGCAGCAGATGCATGGCCACCCGGACCCACAGATTCTGCCAGTTCACATAGCTGAACACGATGCTGCTGCACAGAATGGACACCACGATGACCACGAACAGGAAGCTGGTGCCGCAGCGGGGGTGGTGCTTGGGCTGGATGCGGGCGTTTTCCACCGTCAGCGGCAGGCCCGCCTCATAGCAGAAGATGGTCTTATGCTCCGCCCCGTGATAGCAGAATACCCGGCGCACGTCCTTCTGCCTGGAGCAGAGGATCAGGTATCCCAGGAAAATGGCGATCTTCACCGCCCCCTCGATGAGGTTGTGGACGGCGGCATGCCGGGCGTGGAACAGCCCGGCGATGAAGGTGGGCAGCAGCATAAACAGCAGCAGGGTCAGCCCCAGGGACAGGATCACCGACACCCACACCAGCACCGACTGCAGCTTCTCCGCCGGAACGTGCTCCTCCAGCCACTTATCCAGCTTGGAGGGCTGGACGTTTTCGTCCTCGGGGTAATAGTCGGCGGAGAACATCAGGGCCTTGACGCCCCGGACCATGGAGTCCAGAAACGTGACGGCCCCCCGGATGATGGGCCAGCCCAGAATGGGATACTTGTCCTTGATCAGGGTCAGCTCCTCCACCTTGGTCACCAGGCCCTCCGGCGAGCGGACCACGATGGCCTGCTTTTCCGGCCCGCGCATGAGAATGCCCTCGATCAGGGCCTGACCGCCGATGGAGGTGCGGAATTGCTTGTTATTTTTTTCCATGGGGAATGGGTTCCTTTCCAGTATCATAACACACCCGCCGCAAAAATGCAACAGGCGTTCGATTTTTACAGCTCCTGGCCGGAGATGGGCAGCCGGATGGTGACGATGGCCCCGCCGCCGTCGGCGTTGCCGATGTCGAACACGCCGCCGTGGCGCTGGACGATCTCGTCGCACACCGCCAGGCCGATGCCGCTGCCTCGGGCCTTGGAGGAGCCCTTATAAAACTTCTGCTTCACAAAGGGGACCTCCGCCGGAGGGATGCCGGGGCCGTAGTCCCGGATACGCACCACATAGCTGTCCCCCTCCTGGGTCATATCCACGTCGATGCGCTTGCCTGCGCCGCCGTGCTTGGCGGCGTTGTCCAGCACGTTGCAGAACACCTGCTTCAGCCGCTGGGGATCCCCGGAGATGGGCTCGGTATACAGCTCCTGATCGCTGTGATAGTTCAGCTGGATGCCGTCCTGGCGGAACAGCTCCCGATAGGTATAGATGGCGTCCTCCAGCTCCGCCTGCAGGTCCATTTCCTCCACCTGCAGGGTGAAGCGGCCGTCCTGCATTTTGGAAAATTCCAGCAGCTCCTCCACCATGCCCGTCAGGCGGCGGGCCTCCTTGACGATGATGCGCAGGCCCCGGCGCAGCTGGCGTGGGTCGCCGGTCTCATCCCCCAGCAGGGTCTCGCCCCAGCCGCTGATGGCCGTCAGAGGGGTGCGCAGCTCGTGGGACACGGAGGAGATGAACTCCGTCTGCATTTTCTCGCTCTGGCTGATCTTCAGGGACATGTTGTTGATGTTGTCCACCAGCTGGCCCAGCTCGTCGGTATACTTGTTGGCGATCTGGATGCCGTAGCTGCCGGAGGAGATGCGCTTGGCGGCCTCGGACACCTCCGCCACCGGCTGCACCACGTTGTTGATGAAGATCAGGTTGGACACGAAGATCAGGAAGATCACCGCCGCGATGACGGCGGCCATCACCAGCACCGTCAGCCACAGCTGCTGATCCAGCAGCCGGGTAGAGGTGACGAACCGCATCACGGCCACCACCGTTCCGTTGTAGAACACCGGGCTGGACACCGCCAGGATGCTCTCGCCGGTCAGGGGGTCCCGGCCGGAGAAGGAGGCGGTCTTGCCGGTTTCCACGGCCCGGCCCACCTCCGGGGTGGCGGGGGTGCTGCCGGCCACGGCGCCCCGGGAGGACAGCTCCACCTGGCGCTTGCCGTTGATGAATTGCAGCTCCACGTTCTTGGCCAGGCTGTCGTTCATGCTGTAATCCGTGACGTATTGGGCGGCCCGGCGGTAATACTCGCTGTAGCTGCCCATGCTGTAGGCGCTGAAATAGTCGGAGCCGGACTTGGCCTTGGCCTCCAGAGAGGACCTGGCCCGGGCGTCCAGGCTGGAGCTGATGGTGGCGGCGGAGAGCACGCCCACCAGCACCAGAATGACGATAATGGGTCCCACGCTGCTGGCCAGCCAGCGGCGGCGCAGACCCCGCAGCTTCAGCCGCTTCCCCTGTCCCCGGGTGAACAGCCGCAGCTTGTTATCCGTGTTGGTATCCATGGCTTAAAAGCCCCACTTGTATCCGTAGCCCCACACGGTGTTGATATAGGTGGGGCTGGTGGGGCTGTCCTCGATTTTCAGCCGCAGACGCCGGACGTTGACGTCCACGATCTTCAGCTCGCCGAAATAGTCCCGGCCCCACACCAGGTCCAGGATCTCCTCCCGGGACAGGGCCTTGCCGGGATTTTCCATGAACATCCGCATGATGGAATACTCCACCTGGGTCAGCTTGATGCGCTGGCCGTTTTTCTCCAGGGTGCGGTTGCGGGTGTTCAGCAGGAAGGGGGGCTGGCTGATGGTGCCCGGCGGCAGCTCCTGGGTGCCGCCGCTGCTGCGGCGGATCAGGGCGTCCACCCGGGCGGTAAGCTCCACCGGGGAGAAGGGCTTGGTCACATAGTCGTCGGCCCCGTTCATCAGGCCCGTGACCTTGTCCATCTCCTGGGACCGGGCCGTCAGCATGATGATGCCGATGCGGGGGTTGGTGGCCCGGATGCGGCGGCACACCTCGAACCCGTCGATGCCCGGCAGCATCACGTCCAGCAGGGCCACCAGCGTGTCCGGATTCTCGTGGAGCTTGTCCAGGGCCTCCTCGCCGGTCTCGGCCTCCACCACCTCGTATCCTGCCCGGCGCAGGTTGATCACAATAAAGCTACGGATGCTGGATTCATCCTCCAGAACCATTACCTTTCTCATGGATTCGACGTTCCTTTCCTCGGATTTTCATGCGGCCCACTCGGCCATCACCAGGTTGAAGCCCAGGCGCAGGCTCTCCTCGTCCAGGCCGCAGTAGTTGGCCCCGGCCAGCAGCTCCCCGCCGTAGGTGACGCCGTTCTGGCGCTTGAGGGCCATGCGGCTGCCCATCATGGCCCGCTTTTCCCGGTTGTCGCCGGTAAGGGCGTACAGGGCCGCCACCGGCTGTCCGTTGGACAGCAGCACCACCTGGCTCTCGTACGCGCCGTTTTCGGCGGTGGTGAAGGTGGCCTCCCCCTGCCAGGTATCCGGCAGGCGGAAATACCACCCGGCGGACAGATCGTGATAGGTCACGCAGTGGACCTCCGGGCTTTCGTCGCCGCAGTAGCTGATCCAGCGGACCAGCCCCCGCACCGCCGCGGCGGTGTTGGCGGCAGCGCCGCTTCCCGCGTCGGCGGCGGCAGTCTCCGGCGCGGGGATCTCCACGCTGCCGTCGCCGTCGATGTCCTGGGGCTTGAGCTGCATATAGGGGTACACGGCGGCGGTGAGGCCGGTGGTCCGGTCCTGGGCGATGTTGGTCAGTCCGCCGCTCTCCTGCCACACCAGGATATCCGTCATGGCCATACCCTGGCTGTTGACGCCGGTGGCAAATACGGCGGGGGTGCCGTCGGAGAGCTTGCCCACCACCACGCTGCCCCGGCTCAGCTCCGCCATGGTGTAGGATAGCACGCTGCTGTAGCTGGCGGAGATCACGTCGTCCTTGCGGATATACAGCCCCGCCACCGGCTGGCCATCGTTATCCGAGCGGAACAGCAGCAGGCTCTTGACGCCGTCGCCGTCCAGGTCCGTGACGGTGAAGCGGGTATAGCCGCTTTGCAGCAGCACATAGGGGTCCGGCTGGGGCACATACACGGCCACGGTCTGCACGTCGGCGCTGATGCGCCAGCCCACGATGATCTCCAGCCGGCCGTTGCCGGTGAGGTCCTCATACTGGACACTGTCGATGGCGGTGCCGCTGCTTTCGATGACGCACAGGCGGTGATAGGTGTCGTCCTCCGGCCGGAAAACGAAGATTTTCAGGGGCTTTTCGTCGTCCTGCAGCCGCATGAATACCAGGGCCTCCGACAGGCCGTCGTTGTCCAGGTCCACCATCTGCACCGGCTGGATGTTCTGCCCGGTGCTGGGGCCCACCAGCTCATAGCCCTGCTTCTGCAGGTCGTCCAGCTCCTGGGACAGCCCCTCGTATTCCGCCGACACCCGGGGCAGGGTGAACAGATCCTCCACCGACGAGCGGAACATACACCCGGTCAGGGTCAGCGACATAACCGCCGCCAGAAGCAGCGCCGCCACGCGCTGCGGCAAATGTTTCATTAGAACGATCCCTCCCCCGGTCCGATTTTTTCACTCATCTATCATATCACAGGTTTCGCCGGTTGTGTAGCCCTGTTTTGCTCCCGTCACAGAAAATTTATCGTCAGGCCCCGGGAAATAAAAAATGTGGGGCGGGGGCCGCAGGCCCCGCCCCACCGGTTTCACTTGTTCCCGCTGGTCTTTCTTATCGCACCCGGGGGATCAGCAGCATCCCCTCCGGGCGGTCCTCCGTCAGCTCGTTGGCGGCCCGGATGGCCTCCTCATCGGTGCGGTACTGCCGGGCGATGTCCCACAGGGTCTCCCCTTCCGCCATGCGGCGCAGGATCAGGGAGGGCTGCGGCCCCTCCGGCGGGTCCTGCAGCTCCACCGCCGTCACCGCCGCCACCGGCCGGCGCAGACACCGCCGTGCCTCGAACCGCACCGGCACTGACAGCCGGCAGGTGCTGCCGGTGATCTGCATCTGCGGCAGGCCGCAGGCGGCCCGGACGGTCTGCGGCTCCCAGGCCGCCGGGGCCGTCACCTCCGCCGACCGCTCGGCGCACACCGGCGTCCCGCTCTCGTCCAGATACAGCACCCGCAGCCGCACCGTGCACCGCAGGGCCGGGCCGCCGCCCTCCTGCACCGTGCTGACGCCGCTGCATTCCGCCGCCGTCAGATAGGCAAAGGGTCTCCCCTGGCCGAACTCCAGCTGCTGCACCGCCTCTTGGCTGGGGATATCCCGCTGCCAGGCCACCGGCAGCGGCGTCTCCTGCCGCCGGACCTGGGCCGCATGGTGCAGGCTGTACAGGTCCTCTATGTACGATACCTGCTGCTTCCGGCGAACCAGCAGCACCGCGCACACCGTCACGGTGATGCCGAAGGCCGGGCCGTTTTCCGTCCGCAGCACCCGGATCTCGCTGCTGGCCCACTGGATGCGGGCCTCCGTTTCGGCCCCCTCCGGCAGCTCCACCCCGTCCAGCAGCTGGGAGAAGGGCAGCGCCGTCCGGTATGCCGCCAGCTCCTGGTTTTCTCCCCGGTACAGCACGCACACCTCCGCCTGGCCCTTCAGCACCAGGCGGCTGCCCACCCGGCGGCACTCCTCCACCCGGGCGGCGGTGCGCTCCATCAGCACATCCTCCGGCGGCGGACCGTCGGGCGCCACCTCCTGGGCGAAGGAAAATTCCCGCTCCTCCACCGCTGTCAGCAGCTCCAGCTCCGCCTCCTGCCGCCGCACCCGCAGGGCAGGATCCTCCTCCGTGCCGCAGCACAGCCGCTGCCGCCGCCGGGCATAGCCGGACACGGTGAACTCCGGCATCACCCGCAGATACAGCTTCCGGGCGGTGACGGCCTTAGCCTCCGCCAGCAGCAGCCGCCCGGTGACGCACACGGCGTCGCAGTCCGCCAGCCGCTTATCCTCCACCTGGCAGGAAAACGGCACCTCCATCGACAGGCTCCGCAAACCCGCGCTCTCCTCCGAGGTATACAGCACCGTCAGCACCACGCTGCCGCCCATGGTCAGCTGCTGGCCCGCCGGATGCTTCTCCCGCAGCCGCAGCTGCCCCACGGTATCCACGATCCGGGCAATGTCCGGGCAATACTCCGGGATCGCCGTCTCCATGGACTCCTCCTGAGTGGTGATCAGGTCGCCTACCGGCTCACAGCAGGCCAGCTCCGCAAATTTCAGCTCCAGTTCCATGCGTTTCCCGTCCTCTCCTTGTTTTCACTGTCCCAAGGCTATGCGGGAACACACCGGGTTATTCCTGGATGCCGAACATCCGCCGCAGCAGGCCCCGCAGACACCGGGGCGCCTTCCAGATCACGATCTTCATGCACATTACCTCCCGTCCTTCAAGCATATGATCCCGCAGGCGATCAGCAGAAACGCCACCAGGAACATCAGCGCGCCCACCGGGAAGATGGCGGCGATCAGGATCCCCAGCCCCAGGCCCAGGGCGCACACGCCGATGACCGCGCCGCAATTTCCCCGTCTCATGGCTCTCTCCCTCCTCTGCCTCAGTATATGCCGGAAAGCTCCCTCTTGCGCCGGGAGGAAAAGTACGGTACAATAATCCCCAAAAGGAGGGACGGATATGAACCTGTTATATGCGCTGGAGAGCGTGCGCACCCCGTTCTGGGACGCGGTGTTCTCCGCCGTGACCCACCTGGGCGAGGAGACCGTTTTCATGGTGGCGGCCATTCTGATCTTCTGGTGCGTCAGCAAGCAGGAGGGGTACTATCTGCTGCTGATGGGTTTTTTCGGCACGGTGGTGAACCAGTTTCTGAAGCTGCTGTTCCGGATTCCCCGGCCCTGGGTCCGGGACCCTGACTTCACCATTGTGGAAAGCGCCCGGGCCCAGGCCACGGGCTACTCCTTCCCCAGCGGCCACACCCAGAACGCCGTGGCCACCTTCGGCGGCATTGCCCGGTCCACCCGGCGGCCCTGGGTCCGGTGGGCCTGCGTGGCAGTGCTGCTGCTGGTGTCCTTCTCCCGGCTGTACCTGGGGGTCCACACGCCCCTGGACGTGGGGGTGTCCTTTGCGGTGGCCGGGGTGATGGTGCTGACCCTGTATCCCCTGATCCGCCAGGCCGACCGCAAGCCCAGCCTGATGGCGGGGCTCATCGCCGGGATGCTGCTGGTGGGCATCGCGTATCTGGTGTTTGCGTATGTCTATCCCTTCCCGGCGGACGTGGACGCGGCCAACCTGGCCCACGGGCAGGAAAACGGCTGGAAGCTGCTGGGGGCCACCGTGGGCTTCGGCATCGCCTGGTGGCTGGACCGGCGGTATATCCATTTCGACACCCGGGCCGTCTGGTGGGTGCAGCTGCTGAAGGTGGTGCTGGGCCTTGCCCTGCTGATGGGCATCCGGGCGGGGCTGAAGGGTCCGCTGCTGGCCCTGTTCGGCAGCGCCGGGGTGGCCGGGGCCGTGCGATACGGCATCATGGTGCTGTTCGCCGGAGCCGTCTGGCCCGCAGCCTTCCGCTATATGGCCCGCTGGGGGCGAAAGGCGTGATATGAAGAAAAGCAGTGCCGCGGCACTGCGCCGTAGCACTGCTTTTTTGGCTTGTCAAAAAAGGGCGACACTTTTTTTTACAATTTGTGCTGGAAATCCTCGGCATCCATCCGCAGCCGGTAAAAGTTCTGGAGCCACTCCGGCTGTTGGGAAACAGTGTCCCGCAGAGCGGACAGGGTTCGCTTGCCCACCCGGCGATCCAGAATCGCCAGCATCCGGACCAGGGGGTCTTCTGAGTGAAGGCTGGCCGCAATGTCCTGTGTTCGGTAGGCGGCTAACGCATCGCAGAATTCATCATCGGTGTACGCCGTCCGGCGGGAACGGGGCACCTCGTCCAGCAGCATCCACAGGCCGTCCCAGTATTCCCCCAGGCCCACAGGCCGGGGACCGGGCCGATAGCCGTTATCCAGGAACCAGGTGTTGACGGTCTCCAGAGAAAAGTGCTTTACTGGCCTTCCGTCGATGCATATTTCAAATATCCGGGAGCCGTCCATCCCCACATAGGCAGTGCAGCCGTAACGCACCCGGCCATAGAGACAGGGTGCCAGCATATCATGCTCCAGATATCGGCGCATGCCGCTCCATGAGCCTTCATACTTGCCCATCTTATTTCTCCAGCACGAACCGCATTTCCACGGGGTTGTGGTCGGAATAGGCAAAGCCCAGGTCCACCACGTCGCTGGAGGTCACCGTCACGTTTTCGGACACCAGGAACCCGTCCACCGTCAGCACATACTGCCCCTGGTGATAGGGTCCGTCGGCGTTGCGGCAGCTGGGCACAGGGTTCCCCTCATCCAGCGGCGCGATCAGGGACACGTTGAACCCGTCGAAGGTGTCCTCCGGAATGGGCTGGGCCCAGGTGTACTCCTGGTCCGCCTCGCCGAAGTAGGCGGCGGAGTCGCCCAGCAGGTCCTTGTTGAAGTCGCCGCCGGCCACGCACCAGTTGCCTGCGTCATACTCCCGCTGCATATCCTCCAGCAGCAGCTTCAGCTGCTCCATGGCGATGGTGCCGTCGGAGGTGTAGGCCGACAGGTGCAGGTTATACAGCACCAGCTCGCCGCCGCCGGCCACCGGGATCCGGTGCACGCTGTAGCACCGGTCCAGGTCCACCAGCTTCATCAGGCTGTTTTCGATGGGCAGCTCCACCCGCCGGGCGCTGTCCACCGTCATGGCCGACAGGGTCATCAGCCCCGACACCGACGCCCCGTGGGGGTGGCGCAGGGGATACATCAGGAAGGGGGAGTCGTAGTTCTGGGCCCAGGTCCCGTCATACTCCGGCAGGGCCTCCCGCAGCAGGGCGGCCTCGTCCACATGATAGCTGCGGGTGGAATCCCGGTCCACCTCCTGGATGAGATAGAAGTCCGCATGCTGCTGGGACAGGAACGACCCGATGTTTCCTATGTTGTCCGTCAGCCGCTCCTGGGACCAGGCCCAGGACTCCGTTCCGCCGTCCATAAAGAAGCCGTAATCCGGCTCATAGGCGCCGAAGCCGATGTTGTAGGACAACACGGTGTAGGGCGTGTCCGTCCGGACGGATGCGGCGCCGCCGTCGGAGGGTGTCAGCGCCATGTCGCCGATGCGGTGATAGTCGATGAATACGTAGGCCACGTAGCCGCCCACGATGAGCAGGATCGCCAGCAGGACGCACAGCGCGGCCTTCAACCATTTTTTCACGTTCAGGGGCCTCCTTCATTTTGCATTGTTTACATTTTTCCCAGCTTATAGTATACTTGCTTTCATCGTATTTGAAAAGAGGGAATTCAGTTGAAGAAGATCGTGATACGCTTCAATGCACCGGTGATCCTGACGTTTGCCCTGCTGAGCCTGCTGGCCCTGCTGCTGGGCAACTGGACCAACGGCGCGACGACCTACCAATATTTCTCCGTGTACCGCGCATCGC
>QRFC01003344.1_pt1 | contig 10767 bp, 11 predicted proteins | sample 1861061 | NCBI WGS metagenome assembly QRFC01 (sample SAMN09711282, study PRJNA482702) | Human gut metagenome, whole genome shotgun sequencing project. | reverse complement strand
CCTGCCGGGACGGTTCTCTTAAAAACACCATATAGATTTTTGTACGCCGCCGCCCGCCATCGAGCAGAGTTTTACACCTAATTGGGGATAAAACAGCTTATGGCGGGCGGCGGCGTCGTGCTGATTGGTACTACCCTTGTACCTCTGCTGTCAGGACTGTTTTAATCGGTGGACAGCATTTTTGAAAAGATTACACAGGCGATAAACGAGTTTTTAATCTCTCTCATTGAGGGAAGTTTGGGCACAATGTTCAACGATGTAAACGATAAGGTCGGCACAATAGCCTCCGAGGTCGGACAAACACCGCAGCAGTGGAACAGCAGTATTTTTTCGCTCATTCAGAATTTGTCTGAAACGGTTATCATTCCGATTGCGGGGCTGATTATAACTTTTATCCTATGTTATGAATTGATTTCGATGATTATAGATAAAAACAATATGCACGACATTGACACGTTTATGTTTTTCAAATACTTCTTTAAGGCGGGTGTCGCTGTCCTTGTTGTCAGCAACACCTTTAATATCATAATGGCGGTATTTGATGTCGGACAGCATATCGTATCAAACAGTGCGGGGGTAATCGGCAGCGATACGAATATCGACATATCCTCCGCACTTGCCGATATTCGGACAACGCTTGAAGCAATGGGAACGGGCGAATTGTTTTTGCTCGTTCTCGAAACCTCGCTTGTCAGCCTGTGTATGAAAATATTATCCGTCTGTATTACCGTCGTAATTTTCGGACGAATGATAGAGATATATTTATACTCATCTGTCGGAGCTATCCCCTTTGCGACAATGGCAAACCGTGAATGGGGACAGATGGGCAGCAACTATTTAAGAGGACTTGTGGCTCTCGGCTTTCAGGGCTTTTTTATAATGGTATGTGTGGGAATTTATGCGGCATTAGTAAACGGCTTTACTGTTACAACCGATATTCATTCTACCATATTTTCCATAGCCGCATATACCGTTGTGCTGTGCTTTACGCTCTTTAAGACTGGGAGTATATCAAAGTCAATTTTCAACGCGCATTAAGGAGGACGGCTATGGGATATTACAACATCATTTACGCCGATCCGCCGTGAAAGTATTTCAGCGGTTTAACAAAGGGTGCGGCGAAAAGCCATTACCCTGTTATGAAGCTGGAGGACATCTGCAAATTACCCGTAGGAAATTTAGCGGCGGAAAACTGTGTGCTGTTTCTGTGGGTAACATTCCCGAAACTTTTGGAATCCTTTGAGGTCATAAAGGCTTGGGGCTTTGAGTATAAGACGGCTGCGTTTGTATGGATAAAGCAGACCGTAACAAAAGATAAATGGTTTACGGGTTTGGGCTGGTGGACGCGCTCAAATGCGGAAATCTGTCTGCTTGCGACTAAGGGAAATCCAGTCAGATTTTCAAGAGCTGTTCATCAGCTTATTGTTTCCCCTGTGGAGGAACACAGCAAAAAGCCGAGTGAAACCAGAGATAGAATAGTAAAACTTATGGGCGATTTGCCCCGTGTTGAGCTCTTTGCCCGGCAGAAAACACCGGGCTGGGATATTTGGGGCAATGAGCTTGAAAACGATATTGAACTTTGAAAGGAGGATTTATAATGCCTTATGTACCCGTACCGAAAGATTTAACAACGGTAAAATCAAAGGTTGCTTTTAACCTTACAAAGCGTCAGCTTATATGCTTTTCGCTTGCGGCGGGCGTGGGAGTACCGATATATTTCCTTACAAGAAATATTGTCGGCACAAGCGGAGCGTGTCTGCTCCTGATTATGGGAGCGCTGCCGTTCTTTTTCCTCGCTATGTATGAGAAAAACGGTCAACCGCTTGAAAAGGTGTTAAAGCAGTATATAAACGCAAGATTTATACGGTCAAAGGTCAGACCGTACAGAACGGATAATTTGTATTCGGCAATTATGAAACAAAATATGCTGGAAAAGGAGGTAGAACGGATTGCAGGACGCAAAGAAAAAGAAAAAACAAGTCATACCGGCAGATAAGCCGCTTTCTCATAAGCAGAAACGGCAGATTGCCGACGCTGTAAAGAAAGCGAAAATGCAGGGCAAAATTGCAATGAGCGCTCAGCAGACTATCTGCTACAAGGCAATGTACCCGGACGGCGTATGCCGTGTTACGGATAAGCTATATACAAAAACAATGCAGTTTTTTGATATAAACTATCAGCTTGCAAGGAATGAGGACAAGAACGAGATTTTTGAAAATTACTGTGATTTTCTTAACTATTTCGACCACTCCATTTCGGTGCAGCTCTCTTTCCTCAATCAGAATGTGGATATGGATGAATATCAGAAAATGATTGAAATACCAAGTCAGGACGACGGCTTTAACGATATTAGAGCCGAGTATATGCAGATGTTAAAGGAACAGCTTGCAAAGGGCAACAACGGACTGATTAAGAGAAAATTTATCACATTCGGCATTGAAGCCGATGACATACGGGCGGCAAAGCAGAAGTTAGAGCGTATCGAAGCAGATATTTTGGGTAACTTCAAGGCGCTGGGTGCTGCTGCAAAGCCGCTTTGCGGTTTGGAACGGCTGGAGCTTTTGCACAGCTCTTTTAATGAGGGCACAAAAGAGAAATTCGGATTTCATTGGGATTTGGTATATAAAACCGGACTTTCTTCAAAGGATTTTATCGCACCTACTTCCTTTGACTTTCGGGACAGCCGTACATTCAAGTGCGGCGATACATTGGGACAGGTTTCCTTTGTTCAGATACTTGCCCCGGAGCTTACCGACAGTATGTTAAAGGATTTTCTTGACCTTGACACTTCCATTGCGGTAAATCTGCATATACAGAGTATCGACCAGTCGGAAGCCATTAAAATGGTAAAGCGCAAAATCACCGACCTTGACAAAATGAAGATTGAGGAACAGAAAAAGGCTGTGCGCTCAGGTTATGATATGGATATAATTCCGTCAGACCTTGCAACCTTCGGTGTAGACGCTAAAAACCTTTTGGAGCAGCTTCAAGGCAGAAATGAAAGAATGTTTTTAATTACCGTGCTTGTGATGAATACGGCGAAAAACAAACGGGCGCTTGCAAACGCGGTATTTGCGGCGCAGGGCATTGCGCAGAAATATAACTGTGCCTTAAAGCCTCTTGACTTTCAGCAGGAACAGGGCTTAATGTCCTCTGTTCCTATCGGTATCAATCAAATTGAAATTCAGCGCGGTATGACAACATCATCAACGGCAATCTTTGTTCCGTTTACAACGCAGGAGCTTTTTCGGACGGGCAGCGAAGCTCTTTACTACGGCTTAAATGCCCTGTCAAACAATATGATAATGGTTGACCGTAAAAAGCTCAAAAATCCTAACGGGCTTATACTTGGTACTCCGGGAAGCGGTAAATCCTTTTCCGCAAAGCGTGAAATTACAAACGCATTTCTTGTTACAAGGGACGATATTTATATCTGCGATCCCGAAGCAGAGTATTTTCCGCTTGTATCAAAGCTGAACGGGCAGGTAATCAAGATTGCTCCTAACTCGCATAACTATATAAATCCTATGGATATTAACTTCAATTATTCGGAGGAAGAAAACCCGGTTATGCTGAAATCCGATTTTATTCTTTCTCTGTGTGAGCTGATTATCGGCGGCAAGAACGGATTGGAGCCGATTGAAAAGAGCGTTATTGATAAGGCGGTCAGAAATGTTTACCGTCCGTTTCTCCTAAATCCGGAGTCCTCAAAAATGCCGATACTGGAGGATTTATTCAATGAACTTAACGCTATGCCAGAAACAGAAGCAAAGCGGATTGCGGCGGCGCTGGAGCTGTATGTTCACGGCTCGTTAAATGTGTTTAATCACCGCACCAATGTTGATATGAATAACAGATTGGTTTGCTTTGATATTAAGGAATTAGGCAAGCAGCTGAAGAAAATCGGTATGCTGATTGTGCAGGATCAGGTATGGAACCGCGTTACCGTAAACCGTGCGGAGCATAAATCCACACGGTATTATATAGACGAATTTCACTTGTTGCTGAAAGACGAACAGACAGCGGCGTATTCTATTGAGATATGGAAACGCTTTCGTAAATGGGGCGGTATTCCGACAGGTATCACGCAGAATGTCAAGGACTTGCTTGCAAGCCGTGAGATAGAAAATATCTTTGAAAACTCTGATTTTATCTATATGTTAAATCAGGCGGGCGGCGACCGTGAAATCCTTGCAAAGAAGCTTGGTATTTCCTCTAATCAGCTTTCCTATGTTACGCAGAGCAACGAGGGCGAGGGACTTTTGTTTTACGGAAATGTCATAATTCCGTTTGTTGACCGTTTTCCGAAGCATTTGGAATTGTACCGCTATATGACAACTAAACCTGAAGAAGTTAAGGGGGATTTTCAATGAGTTTTGTAATAGGAAGTCTGCTGTTTGTAGGCGGCGTATTTTTCGGCGTTGTTACTATGTGTGTCGTGCAGACAGCGGGACGTGATGAAACGTGAAAGAGCTTACACATTTAAGTCTGTTTTCCGGCATAGGCGGAATTGATTTAGCTGCGGAAGCGGCGGGATTTGAAATGGTCTGCCAATGCGAATGGGCGGACTTCCCCACAATGATTTTGGAAAAGCGGTGGCCGAACGTGCCCCGCTTTCGTGATATTACGACACTGAACAAGGAGGTGTTCTATGAAAAGACAGGAAGAAAAACAGTTACCCTCATCAGCGGCGGATTCCCCTGTCAGCCGTTCAGCTCAGCAGGAGCACAGAGAGCCTTTGCAGATACCCGCTACCTGTGGCCTGAAATGGCAAGAGTTATTTCCGAACTGCACCCCGCTTGGGTGCTTGGGGAGAATGTTGCCGGGTTTATCGGTCTGGGGCTCGACAAGACGGTACTTGACTTGGAGCGTGAGGGATACGCTGTTCGGACATATGTATATCCGGCTTGCGGCGTCGGCGCATGGCATGAGCGCACAAGAACTTTTATCGTCGCGGCTGATGTTTCCCACACCCCTTGCCTCCGACAACACCAACAACAAAAAGGACGCAATGCGAATGAATGTATATCTGTCGGGAAACGGGATATTCCGAAAGAAAAATCCCAACGGACGGATTTGGAGCATACCTCTGTCGGCGGCGGTGTTCTATCTGACACCGATTGCGTCGGACGGTCTGCGCTCGACTTTCAAGCCGGAAACGATAATCAAGAGCAAAAAGGGCGCCAACCTTGCGGCGCAGATAGTACAACAGGAAAATCCGACAAGCGACAAAGCGGCACTCAATCCCGATTGGGTGGAATGGCTGATGGGCTTCCCTTACGGATGGACGGACATATCCTGTGGGAACGGGAGCCTTCGGGCGTTCCCCGTGTGACAGAGAGAACGGACGGCAGAGCACCGAGGTTAAAGGCACTCGGAAATGCCGTCTGCCCTCCGCAGGTATATCCTATTCTGAAATGTATTGCCGATATGGAAACGGGTGCTTGCAGAGAAAATTGTGTGTTTGGTGAATTTTGTTAAGTATGCGAATTGAAATTATGATAGGAGCGTGATATAATATATAGCATTGAAAGGATATATAGAAATGAAATATAATAAAAAGCAAAAACAAATAATTAAAGCGATAAATTCAGGTAAAGTCTATGATATATTATCATTTGTTGAACATTTCAAGTGTTACAAAGTTTATAATGCAGATAAAGAAAGAATTAAGCGAAAATTTGAAGCACAAGAAAAAGGAAAAACACATACAGTATTAAAAGCAGGAAAAAATAAATTTTTTGGCGGAAATATACTGAATGGTGAAATACCTCAAATAAATGTTGATGATGATATATATGAACAAAAGCCTGCTGAACTTGGATTTGAAAATGCTAAGTCTTATATAAAAATAGGACAGGAAAAATACGATTATCCACTTTGTTCTGACAATGGTGTAATGATTGCAACATCATTTGAGGAAATCAAGGCTTTTCTTTCAATATGGGAAATATTGAAAAGAGAGTTGTATGTATTAGAAGTTCCAAAGTCTATTAACAAAAATGAACTTGGTTTATTTTTTGATGTTATTGATAAAAATAAAGAGCCCAAAATAAACAATATTGACTTATCACGATATACTCCTGTAGAAATCCCTGAAAACTGGAAGCAACTTTCAGAGAAAATAGCTGCAACAGAAACATATATAGTGGATGCAAATCAATTTATTGATGAAGAATTAAACTGTAATTACGACAAATTGCATATATGTGAACACTATTTATCAAAAAAAATATTACCTACTCCTACATTAAATAATTACATACATGATAAGTTTAATACGCCAGAACAAAAGTTAGGAAAAATGAGTTTAGCAACTGCTTTTATTGCAATAGTAATTTCTGTTTTAACATCTATTATTTCGATGTATATTACAATGTCAAGTGATGTCAAGCCTGTTTTGCAATCAATTGATGATAAAATTAGTGAATTGTCTAACAATATAGCATATATTGACAATAAAGAAGAAGCCCAAATAAATTTATCATCTGACAATATAAGCAAGATCCAAGAAGATTTAAAAGGTATCAAAGAAATAATCGAAACATATTTGAATAGATAACCATATAAAAAGAACGTTGACAAAAATTCAATGTTCTTTTTTTGCGCCCATTTTAAGGAGGTGGACAATGGATAATGAATTACGCAACACAAGTGGCTGTATAGATAAAACAGCCTATGACGCACTAAAAAACATCCGGCGTGAAGAACGAAAGTGCCTTATAAACCTTTTGAAGCTGACGGCGGAAAAACACGGATATAGGATAACAGGCAGAATTTATTTGTCAGAAATTGAAGCGATAAATTAACCGGAGGTGAGCTATGAAAGACAAAGAATTTAAGGCAAAAAATAAAGATGCTAATTTTTCAAAGCCGCAAAAGGCTGATACCATTCTCGGACGGCACAACCAAATTTCGGAACAGAAAACAGATTTATCTTCATCAAAGAAAAATCGTATGTATCAGCAGCGGCAGGCAGAGCCGGAACAGCCTATTGATGTTACCGGAACAAAAACGAATATTTTTCAAAATTCTGTATCAGATACGGTAAACACCAAAACAGAAAATTCCGTATATGAGCAAAATGCTTTTGATACAAAAGAATCCGTTGCCGAAAAAACAGAAATACATTTTGAACATCATATAGAGCCTACTGCTCCGGCAGAGTCCGTAAAAAGTCGCCAGCGAAAGCAGGCTGATAAATTCCGTACAAATAATAACATTCCTGTTTCTGATGAACGCAATGCGGCAGAAACACCGATTGAAAAAACGGAGACTGTTACATCGGTTGATACAAATATTCAAACGGATATTCCTACCCCTGCCCCAAAGGGCGAACGGTACAACATTCAGGATGCTGTCAGTGAGAAAAAGCAGGTATTTGATGTTGTAGAAAAAAACACGGATTTTAAGCTGGGACGGCAGGAATACACTGCCCCAAAAGGTACACAGGACAAAAAAGTCATAAAGCCGAAGAATAAAAACCGACTGTATCAAAAGGAGTATATAAAAGCTGATGAAGCGGCGCATACCGTTTCATCAGAACAGAGTACGGAGCCCGAAACAGTTATATCCGATAAATCCGAAACTGCGGAAAATGCAGAAAATCTTGACGAGGATATTCCTACGCAAGAGAATTTTCAGTTTGAACGTACAAAGAAATATGGACAGCGCGCCGAAAAGCTGCACAGCAAGGCTGAAAAGGCAAGAAACAAAGCCCCTCATAAAAAGAAAATCAAACGTCAGCGTATTTATGATGAGCAGAAACAAAAGCCCCAAAACCGCTTGCAGTTTGAAAATGAACCAACCCCGGTAAGCGACAACCGATATATCTTTATAAAAAATTCTGCCGCATTTGCAGGCAATAAGGTACTGTTTAAGGCACACAGCAAAATCCGCGAGGTTGAGCATGATAATTCTGCCGTTGAAGCAGCACACAAAACCGAGGAGCAGACGGAACGCCTTGCACAGTACAGTATGAGAGTGCAAAAGAATTTTTCCGGGCAGCGCAAAAATGCACCGTATAAAAAAGCGGTGCGTTTGCAGAAACGGGCAGAAAAGGCGGAGGTTAAAGCACTGTATGAAAAGGGTCTTGCCGAGCACCCGGAGTTGAAAAAATCCGAGGTCAAAAAATTCATTCAAAAACAGCGTATCAAAAAGCAATACCAAAAGGCGAAGCGTGCGGAGCAGACGGCAAAACAAGCAAAAAAAGCTGCGCAGACTGCCGAAAAAACGGCAAGACAAATAGCCGCCTTTATATGGCGGCATAAAGCCGTATTCGGAATAATCATTGCCATTGTTCTTATGATAGCTTGGCTTGGCAGCGTGCTTTCCTACTGTTCCGTTATGGGAACTATGGGTGCAAATTCGCTTATGGTATCGTCATACTTTGCGGAGGACGAAGATATTTATGCGGCGGAAGATTACTATGTCGGTCTTGAACAGGATTTACAGAGCAAAATCAGCAATATTGAAAATGAGTATTCCGGCTATGACGAATACAATTACAATGTTGCGGGAATAGGTCATAACCCCTATGAGCTTATTTCCTATCTTACTGCGGTGTATCAGGATTTTAAGTTTAATGATATAAAGGACAGTCTTGATACTCTGTTTAATTCTCAATATCATTTGAGAATTACCGCAACAAGCGAACAGCGAACGGACGAGGACGGAAATGCTTATGAATACAAGATATTAAATATTACGCTTACAAACAGCGGATTTATACCGTCTATGAATGAAGAACAGCGGGAGTTATATAATATCTATCTTGCAAGTAAGGGAAACCGTGATTATCTTTTCGCCGATGATATTTACGCTAACGAGAGCGACGCGCCGAACTACACCATACCGGGCGAAGCACTTACGGACGAAACATTCCGAAAGCTCATAACCGAAGCCGAGAAGTATTTAGGCTATCCGTATGTATGGGGCGGCTCAAGCCCGTCAACCTCTTTTGACTGTTCGGGATTTGTGTGCTGGGTATTCAAAAATTCCGGCGTTTATCCGCTGCACAGAACAACCGCACAAGGTATTTATGACCAATGCACGCCGGTAAGACCTGCCGACGCAAAACCCGGTGATATTATATTTTTTAAAGGTACATACAACACTTCCGAGGTGTCGCATGTCGGTATTTATGTGGGTAACGGTATGATGATACATTGCGGAAACCCAATTCAGTACGCAAGCGTCAACAGCAGTTATTGGACGCAGCATTTCTATGCCTACGGGCGTTTGAACTAAAACAAAAAAATTTATACAAGGAGTTGAATTAACTATGCCAACGATTGAAAAAATCACAAAGGACATTCAGACAGCAAAAAACAAGATTGCGGAGCTTCAGAAGAAAATCCGCACCCTTGAAGCACAGAAAGTTGAGGAAGAAAACTTACAGATTGTTAAGCTGGTTAAGACGGTAAACCTCGACAACAAAACCCTTACCGCATTTCTGAAAGCATACGCAAAGGGCGATATTACTCTCCCCGATGAGTATATGGCGGAATTGCAGGAGGGTAATCAAAATCAGGAACAGGAGGACGCAGACAATGAAGAATAAATTCAGGATTGCGGCGGCGGTATTTACGGCCGTCCTTGCTTTATCGGGAGTAACGGCATTTGCACAGAGCAGCGAAACAACGGCAAATACCGAAACGGTTATTGAGGATAAACGCACTTTAACCCCACAGGGAAATGCCGACCTTGTTGACAATGTTTCCGACAATGAAAATTTGCAGTTTATCACCGTAACCGCAAGGGACGGAAATGTTTTCTATTTTGTTATTGACAAAGGGGCAACCTCAAACAATGTGTATTTCTTAAATACGGTTGATGAAAGCGACCTTTCGGCGCTTGTCGAGAGTACGGACATCAACACAAAAACTGAAAATACCCCGTCAGCAGCGGAAACTTTAAAACCCGATACCCAACCGGCAGAAAAGACCGATACAGAGCAGGAACAGACAGAAGCAAAGAATACAGACAAGGACAAAACCGGCAATAACGGTTTTCTTCTGATACTGCTTGCCCTTATCGGTGCGGCAGGAGTCGGAGCGTATTATTTCAAAATCGTTCTCCCTAAAAAGAAGCTGGAACAGGCGGACGATATAGAGAACTTTGAATTTGAGAGCTATGACGAGGACGGCGAAGAAACCGAGCCGGACAATGATGATGAGGACTATTCGGACGATATAAAGAATGAATAAATTGGACTACTGTATTTCTGTTGCTTCGTCAATGGACTTTTCTAAACTTATATGATATAATTAAATTATATGAGTAACCGAGAAAGGAACATTATGTATGAACAATAATAACAATCCATTTCAAAATATGCAAAACTATAATTTTGTGAATCCGTTAGAGGAACAATCAAAGCGGATATTGCGACAACAAGAGCGTCAGATTAGAGCAATAACTAAAGCTCGTGAAGAAAGAGAAGCAGAAGAATTACGCAGACATAACGAGTTAGTTGATGCAATTAACAGGGCTGCAGAAAATGGCGCTACAATTCAAATTGGTGATAATGCAAGGGATATTCAGATACAGCAAAACACTGTCAATTCTTCACAGGAGATGAATGCTACAACAGATTTTGACTATAAACAAGTTCTTGATGTTCTTAGAGAAATTAAAGATTATGTGGAAATGCCAAAGTTCAAAGAAGCATTCAAAGATAACGCAGATAATGTTATTTCTCTTATAAATGGTAGCATTGAAGCAGCAGAAAACAAAGAAAATCCCAGTCTTATAAAAAAATCACTT
>QRFC01003341.1_pt1 | contig 10770 bp, 11 predicted proteins | sample 1861061 | NCBI WGS metagenome assembly QRFC01 (sample SAMN09711282, study PRJNA482702) | Human gut metagenome, whole genome shotgun sequencing project. | reverse complement strand
TAAATTTTATCATCAGTTATTTTTTGCACTACAAAATTAGTATTTTCGTTGTCTCTTAATACTCCATACAAATCATCTAATTTGTACCAAGCATCATCATTTTTTATATCTATTTCTCCATTGTATAGCTCACATTTATCTCCATTTAACTGTACTTTTTGACCTGAGTATAGATTATAAAAATCTAATTTATTCATTTTATATATATTTTCATAAATCCCTTGATTATGCAGTTTTTCTAATGTTTCATTGGATGTATATATGTATATATTTTCTTCTTTACCGTTTTCTGGATTTAGTAATATTATTTTTTCATTTTCTAATCCATACACCACTCCTATATTCATATTTCTCTCCTTATTTAATGTTTTTGCTAACTCATTAATAAAATTTGAAATAAAATTTTTTGTTTCATTACTAAAAATAAATTTTCCAAGATTAAAATTCTCTAAATTCATAACTTTCCTTTCTAGAACTAATTATTTTTTGAATAAAATTTTTTTTTAATATATCACATATTGTCTATTATTTACAATAGTTTTATTTAATGATAAAATTAAGAAAAAATATAGGTGGAATAAAATGTATTATACATATATGTTGAGATGTGCTGATAATTCAATTTATACTGGAATGACAAATGATCTGGATAAACGAATAAATGAACATTTAAGCAAGGATAAAAATGGTGCGAAATATACCAAATCACATAATGCTGTTAAACTTGATGCTGCTTGGAAAAGCAAAGATAAATCTTTGGCTTGTAAGTTGGAATATCAAATAAAAACTCTTTCTAAAATGCAAAAAGAAGCTTTAATAAATGGGGAAAAGTTATCTAGTTTCTTGAGTGGAAAGGTTGATTGCCGAAGATATAAAAGAATTACAATTGATAAAAAATAGAGTAGTAAGAATTTGTTTAAACTCTTGCTACTCTAATACTAATATGGTCGAGGCGGTAGCTTTTCCAAACTACCCCAAAGCCTTTATTTATCAATGTTTTATGATACTTTTGGTATTTTAAAACATTTTTTTAAAACCCTTATTTTAGTATTAATCTAAAATTCAAATGTTTAATTTTAAATGTTTTTTTATGCTCTTTCTCTCTTTAAATAATCTATTACTTTTTGAGTTTCTTTTTGTTTATAATAATTGTAAATATCGCCATAAGTATTTATTGTAGTTTCAATATTGGCATGTCCCATTAATTTTTGTAATACGGGCAAGTCTACTCCTGCCTCAATACATCTAGTTGCAAAAGTATGTCTTAACATATGGGTATTTACTGGTTTTGTTATTCCTGCATTTTTGCATATTCGCTTAAATGCCGAATTTATTGTATTATCTACATATAATTTTTTATTTGCTTGGCAAAATAGAACTTTATTTTTGTTTTCTATTTTGTTATTTAATGAATCTATTATAATATCTTCTGTAAGTTCATTTATTTCTATATTTCTTTTCCCACTTTTAGTTTTAGTTGGACCAATAATAGTATTTTTATTTCTATCTTTTGTCAAAGTTTTTGTAACTTTAATCATTTTATTATCTAAATCAATATCTTCATTGTAATTCAATGCTAGTACTTCGCCGATTCTCATCCCTGTGTATAAACACAAAAGAATAATGTTTTTATAATTTGATGAATGACTTTCTAAATAGTCTTCTAATTGATTTTGTTCTGTTATTGTTAAAGCAACTACATCTTTATCTTCCTTTAAACTTTTAGGCTTCTCAATACGATCAATGCCTTCAAATAAATTTTTTACTAAATATAATTTATAATTTGCATATTCATAAACATATTTAAGCATTCTATAATCTTTTTTTATAGTAGAATTTGACTTTACTCTTTCTTCTTGTAAAAAGTCTTCAATTTGTTTTTTAGTTACTTTTTCTATTGGAATATTAGCAAATTTATGCTTTTTTATTCTTTCTAATGTTGACATATTAGTATTGTAAGCATTTGCTTTCGTTTTTCCCATTCTATATTTTGAATCTTCAATTTCTTTTGCTAAAATTGCTATTGTTTTTTCTGTTCTTTTCAATTCAATAGAACAACCAGACCTTTTCATTTCTAATTTGTATTTATACATTTTATCTAATGCTTCTTCTTGTGTTTTAGCAGTAAATGTTTTTCTAATTACTTCTCCTGTTTCTATATCTTTTCCTATTGTTAAAGTCGCTTTATGTTGTTCATTAATATAGAACTTATCGCATTTATCAGCATTTTTACATTTTCTACATTTATCACAATTATTCATTGATCTTTTGTTTTTTCTATTTTGACAAACAGATTTATCTTTGCATTTCTTACATATAGGACACATAGATAATTCAGAGTTCTTTTTTTCTGTTTTTATTATATATGTTCCGACTGTATAACCTTTATTACTCATAATATTTCCTCCATTTCTTAAATTTTTTGAGGAAATACCTTGCTCAATTTATAAATTGGTAGTATAATTATTTTACAAATATATCAAACAGGGTATTTCCTGTTTACTAGAAGATTTAATGTGCTAGATTAAGTCTTCTTTCTTTTTTATTCTACCATAATTCTTTTATGGCTTAAAAATTCATTTAAACAATCAGCTTTTATCCAAAACTTTCTGCCTATTTTTATACTTGGAAAATCTTCTTGATGAAATAATTGCAAACACTTTTGTTTTCCAATATGCAATAATTTGCATACATCATCTGTTGAGTATAGTTTAATGTCAATTTCTTCTAATTTCTGCATATTTTTACCTCCTTTCCTTGACAATACTTATTTAATATAGTATAACTATATTGTGAGAGATTTGTCAAAACTATTTAAAATTGTAAATTGATTATATAATCATATTTTATATTTGTCAACATATTTATAAAAATATTTTGAAATATTTCACATTTTATTTTTAGGGGGATTAAAAAGATGCGAAAATTACCTCAATATTCTTTTAATGAAGGATTTTATATATGGTTTGATATAAACTCTAAGGAGGAGTATTATTCAACACCATTATATATGTATAAAACCGATTTTAATGATGATTTATCTAATTATAAAAGGGTAATTATACAAGAAAAAGACTTTTATAAAAAAAAGCCAAGCAAAAAAAATTCTGCTCCAAAACATCCTGCAACTATTCTTTATCCTTTTGCTGAGCAATTTGGAAGACTTTTGATAAATTTATTAAATGCAGACTTTTCAAACTTTGATAAAGCATATAATACATTTTTCTATTTGTATGGATTTGAATTATTAAGAGAATATGTACCAGATAAGGAATTAATAAATACATATAAGTCTGAAGAAAAATTAACAAAAATAATGAAAAGAGTATATGAAGATAGTTATGGATATGTATCAGATATGCAATATAATTTTAGAAAGTGTGTAGATTTTGTATATAATTTAAATGGAAATGAAGAACTAAAAAATAGCAAACCAAGTTCAAAATTTATTGCATCTTTAGTAACACATCATAATGATGTATATTCATATTCAAGTGATATAGAAGTTATTTTAGATACATATTCAGATAAATATTTAAAATATGGTAATCAACCATTAAATAAACTAACAGAAGAACTGGATCAAGACGATTCTTTTATACCAATGACTAATGTTTATACAAGTGAAAAATTAAGTAATATTGTTTTTGTTGTATTAGAACAATTTGTAAAAAATTCTAGTCTACCAATAAAACAATGTCAGTATTGCAATAGATATTTTATTCCGAAAATTAGACAGGATGAAATATATTGTGATTTGCCAAATGAAGATGGAAAGAGTTGTAGAGAAAAAGGTGCAAAACAAACATATAAACAAAATTTAGAAAAGATTCCTGCTTTACTTGAATATAGAAAGGCATATCAAAAGAAGTTTATGGAAGTTGCTAGAAGTAATAATAATAAACAATTAAAAAAGGGTTTTGATAGTTGGAAAAAAATTGCACAAGGTAAGATAAAGGATTACAAACAAGGAAAAGTTACAGAAGATGAATTGTATAAGTGGATGATAGAAAATAAGTAAGAGGAGAAAAAGATGAAAAAAGAGGATATATTTTTTAAAGTTTATAATCTTGATATAGGTGAATCTATTGAGATTACAGAAAATAATGCAGAAACAATATTTAATTTTATTATAGATAGAAGTGCTTATGATCATTATTGTAATAATTGCAATAGAATAAAAACATTTATTCAAAGCCAAAAACAATCAGTAATTGTAGATGGCACTTTTAATGATAATCATGCTATTAATATGTATAATCCAAATTTAAACGACAAAGTCATAACTTATGAAAAGAGTAATTATTCTAGTTTGAGTAATAATTCTAGTACCATTACTATATATGACATTAATTCTAGATTTTTTATATTTAAAAAATTAGAATGTCCTACTTGTGATGAAAAATTAACTATGATATTTTTATATGAAAAAAATTGTATTGCTAAGGTTTATCAATCATTTATATCAGATATAATAAAAGATGAAGATATTCAACAATTTAAAAAAATGAAATTACTTAATGAAGATGACTTAAAAGAATTAAACAATGCAAATAAATGTAAAAAACTAGGTATGAATATAGCTTCATTTGTATATATGAGAAGAATCTTTGAAAATATGCTTCAAAGAATATATGAAGCACATCAAAGTGAAGTAACAATAAAAGATTCAAGTAAAAAATTTATAGACCTTTTTGTAAAAGATAAAGTAAAACTTTTAAAGCCATATTTACCTATATTAATGAATGAAGAGGTATCTTCTGATAAATATATTAAATTATATAAGTTGTTAAGTGAAGGTATTCATAAATTAAATGAAGATATTTGTGAAAGTCTTTACAATATAATTAAGGAATTACTTTTAATGATTTTAGAAAAGGAAATGCAGGAAAAAAAGAATAGAAAAAATTTAACTGAATTAGAAACAAGTTTTAATAAAATATTTAATGAAAATGCAAAGTAGGTGATTAAGATAAAACGAAGGCTTAACATATTTATAGATGAAAGTGGAGATTTTGGATTTGTAGATGGAAGTTCAGAATTATATGGAGTTTCTTTTACAATACATGAAAGTGATGATTCTATTTCAAATGATTTAGAATATCTAAATAATAGACTAAAAAAAGCAAAATATGATGGGATGATACATCTAGCAGATTTAGTAGCTAAGCGAGGGGACTATACTCATTTTAATTTGGAACAAAGAAAAAATATTTTTTGGTCTATATTTTATTTCTCCAAAAGAGTAAAAGTAAGAATACATACAGTTATAATTGATAAGAAATTTAAAAATAATAGAACTCAATTAAATAGAGAATTAGCATTAGAAATAAGCAAGTTTTTTAACTCTATAAGCGAATATATGAATGAGTTTGAAAAAGTAGTTGTTTATTATGACAATGGACAAGAAGCATTAGGTGCTATTATAGATACTTTATTAATTACCAAAAATAATGTAGAACATAGAATTGAATTTGATCATAAGGAAAAAAGACTATTTCAAGTTTCTGATATGTTAACATTTGTAGATAAAATTGTATATAAGCATAATCACAATATGCCATTAACAAAAGCAGAAAAATATTTCTTTAGTGTAAAAGATATTTTAGGAATTATAAGACAATTAAAAAGTAAAAGATTATAATAAAAAGCCATTCGCTTGAATGGCTTTTTGCGACGCTCAGCGTCTACGCGGGTTTGGTCCTTGTGAGACCAAAGTAAATAATATCTATCTACAATATATATTATTCATTTATCTAATAAGATTATACACTAAATTTTAAAAAATGTACAGTGTTTTTTTAAAATTTTTAATCCTTATCTTCTTTTAAGTTTTCTAAAGCAATTTTTACAGCTTCAACAACAAAGGCCGTAAAAGTGCAATCTTTACCTTTAATTGCATTTTCTACTTCTTCAATTATATTATTAGGAAATCTAATACATTTATTAGTTGTCGGTGGAACTGATGGAATTTTAAATTTTTTCATCTATAAATCACCTCTGCAATACATTTGTATATATTATATGCAAAAATGTATTTTTTATCTGCATAACAAATGTATTGCAATTTAAAATAAAATATGATAAAATTTTCTAAAAGAAAATGAAAGGAGTGATATTTTTTATGGAAAATACTAAAAAAAGTGGTTTTGCAACAGCAGGCCTAGTACTAGGAATAATTGGAATATGTACATCATTTATTCCAATTATTAACAATTTATCTTTTTTTATGGGAATTATTGCTATTATATTTGGAGTTATAGCACTTATAAAGAAAGCGGGTAAGGGAAAGACTATTACAGCAATTATTTTGGGCATTTTAGCCATTGCCATTACATTAAATACACAAAAAGCTGTATCAGATTCATTAAATGAAGTTAGTTCTAATCTTGATAAAATGGCAGGAAATAGTACTGAAGAAATACTTGCTAATGATGTTGATGTCGTACTGGGCGATTTTGAAGTTAAGAATGGAACATACATAACCGATACTAAACTTACAGTTAAAGTAACTAATAAAACTGCTGAAACAAAGTCATTTCAAATTCAAATTGAAGCAATTGGTAAAGATGGATCAAGACTAGCTTCTGACTATATTTATGCTAATAATTTAACTGCTGGACAAAGTCAGAATTTCGAAACATTTAACTATGTAGCTTCTGATAAAATTTCTGAAATGAAAAATGCAACATTTAAAATTGTAGAAGTTTCAATGTATTAAATATTAAAAAGCACTCGTGTATTTTAGAGTGCTTTTTAATAATATTCTAATTCATTCTCTTGTTTTTCTTTTTCAAATTTTTTTATATTTAGCTGTTTTTCAATATCAAAATTCATATATGTCTCTTTTTCAAAATCTCTTATTAAGTCTTCTTCAGATGGTGCAGAAAACTTATGGCATATCCAAGAGATAAACTTTTGAATTGTAACCTTAAACCTCTCAATAACTTTCTTTAAATAGTTATTTTCATTTTCTAACTTATTTATAATTTTTTGATATTGATAGTCTATTTTATAATTTTCGTGTTCATATTTATATTTTAATTCTTTTTCTTTGTTTGAAAAATCTAATTCTAAATTTCTACATTTGACTTTTAATTCTGTATTATAATTTAGTAAATTTTCTTGTTCTTTTTCAAATTTCTCAGCTTTATCAATAATTGTAGTTTGTCTTGACAATTCTTTATGAAGTGATATATTTTCACTATATAATTTTTTTATTAAATCATCTTTAGGTTTTATAATTTCATTTTCTATTTTTTCATCTCTATTTAGCATAAGCTTTTTGAAATCTTTTATATCTGGTGTTTCAGGTAATTCTAATTTGATACTTTTTAATAATTCTTTTGTATTTTCATAATTTGTAATTTTCTTATACTCTTGTATTGAATAATGTCCTCTGTTAGTTACTTCAACTAATTCTCCTCTTTCTAATTTAAAACCTTTTTCAGAAATATGCTTGAAATAAGCATTTTGCAAATCTCTATAACTATTTTTCTCTCTCCAAAAATCTCTACAACATACTTTATCAATCTTATTTCCTTCTTTATCTGTTGTATGAACTACTGGAATAAATAACAAGTGCATATGAGGTGTATCTTCATCCATATGTACTACTGCTGATATTATATTTTGCTCACCTAAATTTTTGTAAGTGTATATAAAGTTATAACTTTCGGTAAAATATCTTTTACTTTCTTCATATCCTATTTCATCAAAGAATTTTTGGTTAGAAGTAAATACCATTTCACACATTATATTGCTATTACTTCTTATTTGACCTTTTAAATCGTATTTTTCTTTTATTCTGTCAAATTCCTTTATATAACTTAATTCATTTTTCTTTAAATAATAATTTAATTCAGTTTTACTGCTATCTATATTTTTATTTGAATGATTTTTTGTTTTTCTTTCATTATGCTTATATGCTCCCATAGCTTGTGCCCTTGTCAACTTTTCGTTTCTAATTATGGCATAGCTCATATATTCTTTCTTGCTCCTTTTTAAATTTACGAGATAAGATTTTCTTGTCTAACACACTAGACAAGTTTTTTCAAAACTTATCTGTGTGGCAGGAGCTCCTGCACCCTTTCCTAAAAAATAACTAAAGCATTTTTTAGGCTTGACTCAAAATAAACAAGTTATTTTGAGTCAAGTGAAGTTGCACTATAAAGTATATCCTTGCAAATTCATATCAGAGCAATTTTCTATGAAGTTGCTATTGCATTTTTGCTAGCAAAGTTAGCATATAAGCTATCGAAAAATCCATCTGGATATTTTCTTTCATATTCACGAGTAAAAACAGCAGTTTTATTTTGCAATTTTATATTGCTATTTTCTAAATTATTATATAAACAAATCATTAAATAATTAGCCATATTTTTAACATTATTACTATTTTTAGCAATATCTAATAATTGAATTAAATTATTTTTATTTATTAATGGTAGTTTTGATAATATCTTTGAATTAGTAATCATAATACTACCAACTTTTAAATTATCAGCATAATATAACCTTTCTATTACATCTTCTAAAATAGATTGTTCTTCTTTTGTAAATTCATTTAGTTTAGATTTTTCTTTTATATCCATTAATGCGATACATTTTTCGTTACTTTTAGGATTGATAGAATCAGTATTGATTATATTAGTTTTGATATTATTAGTATTGATTGTAGGTAAAATTTCCGTATCAAGAGTTGTATTTTTTACTTTTCCAGAAGCGTAATTTTTACTGTTCAAGACTTGTAAATTTTCCTGTTCAGTATTAGCAATTATTTCTTCATGCTGAATTTTGCCAACATAAATTAAATTAGGCTTTCCTAAACCTTGTCTTTTTTCTGCTATTAAATTTACTTCTAATAATTGTTTAAATGCTTTTGTAACTGTTTTTTCAGATAAACAAAGTTTATTTTGTACTTCTTCTCTTGTAAATATCAAATATACTCTACCATATTCATCAAACCAATGATTTCTTTGTGATAGTGATAATCTATCAAGCAAAAAAGCATATAATATTTTACTATCTGAATTTAATTTTTCTTTATATAAACTATTAACAAATAATTCCTGTGGTATTTGATAGTAACTATTTTCTAATATTTCATTATTTTTATAATAATCTATTTCTCTCATCTTTGTTCCTTTCCAAGATGAAAGAGCATTTTAAAGTTCTATGGAATTTTTTAGAACTTTTTAAAACATTTTTTATTTATATAAAATTTTTTTAAAACATATATTTTAGAACTATTTTAAAACTTTTTATAGAATTTTGGAGAACTGCATAGAAAAAGAGTATTAATCAAATTCCTTTGATTAATACTCTTTCAGACTTTTGCAATTTTCTTGAGTTTCCTCAAAATTGCTATCGTATGGTCGAGGCGACAGGGATCGAACCTGCGACCTCATGGTCCCAAACCACGCGCGCTACCAACTGCGCTACGCCTCGATTTTTCTCAGTACTTATATACTATACCACACTTTTTTTACATTTGCAAGATTTTTTTCAAAATTCTATTGAATATTTTTAAATTTCAATGTATAATAATTATGTTATGCAACTGTAGCTTAGCTGGATAGAGCGTTCGGCTACGAACCGGAAGGTCGGGGGTTCGAATCCCTCCAGTTGCACCAAAAATAGTGTCCAAATTGGGCACTATTTTTCATTATTATTAATTTTTCTTGCTGTTTCTTTTATAACCTCATCATATCCTGTTAGGGCTGAGAATGGTGCAAACTGTGCTGATCTTTCTTCAAGTGACATTCTTGCATGTTTTTTGGATACATGATGTGGTAAATTTATTATATCGTTATATTTATCACTTTTTTCTAACATTTTTATTCTTTATGACCTCCTATTTGCTTATTTCTTTCAATAGTTGTGCCTTCCTTTTGCAAATTCATACCTTTTAAAATAGCATTTTTTCCATATTTGCTTTTTATACCAATCATTGCTTTTTGTATTTCTTTTTCCGCTTCTTCCTTTTTTCGTTTCTCGTTAACTTCTGCGTAATCCACAAATAAGTTAATTTGCTCGTAGTCACTAGTTTTTATCATATTTTCATTTACAACATTATTAACAGTAATATTTATTCTTCTTACTAAAAGTTGTTTATTCACAATTTGCTTATATAATTCCATTATGTGTTCTGTAAGAACTTTACTAGATGCTGTTTGATGATCTATATTTATTGTTCCATGTGCATGTTTTGGTACTTTTCTTCCATATTTGTCAGTTGTTATCTCTCCGTTATACAAACTGCTAATTGTTTGATTTTTTAAATTGTCCACATCATAACCAACTTCTAGCACAATTTGATTTGTAACTAACCCCTTTTCTACTAAATCTAGTGCAAGTAATTCAGTCATTTCCTTTACAATTATTTTTGTATTTTCGTAATTGTATGGACAATGTAAAACTTGTCCAGAGCATATACTATTTGTGGCTGGTCTATATGCCTTAATACTTTCAATTGTTACACTTTCCCATCCCCAAGCATGGTCAATTAGTAGCTCTGCATTTACGCCAAATAATTTATATAATAAATCTTCATTTTTAACCGACATTCTAGCCACATCCCCCATTGTATACATCCCATGTTCTTCTAGTTTTTTTGTATACCCTTTTCCAACTCTCCAAAAATCTGTTAAAGGTCTGTGGCCCCAGAGCAATTTTCTATATGCCATTTCATCAAGACCAGCTATTCTTACACCATTGTTATCTGGTTTTGCATGCTTTGCTACAATGTCCATTGCTATTTTGCAAAGA
>QRFC01003338.1_pt1 | contig 10783 bp, 13 predicted proteins | sample 1861061 | NCBI WGS metagenome assembly QRFC01 (sample SAMN09711282, study PRJNA482702) | Human gut metagenome, whole genome shotgun sequencing project. | reverse complement strand
TCGCCTTCCCACAGCATCCACCCCAGACTGGGCGTAAGAAGCAGACACCACGGGGTTCACAGGTATGCCAAACAAAGGATTTTTAGGCCCTTCCTCGCAACCGGCAAGGCTGACTAGGATACTGCGCCATCGCAGGTTCAGTATAGCATATTACAAGTGTATATACAAGCGGATATTCATAAACTTTCTGTTACAGAGGCAACGTTCGCCCCTGCCGAATGCATCAGTATTCACGCAGGGCCAGCTGCCGTGCCATTTCGACGAGGAAGTCGGAATTTTCAAAGCAGCCGAGCGCGTCGATGGCGGTCTTCGTCTCGGACTCGATCATCTTCGAGCACGCGCCGATGCCGTACAGGCGGACGAAGGTGTTCTTGTTTTCGTCGACGTGGGTCGCCTTGCCGAGCTTGGCCGCGTCGCCGAGGACGTCGAGCATATCGTCGCGGATCTGGAAGGCCAGGCCGAGGTTCTGCGCGTAGGTCTTCGCGGCGTCGAGCTGCTGCTGCGTGCCGCCCGCGGCAACGACGCCGATCTGACAGGCCGCCTGGATGAGCGCGCCCGTCTTGCGGCACTGGATATCGTAGATGCCCTGCTCGGTGAGCTCCTGCTCCTCGGCGTCCATGTCAAGGACCTGACCGCCGACCATGCCGAGCTCGCCCGCCTGCTCCGCCAGGATGCGGATGGCCTTGACCGTCACAGCCGGGTCGGTGGCTGCGGACGCAGCGGTCTCAAATGCGGCAGTGAGCAGACCGTCGCCGGCCAGCACAGCCAGCGCTTCGCCGAAGACCTTGTGGTTCGTGAGCCGTCCGCGGCGGTAGTCGTCATTGTCCATGCACGGCAGATCGTCATGGATGAGGCTGTAGGTGTGGATCATCTCCAGCGCACAGGCAAACGGCAGCGCGCTGCGCCAGTCGCCGCCGCAGATCCGGCAGAATTCCAGCGTCAGCACCGGGCGGATCCGCTTGCCGCCGGCAAGCAGACTGTAGCGCATGGCGTCAAACAGCCGCTTCTGCGGCAGATCCTCACAGAACTTCCCCTGCAGAAATTCTTCGATGGCAGCACGATACTGCGCAATCTGGTCCCGAAATTCACTCATCGCGTACATACTCCGTTTCTGCCGGCGTACCGTCGGCGGTTTTCATCAGTTTCACGATCTCGGTTTCCGCGCCGTCCAGCAGCTTTGTACAGGACTGGACAAGCGCCGTCCCCTCCTGAAAGAGCTTCAGGGATTCTTCCAGCGGGACGTTGCCCTGCTCGAGCTGCCGGACGATCGTCTCCAGCCGCTCCATCGAGGCTTCAAAGGTCTTCGATTTTGCACTCATGTCGCATCCTCCTGTATTTGTTCCACGCGGGCCGTCAGGCTGCCGCTGCTGAAGCTGACGCGGATCGTCTCGTTCTCGCGGACGTCCGCCGCGCGGCTGATCACCGCTCCCGCCTCGTTCGTCACCATGCTGTAGCCGCGGGAGAGGACCTTCAGCGGGCTCATCGCGTCAAGCGCAGCCGTCAGGCGGACAAAGCGCTGCTTGCTTTCATGCAGCGTCTTCTGCTCCGCCGCCTGCAGACGGGTCGAAAGAAAATCGAGCAGGACCCGGCGATCCTCCAGATAGTTGAGCGGGCTTTGCAGCACGCGCTTTTCTGCCAGCGCGGAAAGCCGCTGGCGGCCGAGCTTCACGCTTTTCTGCACGCTCTGCTGCATGGAAGCCTGCATCATCTGCAGCTTTTTCTGCAGCTCCTGCCGGTCCGGCACGGCAAGCTCCGCCGCGTTGCTGGGCGTCGCGGCGCGAAGATCGGCGACGTAGTCGGCAATCGTCACGTCCGGCTCGTGCCCGACGGCGGAAATGACCGGGATCTCGGAATCATAAATGGCCCGGGCCACGCGCTCGTCGTTGAACGCCCAGAGATCCTCCATCGAGCCGCCGCCGCGGCCGGTAATGATGAGGTCCGCGACCTGATAGCGGTTGGCATAGCGGATCGCGCCCGCGATCTCCGCCGGGGCCTCCGCGCCCTGCACGCGTACAGGCAGGAGCTTGACCTTGGTCAGCGGATACCGCTTGCCGAGAATGCGGAGCATATCCATGATCGCCGCACCGGCGGCGGAGGTGATGATGGCGATGGTATGCGGATATTTGGGGATCGGCTTCTTGTGCGCGGGATCAAAAAGACCCTCCTTGGCCAGCTTTTCCTTCAGCTGCTCGAACGCAACGTAGAGATCGCCCGCGCCGTCGGCCGTGAGCATATTGCAGTAGAGCTGGTACGCGCCGTCGCGCGGGAAGACCGTCACGCGGCCGGAGGCGATCACCTGCATCCCGTTTTCCGGCCGGAAGCGCAGCCGCTGCGCGTTCGAGCGGAACATGACGCAGCGCAGCGCGCCCTCCGCGTCCTTGAGCGTAAAATAATGATGGCCGGACGGATAGACCTTATAGTTGCTGAGCTCGCCGCGCACGCAGATATTGCCGAGCAGCTCGTCGCGGTCGAGCAGAAATTTGATATATTCGTTGACCTGCGAGACGGCAATGATGTTCTGCTCCATCACAGTCCCTCCTGCAGGGCCGTCAGCACGGCGATGCCCATGGCGTTGTCGGTGGAATACTGCGGCTCGGCGAAGACGGGCGAAAACTCCCGCATCCGCTCGCGCAGCATGGAATTGGAGGCCACGCCGCCGGAGAATACGACCGGCAGACCGGGCTTTTCCGCCAACGCGGCCCGCGTCGCGTCCGCAATGCAGGTCACGATGCAGTTCATGACGAATCTCGCCGTATCGGCGGGGCTGTTCGTTGCCGCATAAAAGGCTTCCGCCTTGTTCTGGATCCCGGAAAACGAGAATTCCAGACCGTGCAGCTTCACGCAGTAGCGGTCCCTACAGTCCGATCCCCGGCTCAGCGCGTCAATGGATTTTCCGGCCGGGAACGGCAGGCCGAGGAGCTTGCCGGTGCGGTCGATAAGCTGACCGGCAGAGATATCGCTGGTCCCGCCGAGCTTTTCCGCCTTTACATTCTTCCCATCCGGCTCGACGAGCAGCAGCTCCGTCGTGCCGCCGGACAGATGCCAGGCCAGATGCGGCACCTGCATCAGATCGAGCCGCCCGGCCGACCACAGACTCGCCGCGATATGCCCCTGCTGGTGAGAAAACTCGTACAGCGGCACGCCGAGGATCTGCGCGAGGCAGCTCGCCTGCGACCAGCCGGCCAGAAAGCACGGCATATACGAGCCTTCGACGGCCCGCGGCCGCGTGCTGACGCCGATGGCCGCGATGTCTTTCAGCTCTACCGACGCGCAGAGCGCCTGCACCAGCTCCGGCAGCCGCTTGACATGCGCAAACAGCGCGTCAGACTGCCGCAGCCCCAGCTCTCCCGGCTTCACGTCCAAAAGGCGTGAGCAGTTCCTGCCGCCCACGCCGTCGAAGGCCGCCACCGAAGTGGTATAGTTGCTCGTATCAAAGCCAAGCGTCAGCATGGCTGCTCCATCTGGCGGGCAAAGCCGCCGAGGATCCCGTTGACGAAGGACACAACGTCCTCGTTCTCATACTTGCGCGTGAGCTCGACCGCCTCGTTGATCGCAGCGCTCACCGGCGCGTCGTCGATATACAGCGCCTCGTACATGCAGACCTCCATGATGGCCACGGCCATTCTGGCGATGCGCCCGAGGCTCCAGCCGACGGAGTATTTGGAGATGTAGCCCTCCAGCTCCTCGCGCTTGGCCTGCACGCCCTGCACGACGCTGGTCAGGTATTCGAGCTGCTTGCCGTCTGGCTTTTCCGCATAGACGTCCGTCTCGGTCTTGAGCGTCGGGTAATAGCCGTCGTCCATGAGCGTCTGCAGCGCTTCGCCGGCGGTGATATTGTTGAAATTCATCTCGAAGACGAGATGGCACGCGATCTCTCTGGCGTTCGATCTGGTCATATGTTTCTCCTTGCTGCTCTTTCTTCCGTAGTTCCAAAAAAGAAACCCTTTACGCAAGCAAAGGGTTTGCTTTTTGGCTTATTTTTTCAGTTCCTTCGGCATGGCGATGCCGCAGATGTTGACGTTGACCTGTGCGACGGCAAGACCGGTGATCGACTCCACGCTCGTCTTGACGGCGTCCTGCACGGTCTTGGCCAGCGAAAAGACGCTCTGGCCGAACTTGGCGACGACATCGCATTCGATCGTGACGGAGCCGTCTTTGATCGGCGTCAGGCGGACGCCGCGGGCCAGCGTCTTCATGCCGAGCATCTCGGCGATGTCAGTGCTGATGCTGCTGGACAGGCCGCAAACACCCTCTACCTCAAGAACGGCAGCTGCCGCAACGGACGCGACGACGTCTTCCGAGATCTGCAGCGTCCCGTTTTCGAGCTTCTGCGTGAAGTATTCGTTCTTCTCAGCCATACTGGTTCCTCCGTTTCAGGGATACAGAAAAGGTTCTGCTTTTATATTGGATTCATTTTACCACAAAACCGCTAAAATGCAATCCCTTTCTGAAAATCCGGACGGCAAGATCAGGGCTTGACTTCGATGATACGGACCTGCGAGAGCGAATAGTCGGTCTGTGAGGTCACGATGTCCGAGATGAGCGCGGCGTCTGCGTCGCTCAGCCCGTCCGCCGGGGCCGAGACCGCCACGCAGACCACACCGTCATTGATATAGGTCACGCAGTCGTCATAGCCCTTGGCGATCACGAGGCTTTCGATCTGCGCCTCACTCAGCGCCGTGCCGACGATGGTGTTGAGCGTCTGGCAGGCCGTCTCGCCGACCTCCGTGCCCTCGTCATAGGCGATGGTCTGCTCCAGCAGCTCGACGGCGGAATCGCGCGATTCCTGTCTACTCAGCCGCACCTGCGCGAAATAATCCGCGCTCGACGTCTGCTCCCCGCCCGATGCCGCGACGGCCTCCGCCTGCACGCCCTCGCCGTCGCTCACGACGAGCGTGTCCTCGCCCATGACCTGCTCGGCCGAGAGCGTCTCGGTCAGATCCGTCGCGTCCGATTTCTGCGCCCTGGACCAGTTGAGGTATGCGCCGGCGCAGACCAGCAGCAATACCGATGCGATGATCGCGTTTCGCTTCCAGATTTTCATTACGAACTCCTCCTATTGCCCCTTCATTTTTACCACTGCAATTTTATTGCTACCGAGCCCGGTCAGGCTCGAGACAGCCTGGATGATGGCAAGCCGCACGCTTGCGCTGTCTGCCCCGTCGCAGACGACGAGCGCGCCCTGATACTGCGGATACAGGACCGACTGCGCCGCCGGCTCCTTTTCGCTGCTGCCCGTCTGGCGGAAGACCGTCTCGGTCTGCGTCGTCGTGCTCCCGGCGGAGGTGACGGTGCGGCTGTCCGTCTGATAGAGCGTTGTTTCGCTCCCGGAAAGCGTCAGCATGAGCCGGACGCGCCCCGCGCCCGCAATGCCGGAAAGCAGCTGCTCGAGCTGGCTCGTGGTCGCGTCCAGGTCGAACCCGGACACCGCTTCTACCGGCACGCTCTTCGTCTCCTGCTTTTTTCCCGCGGGCCATGCCGCGAGGATCAGCCCGGCCAGAAAGATGAGCAGCGGCAGCCGGTATTTTTTCAGCAGCCGCGGTGCCTGCTCCCGCAGCTGCGCAAGCCTTCCCCCGCTCACGGCAGCCATACCTGCCGCTCCGGCGCGATGGCAAACGTCTGCTCCAGATAGGTCTGCAGCTGCTGCTTCTGCGTTGGGGTGGCGGCTCCGCGGATCGTCACCCCGCTGGGATAGGGCGTCGCCGCCCGCGTTTCCATCTCCAGCTCCACGGAGATCTGCATCCCGAGGGACGAGGCTTTGTCCAATATATATGTCTGCACGCGGCCGGATATGATGCTGGCCACAAGCTCCTGATTCTGGATCTCAATACCCGTTCTTGCTTCCTCCTTTTCCAGCTCCAGCCGGCTGATCGCCTCTGCCAGAGAATCATAGTCCAGCTCCGCCAGCGGCGTGAGCGCGAGCAGCAGCATCAGAAGGCCGCACAGCATGGCCGCCACCCGCCGCGGCGTCCCCTTCGGCAGCGCCGCGAGCAGGATCGCCCCGGCAAACGCCCCTGCTGTGATGCGCAGCAGGTATCCGCGTACCGCTTCGATCATCCGGCCGCCACCTTCATAAAGCAGCACGTCGAAAACAGCAGCAGAAGCGCCGCGCAGCCGACCATACTCAGAAGATACCCCATGGCGCTCGTCTGCGCGCCAAGGAGCGCCGCGTGCTCCTTCCCTGCCGCGAGCCCGGCGGCCGCGGCCGTGAGCTTCATCGTGAGATAGCAGATCGCAATCTTCAGAAACGGCACGAGCGCCATTGCCAGCACGGCCAGGATCCCGAACGTTCCCGCCGTCGCCCGCAGGAGCTTAGCGCTCTGCAGGACCGCCTCCGAGGCGTCGGCAGCGATGCCGCCCACGACCGGGAGCGCCGCCGAGAGCGTCGATTTTGCCGCGTTGACCGCCGCCTCGTCACTGCTGCCGGAGAGTAAGCCCGTGAGCGAGAGATAGGCCGTGAACACATACATCACTCCCTTTAAAAGCGCCGAAATGCACCAGCCGAGCAGCGTGCGGACGCTGCCGAGCCGCTCGTCCGGCAGTCCGCATTCCACTGTTGCGAGCCCGAGATACGCATAGACGAGCGGCAGCAGCAGCGCGCGGATCAGGCTCGTCAGGAGGCTGAAAAACAGCGACGAGCCCATATACAGGCTTCCTGCCCCGCTCAGCGCGCCCGCAGCAGACGCCGCGCCGCACATGACCGGCAGCAGAAGCTTCGCATACGCCTCCATCTCGTCCAGCACGCCGGTAGCAAGACCGATCATGCTTTTCATACTTGCGGCAAACAGCACCGTGATTGCGAACGCGCCGGTCAGCGACTGCAGCTGCAGCCGGTCCTTGGGATAGGCCTGCCGGACCAGCTGGCAGATGAGGGCCGCCGTCAGCAGCATCGCCCCGGTCTGCACCGCCTCCCGCAGCGTACCGACGGAGAGATTCGACGCCCATTTGAAAATATCCAGGATCGCGGACGCAGGATCGGTCTGCGACGCCGGACTGTAGTCTTCCAGCGCCTCGCGGGTTTGGCCGGACAGCGGATCTGTCAGCGAGTCGACCTGCAGGATCTGTCGTTCCTGCTCCAGAACGTCCGCGGCCGAGACCGGCAGCGCGAGCGCCGCCAGCAGCAGTAGCAGGATCCATCCGCGCCGCATACTACCCTCCTATCATCGTCTGCAGCAGAGAAAGCACCATCTCCAGCAGCGGCAACGCCAGATAGATGCACAGAAAGCCGCTGCAGATCTCGATCGTCTGCCCGAGCGCCTGCTGGCCGCTGTCGCGGCAGAGCGTCCCGGCGAGCTGCGAGAGAAGGCCGATGGCCGCCGTCTTAAAAAGCGGGGCGAACACGGCCTGCGAAAGGCCGGTGATCTCCTCGAGTCTGCGTACAAAAGCGAGGACCGGCGAGAAAAACGGCAGGACCGTCAGAAAACACAGGGCGCACACCACCGCACACAGCGCCAGCGTCAATTCCGGCGCCTGTTTTCTGAGCAGCAGACTCAGCGCGCAGCAGATGAGCGCCGCCGCGATCAGCTTCCCGATTGTCTCCATCAGAATTCAAACAGTGTCTTGACCATGTCGAACAGCTCTGCGATCCGCTGCACGACGATCATCAGCACCACGACCAGCGCCGCCAGCGAGGTCATGGTCGCCTGTTCCTCCCGTCCGGAGCGGACGAGGACCTGGTTGAGGATCGACACGATGATGCCGACCGCCGCGATTTTGAAGATCAGATCAATATCCATATCAGATGAGGATCACCGCAACAGCCAGTCCCGTGCACACGCCGAGCGTCACATACGTCTTGCAGCGGGCCGCTGCGCTGCCCTGCAGCTGTCGGGCCTCCTCACGCAGACGCCCGAGCGCCAGATCCAGCGCCTGCAGATTCCCGTCCAGGTCGTATTTGCCCAGCGTGTCGAATAAACTCATCAGCGCCGTACGCACCCCGGCCGGGATGCAGAGTCCCTCCGTCCGCCGCAGCGCCTGCCGGCAGGCATAGCCGACCGTGCAGGTATCCGCGGCCGAAAGGCTCCCGGCCAGCCCGGAGAAAAAGGCCGCGACTGCCGCTTCCCGGCTCTCCTGCAGAGCCAGGAACACGTCCGGCAGCGGCGTGAGCCGGTACTGCAGCTCATGCCGGATACGCAGCACCGCGTCAATGAACGCCAGCGTCTGCGCCTGCTGCCGCCGGACGGTCCTGGCCAGGCCAAGGCCCATCGCGCTCGAGGCTGTGAGGATCAAACTCAGTCCGATCAGTTTCAGCATACCGGATCCTTTCCGCGTGAAACGCTCTGTTGTTATCCAGAAACAATACCTGTTCAAACATCCCGGCCCCGAGGACGGCCCGGCACAGGGGCTTTTCCCGCAGCTCCGCGGCGGAGCCAGCGTGGATCGTCGCAAGGATGCGCACGCCGCAGCCGAAGGCCTGCCGGATCCCGGCGAGGTCGGCGGGGCTTGTGATCTCGTCCACGGCCAGCCACTCCGGGTTCATCCCGCGCAGCAGCATCTGCATGCCTGCGGCCTTCGGGCAGCCGGAGAGCACGTCCGTGTGCGGGCCGAGGTCGAACTGCGGCACGCCATGCACCGCGCCCGCCAGCTCCAGCCGCTCGTCCACAACGCCGACGCGGCTGCCCGCCGCCGAAAGCGCGCGGATGCAGCTGCGCAGCAGCGTCGTCTTGCCGCTGCCGGGGCGGCCGGCTAGCAGACAGGAGGCCGATAAAAGCGGCAGAAGCTGCTCCGGCGGATGCCGGATCTCGTGCGGGATGCGGATGCAGAGCGACGAGATCTCCCGGATCCCGGTCACGCGCCCGTCCTGCACGACCGCGCTGCCGCATACGCCGATCCGCACGCCGCCCGGCACGCTCAGAAATCCCTCCCGCAGCTGCTCCTGCACGGCGTACTGCGACTGGGCCGAGGCGGCAAGCAGCGTGCGCTGCAGCTCCTGCTGCGGCGTCCGTTCGCAGTGCGGAAGCGGCTGCTCCACACCTCGCCGCAGGATGGAGGGCACCTGCCCACACCGCAGCCGGATCTCCTCGACCTGCGCCGCGTTCAGCCCGTCCAGCGCCTGCGCCGCCTCCTGCGGCAGGATCTGCAGCACCTGCTTCAGCAACCTGTCCGCCCCCTTCCAGTCCAAGTCTATTGCCATCCACGCCGCGATATTCCTCCACCTTGACAAAGCCGCGCTCCCATTGTAAAATTAGTTCGTTCTTCATAAGCCCCAGTAGCTCAGGGGATAGAGCATTCGCCTCCTAAGCGAAGGGTCGGACGTTCGAATCGTCTCTGGGGTGCCAGATGTATCCTTATCCGAGCGCATTGTTTTTTTGAACGGCGTAATTGAGATGATCGTGCATCGATAAAGAAATCCCTCTCCAGTTTTGGAAAGGGATTTCTTTATTTTGCGATATGCGCATAGTATTCCTTTGGTGTACTTCGCCGCCTTCTCCCCCATCAGATCCCGATACCGCCCGTCCTGCGAAGAATACCGGATATCCGGGTTCGTCTTGTCGAACGTCCCGATGTTATCCGTCGCGGATTTGATCTGTGTGGAATCAAATACAACATAGAATTTGTCGTAAGCCAGATCTTCTTTGCTTCCATCATATTCAAAAATCACGCCGTCGTTCCCATGTTCTTTGGCGTAGCGAATAACCGGTGCTTCTGCAAAGTTATCCGTGAATTGTTCCGGGGGCAATTTCACCGTGTACGGATTCTTCATCTTGAGATAGGCTTCAATGATACGGTTTCCCCTGCGTTCATCTGCCATGCTCTCCGCATAATCCCTGCTTTCACTGAAGAAGTACGCTCCGTTCTCCTGCTGGAAAGTATTAAATTCCGCATTCGTCCCGTGGTAAACCACTTTCGGTGTCCCGTCCGCATTCACAACCTTGCTCGCGCTCTCCGTGTGATTCTTCCAGTCTCCGAACCAGCGCTTAAACTGTTGCGATTGTGTTACATTATTTAACTTTGGCTTGACAGTCGCCCCCGCATCCCTTATACTGGCTACGAAGCCGTTGTCAGTATCGGGCATCTTGGGCATTGGGACCCTTGCCACCTGATACAAAGCAGCGGCTTTTACTTTGTCCACATAGAACAATGTTGTTTCGCCGTTATTGGATTTCTCAATCGCGTTTGTGAGCAGTCCCGTCACCGCATTCTTCTTTTCATAAATGCTGGTAACGGCATTGCTGTCAATGACAATCGAATTCTGTCTGCCTAACCCGTCAATGTACACCGGAATAATCACAGATTTTGCGTCCTTGATGAATGGCAACAGCGCAACGACGCTTGTCCCTCTCTGTGATTCAGATGCGATGATCGCGACCGGGCTTTTCATCGCACGCGGAAGCTGCTTCAACATCGGTTCCCCGATGTGATGCTCCTCATCTTTCGTTCCATTGATGGCATAGTCCACATGCGTCTGATTGATTGTGACCGGCAGCGCATTAAAGCCCACCTTCTGAAATACCTCCGGCGTCGACCTGACCACCAGCGTATCATTTTTTTCGATTTTCCCGGCTTTCCAGTCGTCCACCTGTTCTGCAAACGGCTTTGTGAAATCATACTTTTCTGCTTTTGATGCGGACATCTTCCCCGGCGGCGCTCTCGCGCTGCCGGATTTTTTCTGCCACTGGCCGACCTCCATCTTCACGTCCGCGCGCAGCTTGTTCGTGCCGTAGTCCGTGCGGTTCATGCCGGCGTAGGTATCCGCGACGATCTCCTCGACGTAGGCGTCCGTGTCGTCGCCGTAGATCCCGGCGTATGCGTCCACATAGCTCTCGATCATCTCCTTTGTGAT
>QRFC01003336.1_pt1 | contig 10789 bp, 12 predicted proteins | sample 1861061 | NCBI WGS metagenome assembly QRFC01 (sample SAMN09711282, study PRJNA482702) | Human gut metagenome, whole genome shotgun sequencing project. | reverse complement strand
GTCATTATACGATATTTGCAGTTTTTTTTCAAGAAATAATTTTACCGCCGCATATGCGGCGGTAAAATGTCACTTAATAAACTGTTTTGCAAAGTCCTTACAGTACAAATTAAGCTTATCAAAATCCATGGCGTTAATATAATAGCTTTCAAGCTCATCGTGAACCGCTTTTGCGCTCGCAAGAGTTTCACAGGCTGTGCATAGAAGCTCTTTTATCACCTTTTTATTGAATTTTATTCTTTCACGGCTTAAATGCAACTGCGAATACGAAATAAAGCGCCTTGCGTGTATCCGTCTTTCTTTACCGTCAAATCGGTTATAATCGTTTTCGGTAACAAAAGCTATTTTAAGCTCGGGAATTACAATATGGTCGGTTATAAGACCCGGGAAGAACGGATTTTTTACGGTTATGGTTTCATATCCGTTTTTCAGCGCATATTCCCGTACCTGCTCCATAATTATATTTGAAGCACTGCCGTAAGAATCGTTTATTACTATTTTCCCTGTTATCTCATTATTAATTGTATCTGTAAACGAAACTATACCCTTTGGCGTAATTCCGCCGATAAATCTTACCCATTCCCTGCCGGAGACACTATCTTTGTTTGCCGGTATGGTTTTTCGGCAAAGCCGCTGTGCGAATTCCTCGGTTTTTAATTTGTCGGTACAGGCGAGAGCGGTTTTGTAATTGTCGAGTATTATTTCTCCCACCGCCCTTATATACTGCGCCGCCGTGCGGTGAAGCGCCTTGTTGTAAACCGTTGCGCTTATCACCTTGCTTTCGTTTCCGTCAAAAAAGTTGTCATTCCAAAATTCACCGAAATTAAGTATTTTTTCACATACGCCGGGGTATGACGGGTCAACCGTATGAGGCGCTGTTCCGTCCATTATAATGCGCTTTTTTTGCGGTAAAATTACCGCGTCCAGAGAATCGGGATCCGAGCTGCACGGACATCTCAGAGTTTTAATACCAGCCTTTTCCGCATAATCGGCAATTTTTTTCATAAATGAGGATTTACCTGTGCCGGGGCCGCCTTTGATAATAAAGCATCTCCATTCGCCGTCAGGCAAATAAGCCTTATCAAAAACAGAATAAAAGCCTTCGCAGGAATTTGCGGCTAAAAAGTATTTTAAGTTGTTCTTTTCCATAAATCACCCTCCAAACATTATATACTATTCCCGTAAAATACTTTTGACACATCAAGAAAAATGTGTTATTATATACGGGAGTCGGTCAGACGGTTGCGGATAGAAATATCTGAGGAAAGTCCGAGCCCCGCAGGGCAGAATAGCGGCTAACGGCCGCCGAGGGTGACCTTAGGGAAAGTGCAACAGAGATATACCGCCGCAAATGGCTTTGGTTTTACCATTGAAGGCTTTGACCGCCCGTTTGCGGTAAGGGTGGAAAGGCGAGGTAAGAGCTCACCGGTCCCACGGGAACGTCGGGACCCTGTAAACCCTATTCGGAGCAACGCTGACTGTAACGATACGCTTGCTCGGCGTGTTACGAAAAGCGGCTTGAGCGCACGGAGCAATCCGGCGTCGAGATAGATAACCGTCCACGACAGAACTCGGCTTATCGACCGACTCATTTAACAGTACTTTGCCAAATTAAAGGTTGACTTTTTTGGCGAAGCATGTATAATAACTATTTGTGGATGTTAGCTGTAAGTAAGATTTATCTGAAGTTATCGGCTCCGCCTCGGAAAGTCCTCGCCGTGTAAAATTTAGAGGATAAAAACTTAATATGCGGGTATGGCGGAATAGGCAGACGCGTTAGATTCAGGTTCTAATGATCGCAAGGTCGTGGAGGTTCAAGTCCTCTTACCCGCACCAAACAGTACAAATCCGAACTTTCTCATGATTGGAGACGGTTCGGTTTTGTTATTTTGCAATATACATAGTCAAAACCGTTTTGCGGATAAATCGAACGATGAACGGAGGTGAATACTGTGCGGCTTTTTTACGGCATATCCGAAGATATTGAAAAATGGATGGACTTAATAACAGAGGTTCGATGGACTTTTCCGGGTCTTGAAACACAGGAAAAGCTAAATGAGCATAAAACCACCGTCCTAAAATTTATGAATAAGCGACAGGCCGTTTGCGTAAAAAAAGAATCCGAAATTGTAGGTGTTATATTGTTTTCACGGAAACACAATATGATTTGCTGTCTTGCAGTTGCACCCCAATACCGCCGCCGCGGTGTGGCTACAATGCTTATGGATGAAGCACTTGACAATTTAGACAGAACAAAAGAAATAACGGTTTCTACATTTCGGGGTGATGATGAAAAAGGAATTGCACCAAGAACATTGTATGAGAAATACGGTTTTGTTGCAGATGAGCTTATAGAGGAATTCGATTACCCAAATCAAAAATTTGTCCTTTTCCCCGTCGGCGCAGAACGAAAAGCCCGACAAATCTCTATTAACAGTATGGTTTGGGAAATCAGCCATATTCTTGCGGACTGTGACCCGACAATATATTTGTACGGTTCGTCTGCTTTGAATGATTTCAGATTGGGCTGGAGCGATATTGATATTTTGGTTCTTACGGATAAGCAAATATCTGAGTCACAGGCAAATTTGCTTGTAAATCTCCGCCAGACTATGCTCGCAAAACAGCCTGATAATCTTTATTACCGTTCTTTTGAGGGCGCTATGCTCACCAAGATTGCCTTTCTTGTAAACGCTGATGACCGAGTGATTTATTGGGGTACAAGCGGAGAGCAGATTACCGACAGGTATTTGCTTGATAGCTTTTGCAAGGCAGAACTGATTGAGAACAGTATTCTTTTGTATGGAAAAGATATACGAAAAGAACTGAAATATCCCGATTTTTACGAGCTGTATTCCGATGTGAATCGGCAATATAAGACTATGAGAAAGTATGCACAAAGTACCGGAAGAAATTTTTATTCTTTCGGTTGGCTGTTGGATATATCTCGTTGCATATACACGCTTCGCACAGGCAAGATTATTTCCAAAACAAAAGCGGCGGAATGGGCGCTTCAAAACAATCTCTGCCCGGATGTGCACGCTCTTACAACCGCATTGAATGTCCGCAGATCCCCGTTAAAATATCAAGATGATAAAGATACATTTGACTATGCCGAAACGCTTGGGGAACCTATTCAACACTTTGCCGATGTGTTAGAAAAGGAATTGAAAACAATTGATTAAGAAAAGACAATAAAATCTTTTTATAGTACTCTCACACCGCTCAAAGCCTTTGTTTATGCGGCTTTGGGCGTTTTTCTTTGCCTGAAATTTTAACTGAAATTACTTGTCACAAGCAAAAAACGGGCGCATAACATAAAGCTGCACGCCTGCCGAGTCTGTTATATTTACAGCACAGAAGAATATTGATATATGATATGGCGGAGGTTTAACCCTCCGCCATACTTTCCCAATTCGGGAAATACCATATTTCGGCGTGCCTGTCGGTTATATCTCCGCTTTCATCGTAATAATCGATATGCGTGCGGAATTCTCCGTTAGGCAAGCGCGAATAATCCGAACCCGTTTTTTGAGTACGGATTTCTCGCATTGTCGCGTTAAAATACTCGTTGCTCTGCAAAAAATCCGCTCCTCAAAAAATCGGCGACCCAAAACGAGCGCAATTTTCGTGTGGATTTTTATGCGGAGGATGCGATAAGGCTTTCGCCTTATAAAGACGACAAGTGAAAATACGCCGAAAATATGCCGTTTTGGGCGGGTCAGGATTATTCGCGCTTGCCTAAGCGTTATTTGAATATCCAGCTTTCCGTTCTTTTCGTATATAACGATCTCATCCACCAACATCCTGAGATGCGTATCGCTTATCGCACCGTCGGCTATAATACCGTCAAGCAGTTCTACGCTTTTCTTCATTTGCTTTTTGCGTTCCTTTACGGTATTTTCAATATCCTTCATTTCCTGAATCCTGTTTTCGATTGTTTTAATATCCGTTTCGCAGGAAACAAGCATTTGGGTATAGAATCCTTTCCGCCGTAAGGCTGTTTGGTATTTTTACATTCCGCCCATAACAGGACCAGAATTTTTCTTTTTATGCCGATATTTTCGCTGTAAACGGAAACGATTTGACGGCGCGAAACGAAACGGCAATCGCCGCGCTTGAAGCAGGTATCGCTATTAACAATTCCTCCGTAACTGTTGTTCACGGAATGAGTCGACCGATAGGTGCGCTTTACCATGTGCCGCACGGACTTTCAAACGCAATGCTGTTGTATAAATGTATGTCATTTGCGCTTGACGGAGCTGCCGCCCGTTTTGCTGCTTTAGGCAGGACAATAAATGCGGCTGACTGCAAAGCAGACGACAAAACTGCCGCGGTGGATTTTTGAATGCAATCGGTGATATTTGCAAAAAGCTTGAAGTACCATCGCTTGCCGAGTATGGCATAGATAAGGAAGTTTTCTTCGGCAATATAGATAAAATGGCAGATGACGCACTTGCAAGCGGAAGCCCCGCAAACACGGCAAAAAACGTTACCAAGGCAGATATTATAAATATTTATAAATCGTTGTTTTCTTAATATCGGTTTGAACTTATCAACATTTCGCTGCGGTGTTATGTGTGGAATAGACAAGCTTTAAAAATATTGCGGCGCATATATTTTTGGTGATATTGCTTTTTCAAAAAAGTTATGCTATTATACAGAACGGTGATTTTAAATGATAAAGGTATGTATAATAACAGGCGCAAGCTCGGGAATAGGTAGGGCTGCCGCCGAGAATATGTTAAAACGGGGATACAGGGTATACGGTATTTCCCGCCGCGGCGGCGACATTGACGGTGTGGTAAGCCTGTGTGCCGATGTAACCGACGAACAAGAAATTTTTAAAGCCGTTAATACAGTTATGGCGGAAAGCGGACGCATTGATGTGTTGATAAACAACGCGGGCTTCGGCATTTCGGGAGCTGCCGAATTTACAGAGACCGAAGACGCCGAACGGCAGTTTAATGTTAATTTTTTCGGCGCAGTCAGAATGTGCAGGGCAGTACTGCCGATTATGCGAAAGCAGGGTTTCGGGCGCATTGTAAATATAGGCTCGGTTGCCGGCGATATCGCCATTCCGTTTCAAAGCTTTTATTCCGCCGCCAAAGCGGCGCTGTGTTCTTACACGCTGGCGCTTATTAATGAGGTGCGTGAATTTAATATAACCGCGGTTTGCATTGAGCCGGGCGACATTCGCACAGGTTTTACCGCGGCAAGGCGTAAAAACACCGAAGGCGACGATATTTATAACGGAAGAATTTCACGATCGGTAGAAAAAATGGAAAAGGACGAACAAACCGGTATGTCGCCCGAAACTGCCGGAAAATACATTGCTAAAATTGCTTCAAAGCAATCAAGCAAACCGGTTTTAATTATAGGCGCACAGTATAAAGCAGTGGGACTTTTAAAAAAGCTTTTGCCGCTCTCCCTTACCAACCGCATAGTCGGCGCTATTTATGCAAAGTAATGCTTTAACACACAAAACGCCCGAAAAAGGGCATTAAAAATCAAATATGCGCATATTATCAGCTCAAAGCCGTTGCTTATACGGTTTTGGGCGCTTTTTATTCTGCTTATTTAGGACGGTATCATACCTCGGAATTTTCTATCCATTTGAAGCTGATTAATTATATCACGCATAACAACTGATATATTATTTTACAAGATATATAGTGTAAGATATTTTTGTATAGCATAAAATGCTGTTGCGTTTTACGAAGAATTAGGGTATAATATTTACAGCAGAAAGGGTGGTGGCTTTTATGCCGAATATTAAACCTGTATCGGATTTGAGAAATTACAATGAGGTCTTGCGTGACATTTCCGTCGGCGAGCCTGTATTCCTTACCAAGAACGGCAGAGGGAAATATGCCATTGTGGATATGGAGGAATACGAGAAAACACAGGCTGTATTAAAGCTTATGGGCGAATTGGCTCGCGGCGAACAGTCGGGAAAGGATAAAGGCTGGGCAGATATTGCGGAGCTTGAAGGTCTTTTAGGAAAATCTAATGTCTGAAATAAAATTTTCACCCGAAGCCGTAAAGGATTTACAGCAAACTAAAGCCTATATTACCGATGAACTTTTAAGCAAACAGGCGGCAAACAACACGGTAAATAAAATACTTAAAAACATTCGTATGCTGGCGGAATTTCCTAATTCCGGTGCTCCGCTTTCGGGAACGGTGGGCATAGAAACGGGTTACCGTTATCTTGTATGCGGCAATTACACCGCATTTTACCGTGTGGAAAATGAAACCGTGTATATTGTTCGTATACTTTACGGCAGACGGGATTTTATGCGAATTTTGTTCGGAACACAAGAAAACTTACTGTGAATTGATTGTTTTGACTGAGTAAAAGTAATATTTTTGCATTTCTTACAGTAAACGGGAACTATTGTTTGTAATAAAACAAACCCCAACAGCAGAAATTTTGGTTTTTTACGCAAAAATTGTCGAAAAAGCTTGCATATATGCAAAATAAATGCTACAATAGTTCTGCAAATAAAAAAGCTAAATGAAGTATGCAGGAAATTACGGAATGTAAATATACACATCCGTTCCCGAAGGAGTAACACTCTCAGGTGTCGGCAAGGCGATGAAACTGTATACGGATAGCTCTCCGGAGAAGTCCTGATCAGGATGCCGAAGGTGCAAGGCGCAAGCCAATCTCTCAGGCAAAAGGACGGAGTAAAACTGATTACTTATGCCCCTTTGGGCTTATTTCAGCGTACAGTTCGGAGTTAAACGGTAACCGTTTAGCTCTTTTTGTTTGTGTAAAAAGCTTTAGGGGGAATTTTAATGTGGGAGTCGTTTATTGAAACGGTAACCAAAGTAAACGATTGGGTAAACGGCGTTGTATGGGGCTGGCCGATGATTGTAATGATACTCGGTACGGGCATACTGCTCACCGTTCGCACAAAGGTGCTTCAGGTAAGAAAATTCGGGGAGTCGCTCAGCTCCACCATTGTACCTGTGGTAAAGGGTTTAGGAAAAAAGCAGGGTAAAAGGGATAAAAATTCCGTTTCACAGTTCGAGGCGTTTTCCGCCGCAATATCAGGCACCGTCGGCACGGGTAACATTATCGGCGTAACCTCCGCTATTCTTACGGGAGGTCCGGGCGCCGTAATGTGGATGTGGATCTCGGCGTTTGTCGGTATGGTTACAAACTATTCCGAAAATGTTTTGGGTCTTTATTACCGCCGTAAAGAAAAGGACGGAAGCTTCAGCGGCGGCGCATTTTATTACATTGCATACGGTTTAAAGCAAAACTGGCTGGGGCTTTTGGCGGCTGTTTTCTGTCTGCTTGCGGCAACCGGTATGAGCGGCGTGCAGACCAATAAGATAACAGGCTCGTTTATATCCGTTCTGAACACGGACGAAGCATGGGTAAAGCTCCTTATAGGCTCTGTTGTAGCGCTCTTTGCCGCTGTTGTAATTATCGGCGGAATTAAGCGTATAGGCAGAATAGCGTCTATGCTGGTACCCTTTATGTCGGTGCTGTTTATAATAATGTCGTTTATTATAATCGGTAAAAATATCGGGGCGGTTCCCGAAACCTTCCGCCTTATATTTTCAAGCGCTTTTTCCGCAAAGGCGGTTGCGGGCGGCGTCGGCGGATTTGTTTTCTCGCAAATAATCAAAAAGGGTCTTGCAAGAGGGGTTTTCTCAAATGAAGCGGGTCTCGGTTCTTCCGTTATAGCGCACTCCGCATCCGAAACAAGAGAGCCCGTAAAGCAGGGACTTTGGGGAATTTTCGAGGTATTTTTTGATACATTCGTAATCTGCACGCTTACCGCTCTTGTGGTTCTAACCACCAATATAGGAAACGGCTCTTACGAAAACGGCTCGTTTTTCGGTACAACAAATGCCGCGGGCGAGTTTGTAGGCGCTTCCGATTCGGCAATCTCTTTGTCGGCGTTTTCATCAAACCTCGGCACATTCGGAACGGTCACATTCCTTACAATTCTGCCGCTGTTTGCGTTTACCACGATACTTGCGTGGTCCTATTACGGCGAAAAGGCAATGGATTTCTGTTTCCGCAATACTTCGGAAAAATCAAGAAAAACCGCAACTATGATTTTTAAGGTGGCGTATATTCTGCTTATCGTTTTCTCGTCTCTTATCGGCTCGGATCTGATTTGGGCGCTTGACGATACCTTTAACGGTCTTATGGCGCTGCCGAACCTGATTGCGCTTATTTTGCTTTCGGGTCAGGTTGTAAAAATAACCAAAAACTATTTTGACCGTAAAAAGGGCAAGGATGTAGAGCCGATGCTTTCGGCTTACCCCGAACAAAACGAGGAATTCAAGGCGCATATTTCGGGTGAAAATTCATAATATCCATAAAAACAGGCTATGTCACTGGACATAGCCTGTTTTTTCATATATTCAATGTATCCAGATATTTGCAGGCGGCTGTTGCGGCAACCGCACCGTCCGAAACCGCAGTGGTAAGCTGGCGGAGCTGTTTTGTACGGCAATCGCCTGCCGCAAAAACGCCTTCAGTCTCCGTTTTGCAGTTTTCTCCCGCTTCTATAAATCCGTATTCGTCAAGCTTCACAATATCTTTAAACGCTTCGTTCTGCGGAATCTGACCTATCGCCGTAAACAAGGCAGAGATTTTTATTTCTTCCGTTTCCCCGGTTTCGGTGCTTTCGACCGTTACTGAAGAAAGCGAGCCTTCGCCGTTGAGCGAGGTTATTATGCGATTAAGCTTGTAAAAAACATTGCTTTTTTCCTTTAGCTTTCTTACCTCCGCGTCTGCCGCCCTGAAGTTTGCTCGCCTGTGAATTACGGTTACGCTTTTGCATATGTCCGATAAAAACAGAGCGTCCTCCACTGCAGTGTTTCCTCCGCCGTAAACGGCGACATCTTTGTTTTTAAAAAACGCTCCGTCGCACACGGCGCAGTAGGATATGCCTTTACCCGTAAATCTTTCCTCGTTTTCAAGAGCGATTTTTCTGTGCTTCATTCCGGCGGCTATTATAACGGCAAGGCATCTGTGCTCGCCTGAATCGGTTGTCACCGTTTTAAGCTTTCCGTCAATTTTTAACGAAAGCGCCGTTTCGAAGGAGGTTTCGGCACCTGCCGCAGCGGCTTGGGACAAAAGCCTGTCCGAAAAATCAAGTCCGCTTATGCTTTTAAAGCCGGGATAATTCTCTACCTCGGGCGAATAGGAAATCTGCCCCCCGAATGAAGTGTTTTCAAGCAAAAGCACCGTCTTTCCGGCTCTTGCGGAATAAATTGCCGCCGTGAGCCCTGCGGCTCCTCCGCCTATAATTATTATATCGTAAATTTTGTTTTCCGTAGTATGTCATCTCCCGAAAATATAAGAGCTTGCGTTTCTCCGCCTGTATTTTACCACAAAATTCGCGGCGTTGCAACAAAATCGGATTTTAAAGCAGTTTTCACTTGATTATCTTTTCACAATGTCTTATAATATATACTGTATAGGGGGGACCGCAGATGAATCTTGATAAAATAATCGCGGTTCGCACCGGTAAAACGGTGTCTAAGGATTCCGACCGTGTTATTAAGGTATTCGACAGCGACTATTCCAAAACCGATATTTTGAACGAGGCTTTAAATCAAGCTCGTGCCGAGGAGGCGGGACTCAGTGTTCCGAGGCTCTACGGAGTTGAAAAGGAAGACGGAAAATGGGCAATAGTAAGCGAATATATAAGCGGAAAAACCGTGGCTGAAATAATTGCGGAAAATCCCGAAAAGGTTGATGAGATAATTAAAAGATTTGCCGAAATTCAGATTGAATTACAAAAAAACGCTTCTTTGCCTTTCCCGAGACTAAAGGATAAGGTTGAGCGCAGAATAGGGCTTGCGGATGTTGATGACAAAACAAGAGCAAGGCTTCTTAAAATGCTCTCGGATTTTCCCGAGGGGCACTGTCTTTGCCACTGCGATTTCAGTCCTACAAATGTTATTATAGATAAAAGCGGCAATCCTGTCGTGATTGATTGGTCGCACGCCGCAATAGGCGCTGCCGAAGCAGACGCGGCGTCGGCTTATCTCAGATATTTATTTATTGATAAAACAACAGCCGAAAAGTATCTTGATTTTTACTGTGAATGTGCAGGAAAAAGCAAGGAAAGTATAATAAAGCTCATACCGATTATGGCGGCGGCAAAGTCCGTAAGTCGGTATGCTTCTGAACGCAGTTTTCTGCTCGGATTAGCAGTTATATAATATTTTAACGGAGGAAAAAATATGAAGGTAACGGTATGTATCGGAAGCTCTTGCCATCTTAAGGGCTCAAGACAGGTGGTTGAGGCTTTGCAGGGGCTTATAGCCGACAACGATTTAAAAAACAGCGTTGAGCTCGGCGGAACCTTCTGTATGGGCAACTGCCAGCAGGGGGTATGTGTAACGGTAGACGGTGAGCTTTATTCCGTATCGCCCGAAACAGTGGGTGAATTTTTCGAAAGTAATGTTCTAAGTAAACTGAAATAACCTTTATTAAGGATTGTATTTATTATGTCAGAGTTTTTAAAGCTAAAAAAATCCAACTGTAAAAACTGTTATAAATGCATCAGACACTGTCCTGTCAAATCCATCCGTTTTTCGGGCAATCAGGCGCATATAGTCGGTAACGAATGTATACTGTGCGGTCAGTGCTTTGTTGTCTGTCCGCAGGACGCCAAGGAAATTGCGGGTGAGACCGAAAAGGTGCAGGTGCTTATTAATTCGGGTGCGCCTGTCATTGCAAGCGTTGCGCCGTCCTTTATAGCAAATTACGACGGCGTGGGATTTTCGGCTCTCAAAGCGGCTC
>QRFC01003331.1_pt1 | contig 10799 bp, 4 predicted proteins | sample 1861061 | NCBI WGS metagenome assembly QRFC01 (sample SAMN09711282, study PRJNA482702) | Human gut metagenome, whole genome shotgun sequencing project. | reverse complement strand
CAGATCACTTTTCATGCTTTGTAGAAGCTGCGCATCATGTGATTCACTCCTGAAACAGTTTTTCTGCCACGGGCAGTTGCATGACTACGATTTGACTACTATCACCTGTAAAACCGAAAAAGCCGGTTCGCCTAGTGTTTTCAATAGTTTCAGGAAAGTTCAAAGGAATCGGACGTTTTCGCCGAAAGCTGAACATTCCTTGAAAACACAGCATTTTATCCGTTGATGCCTGAAAACTTCGACTGTTGATATGTATTCTGTAGTGCTATTATGAAGCATCCCGGTGGTTTCGAACCTTGCACCAAGGTGACATCACCTTTAGGTTCCATTGCGCGAGCGTGCAGGTTCAAGTCCTGTCGGGCGCACCACGAACACGGCACGGTTCTATTTGCTGAATAGAGCCGTGCTTTTCTTTCTTTTTGCAATTTTTATAAAGATGCCACCACCTCATGTTCAAATGCTGATTTCATGAACGGATCTGCCGCGCGCTGTCTGTGCGGTAGCCCAGCTCAAAAATCTTTTCCAGCTGCGACGCTTCCACACCGGGTCCGTCGTCGGAAACGGAAATCGAAACCGTATCGCCCGATATGTCCGCAGAAATCACGACGTGACTCGCTCCGTATTTGCGGCTGTTGTCCAGCAGATTGGACATGCAGCGCGAAAGAAGCTCCCGGTCAGCCATCACCGTTTCATCCGGCAGATCGTCCAGCCGGACGTCCAGCCCCTCCGCCTCGAAGCCTGCCGCAATCTCCGCAAACGTTCCGGAAATCTCCAGTGCTTCCGGCTTTGCGGGCGCTTCGCTGAGATCCAGCTTCGCAAACGAAAAGAGCCGGTTCACGAGCGTTTCGAGCTCTGTCTCCTTGGCGTAGATCGTCTGCAAATAACGCGCCTGCGTCTGTTCATCCTTTGCCGCACCGTCGAGCAAGCCCTCGGTGTAGGCGCGGATCGACGTCAGCGGGCTTTTGAGGTCGTGAGACATCCCCGCAATCAGCTCCTGCTTTTGCTGCTGCTGGCGGCTCTGCGCCTCCAACGAGGTTTTCAGCCGCGCTGCCATCTCGTCGACCGCGTCGCAGGCAGGCTTGAATTCGTCCGGAACGACATAGCCGATCGGCGCGTCGAGGTTTCCTTCCTGAATCCGCTTCACGCCGGACACCAGAATATCCAGCGGCTTCTGGATGTGCCGGAACAGGTGCTTTGTCAGATAGAGATTCGTAAAGCCGATTGCCGCCAGCAGCGCCAGAATGACCGTGCCGCCATAAATTGCGGCAATTGTTTTCGCGCCGTCAAACGCCGCTTCCAGCTGTTCACCCGTTTCATGCAGCGCTGCCATCGATAGCCCCAGCCGCGGAAGATACCCCCGCTTCAAAAGCAGCACCGCGAGTCCGCCGCCCAGAAGCAGCAGCGCCGCCGCAATTGCCACGGGAATCAGAATCATGATAAGATTCGAGCGCGCCAGGCGCTTTCGGATTGTCATGCCATCACATCCTTTGGGAGTCTGGAATCAGGATACCACAGGTCTGCCCGGATGTTAAAACTGTTTTTAAAACCGGGCGTTCTGTGTGAAATTCCGGTTGCAAAAATGCACGAAACCGCTATAATATCAGTTGCAATTTGTTGGTTTGGCACATATCGTGCAGAAAGGAATCCCATGCCGGTCAATTATCATACGCACACCTTCCGCTGCGGACACGCGGAAAACGTGCCGGACGAAGCATATCTTCAGCGCGCCATCGAACAGGGCTTCACGGTCCTCGGCTTTTCGGACCACACCCCCTGGCCGGGGCTCAGCCCGGCGGTCTGCCGGGGCGTCCGCATGCTCCCGGAAGAGCTTCCAGGGTATTTTGCGTCCATCCATGCCTTACAGGAGAAATACCGCGGCGTGATTGAAATTCCGCTCGGGCTGGAATGCGAGTACTTCCCCGGGCATATGGACTATTTGCGTGAAATCCGTCCTCAGGTCGACTACCTCATTCTCGGAAACCATTTTCAGTGGGCAGACCCCGAGCATCCGCGCGCGTATACTGCCGCGCCGATGCTGCTGGAAGAATACCTGACGACCACCCTCGCCGGGATGCGCACGGGGCTCTATGCGTATCTGGCGCACCCGGATCTGATTTACACCTCGCAGCCGGTATTTGACGAAACGTGCCGCGAGGCGGCATACACACTCTGCGAGGAGGCAAAGAAGCTCGACCTGCCGCTCGAGTACAATCTCTACGGTGTGGATAAACGCGCGCGCGGCGAGTTTTCCGGACTCGGCTATCCCTGCGCGCCGTTCTGGGAGATTGCAGCGAAAACCGGCGTGCGCGCCATCATCGGCTTCGACGCACACAAACTCCAGCACCTGTGTGAGCGGGCGCGCTATGAAGCGGCGAAGCAATATCTGGAGGGTCTGGGGCTTTCGCCCGTGCAGCGGCTGTTTTAATTTGGTTTCCAACCGCTTTTCCGCGCGCACTTGCAATTCCGGCGCGCAATTGGTATGATAGTACCATGGAGAAAAGAGTGTCTTATTTTGTCAGCCGCAAGAGTCTTCTTGTCTGGCTGAGCGCATTGGTCATGACGGCTTCGGCAGTACTCCGCATCGCATATTCCTGCGGGAAAGGCGCAGATGCAGCGACGGTGTGGTTCCAGATTGTGCTGCCGGTCGCGGCTTGTCTGATCTTTGTGCTGATGATCTTGCTGGGCGGGCAGGAGCGGTTCTACCGCACCGCCATTCCGGCGTTCCTGCTTGCGATTTATTACAGCGTGCGCGTATCCGCAGTGCTAACCAGTCTGAGCCTGCGCTTTGTGTTCTGGGTGGCGTATCTGGCGATTGCGGGCTTTTACGCGATGACCGTTTCCGGGCGCGTGCGCAACAACTGGGCGCTGGTGCTGCTGCTTGCCGTGGGGATCGGCGTGCTTGCCTACACGCACAGAAGCGCGTTTTCCGGCGCCAACTGGTCGGCGCGCGTGGGCTTTTTGCCGGAGCTTCTGTTTCTGACGGGCGGGCTTTTCGCGGTGCTGGCAATGCAGCCGTATGCGGACGGCAAATACCACCCCACGTGGGGCGACCGCGTCGACGGGCGCAAGCTTCGCTCGCTGGATCCCGTGCAGGTGGTTGCAAACTACATCATGCCGACGAGAGTCGGCGCTTCCAACTTCGTGCGCGACTCGGTGGAAATCACCGCCATGGAGCGCTACATCCGCGAGAAGCGGCGCGCGGGGCTGACCAGCTTCGGCATCACGCATGTGTTTCTGGCGGCGTATGTGCGCACGGTGGCAAAGTATCCGGCGCTCAACCGCTTTTTGTCCGGGCAGCAGGTCTACAGCCGCGGAGACGATATTCAGTTCTGCATGATGGTCAAAGAGGAGATGTCGACCGACGCCGCCGAGAGCGCCATGAAGCTGCACCTGACGCAGGCCGACTCGGTGGAGGAAATCTACCGGAAGATGAACGAACAGGTCACACGCATCAAGGAAGCGTCCGACGCGAGCGATTTTGACAAGACGGCGAAACTGCTGTCGCTGATTCCGGGCGTGGTCTTCAAGTTCGTGGTCTGGGTGCTCAAGGTGATGGACTACTTCGGGCTGCTGCCGAAATTCCTGCTGGAAGTCAGCCCGTTCCACGGCTCGATCTTCTTTACCTCGATGGGCTCGCTCGGCATTCCGCCGATCGTGCATCATCTGTATGACTTCGGCAACCTGCCGGTGTTCTGCGCGTTCGGCTGCAAATACCGGAAGAACGAAATTGATCTGGACGGCAATCTGGTCCAGCGCAAGTACGTGGATTTTACGGTCAACACCGACGAGCGCATCTGCGACGGGTTCTATTTCGCGACCGCGCTCAAGCACATGAAAAAGTACTTACAGCACCCCGAGCGGCTCGACGAACCGCTGGACGAGGTCGTCAAGGACGTCGACTGACGCACACACATACAACGAAAGGCTCCCCGATGGGGAGCCTTTTTTGCGCGTTTTTATGGGCAGGTAAAAAACGCGCCGGATTGCTCCGGCGCGTTTTTTTGATTGGGTCTTACTTTTCGAGCTTGGTCCAGTCGACGTTGTCGATCAGCTTGGTCCACATTTCGTCGCCCGTGGTCTCATAGACGCTTCTCTGGTACTCGTGAGAGTTGGAAGCTTCCTGAATGGCGATGTAGTACCAATCGCCCGGGTTGTTGTCCGGGAAGGTGAGCATGATGCTGCGGCTGAGCAGTCTCAATTCCTTGGCGGGAACGCGCTCGAGCACGCGGTTAATCATGGTGACGGTTTCGGCTCTGGTGATCTTCTGGTCCGGGCGGAAGGAGCCGTCGGGGTAGCCCGCAATCCAGCCGTTGCCGGCGGCCAGCTCGACGTAGGTCTTCGACCAGTGGCCGGAAAGATCGGTGAAGGACTTCGTGCCCTTGTTGAGGTTGGCGAAGTTGGCGATGATCTTTGCCATTTCGCCTCTGGTGATGGGCTGGTTCGGACGGAAGGTGCCGTCGTTATAGCCCGTGACGATACCGGCGTTGGAGAGCGTGGAGATGGCGTTGTTGAACCAGTCGCCGCGGTTGACGTCGGAATAGTCGTTGGTTCTCGCGAAGTAGTAGTCGCGGCTGGACTCGGTCAGCAGGCGGAAGAAGATCGTGCAGGCTTCGGCTCTGGTGATCTCGCCCTTGGGCTGAACGGTTCCGTCGGGATAGCCCATGATGTAGGCGACATGGTCGTCGCGGTTGAGCTGCGGACCGGTCTTGACCGTGCCGCCGGACGAGCTCTGCTTGCCGTAGATGTTGATAATGTCGGCATCGGCGCCCTTGTCGGGGTCGGCGTATGCCATCCGTGTGCCGAGGTATTCCACCATCGGTTCGCGCGCACTGTAATACGAGATATTCGGTCTGTCCAGATAGAGCGTGATACGCTTTGTCGAGTAGCTCATATTCTTGAGGTCGCCCTTGAGCTCCCAAAGGTACACAACGGGATATTCTTTGCCGTTGAATTCCTTCTTATCGAGGTTTTCAAATTCCTCTTCACTCAGGTTAAAATCAAAGCCGCCCCAATCGCCTTCGCTTGTTTCTCCGGCTTTCACCGTTTCCTCAACATTAATCGTGAAGGTGTCAAGAATCTCTTCGCCCTTCTTATCGGAGGTTACCTTGAACTCGAACGGGACGGTTTCCCCGTCCTTGTTGAAGGTGCCCTTCTCGCTCTTGACGTACTTGTATACACTGCCGAAAATCCGGAAGGCTTTCAGTGCGTCCGGCCTGATTGTGACCCGTTCAGACTCGCCTGTCACATCGCCGCCAAGCGCGTCTTTCGCGGTGCCGGAAGCCTTGTTTGTGATCTCGTAGCCGCTGTCGCCAAGCTGGACCTCGTAGGTTGCCTTGATGGTGACACTGTCGCCAACGTTCAGATCATTTTTCAGTGTGATTTCGTATCCATCAACCGTATAATCGTCGCCGCTGATGAAGGTCAAATCGCCCTCAGCGCCTGTGAACTCGTCGGTCAGAACGATATCCGTGAGGTTCAGCTTGCCGCTGTTTCTTACGGTGATCTCGTACTCAATCACGTCGCCCTCTTTGACTTCCACCTCCGGATTGTCCGGATTCAGCGGTTCGCCGTCACGGGTCACGTCTGTGATGGTCTTTGTAACCGCCAGCCCGGGCACAGCATCGTAGTAAACCTTGAAAACGTTCTTGTCTTCTTCTTCCTGAATGGTCAGCGTAACGATGCTCTCAGTCTCGTTGTACGTATAACCGGAATACTTGTCTTCTGCCGGTTCGATTGTCTTTTCTTTTCCAATCTCTGCAACGCCGCTGTCAGTATCTTCCTGAAGCGTGTAGTTCTCACCGTCAGCATCCTGCCGGTAATACTCGACGGTATAGCCCGCCTCGGTGATCTCGGGCTTGTCCTTTGTGAAGGTCCACTTGCCGTAGAGCGTCTTGCCGCCCTCGGGCATGCGGTACGTCGTGCCGTCGATCTTGGTGCTGAGACCCTTGTCTTCATACCAACCATCGAAGCTCCATGTGCCTTTGTTTACAGTATCAGCAGTGTTCTCAAAGCCGTGCGGAAGCTCCACCTCGGTTTTCTCTACCAATTCTTCGCTGTCGGCCGGGATCTGCCTTGTAACAACGTCCGGGAGTGTCGTGATCGTATCGTCGCCGCTCTTGAACACATAGCTCAGCTTGTACTTCGGGTTCACGGTCACGCTGTTCCACTTGCCGACGAAGGTCACATCGGCATCGCCCATCGTGTATTCGCTGCCACCAGCGTATTTCGTGGTGTTCGACTCATACCAGCCGTCGAAGGTATACGTGGTGCTGCCAACCTGCTTGGTAGTATCAGTCAGTGTGGGAAGGGTTACAGAATCACCTTTGTAATATTTGTTGGTATCCTGCGTGGGAAGGAGATTCTGCACCTCGGTGGGCAGACCGTCGTTGTTTTCGAAGGTATACGTAACGCCGTGCGGCTTTTCAACCTTGACGTTTACGGCAGCAAGACCTCTTATCGTGTCATCCACGCCCGGACCAGTTTTAATTTGGGCGGATGCATTATTTGCAATTCTGCCCCTTTCTTCATCGCCCGGTAATACCTTATACGTGTAATGCTTTGTAACGCTCGAACCGGGTTCCAACGTGGAAACGCCCTTGATGTCTCCATACTTTCCGCCCTCAATGTTGCCATCTTCACCAATCAAGGTGCCAACAGCTGTAAAGTTGTCTTGGCCCCGATCTCCAGCGCCAAATGCAACGTTGCCGGTGTTCTTGATGGTGACGGTGTAGTGGATGACATCTCCCACACGAACCTTGTCGCCAGTTGTGGCAAGATTCACCGTATCCTTGCTTCCGTCAGTAAGAGTTCTGGTGCGCGTTGCGGTCTTGGTGACATCCACGCCGTATCTTTCGTTCTTCCGGACGGAGTTTGTCACGGTAAAGCCGGTCTTTGCGTCGCCGGTGACAGCGCCGGTCCAGATTTCATCCTCTGTAACCAGCTGGTTGTCCGAGGTGACAGCCTGATCGTTGATTTCAATCTCCTTCACGGTGTAGCGGATGTCATTTCCGCTTGCGTCCTTCACCGGGAGTTTCTCAAAAGTTGTGTCCGAAGTTTTCTTTGTAATGCCGGCGCCTTGTCTTGCGTAGAAAGACTTAACCTGTTCGCCGTTCGCACAGAGCCATATTTTAGCCGATCTATACCGGTCGATCGAAACCGAATCGTCCCAAATCTTGGTGATCTTGATGTCCATAGTGGTGGGCTCATTCTTAATCCAGCTTGCCTTCAAGGTGACGTTCTGCTTCGGCATCTCGAAGGAAGTATCATTCTCACCGATGGTAACATCATCCGTCGTCCAGCCGTTGAAGGTATAGCCTTCCTTCGTCGGTGCAGGTGCGAGCGTCACCGTGTCGCCATACCAGTGCAGCTTCTCTTCGTACGCTTCGCCGGTATATGCATTGTCGTTTTCATCGATATAGGTAACCTTTTTCGCGAGGTTCTCAATCGCAGGAGAATCAACCGTAATATTGGGCTGCGCGTTCCCCTTGTTGTCCTCGTAGCTCAGGCTTGCGCTCGTGTTGGTCGGAAGGGTTGCAGCCTCCGTCAGATTCTTCTTGTCGTACTGAACATAGAACGTGAGCGTCTTTGTCTCGTTGCCGAGCTTGTCCGCAACATTCCATGTCACAGTCTTGTTGTCAGCCGACGGCGTGACCACGGGGCTGGATGGGTACGTTTCATTTGCAAAGTACGTAAAGCCAGCGCCCATCGTATCGGTGAGCTTTACGTCATGTGCCTTATACTGGATGTCGGTCGCAATATCGGAAAAGACCTTCGTAATTGCGTTCACGTCCGTTCCGGCGTTGACAAAGCCTGCGTCCGTGCTGGAAATCGAGTACATGAGCGTGTTAATCAGGCTGCTCCCTTGGGGAATGCCATATCCGATGGCGTAGCAGGTAATGCCGTCTGTGGCTTTCGCGGCATATGCCTCGGAAACCGTCGCGGTATAGCAGTAACCCGAGTCCGCATCCATGATATCGTCGTTGTTATAGGAGAACGTGGTGCTGTCTGCGGTATACAGGTTCGGAAAGTATTGCTTCCCACTTTCCCTATAATCCGTTTTAATGTGGTGGGCAGCAGCCTGTTGGCTTGTAAGCTGCCAAGTACTCTTCCCATTAAAAATTCCAAATCTATGATTCGGCTCACCGTCTGCCAGAACGATCATGAACTTGTCCGCGTCTTTGTTCCCGGTGCTCTTGAAGCGCTCACGGGCGCTGTGAATACCGGCTTGAATGTTCGTGCCGTGCCAGTCTTCGCTCCGCCAACTATCATGGTCCGCATACCATTGACCGTTATAATAAACGTTGTTCGTGTTGATGGCGTCGATATTATTCTCAACTGTTTTCAGGGTGCTGCTGAAGTCCCAGTCGTTGATGGTCTTCGCTGCGTAGGCAACAACCGCGATGCGCACATTCGGATCGCCGGTCAGAACCTTCTTCGCAAAAGCCTTCGCCGCTTTCTTTGCGTTCTCCAGCCAGTCTCTGTTATTCTGCGTCATGCTCAAGGAGCGGTCGATCACCAGAACGATGTCGGTCTTTTTCGCCGTCTCGGTGGGCTGTTCGCCGGTTACCTTGATGGTAATCTTTGCAATACCGGCTTTTTCATCCACCCATTGCGCTGATTTTTCCAGCTTCGGTCCGATCGTATTCCCGCTTGTCTTTGTGCTGACCCCAGTCTCCGCTATCGGAGGCTCCACATCAGCAGCGAGCGCCGATATCGGCAGGACACTGACGAGCATCAGCACTGCAAGCACGATGCTCAAAAAGCGTTTTTTCATGTTCTTCTTTCCCCCTGTGTCAAATTTTCTTATGTGCTTTGACGCTTTTCTATCTGCTAAAGTTAGCTGTGTATCATTATACCAGAACTTTTCCAGAATGCAAGTACCTAAACATCCGTCGAAGCGGCCTGAAATTCTGGTCCTTTCAAGTTTTCCGCTGAAAAATTCGCGCTTTTAGAGGCGCTGTCTGGAAGTTCTGATTTTTTTGCGCATTTCTTTTTTGTCTATTTTTTGAGAAATAACAGTGCCGCCGCGCTGGGCGCAACATTTTGTCTCAGTCTTTGCCGAAATGTTTGGGCAGAAAAAACCGCCGTCCCGGTTTTGCCCGGAACGGCGGTTTTCGTTTTCGGTTTGCTCTTTACCAGATGCGTTTGGTCTTCACATCGTCGAGAACTCTCGCCGCGAAGTCTGCGCGGGACATCGCGCCCAGATCCTCGCCGCCGCGGGTACGGACCGAGACGGTCTCGTTTTCGATATCGCGGTCGCCGACGACGAGCATATACGGAATCTTGCCGAGCGTCGCCTCGCGGATTTTCTTGCCGATCTTCTCGCTTCTCGCGTCAACCTCCACGCGGATGCCCTGCGCATTCAGCTCGCCCGCCACCTTGTCCGCGTAGTCGAGCGCGCGGTCGGTCACGGGCAGAACCTTGACCTGCACCGGGTTGAGCCACACCGGGAACGCGCCTGCGAAATGCTCGGTGATGACGCCGATGAAGCGCTCGATGGAGCCGAGAACCACGCGGTGAATCATGACCGGGCGGTGCTTGAGTCCATCTTCGCCGGTGTATTCCAGCTCAAAGCGCTCGGGCAGCTGCATGTCGAGCTGAATCGTGCCGCACTGCCAGGTTCTGCCCAGCGAGTCCGCCAGATGGAAGTCCAGCTTCGGACCGTAGAACGCGCCGTCTCCGGCGTTGACGGTGAAGGTCTTTCCCATCTCGGTGATGGCGGCGCTCAGCGTGTCCTCTGCAAAGCGCCAGTCCTTTTCGTCGCCGATGTGGTCGTCCGGCATGGTCGACAGCTCGATGGCGTAGGACAGACCGAAGGTCGAATAGACCTCGTCAAAGAGCCGGACGACGTTCTTGATCTCGTCTTTCATCTGATCCCAGGTCATGAAGATGTGCGCGTCGTCCTGCGTGAAGCAGCGCACGCGGAACAGACCGTGCAGCGCGCCGGACAGCTCGTGCCGGTGGACCAGACCCAGCTCGCCCACGCGCAGCGGCAGATCGCGGTAGGAATGCGGCTCGCTGGCGTAGACCATCATGCCGCCCGGGCAGTTCATGGGCTTGATGGCATAATCCTCGCCGTCAATGACGGTGGTGTACATGTTCTGTTTGTAGTGGTCCCAGTGACCCGAGCGCTCCCACAGGCGGCGGTTGAGAATCATCGGGGTCGAAATCTCGACATAGCCGTAGCGCTTATGCACCTCGCGCCAGTAGTCGATCAGCGTATTTTTCAGCACCATGCCCTTCGGCAGGAAGAACGGGAAGCCGGGTCCCTCTTCGGTCAGCATGAACAGACCAAGCTCCTTGCCGAGCTTGCGGTGGTCGCGCTTCTTCGCCTCTTCGATGCGCGCCAGATACTCGTCCAGCTCTTCCTTCTTCGGGAACGCAACGCCGTAGATTCTTTGCAGCGTCTGACGGTTGGAGTCGCCGCGCCAGTATGCCGCGTTGCAGGCAGTCAGCTTGATGGCGTTGCCCTTGATGCGTCCGGTGGAGTCCAGATGCGGACCGGCGCAGAGGTCTGTGAACTCGCCCTGGGTGTAGAACGAAATGTGCGCGTCTTCCGGAAGATCGTTGATGAGCTCGACCTTGTACGGCTCGTTCTTTTCTTCCATATACTTGATGGCTTCCTCGCGCGGCAGCTCAAAGCGCTCGAGCTTGAGCTTTTCCTTGCAGATCTTGCGCATCTCCGCTTCCAGCTCTTCCATGATCTCGGGCGTGAAGGCAAACGGCGCGTCGAAGTCGTAATAGAAGCCGTTGTCGATCGAAGGACCGATCGCGAGCTTCACCTCCGGGTGCAGGCGCTT
>QRFC01003328.1_pt1 | contig 10811 bp, 9 predicted proteins | sample 1861061 | NCBI WGS metagenome assembly QRFC01 (sample SAMN09711282, study PRJNA482702) | Human gut metagenome, whole genome shotgun sequencing project. | reverse complement strand
GCACGGCATCTGCGTTGCCAAAATGCTCGATAATGTCGGGTTGCGGTACCCGCATCGTGCTTCGGGGGCAAAAGCCCCTCGCACTCTGCGACCGCTGCCTCTGCTTCGGTTCGCTGTTTCCGCCACTGGCGGCGCTCACCTTTGCAGCATCCAGTATTATCTGCGCTTTTGGCTTGGCATCTGCCGCACCTCGCTTGCCGTATCGGCACTTAGAATTATGCGGTATTGCCTTTACGTTTTTTCGTGCGTATTTTGCCCCCGCGGGGCGGCCCACTTTACATTAGTAGGCAAAACAGGTATAATAGTTTAGTTAATCTGTGATATTGCGCCATTTTGCCATATTGCGGATGCAGGCGGTCTTATTTTATCCTTGCTGCCTGTGGATTTTTTGCGGCACGCCGCGCGTTGTGCGGTACCGCTCCTATTAGGTCTGGAGGTTGCGCTCATGGGGCTGCAAAGCCTGCAATACTGTGCATTTTTGGTGGTTGTGGCTGCCGTTTACCTGCATCTGCCGGTGCGCATGCAGCCGGTGTTTCTGCTGGGGGCTTCGTGGGTGTTTTATGCGCTGGCCATGCCGGCCATGCTGCCAGTCACCATTGCACTGGCGGTGTTCACCTACCTGTGCGGCCGCGGCCTTGCCTGGCGGGGCGGCGCATACAAAACCGCCTTTTTGCGCCTTGGCGTGATCGGTATGCTGGGCATTCTGGCCTTTTTTAAGTATAACGGCCTGTTGGGCGGGGTGCTGCACGGCTGGCGCGCGGTGGCCATGCCGCTGGGCATCAGCTTTACCAGTTTTGCCGCAATCGCCTACCTGATCGACGCCACCCGCGGCGACTGCGAGGTGGAAACCAGCTTTATCCGGCTGGCGCTGTTCCTCAACTTTTTTGCCACCGTCACCCAGGGGCCCATCTGCCGCGCCGGTGCGCTGCTGCCGCAGTTGAGCGCCGAGCACCGCTTTGATGCCGCCCGCACGGTGCGCGCTTTGCGGCTATATGCGCTGGGGCTGTTCAAATACATTGCCGTGGCGGATGTGCTGAACATGGTGGTGGATACGGTTTTCCCCCACTATGCGGATTACAGCGCCCCCATGCTGATTTTGACCGCGGTGATGTACACTTTTTATCTGTATTTCAGCTTTTCCGGCTATTCCGAGATTTCCCGTGCCACCGGCCTTGTGCTGGGGCTGGACCTGCCGGAAAACTTTAAGACCCCGTTTTACGCCACCAACTTTTCTGGCTTCTGGAGCCGCTGGCACATCTCGTTTTCTTCCTGGCTGCAGGATTATCTCTTTATGCCGCTGGCCTGGGCAGATCTTGGCCGCTTTGGCCGCCTGCCCACCGAGCTGTGCGTGTTCTGCGTGTTCTTTGCTTCCGGCTTCTGGCACGGCAGCACCGCGCCATTCATCATCTGGGGTCTGCTGCAGGCGGTTTATCGCGTGGGCGAAGAGCTGCTGCACCGCCGCTTTGGCAAACCCAAAAAGCGCGGCACCCCGGCCCGTGTGCTGTGGGGCAAGCGGGTTGTGGTATTTGTTTTGTGGACCATCAGCATGGTGTTCTTCCGCGTGGGGTCCGGCAACCTTTCCGGCATGGCCGAAAACCTGGGCGTTGGCGATGCTTTCGGCTACCTGGGCCGCTGCCTGATGAACAGCTGGTCCCCCGCCCGCTTTGCCGGGGAGCTATACAGCACAGCGTATACCGGCTTTTACGCCAATACCATTATGGTAGCGGCTTATTGGGCGTTCGCTGCGCTGGCGCTGGCGCTTGGCATTTGGCTGGATCACCGGCGCAATTTTGCCTGCAAAAACAAACCGGCTGAGGTTGCCCTGGCAAGCGCCAAGCACCGCAATGCGCTGTATGTTGTTTTGATCGTTTTTATCCTGGTGGGGTACATCATGCAGAGCGGCGGCTTTAACACCAACGCGTTCGGCCCCTACGCAGGGTTTTAATCTTATGGAAAAAAGGAGATTTCCGGCGTGAAGCATATCATCAAAAAATTGGCGCTGCTGTTCGTGCCGGTCTATCTGTGGTTTGCCTTTTTTGTGGCGTTTGAGCCAAACAATTATTTTGGCATCAAAAAAACAGCCTCTTCCAGCCAGCCGGTGGCCCGTGTGCGCGCCTATGAGCAGAGCCCCGGCACCAACCTGATCATCGGGGACAGCCGCCTGGCCCACTTTGATATGGACCTTGTGGATTCCCTGACCGGGCAAAGCTGGCAGAACCTGGCCTTTGGCGGTGCTTCCCTGAAGGAATGTGTGGACCTTGCCAACTATGTGCTGGATTCCGGCAACCAGGTGGACCGCATTCTGTTTGAGCTTTCGTTCTACACCTTAAACAGCAGCTATAACACCGACCGTTTTTCGGCGCTGGAAGCTACCCTGCGCAACCCGCTGGCCTACTGTCTGAACCTGGAATACAACGTGAACGCCCTGACCGTGTTTATGGACACCGTAAAGGGCACGCCGGACACCATTGAATCCGGCGACTGGACCGCGGCGGATTACCTGGATGATGCCGGGAACACGATTCCGCTGCACAAAAAGCTGTATGAGTACCCGGCGCTGATCACCACCCGCTGCCAGAACTGGACACTGAACGAAACCGAGCTGGCGGAGTTTTTGGCTATGGCCCAGCGCTGCGCAGACCGCGGCGTGGAGCTGACCATTGTGCTGCCCCCCATGGCCGCCAATGTGCGCACCGAGGTATGCGATGCCTTTGGCATTACCGCCGTGATGCAGGACGAAGTTCTGCCGCTGTTGGAAAAGCAGAATTTTGCCGTGCTGAATTACGAATGGGGCACCAGCTGCATTACCGATGATGACACCCAGTTTTTTGACGGGTTCCACCTGGACGAAAAATACGGCCTGCCGGACTGGACAGCCGAACTGTTTGATGATATGCAGCGCTGATGCTGCCCCACCCCAAAAAGGAGGTCCCCTGTGGCACTGGACTTTTTGATTTTGTACGAACACACCGTTCGGGAATATGAGAGCGATCTTTTGCTCAAATTGGAGCTGGAGCGCCGCGGCTACACCGTGCGCATCCGCCAGCTGCTGGATGCCAAAGATCTGCGCCTGTTTGGCAAAGACAAGCCGGAAGTTCTGGTTGCCAGCTGCATGTATGACAACGAAGCCATCAACAGCCATGTGTACAACAACATTGGCAAATGCAACAAGATCGTCAACCTGCACTGGGAGCAGATGCTCTCCGACACGCAGGAGGAGGGCAATTGGTTCAACATGAACGGCAACGCCAAGCGCTGCGTGCAGACTTGCTGGGGCCAGCGCACTGCCCAGCGGTTACAGGCCCATGGCATGGATGCCAAGAACACCCCCGTGACCGGCGCTGTGATGATGGACTTTCTGCGGCCGGAGTTCAAGGGCTACTTTAAGGATAAGGAAACCCTGTGCAAGGAATTCGGCCTTGACCCCGCCAAACAGCTGCACCTGTACATTTCCAGCTTTGGCTATGCCAGCATGACCGACCAGGAAGTGGCCGAGCTTTCCAAAATGGCGGGAACGGATTTTTCCGGCTTTGCCCGCACCAACCGCGTTTCGATGGAAAAAACGCTGGCCTGGTTTGACCGCTACCTGGGTGACCACCCGGAGGTGGAACTGGTATACCGCCGCCACCCCAGCGAATGGAAATGCAAAGCCCTGGACGAGCTGGCCGCCAAACGCCCCAACTTCCATGTGATTTTTGCGGATTCCGTCAAGCAGTGGATTGTGGCGGCGGATTCAATCTCCATTTGGATGAGCACCGCTGTGGCCGAAGTATACATGGCGGGCAAAAGCTGCCATATCCTGCGCCCGGTGCCCATCGAGCACGAGTATGACCCCGTCATCTACAAGGATGCTCACTATGTGACTAGCTACCCGGAGTTTGCCGCTGCCATGGCGCAGCCGAACCCGCCGTTCCCCATTGCACGGGATGTGATTGAGGGCTATTTTGACCCCTCCCCTGCCCCGGCCTACAAGCGGATGGCCGACCTGCTGGAGGAAGTGTACAAAAATCCCCCGCGGGATGAACCGATGGGGCCCGGCTTTACGCCGCACTTCAACCTGCTCAAGTTCTGCGCACTGGCGGGGGTACACATGCTGTACCGCCACAAGTGGGAACCCAAACGGGTGTTTGCCTTCTGCCCGCCGCTGGCCAACTTTGCCCAGCGCATTTACGGTTATGTGGACAAAGCCTATATCCCGCCGGAGGAGATCCAGCGCATGGAAGCGCGCATCCGGCCATATGTAAAATAAAGTTGTTTTTCCGGCGCGCTGCGGTGCGCCCGCTGCAAATGGGAGCCTGCCATGTCTGAACCGAAAAAAACTGAAAGCTTTGCCGGAAATGTGATGAAATACTCCATTGCCACCTACCTTGGCTTTGGCATTTCCGGCGCAGCGCTTATCATCAAGGGCGTCCTGCCCGCCGAAAGCTATGCCGTTCCTGCTTCCTTCATGGCATACACCATGTCGCTGATGAACGTGGGCATGCTTGGGCTGGACCAAAGCCTGCTGCGCTTTTACCACGAACCGCCTGCCGGTTCCACCGGGCGCAGCATGTTTGCCGCGTGTACCCGGCTTTCGGTGCTGGTCATGCTGCTGGCGGGCGGCATCGGCAGCATCTTTTTCGCCAAGCCGCTGGCGGCGGCCTTTGGCCTTGGGGCCAACGGTGCCGGGCTGGTGCCGTTTTTGTTCCTGAACGCTGCTCTGTACATGCTGGTGCGTTACCTCAACGTGCTGCTCCGGCTGGAAAACAATGTGCGCGCCTACACCACCGAAACGCTGTGGATGCAGGCCTGCCTGAACCTGATCTACCTGCTGCCCGGCTTTGTTACCCAGGACGCCCGCGCTTTTGTGCTGGGTGCGGTGTGCAGCTTTGCGGGGGTCGCAGTGTTCTATTGGCGGCGGGCTTCTAAAGGTCAAACGAAAGAGGCCCCTGTGCGCGGCCTGCGCCCCTATGCCCACATTTACCGGGCGGCACTGCCTTACGGCATTGTGTTGGCACCTGCGGCCATCCTGATCCCGCTGTACCGCGCCATCTGCCTTTCTTTTTTAGGCAATTACGCCCCCGCGGCGGAGCAGGGTTCGTTTGATTTCGCCTACACCCTGGCCCAGCTTGTCACCACCATTCAGGCCGGTTTTTCCACCTACTGGGGCCCCTATGTCTACGCGCATTACCGCACCGAGCAGGAGCGCATTGGCCGCATCCATGATCTTCTGAACCTGCTGATCTTCGGCTTTTTCTGTCTGCTGGTTATGTTTGAGGATATCATCTTCATCATCTTCCCGGCCAAATCAGCCTGCCTGCCCTACTTTCCGCTGATGATGCTGGCCGTGGTGTTCTCCATCCTGTGCGAAGGCACGGTGTACGGCAACACCATTGCCCGCAAGCCGTTCCATGATACGATTGGAACCGCCGTGGGCGTTGCGGCCAACATTGCCGTGTGCGCCGTGCTGGTGCCGCGTTTTGGCGTAATGGGTGCCGCGGTCGGCCTGGTAGCGGCCAATGCAACGATGTTTTTGTACCGCACTGTGACCGGGCAGTATTACTATCGCACCATCCCCAGCTTCAGCCGGACGATCTGCGGCTTTTTGCTGGCGGTGGGTGTGGCCGTGATCGGCGTGGTGTTCGCCCACAATTTTATCATCAAGTTTGTTTTAACTGCAGCAATCCTGTTTATTTACGGTAACATTTACCGTGCCCAGCTGTACAAGCTGTGGCAGATCTTTATGGGCTTTGTGCGGCGGTATCTGCTGCACAGCCAAGCATAACTACTGCAAAGGAAAGGTTGTATATCAAGATGAAGCATTGCGGCACACAAGAGTTGACCACCGAGCGGCTGGTCCTGCGTCGTATGACAACCGACGACTGCGAAATGATGTTTGGCAACTGGGCCAATGACCCGGAAGTGACCCGCTACCTGCGCTGGGAGCCCCACCGTGACTGGGTGGTAACGATGGCATATCTGAACGAGATCGTCAAACAATATGACCGCCCGGATTTTTATGATTGGGGCATCTGCGATAAAGTGACCGGTGTGCTGATGGGCAGCATCAGCATTGCCCCCGCCGAATCCTGTGAGCGTGAAAAGCCCTATGCCTGGAAAAACGTGAAAACCGAGCTGCTGGGCGGCATGTATGAGATCGGTTATACCTTGGGCAAAAAGTGGTGGAACCAGGGCTATGCCACCGAAGCCGCCGCTGCCGTGCGCGATTACTGGTTTGGCATGGTAGGTGCGCCCTGGCTGGCCGGGTTCCACGCCAGCCAGAATGTGGCAAGCAGCCGCGTGTTGGCCAAGACCGGCTTCCATTATGACCACGATACCGTTCTGCACCGCTTTGACGGCACCGAGGTGCCCTGCCTGGCCTGGTACCTGCTGAACCCCGGCAGCTAGAAATCCGATGAACCGGCAGCCGCTGCCCCCGCTGTACAGGCAGAACCAGCGGAACCAGCGGAGAATGCCGAGACAACCGTCTGACATTCACTCCCCTGCCCCATACTTTTGCTGACCTGGCCGAATACGGCCAGAAAGGACCCCTATGGACGAAATGAAGGACCCCATCACCCTGGACTTTACCGCTACCCAGGCCCCGGCAGAGGACGCCCCTGTTGGGCAGAAGGCTCTGGACAGCGAGCGCCCGCCGGTGCGCGTTGTGCTGCTGGCGCTGGACCAGGGCAAGTTTGACTCCCAGCGCAGCCTGGATGAGCTTGCCGCCCTGGCGGAAGCCAACGGCATGCAGGCCGTTGCTACCGTGTGCCAGAAGCGCAGCACCCCCGAAGCCGCCACCCTTCTGGGGGAGGGCAAAGTGGAGGAAGCGCGCCTGGTATGCCTGAACACCGATGCCGAGGCCGCCATCTTTGACGGCGAGCTGACCGGCAGCCAGATCCGCAACCTGAGCGCAGCTTTGCAGGTGGAAGTGCTGGACCGCACGATGCTGATTTTGGAAATCTTCCGTGCGCGCGCCACCACCAACGAGGGCAAGCTGCAAACTGAGCTGGCCACCCTGAAATACCGCATGCCGCGCCTGCAGGGCCTTGGCGAGGCGCTGAGCCGCCAGGGCGGCGGTGGCGGCGGCGGTGGCGGTGCCCGCCGCGGTGCCGGTGAAACCAAGCTGGAGCTGGACCGCCGCTACCTGCGCAGCCGCATTGAAAAGCTGGAAAGCCGCCTGAAAGAGCTGGAAAAGCGCCGTGGTGAAACCCGCCGCGCCCGCCAGAAAAACGGTGTTCCTGTCATCTCATTGGTGGGCTACACCAACGTGGGCAAAAGCAGCCTGACCAACGCTTTGTGCGGCGCAGAAATTTTTGAAGCCGACATGCTGTTTGCCACGCTGGATCCCACCGCCCGCAAATGCACGCTGCCCAGCGGGTTACAAGTGATCCTGGTGGATACAGTCGGCTTTGTCAGCCGCCTGCCGCATGATTTGGTGGATGCTTTTAAGAGCACACTGGAAGAAGCTGCCTGCTCTGACATCATCTTGAAAATTGCCGACGCCAGCGACAGCGAAGCCGCCGAGCAGCTGAGCGTGACCGATGAAGTGTTGAACGACCTGGGCTGCGGGGATATCCCGCAGGTGACGGTCTACAACAAGTGCGACCGCACCGGTGTTGCCCCCTATGACCCGGATGTGCTGCTGGTAAGCGCCAAAACCGGCTACGGGCTGGACAGCCTGCTGGCCAAGATTGACGAGATTTTGGCACACCGTGTGCGCACCATTGAGGTACTGTTGCCCTATGACAAGCTGGCCCTGGCCGATGTGTTCCGCACCCGCGGCAGCGTTCTGGCTGAAGAATATCGCGAAAACGGCGTGTATTACAAGGCAACCGTAAAGGTGGATGACCTGCACCGGTTTGAAGCGTACCTGCTGTAAGCGCAACCGTTCGCTTTGTGCAAGATAACAAATACTGCTTTTATTGCTGATTGTATTGCTGATTGTAGACAAAAAGACCTCCATCCCTGCACGGTTCTGTGCTTGGGATGGAGGTCTTTGGTTTATTTGTGTGTACCCTGCGTTACGGCAAAATTATTTCGCCGTCAGCAGTTTAACAGCGCGGGAGGTGCCCAGGCGGTCTGCGCCCAGATCCAGGAACTTTTCCATGTCCTCAACGGTGGAAATGCCGCCGGCTGCCTTGATCTTGCAGCGGCCGCGCACGCAGCGGGCAAACAGCTCAATATCATGGAAGGTTGCACCTGCGGTAGAAAAGCCCGTGCTGGTTTTGATGAAGTCGGCACCGGCTTCCACCACGATATCGCACATCTTCTCTTTTTCATCATCGGTCAGCAGGCAGGTTTCAATAATAACCTTGAGCACCTTATCCCCCACGGCCCGCTTGACGGCGGCGATATCCTCGCGCACAGCGTCATATTCCTTGTTCTTCAGGCGGCCGATATTGATGACCATATCCACTTCCTCGGCGCCGTTTTCCACAGCGGTCTTTGCTTCAAAGCACTTGGAAGCAGTATCCATTGCACCCAGAGGGAAGCCGACCACGCAGCACACCGCAACACGGCCCGCCATATACTGCACAGCCTGCTTGACATAGCAGGTGTTGATGCAGACGGATGCAGTATGATACTTGATGGCATCATCGCACAGGGCCTGAATCTGGGGCCAGGTAGCCTCCGGTTTCAACAGGGTGTGGTCAACTTTGGAAAGGATTTCCTCCTTGGTGTATTTCATTTGAATTCTTCTCCTTTTTTACAGGTCTTGCACAGGTGCGCCTGGTGCAGGCCGATGGTCGAAAATACAATGGCCGTCAGGCTGACCGTTGCGCCCACAATGCCCAGGATCAGGCCGGTCAGACGGAATGCACCGCCGCGGATTTTGTTTGTCATAAGAAAGCCCTCCTTATCATCGTCGGTTTGGTTGTTTCGGGTTTCTATCTGTTCTGTGTTGCTATTTCTTTTTGAAAATAAACAACTTGCTGAACACATAGTTGGATACAATCACGATAACCTGGCTGAACAGTTTAACACCCATGGCCCACAGGTCAGCGTTGGCTGCGGCAAATGCCACATGCGGTGCCAGCACGCTGACGCCCAGCCAGATGATGACCTGGTCCATGACCATGGTGCCAATACGGCAGGCCACAAACTGGCCAAACTCCGCCAGAGCAGCCTGGCCGCTGTTTTTGCTGCGGAACACAAAGGTGCGGTTGGTCCAGTAGGCAAACAGAATGCAGATGATATTATCCAGCACATTGCCAATGCCGGTTGCAAAGCCCGTGCCCAGCACAGCCTGGAACACGGCAAACAGCACCAGGTTCAACAGCGTGGCAAGCCCGCCAAAAAACAGGTAGGCAAGCCCCTCATAATATTTTTTAATAAGAGCCTTTAATTTTTCCATGCAGTTTATCCTTTACCACACAGCGCAGGGAGGTTTGCAGCGCTGCTCGCCAGTGTACGCCAACAGTGCACACTGGCATATAACAAAAGGGGCCCGCCTGTTGCCAGGCAGGCCCCTGCTGCAATTCGGGGATTATTCAGCGTCCTCGGCAGCCTCGTCGAGGCAAGCCTTCATGGACAGGCTGATGCGCTTACGATCAAAGTCAACATTGATCAGCTTAACCTTGACCATGTCGCCGACCTTCAGAACGTCGGAAACCTTGTTCACGCGCTCGTTGCTGATCTCGCTGATGTGGACCAGACCGTCAATGCCCGGCAGAATGCGGACAAATGCACCGAACTTGGTGATGGAAACGACCGGAGCCTCGAACTCAGAGCCGATGGGATACTCGTTCTTGAGCTTCTCCCAGGGGTTGTCCTCTTCCTTCTTGTAGCCCAGGGAAACCTTCTGGTTCTCGGGGTCATAGCTCTTAACATACACTTCGATGGTATCGCCAACGCTGACGACCTCAGAGGGATGCTTGATGTTGTTCCAGCTCAGTTCGCTGATGTGGCACAGGCCATCCACGCCGCCGATGTCAACAAAGGCACCGTAGGAAGTCAGGCTCTTGACAACGCCAGTGTACTGCTTGTCAACTTCAACGTTCTTCCAGAACTCATCACGCTTTGCCTTGTTTTCTTCAGCAGTAACCTTGTTGATGCTGCCGACGATCTTGCGGCCTGCGCACTCGGTGATAACCAGCTTAACGTGCTGGCCAACCAGCTTGGTGTAGTCCTCATCGCGGCGCATGGTAGCCTGAGAACGGGGAACAAACACACGAACGCCCTTGACGTTGACAACAACGCCGCCCTTGTTGGCTTCCATGACGTCGCCTTCCATAACGGTGCCGTTTTCGGCAGCCTCGGAAACATCCTTCATGCCCTTCTGGGCTTCAAAACGGACACGAGAAAGGGTGTCAACACCTTCCTGGTCATTGGTCTTGACAACAACCAAATCCAGCTCGTCGTCCACCTTAACAAGGTCTTCCATCTTGGCGTTGGGGTCATGGCTCATCTCGCTGAGCTTGACGATACCAGTGTGCTTGGAACCATCAATACCGACGACACATTCCGTCGGGGAAACGCTGATGACCTTGGCTTTTACGATCTTACCTGCGTACAGGGGCTTTGCTTCGGATGCAGCGAGCATCTCCTCAAAGCTCATGTCGTCACGGATTTCTTCACTCATACAGTTAAGTACCTCCTCAATTATAGACGAAGGCGTTGAAGCCCCGGCTGTTACGCCCACGATCCTGGCACCGTTAAGCCAATCTTTGTCGAGTTCATCAGCTGTCTCCACATTGATAGCTTTGGTATGCCGGGCCGCGACCTGCAACAGCTTTTGGGTATTGGAAGAATGATGACCACCAATGACGACCATATGATCGCATTTTTGGCTGAGGTCTTCCGCTTCCTGTTGCCTCGCCCACGTTGCA
>QRFC01003322.1_pt1 | contig 10824 bp, 7 predicted proteins | sample 1861061 | NCBI WGS metagenome assembly QRFC01 (sample SAMN09711282, study PRJNA482702) | Human gut metagenome, whole genome shotgun sequencing project. | reverse complement strand
AAGCGGCCTTGATGCTCAGGGAGATGGGGTGTTTGGACCAGCTCTCCGCGAGGGCGGCGGCCTCCACGAGGGCGTCTTCGGTGACACCGTGTTCGGGGTGGACGCCCACGACCTTGAAGGTGCCCTGGGTCAGGGTGCCGGTCTTATCAAAGACCACGATCCCGGTGCGGGCCAGCTCTTCCAGATAGGTGGAGCCTTTGACGAGGATGCCGCAGGCGCTGGCACCGCCGATGCCGCCGAAGAAGCTCAGCGGGATGGAAATGACCAGAGCGCAGGGGCAGGAGATGACGAGGAAGGTCAGGGCGCGATAGACCCAGTCGCCGAAGCGGGCGGGCTGGCCCATCAGCAGCAGGACCACCGGCGGGATGAACGCCAGAGCCAGTGCGCTGTAGCAGACGGCGGGGGTGTACACGCGGGCAAAACGGGTGATGAAGTTCTCGGTGCGGGCCTTCTTCATGCTGGAATTTTCCACGAGGTCGAGGATCTTGGAGACGGTAGACTCGCCAAATTCCTTGGTGGTGCGCACCTTGAGCAGGCCGGTCATGTTCACACAGCCGCTGATGACCTCATCGCCGGTCTGCACATCGCGGGGCAGGCTCTCGCCGGTCAGGGCTGCGGTGTTCAGGGCCGAAGTGCCCTCCACGATCACGCCGTCGATGGGCACACGCTCGCCGGGCTGGACCACGATCACGGTGCCGACTTCGACATCATCGGGGTCCACCTGTTCCAGCTTGCCGTCTGCGTCCTCGATGTTGGCGTAGTCGGGGCGGATGTCCATCAGGCTGGAGATGCTCTGGCGGCTCTTGCCGACGGCCACGCTCTGGAACAGCTCGCCGATCTGGTAAAAGAGGATGACGGCGCAGCCCTCGACATAGTCGCCCAGCGCGAACGCGCCCACGGTGGCAACGGCCATCAGGAAGCACTCGTCGAACGGCTGGCGGTTCTTGATGCCCTTGAGCGCCTTGCGCAGGACATCCCAGCCCACCACGAGGCACGGGATGAGATAGAGCACCAGCTCCACCGGGGTGGGGAATGCGGGCAGGAGCTTCAGGATCACGATCAGGATGACCGCCGCGATGATCTGATACAGCACCTTTTTCTGCTTTTTGGTCATACGAAACTCTCCTTTTGACGGATGGCTGGGGGCGGTTTCAACAGGTTTTCCCCGGAAAGGAAACTTTTCCACGTTTTCCCCCATGTTTTCCACGAGGTTTTCCCGAAGAAATCTGACTTTTTCGCGTTTGTTTTCAAACTTTTCCGCAAAAGATGTTGAAAACCCGGTGGAAAGTGTTGAAAACTGGCTTTTCTTTCAACAGGAAATCGCCGGGGAAGGAAACGGCTCCCCCGCAGGAGGAGCCGTTCTCATCGGATGCGTTGCTCAGATATCAAAGATCTCGCAGTCGTCCTCGACCTTTTTGCAGGCGGCCAGAACGTTCACCATGGTGTCGTGGGGGTCTGCGCCCTCTGCGAACTCCACCTTCATCTTCTGGGTCATGAAGCTGACGGTCGCATTTGCCACACCGGCCACGGTGTTGGCGGCGTCTTCCATCTTCTGGGCGCAGTTTGCGCAATCGACTTCGATCTTGTAGCTCTTTTTCATAATAAGTACCTGCCTTTCGGTTATTCTTCGATATGGTCCATCCCCATGGAGAGGATGCTGCGCACATGGTCATCGTCCAGTGCGTAGTAAACGGTCTTTCCGTCCCGGCGGAACCGCACGAGCTTCGAGTCCTTCAGCACCCGGAGCTGGTGGCTCACCGCAGACTGGCTCAGCTGCACCGCATTCGCGAGGTCCTGCACACACAGCTCGCTGTCGTGGAGCGCATACAGGATCTTGATGCGGGAGGAGTCGCCGAACACCCGGAACAGGTCGGCCAGTTCATACAGCACTTCGTCATCCGGCATCACAAGAGGCCCCGGCTGCGCGGCGGGCAGAGCGTCTTTGGGGTCGTTCATGGCAGTCTCTCCTTTCGCGGCACATTCATGTGAACGTTTGTTCATGCGTTCATAGTATCACGCAGAAGAGACCCTGTCAAGGCTTTTTGCAAAGATTTTGAACAGAACCTCAAAATTGTAAAAAAATACCCCAATACGCAAGAAAACTGCAATTTCAATCTGCAAAAAGGGTGCGTTTTGAGCGTGGAAAAAGTGTCAATGTTTTCGTCGATTTTCGGTGAAGTTTTTTGCTGCCCATGGCAGATACATCACCGCCAGTGCCGCAGCGATGGCGGGCAGGAAGCCGAGTATATAATACGGTTCACCCAGAAATCTCGTGAAGGCACAGGTGATGACGTTGGCGGTTGGGTTGTTCAGGAAATAGAAGTTCGTGTACAGAGACTTGTTGAGAAAATAGATGGGCAAGGCGGTGCCGAACAGGAAAGCCAGTACCTGCGGCACCCGGCGGGGGCTGGGGCGGTAGCCGCCCACAACGAGAAGGACCGGGTAAAGCACCAGCAGGGCGTGGATGGAGACCGAGTGCAAGTTGATGAGCGTCCACCATGAAGGCACATCCAACCAGCTTGGGCAGAGCAGGGCCAGCGCCGCGCCGGGGATGCAGAGGGCGTAAAGTTCCTCTTTGCACCAGTTCTGGTCGAACAGGGTGTTGTACAGGCAGACGAAAACATGGATGCTGCATAGGTGGAGCGGGAGATAGCTCCAATTCCACTGGCCAGTCAGGGCCATGCCGAGCAGAAGGGCCGCTTCGTCAAGAAGCAGAAGCACCGTGACCCCCACCAGGATGCGCCGCCGCTGTTTTGGCCCGCTGTGCCTGTACCAGAGCGCAGCACTCAGGATGAAGAGCAGTGAAAGCGCCAGTTCGGTGAGATGGATTCTTCCATACAGTGGGTAACACTGATAATTCACTCCGTACTCCAGCGCGGTGATATCGTAGGATTTCCAGAAGTCGTTCATAGGCGTACCCTCCCCCATTTTGCCCTATCATAACGCGTTTTGGGCTGACAGGAAAGAGGAAAATGCAGAAATCCACCAAAAACAGGTGCATCGACGCGGAAAATGTGGTATCCTATCAGGAGGTCGGAAATTTACTGCCGCAAGGCGATTTTGGAAAGGAAGTTTTTTTATGTTGACTATTGGCATTCACGGCGAGCAGAGCCAGCTCGTGACGAACGAAAATACTGCAAAGACCATGGGCAGCGGCACACTGGACGTGTTCGCAACGCCCGCACTGGTGGCACTGGCCGAAAAGACCTGCTGGATGAGCGTCGCGTCCGAGCTGGACGAGGGCTGCGGCTCGGTGGGCACGAAGCTGGAGCTGGAGCACACCGCCCCCACCCCCGTGGGCATGACCGTGACCTGCGAGAGCGAGCTGACCGCCGTGGAAGGCCGGAAGCTGGTGTTCAAGGTCTCGCTGCACGACGAAAAAGGCCCCGTGGGCGGCGGCGTGCATGAGCGCTTCGTCGTCAATGACGCGAAGTTCGCGGCGAAGGCGGAGAGCAAGAAGGGGTGAACCCTCTCAGTCACCTTCGGTGACAGCTCTCCCGAAGGGAGAGCCACTGGCGAGTCGGTAGTGGTCGTGCTGGACGAGCGAAGTTTTTTTCGATCGGGAACGGTCGGGCTCCGCTGTCTCGATTCACGGCTGCAATACAAATGCCGCTGCCAATGAGAGCAGGGCCCGGCACCTTGCGCCCCATCGGGCCCAAGCGAACAGCAGGGCTGGCCCGGCCTGCCAATGCCTCGCCCTTCGGGAGAGGTGGCAGTGCGCAGCACTGACGGAGAGGGTCAGTCCAGCAGCCGCTTCACGGTTTCCGGGAGGCACCCTCCCTTGAGTGGGGACGGAGCGGTTCTTCCAACCGCAGCGGCGGTTCATCCTCCGCCATCACCTGTTCTTCGGCCCGCTGCTGGGCCTCGTGGAGGAGGCGGGCGGCCTGTTCGCTGGCGCGGAACAGTTCAAAGTACAGCGCTTTATAATCCGGCGCGGCAAACACCCCCTTCCCTGTCTGGTTGGGGATAGTCTGCCCCGCGCTGAGGCAAAAAATCAGAAGAGGAATTAGATCTTATGAAAAAAGTCAATCTTTCGTGGGCGGGCGCCGTGCTGGTGTTCGCTCTGCTGCTGTGGTGCACGGCGGCAACACCCGGCACCATTGCCGACCCGTCTACCTACACCTGCGCCGTGTACAGCACGGCGCTCTCCCTGCTGCCGCCGGTGGTGGCCATCGTGCTGGCACTGAACACCAAGGAGGTCTACACCTCGCTGCTGGTGGGCATCGCGACGGGTGCGCTGCTCTTTGCCAACGGCAACCTGGAACTGGCCCTGAACACCCTGTTCTTCAACGAAGACGGCGGCATGGTCGCCAAGCTGTCCGACTCCAGCAACGTGGGCATTCTGGTCTTTCTGGTCATGCTGGGCATCCTGGTGGCCCTGATGAACAAGGCGGGCGGCAGCGCGGCCTTTGGCCGCTGGGCGTCCACCCACATCCACACCCGCGCGGGGGCGCAGTTCATGACCCTTGTTCTGGGTGTGCTCATCTTTGTGGACGACTACTTCAACTGCCTGACCGTAGGCTCCGTCATGCGGCCTGTGACCGACCGGCAGAAGGTCTCCCGCGCAAAGCTGGCCTACCTCATCGACGCCACGGCGGCCCCGGTCTGCATCATCGCGCCGGTGTCCAGCTGGGCGGCGGCCGTCACCTCCTCGGTGCCGGAAGGTTCGGGCATCAACGGCTTTACCATGTTCCTGCGCACCATTCCGTATAACTACTACGCCCTGCTGACCCTCATCATGATCCTCTTCCTCATCTTCACGGGCACCGACTACGGCCCCATGAAGCTCAACGAGGACAACGCGCTGAAGGGCGACCTCTTCACCACCGAAGACCGCCCCTACGGCGACGATGTGGACGACGGCACCGCAGCCTGCGGCCATGTCATCGACCTGATTTTGCCGGTGCTGGTGCTCATTGCGGCCTGCATCTTCGGCCTCATCTACACCGGCGGCTTCTTTGAAGGCGTGGACTTCATCACCGCCTTCTCCGACTGCAACGCCTCGGCGGGCCTGGTGATGGGCAGCAGCATCGCGCTGCTGTTCACCTTCGTGTTCTACCGGGTGCGCGGCGTGATGACCTTTCAGGACTTCGCGGCCTGCATCCCGGAGGGCTTCAAGGCCATGGTCAGCCCCATGCTCATCCTGACGCTGGCGTGGACCCTTTCCGGCATGACCAACCTGCTGGGTGCCAAGTATTACGTGGCCAACCTGCTCAACGGCTCGGCGGCTGCGCTGCAATATCTGCTGCCGACCATCATCTTTCTGGTGGCGGTGTTCCTGGCCTTTGCCACCGGCACGTCCTGGGGCACCTTCTCCATCCTCATCCCCATCGTCTGCCATGCGTTCCCGCAGGGGGAGATGCTGGTCATCTCCATTGCGGCCTGCCTGTCCGGCGCGGTGTGCGGCGACCACTGCTCCCCCATCTCGGACACCTCCATCATGGCGTCCGCCGGTGCTCATTGCAGCCATGTGAACCATGTGTCCACCCAGCTGCCCTATGCCATCACGGCGGCGGCCATCTCGGCGGTGTGCTATGTCGTCACCGGCCTGAGCCAGATGTTCCTGGGCGCCAGCGCCAGCCTGCTCACCTCGCTGGTGCTGCTGGCCGTGGCCATCGTGCTGGAGCTGGTGGTGCTGAACGTCATCCGGCTGCGAACGGCCAAAGCAGACTGACCCAACCGGCGTTTTTGGCCCTGTCAAGGGGGCAAAAATCGTCATTCACGCAGTTTTCAGGGCGTTTCACGCAGCTTTGCTTCCATTCCGGTTGTTTCTGTGGTATGATGGACCCAGAAACGAACGACCGTGCGGCTTTTTGACGCAGTCTTTGGCAGAAAAGGAGGACGACCCCGATGAAAAAACGCATTCTCAGCCTGATCCTGGCACTGAGCATGGTGCTCTCCGTGCTCCCCCTGGGGGCCTTTGCAGAAGGCTCCACCCAAGACCTCGTCATGGGCGCGAACGGTCTGCCGGACTGTTCGAACGGCACCAGTGGCAACGGCTGGAGTTACGATGCCCACATGAAGAAACTGACTCTGACGAGTGGACCGTTTGATTTCAGTTCCACCCATCCCCAAGGCGGTGGAGAAACGACCACAACGCCTGTGCGATGTGAGATTGAGATTCAACAGGGTGCGACAATTACCGGCGGCACCTTCAATGGAGAAGTGTCAAACAACCAAGGAGGAAACATCACTAACGGCACCTTTGAGGGAGAAGTGATAAACAACGCCGGAGGAGAAATCTCTGGTGGAACCTTTAAGGGAACGGTGTTAAACGGCAACGGAACGATCTTTGGCGGCACCTTCGCGGGCAGTGTGGAAAACCAAGGCAGCGTGACTGGCGGCGTGTTCAACGGCAATGCAAAACCAACCGGGGTAACAGGTGGCTACCCCATCACCGTGGATGCGCCCTCCCCCGATGCCAAGATCAAGAAAGTCAACGATGTGTCTGCGCATTGGGCCCCCTACGCCTACGCAGGCACTATCGTGACCATCACTGCCGATACCGAGATATTCAGCCTGAACGGCAAGCCCATCGGCGGGGGCGACTACGACAGCGAATACCCCGATACAAACAACAAGAAGACCGTGAAATTCACCATGCCGAACGAGGACGTGGTGCTCAGCACCGGCGAACTCGTCATGGAGGGCGGCTACCCGGTCGGCTCCAACAACGGCACTGCCGACTGCGAGGGCAAAGGATGGACGTACAGTGAAAAAGACGCGTCGAACCCGAAAGGCAAACTGACTCTGACGAGTGGAACGTTTGATTTCAGTTCCACCTATCCCCAAAACACCAGTAAGGGAGCGGGGGCAGAGCCTGTGGCGTGTGCGGTTGAGACTCAATTGCGTGTGGAAATTACCGGCGGCACCTTTGAGGGAGAAGTGACAAACGAAGGCACCATAAAGAACGGCATCTTCGCGGGCAGAGTGACAAGCAACGGCACCATCATGGACAACGGCACCTTCAATGAAGAAGTGACAAACAGCGGCTACATCAAGGACGGCACCTTCAATGGAAAAGTGACAAACAGAAACACCATCGAGAACGGCACCTTTGCGGGCAGCGTGACAAACGAAGGCACCATAAAGAACGGCAGCTTTGAGAAAAAAGTGACAAACAGCAACACCATCATGGACGGCGTCTTCAAGGGTGTTGTGGAAAACGGCGGCAGAGGAACGATCTTTGGCGGCACCTTCGCGGGCAGGGTGAACAACAGCTACGGCGGCCACATATTCGGCGGCGTGTTCAACGGCCACATAAACGTACCAGGATTTGGTGTCTACCCCATCACCGTGGATACGGCCTCCTCCAAAGCCGAGATCAAGGAAGTCAACGGTGTGTCTGCGGTTTGGGAGCCCTACGTCGTCGTGGCCGAATTGACCATGAACCAGAAAGTAATCATCACCGCCAGCACCGAGATCTACAGCCTGAACCACAAGCCCATCGGCGCGGGCAACTGCAACAGCAGCCAAGACAGCAGCGACAAGAATACCGTGAAATTCACCATGCCAAAAGAGAGCGTGGTGCTGAACGGAGCGATCACCAGCACCGACCTCGTCATGGAGAACGGCTGGCCGAAGGATTCCAACGGCGGCAAAAACCCCTGCAAGGGCGACGGCTGGCAGTACATCCCCAATGACCCGACCTATGGCAACATGCTGCTTCTGACGGGCAGCAACCAGACCGGCGGGCTGTTCGATTTCAGCACCATCGGAGATGGTGCGGCGGTGGAGTGCAACGTCTTTGTGGGCAAGCCGACGGCCATCACGGGCGGCGAGTTCAACGGCAAAGTGTTCAACAACAGCGGCATTCTGGGCGGCACCTTCCACGGCGAGGTCGACAATAGGGCACCGGGCCGCATCGTGAATGGCACGTTCAAGAACTCGGTCGAGAACAACGGCATTATCGAAAACGGCACGTTCCACGACAAAGTCAAGAACAACGGCACCATCGAGAAGGGCACCTTTGAAGGAACAGTGGAAAACAACACCAACGGAACGATCTCTGGCGGTACCTTCGCGGACAGTGTGAGCAACAACGGCGGCACCGTGAACGGCGGCATATTCAACGGCAACACAGGTTTGGACGGGGTAACAGATCTCCACTCCATCACCTGGGATGCGGCCTCCTCCAATGCCAAGATCGAGAAAGTCAACGGTGTGTCTGCGGCTTGGGCCCCCTACGTCGTGACCAGCAATGCCACGACGAAGGAAGTGACCATCACTGCCGACACCGAGATTTTCAGCCTGAACGGCCAGCCCATCGCAGAAAGCAGCTACGGCGTCGACAAGAAGACCGTGACCTTTACCATGCCGGACGATGACGTGGTGCTGAACGGCGAGCTCATCACCAAGCCGGAACCCGAACCCGAACCGAAACCGGAACCGAAACCGGAACCGGAACCCACCACCTACACCGTGACCGTCATCGGCGGCACGATCGACGGCAAGACGTCTGTTTCCGCCAAGGAGAACGACACCCTGACCGTGGTGCTGGACCAGAGCGAGATCCCGGACGGCATGACGTTTGACATGTGGAGCATTTCGTCGAGCAAGCTCAGCGGCGACATCAACGTCGATTACCGGGCCGAGGCCATGACCTTCCAGATGCCCGCCGAGGATGTGACCATCCGGGCGCAGTACCGCTCGGCGGAGATCATCGAGGATGCAGCGCCCTCTCCGCTGGCAACGGCGGCGACCATCGCGGTGGGCGGCGCAGCCGCAGGCATCGTGGTGTGGCAGGGCGTGAGCCTGGGCGTAGACCTCTACCTCGCCAATGCGCTGCCCCAGGGTGTGCCGGTGCCGACCGACCGCCGTGCGCTGGCGCTGCTCCTGTGGGAGACCGCAGGCAAACCGGAGGTGGCTCTGCCCACCCTTTACGGCGATATCCCCACCGAAGAGATCGAGCTGCAAAAGGCCACCCGCTGGGCGATCCAGAACGGCCTGATGGACGCGGCCGACAAGAAGGATGCGTCCTTCTTTGACCCGGACCATTATGTCACCAAGATGGACGTCTTCGGCGCATGGCTCCGGCTCAAAAAGCTCCTCGGCACCACCTGAACATCCCCGACGCAGTGAGCGTCCCCCTTAATGCAAAGGACCTCCCGGCCTGCATGGGCTGGGGGGCCCTTTGTTTCAAAACGGAAAAATTCCGTTGCTTCTGGGAAAAAACATGGTATACTAAAGGAAATTGAGCAATCGGAAGGAGCCGCACCATGCTGGAAAAAGCATTCAACGACGTTTACACAAAATTCAAGCTGCACTTCTATCAGAACGTGTTTCAGCGCTTTGCCACCCGCGAGGCGACCCTGACCACGGTGGAGTCCTTCTGCATGGAGGGCATCATGGCCATGGGCGAGCCCACCATTGCGGAGTTCTCGCGGATGATGAAGATCTCTACCCCCAACGCGGCGTATAAGATCGGCAGCCTGATGCGCAAGGGCTACGTGGAAAAGATCCAGTCCGCCAAGGACCGGCGCGAGTACCACCTGCGCCCCACCCAGAAGTATTTCGAGTATTACAACATCAGCTATTCCTACCTGCACACCGTGGTCGAGCGTGTGCGGGAGCGCTTCCCCGCCGAGGACGTGGACAAAATGGAACAGATGCTCACCATCATCAGCGAGGAGCTGATGCCGGAGCTGGATCTGAAATCAAAGACGGAGGACGAATAAGCGCCGTTTCACCTCGTTGGAGTAAAACGGCCGGGGCAATTGCAATCCGTGCGCCGGAATGATACAATAGGAGCCAGCGAGAACCGCCGCCGGACGTTTTTCCGGCAAGTGCAAGTGCAAGAAAGAAGGCTTTTATTATGAGCATGAATACAGTCCCTGAGCGTCTGGCTGCGCTGCGCGCCGCCATGGACGCCAATGGCGTGGACCTCTACCTCATCCCGGTGGGCGACCCGCACTCCAGCGAGTATCTGCCCGACCACTACACCTCCCTGACCTATTTCTCCGGATTCCACGGCGAGAACTCGAACTTCGTCGTGACCAGAGACAAGAGCGCCCTGTGGGCCGACGGCCGCTATTTTGTGCAGGCCGAAAAGGAGATCGCGGGCACCGAGATCGAGCTGGAACGGATGGGCGAGCCGGGTGTGCCCACTGTGGAGCAGTACTGCGCCGATGCCCTGCCGGAAGGCGGTGTGCTGGGCCTGTGCGGCCTGACCGCTTCCTGCCAGCTGGTGCGCAGCGTACAGAAAGCGCTGGACGCCAAGCACGGCACCATCAAGACCCTGAATCTGGAAGATGAGCTGTGGACCGAGGGCCGCCCTGCCCTGCCGGAGACCCCGGCCTGGCTCCTGAGCAAGGAGTATGCGGGCTTTGCCCCCGCCGAGAAGCTGGAGCAGCTGCGGGCCAAGCTCAAGGAGCTGGGCTGCACGGCCCAGCTGGTGGGCAAGCTGGACAACCTGGCCTGGCTGCTGAACCTCCGCGCGATGGACATCCAGTGCACTCCCTATGCCATGGCCTACTGCTATGTGACCGGGGACCGTGCCGTCCTCTTCATCAACACCCGTCGTCTGGGCGCGGAGGCCGCTGCCGAGCTGAAGGAGAACGGCGTCGAGATCGCCGAATATGACGACATCCTCACCTTCCTGGCCGCAGAGACCGAGGCCCAGACCGTTCTGGCCGACCCGGCTTCCGTCAACTATGCGGTCTATGAGACCCTGCGCAACAACCCGGTCCTGACCGTCAAGGACGAGGCCGACCCCCTGCTGCCGATGAAGGGCGTCAAGAACGAGACTGAGCTGAACCACAACCGTGAGACCCATCTGCGCGATGCCGTGGCCATGGTGCGGTTCCAGAAGGAGCTGGAAGAGCG
>QRFC01003310.1_pt1 | contig 10843 bp, 6 predicted proteins | sample 1861061 | NCBI WGS metagenome assembly QRFC01 (sample SAMN09711282, study PRJNA482702) | Human gut metagenome, whole genome shotgun sequencing project. | reverse complement strand
ATGTCACGCACCACACGCAGCGTCTCGCGCACCACCAGCTCCACTATCGGATTGCGCAGCTCGTTGGGACGGAAGTTCAGCAGGAAGCGGTCAATGTCGGCCGGCGTCTCCCACCGGACTATATCCTTGGCCTCGGCGTGGCGGTTGTACACCACATAGCTGGCCAGCCACAGGGACAGGCCCTGATAGTCGCTGACCGCGTGCAGAGCCTTGAGGGCCTCGCGGGCCTTGGCCGGCAGGGCGGCATCGTCAGTGCCGGCCAGCAGCTGCCCGATGCGCTCACGCACCCCGGGCGCCAGGGCCTCCTCGCTCCAGTAACTGCCCCGCCGCATCAGAGGCAGCAACTTCTTGAGAGCCTTGGCCGAACAGGCGCCATAGTCGTGGGCAAAGGGCTCCATCTTACCGAAAAACTTGGCAAAACGCTCAGCCTCGTCATCGGTCAATTCGTTTTTATGTGCAAAGGTGTGGAGGGCACGGCCCAGTTCCTGCATGTCGGACACGGAATAGAGAATGTGCCACAGGGCCTCCTCGCGCTCCGGCGTCAGGAAGTCGGGCGACAGCCCGGCCTTCTTCAGACACTGCTGCATGTGGGCCCAGGTTTCGTGGCACGGATAGCTCTTGTCCTGGGCGTAATTCCAGCGGTAAAGGGCGGCGGTGGTGCGCGTCAGTCCAAAGGGCGGATACTTCGGCAAATCCTTCCAGCTCACATTTTCCCGATGGTAGAGCCAGTCAAACAGCCGGGCATAAGCCTCGTGGTCGGGCAGGAACTGACGGGTCACGTCGATGTCGAAACACTTCTTTCCGTCTACCTCGCCCTCCAGCTGATAAATGCGCAGATTGTCGAGGAACTGCCACAGGCGGTACTCCGCATACAGCGGGTGCGACTTGGGAATGCACTTCACCGGTGCCTGCTTCTCCTCGCCCGTCTGCCGGTCGTAATAGGTCAGCGACTCAAAGCTGCAGTTGGCAATCAGTGCCTTCTGGCTCTTGAGCGGCCGCTGGTAAAAGAGCACGTCGTCCAGCAGGAAGGCCGTAAGGTCGTGACACAGGGCCTGACGGGCATGGGCCTCATTCTTCTGGTACAGCGTGCGCACGCAGCGCTCCAGCACGGCGGAGTCAGTCAGGGCGGCATGATACGGCTGCTGGGCCTGCAAAATGGCCTTCAGCTCGTCATAATACAACTTACGGTCAATGGTGTGTACCAGTTTGCCGCGAATCTTTTGGCTCGGATTGTGCAGCAGCGCCTCAAAAATGTAGGCTCCCACCGTCTGGTGTGCCTGCGCAATCTGAGCCTCAGTTTTCTTTTTCAGCAGGGTCCAGTCGTCAGCTTTGGGCGAACGGTACGTACGCTTCACGCGCCCGTCCTTTTCAGTCTTGGGGTTTCCCTGGGCATCGAGGGTAGTGGTTACAATAAAGTCGCGCACCTGCCCTTCCCAAGGCAATGGATTTCGGCTCAGTCTCTTGTATTCACTGCCATCCTCCAGCAGCACTCGATACCAGGTCTGGTCGCCCTTCTTCTCCCCGGTATCCTCCACCGACAGGACCTTGAGCGATTTGTACTCTTCCAGTTTCCTGCTGTCGTCCTCCTGCTGCTCGCCACGCGCCTGCCGGTAGCCACGCTTCTGGTTGAAGCTGAGCAGAATCCAGGCCAGCTCATACGGGCTGACAGGCTGGCTCAGGGCCTTGGTGCGGAGGTAATAGAGCGTCCAGTCGTAGGGTATCTTTCCACCCCGGGCCACCCACTCCGGATTACGCTGCCGGAAGGCGGCCATCATCTCGTCGAAGGCGTCACGGAAGAGGAACTCGTAGTGGCCGTCGGCCGTTTCGCTCCAGGCTATTTTGGGTTCGGTGTGCGGCAGGAACTTGCCGTAGCGGTCGAGGCAGCGGGCGTAGTGAGGCGGCAAATAGTCCATCACCTGCAACACGCGCAGCAGGCGCTGCCGCCGCAGATGCGACCGCTCAATCATGCGGCGCACCTGGCGGAAAGCCGTACGCTCGGCCGCCTTTGACTTGCTGCTGACTCCTCTTTCAAAATCACCCAGCACACCGGCGTCAACGGGAATCACCCGCGAACCGGCTGCCACAATTTCCTGAAGGGGTTGGGCGTCGTCGCCCTGGCCGCGCACCACGGCCCATCCTATACTGTTGGTGCCTATATCCAGGCCTAAAATCTGTTTAGTCATTGTACTGCAAATTTTAAAGATTCTCAAAAATACATTTTTTTTGGAAAACAAAAGACATCTGCCTCCACATTATTTTCCCGAAAACACTACGGAATCAGGCTCAGCAAACAGCCGGCATTCATCTTTCCGGCATTTAAGACGAGGTTTCGAGTTTTTTTTCTACCTTTGTCTGTTAGAGAGTCTATAACCCCTATTCTCAGATTCACTATGGAAAAAATCAGTAACGAATTTCTCAGCCTTTGTGTGTCGGAGCAGGGCGCTGAAATAAAAGAACTCACACGACTGAGTGACAACCGGCAATACATTTGGGAGGCCGACCCCAAATTCTGGGACAGAAGTTCTCCCATTCTGTTTCCCGCCGTGGGCGGACTATGGAACGGCGAGGCCCGGTTCAACGGAAAGGTGTATCACACGCCGCGCCACGGCTTTATTCGCGACGTACGTTTCAACGTGAAGGAAAAAACGGCTTCGTCCGTCACACTGGAGCACAACGCCACTGAAGAACAGCTGAAGCTCTACCCCTTCCAGTATCATTTTGAAGTGACCTACTCCCTTGAAGGCCGCACGCTCAACGTGGTTTTCAAAATTCAGAATTGCGACGCCCGCACCATGTGGTTTCAGATTGGCGGACACCCCGGATTCCGTCTGCCCGACTTTGACCCTGCCGACGAGGTGCATGGCTACGCACGACTGGAGGGCGACGTGGAAAGCATTCTGCACACCGGCGAACAAAACTGTCTGATTCCGGGACATTTCGACCCGCCCGTGCTGGAAAATAACGGCATGCTGGCCCTGAAGAGCCACACCACGGGCGACTCCGGACTTATTTTTGACCACAGCCAGCTGCGCGGCGTAACGCTCTTTGACAAACACAACCAGCCGTTTCTGCACCTGTCGTCGGAAGCACCGGCCTTTTTGCTTTGGGCACCGGCTGAAGCGCCGTTCATCTGCATCGAGCCGTGGTTCGGCCTGTGCGACTACGCCGGATTTGAGGGCGATTATTCCATGCGGCCCTACGTCAACGAAGCCAAGCCCGGACAGACGTGGCAGGGCGGCTTCCGCGTAGAAATCTTCTGAGCCGGACTTTTCCCTGTCCGCCCCTTACAAAAGCAGCCGCGCTCCATCCTTCGCATACGGAAAGGATGGAGCGCGGCTGCCTTGTAGGGAAAAGGAGCGATGTTGCATCAAGGCTCCAGCTGCGGCAATACCATGTTGCTGCGCTCGCTTGTGGGGCGGCGCACCACAATGAGCTGATAGAGCATCTGGTTGAGAATCGTATCGGGGGGCATCTGCACGTATCCGTCAATAAACTCCTCACGCTCACCTTCATAAACAAAGCCGTGAATCGGCTCCACAGCCTTCAGGAAAGCCTCGCGCCCACCTACAAAATACTGGCTGGCTGCATAGTTGAGCGAATCGCCAAAGGAGGCCTGTCCGTCGGACATACGCCGCTGCAGCAGCGAGGCGGCGCGCTCAAAGGCCTGACGGCGGCCGTCCATCTGGCCGCGGTAGTGACAGATAAGCCCCTTCAGGAAGGCTGCGCCGGCATCGTTGCGGTCGTCGTCAATCAGCTGCCAGGCCTGCTCCACGCTGTCGTTGGCCAGCAGGAGCATGGCATATTCCGTACGGCAGAGCGTATAGTCGGGGTCAATGGACAGGGCTTTGCGGTAGTGCCCGGCAGCGGCCTGCACGTCGCGTCGCGACACATCGCGGAACAGACTGTCGCTGAAAAGCAGGTTAAAGGCTTTCATATATTCCGCTTCGGCCTCGGGCTTGGGCGGTTCGGGCTCACGGTGGCGGCAGGAGGTACTGACCAACACGCCGAGCAAACAAACACACAGCAGGGTAAACAGGTTTTTCATCTTCTTTTTCTCGTTTAGCGGTTTTTTACGCACAGGCAGGCCGGAAGCATCATCAGTAAGTCTAAGCCGGCACACTCCTGTGAGCCACAAATATAGCGAAAGCAGCAGGCCGGGACAAACAAAAAGTGATTTTTCTGCTTCTCCATGCCGCACAACATACTCCCGATGTGCGCTGACGGGCATGGGGAAAGCCCTTCCGGCCATTTCTCCGCAACCTCATTACGAAGGTAAGGGGCAGGAAAAATCCGACAACGGGTTGCTGGCAAAACGGGACGGGACTTTATTTTAACCAGGCGGGACGTTGTGAAAAAAAGGTCCGGCCCTGTTTTCCCTGCGCGGGCTACGGCCCGAACGCCTCCCCCGCGGCCAACAATTACGCCCGGACATCCGGCCCCGAGAAGGGCGAATGTCCGGGCGCAACCGCAGGCCGGAAGCACAAGACGAACGGCCTACCGGCGCCAGCACATCATCTGGGTGAAGTCGAGCACCACATGGCCGTCATTTCCGGCCAGCCAGGGCCACGACACACAGCCGCAACTGAAGGCGTCGGACTCATGGGGCGACTGGGGGAAACGCGCGGCGTCGAGCACCACATTGCCGATACGCAGGTTGCCCTCAAGGGGCACAGAAAGGTCGTTGGCCGTGGAGGTTACCTTCAGCACGTGCTCCTCGCCCTGACTGCTGCGCGCCGACACGTAGAGGTGGCCGTTGTCCAGACGCATGGGGGCGCTGCGCGTGCCGTCGTAGGGCGACTCGCTGTGCATGACCAGACGCTTGCCGTCGAGCTCCAGGGCTCCGAAATGGCGCCACAGGTCGTGACCCAGCACCAGGGGCTGTTTCTTTTTTCCCGGCACCACTACGCATACCAGATTGTTAACCTCGATGGCGCCGAGGTGCAGACTCGGAATGACGACCAGACGCGCCGTCTGGCCCTGCCACAAGTAGGGCTTTGAAAAGGGATGCAGCTTGAGGCGGCGGGCGGCCTTGTCGGTAATGACGCAATACTTCTCGGTGGGGTCGAACAGGAATTCGGCCTGACGTCCGTTCACCGTCACCTCACCTGCGGGCAGGGAGCGGTTGTCCTGCTCAGGCAGCCACTGCAATTCGGCCGCCTGATTGCCCATGTTGATGCTCAGAGGCTGCACGTGGGCCATTTCGGTGGTGTAGAGGTTCATTCTGGCCACCAGCGTATCGCGCGTATCGGGGTTGTAATAGCCGTGGTCGAGCATGTTGCGGATATGGCTGCCGGCTTCGGCCCAGCGCCCCATGTCCTCCAGCGCCTGCAGGCGCATCATGTTGAGCGTAGAGGCCTCGCGGCTGTTGCTGTCGCTGCTGAAAAGCTCGTCGATGGCCTCGCAAAGCTCCTCGGGAGCATTCTTGCCGTAGAGCGAAAAGATTTCGGCCATCTGGCAGCCCACGTCGTCGGTCACCACGGAGATGGCGTCGAGGTTACGGTCGAGGCAGAAGAGGTTGCCGTCGTTAATCCACTGCTCAATGTCGCGGTAATGAAAGGGCTGCACGCCCGAAGCCGTCAGACACATGTGGCGGAAGTCCATGCGCAGCTTCTTGAAACTCTTCAGGAAGGGCACGCCCAATACGCCCTCGTGGTCGTAGGCGTGCATGTCCGTCAGTTCGGCGTAGGGCACGCGCAGCGTCTGTCCGGCCACGGTGAGCTGAAGTTCGTGAACGTCGGTCGTGGCTCGCGGATAGCTGTAGGTAGAGAATATGCAGGCACTCTGCCCCGTGTCGAGCGCAAAGCGCTGGCGGCGGCCCTGATAAAAAGCTTCAACCTGAAGGTTGCCGTCGCCCGAAAGGCGCATGTTGGGTTCCGCAGAAGCGCCGGCCTCGGCCCGATAGGGAAACACCAGGCGCTCCGGCTCAATATCAATTACCCCCAGACGCGCCAGGGCCGACGTGCCGAGCAGCCCGGAAAAGCTGGACGCGAGCGAGGGGTTGTCGGCCGTAGCCACATATACGGGCACGTCGGTCAGCACAATGTCGCCCAGGCTCAGGCGGTCAATCAGGGCGGGACGCACCTTGAGCGGGCCGAACATACTGCCCACCAGGAGCGTATCGCTCAACACCCGCAGGCCGCAGCGGTCGGCCTCGGCCTGACTGATCATCGTGACGGGATAGCCCGTCTCCACCACCATATCGTCAAAAGTGTGGCCGTTAACCTCAATGCTCGTCATCATGGGCCACTCCAGTGTGGTAGGCAGATAGCAGTTGCGGGCCGGACGCTCCACACGCACGCTGTCGTGCCCCTCAAACTGCATGGCTATGCGGGCATAACGCTGCAACCAGCCCGAAAGCCCCTCACTGACCGGCTCCCAGCGCCGGCAGAAGTCAGCCAGCTGCGACCAGCATCCCTGCCAGAAGAGGGCATGCACCCCGGCACGCAGGCAGCGCTCGCGCCCCTCGCGGTCGAGAGAGTCGGCCTCGCAGGCAAGCAGGCTGTCGGCCACCGCGGCCAGACGCCCGTCGGGCACACCGGCCTTGAGCAGCGTAAGCTGTGCCATACGGCAGGCATAGGAATCGAGCGCACCGAGCGAATCGGCATAGGCCCGCAGGCCCAGCGCATCGTCGGCCTCAACCAGACGCATTACGCGTCCACGCACACTGACGGAATCGAGCAGACGGCGGGCCTTTGTGCGGAAATAGTCGAGCGTCTGATATTGCGTGCGGTATTTGCGACGGTTGCGGTAGCGCTTCATCTCACGCGTGCAGAACGACTGCAACTCGGCAAACTCCTGCAAATGGACCAAGGCCCCGGCCTTGACCACCGAGAGCGTGTAACGGGTATTGACGGGAAGGGTACGCGGATACTCCTCGAGCAGACTGTCAACACACTCCAGCAGGCGGCGGTCGTCATGCCGCTCGCGGGCAAAAGCCAGATTGCAGAACAAACGGGCCGAAGGTACCAACTGAGCGCCATACTGGCGGTAGAGCGGACGAAGCGCCTCGGTATCGTCACGGGCAGCCAACAATGTCATTTTTCGTACGATACTGTCGGGCACTGCGGCCTGCGCGGCGGAAAAAATACCTAAAAACAGGGTAAAAACCAGTAAGATTCTTTTCATACATTTTACGTTCTGAATGAATAAAGAGGGGGCCGGAAAAACTGCCGGCACCTACAAAAAACAATGTTGGCCAACATCCGCCCGACATGCGGCGGAACATTGGCCAGAAAGCATATTTTTACGATCAGAAATCGGACGGAAGCACCAGCACCTTGATGTAGTCGTACAAATGATAGATGCGGTTGCCCGCCCCGTTCTGCGAATCGCTGATGAGCAGCACCGTTTGCCGGCCGTCGTTGAGCTTGGCTCCCAGACACATGCCTTCATAATTGGCCAGGCTCTTGTTGAACGGCGAGAGGGTGGTTGAAAAATTGGCCAGCAGGTGCTTGACCATAAACTTGTTGTTATCCAATCGGGCCAGGTTGGTCGTACCGTCAATGGGCCAGCTTTGCTGCGGATTGACCATGAACACCTTGCAATTTACCTCCGACCCCATGTATCCCGAAGTGATGTTGGCCTCACGCTCCAACACCAGCAGTTTTCCGCTGGGCAGCATGGTAACGTCCGAAACGCCGTGCGCGTAAATGCGGCCAAAGTCCTCGGTACGGCCGCGGTCCATGCGGTAGGCATACTGTCCGGCCGGCTGAAGATTATCACCGAACTTCAGCAGGCGAAGCAGGTTCTGCGCTCCCGGATTAACGGGCGAAGAGCCCTGACCGTCGGCCACGAGCATCGACTCCGTCATGGTCCAGAACGCATGTTGCTGCGGACTGTAAGTAAGCGCCTCGAAACCATAATTGGATACTATCTTGTCGAGCCCGAACTGCTCCGGCACGTTCAGACGCCGGCCGGTAAGCTCACCTTTCAGGTTATATTCCAAAATCTGCTGGTCGCCCTCGCCACTAATGAACACGGTATTGGTGGCAGGAACGTAGGCAATGCCTTCACAGTCGCGCAGATTGACGCCGTTGGCGTCGACGTGCATGTCAGGATTGCCATAAAAACCATCCATGCTGACACTTTCAATTTCTCCCGTCTCCATATTCTGAGCTATGCGGAACACAAAAAAACCGTCCTGCGGCTCTTTGTCACTGACAACGGCATACCGCTGGTTGCCCAAGGGAGCCATTCCGCTGAAATTGCCGGTACCGATGCCCCACTTGCTCAGCCGCTCCTGCTTGAGCTCAAGCGCCTGCTGCGCCGACAAATTAAAAACCACGCCCAAGAGACAGGAAAATATCCAGATAAAACGTTTCATAATTTGCATAAGATTAGAATGATACAGCGTCAAAATTACGAATTCTTTTTGGAATGGGCGGCGCCCATATATTGAAAAAAACAAAAAGCCCCCGGCGGGCCACTTCCTGCCGCCGGGGGAAAAATCCGTTTGCAGCCTTACAAAAGACCGCGAAAAACGCTAATATTTATGTTCCGTCTCTTCCAGTTCGTCTGCCGTAAGCGGCCGGCGGTCAATGGCCCGCCAGGCGTAAAAGATATAGGCCAGAACAAAAGGTATAACCCACGACACGTAGGTCATGACCCGAAGCGTATAGTAACTGGATGAGCTGTTGGCCAAGGTCAGCGAGCTTTGCCAGTCGGTCAAGGACGGATAATAGGACGTATGGCAGTAGCCGGCCAGCAGGAAGAGGGCAAGTACGGTGAGTACGGTGCCGGTGCCGCTGAGCCAGATGCCCCGCATGAAGCGGCGGTTACGCAACGTCAGCACCACGCCGGCCAGCACCAGCACCACGCCCGCTGCCAACACCACGCCTACCGCCGGCATGGCCAGCAGGTTGTGAAGATACTTATAGGGCTCCGGCTGCACAATGCCCTGAGCCGTAACGGCAAATCCCGGCTGTACCATAAGACGAATCAGGAAAGGGACAAAAGCAATCAGGAAAGGCCAGAAGTCGGCTTTAAGCTGATAGTGCAGACGAAGCTGAAGCTCGTCGTGACGTACATTGTTAATCAGATAGAGCGCTCCCAGCACGCGGGCCAGAAACAGCACGGCTATGCCCAGCACCAGATTCCAGGCATCTGTCACAGCCTCCAGGCCGTGCCAGGAACTGGTCCACTGACTGATGACGGGCTGCACGCCCGTGCCCATGGCAGCCTTGTTGACCACAAAATTGGCACCGTTGAAGAATGTGCCCACGGCAATGCCGACCAGCAAGGGGCCAAACACGCCGTTGATGACCAGAAAACGGCGATAGACGTTACGTGAGAACACGTGGCCGGGCTTTGACTGGAATTCGTAGGACACGGCCTGAAGCACAAACGTTACCAGAATCAGCATCCACACCCAGTAGGCCCCGCCGAAACTGGTGCTGTAAAATAGCGGAAAGGAGGCAAAAAACGCCCCGCCGAAGGTTACGAGGGTGGTAAACGTGAACTCCCACTTGCGGCCGGTGGAATTAACCACCAGCTGACGTTCCGTTTCGGTGCGCCCCAAACTGAAAATCAGCGAATTGGCGCCCTGCACAAACAGCAGGAACACCAGCAGTCCCGCCAGGAGGGCTATGACGAACCACCAATATTGTTGTAAAAATTCGTAGGTCATAATGATTGAGATTTGTCGGTTCTTTTATTCATGTTTCTAAGGATTCAGGACCAAGGGCCACAGCTTCAGTCGGCCATATCGGGGCCTTTGCGGATGGCACGGCAAAGGATGCGCACCTCGGCCACGAGCAACACCGTAAACAACACCAGGAAGAGGCAGAAGGTAGTAATGACCGAGGCCGAACTTACGCCCGATACCGACACCGACACGGATGCCGCGCCCGATTCCTTTGAGGGCATGGTAAATCGTCTGATGGCACGCGAGGATATCGGAACCCTGTATTTCGACTGCTACCGCTATCAGGTCGAGGATCTGCCGGATTACAACATGGTAAAGGCAGAGGAGTTCGCAAAGAAATTTCCAGGCAGACCGATGAAAAACATTGCTCCTGTCATCGCAGCACTGCGGATGCAGAAAGATGAGGATGAGATCGCTCTCGTCCGCCAGGCAATCAAGATCACCGACGACGCGCTGAAATTCGTGATGAAGAATCTGAAACCGGGCTGCACCGAGTATCAGGCACAGGCTGATTTCGAGTACAAGATTTTCCACGAGGGAGCAGACGGAACCGCATTCCCGACGATCGCAGGAAGCGGTGCAAACGGAACGATGCTGCACTACGATACCAACCGTGACGTGTGCGAGGATGAGACCCTGCTTCTGATGGACCTCGGAGCAAAATTCCAGGGCTACTGCGCAGACATCACCAGAACGTATCCAGTCAACGGAAAATATACGGACCGTCAGAGACAGGTTTACGACGTTGTTCTGGCAGCAAACCGCGCCGTTGCAAAAGCAGCAAAACCGGGTATGACATTAAAAGAGCTCGACGATATCGCAAAGGATGTTCTCGGCGAGGGCTGTGTGAAACTTGGCCTGATCGAGAAGAAAGAGGATGTCGGAACCTATTACATGCACGGCGTTTCCCATCACCTCGGCATTGATGTACACGATGTGACCGCGGCATGGAACGACAAGCTGCGTCCAGGCGCCATCATCACCGATGAGCCGGGTCTTTATATTGACGAGTGGGAGATCGGAATCCGGATCGAGGATGATATCCTGATTACAGAGGACGGATGCGAGGTTCTTTCCGAGAATCTGATGCGTGATCCAGATCAGATTGAAGCCTTTATGCAGGAAAAAGAGGCGTAAGAAAAAAACTACGGAGGATTTAGTTAGATGAAAATTGCAGTTACATACGATAACGGGAATATT
>QRFC01003290.1_pt1 | contig 10907 bp, 8 predicted proteins | sample 1861061 | NCBI WGS metagenome assembly QRFC01 (sample SAMN09711282, study PRJNA482702) | Human gut metagenome, whole genome shotgun sequencing project. | reverse complement strand
CATAGCAGAGAAAGTCCCTAAAGATTGTAGAGGCGTCATCAGAACATGCCTCTACAATCGATTAAGAAAACCTATGAAATACTGGCAGGATTAAAAAGACATACCACCGTATTCATGGAGTTTTAATGTGGTTGAAAACAACTAAGCCCTGAGGAATAAATTATTTTATTATTTTTATCACGTGCTTCCTTCAGGGAATTTAGCCCCATAATACCATTATCAAATTGTTGATTATGATCTACCCCGGGCCCATGATGCCCATATTTTTGTCTAATGTATTTGCTGGGGTCTTCACCTTTGAGTGTCTCCCCACATATGAAGATACGTTCACGTGCTGGTCTGAAATCAGTAGTGTTATCAAAATAATTAGCATATACAGGTGTGGGTTTCAAAGTATTGCTTCGGATTAGATGGAATAGAGGATCATCCATGTGTTCTTTATGTTTTTTATTAAAAATATTGGCTAATTCCTCAGGATCAGTAGGATTTTTCATCTGATTAAATGGAACCTGCAAAGCACCGAGACAATAACATTTTTTTTCTTCATCTCTTATTATTCCGTGATGACTGGTTAAAACTTGCCTTTCTGAGTCATAATTACAAACATCGAGCGTTTTAATTAAGTTATACGTATCACCGGCAGAGAGTTTATGATTTGCTAGTCGTGCAGTATAGTTACCATTAAAATTGATTTCATGATTTCCAGCCAGAACGACGACATTTTTATTAATACGGCTATCTTTATTACCCTCCATATTTCGCATAGAATTTAGCAAAGTAAGGATATATTTATCACCAAAAATAGTACTAAATCTATCGCCTGTATGATCCCCAAGGAAGATACAAGGGGTTATCGCATCGTCCTTTAAAAAAACATGTTGATGCAACTCATTCAAGATCATGTCTCTCGTATTTAATAAATCGTAGAGCACTTTATTATTTTTATGTTTGTATGCAGATGAAGCCATCTCTTCGTGTTTTAATAATTCACATAATAAACTCCAACCCTTTTCCCTGATGCCTATATGCCCTGAAACGAGCAATGCATAAAGTACAGCGCCTACTCTTCCATCTGTATCGCCAAAATAAGCCGTGTTGGCATTTTGTGGGTTAATCACACCACACTGTTTATAGAAGTCTATTTTTGAAAACACAGATTTAACATAGCTATCAAACTTTTCCTTAGTAAACGTCTCTTTAGAGACATCCCAACGCCAGTCAGGTTTGAAATTACCACTAAGAAGAGTAAAGAAATTTCTCGCTATGATAGAAAGCCCATCAACTTTATAAATTATATCTGATTTATCTCCAGAGGAATTAATAAAATAATAACCGCCCTTACACTCAACAGTAACGGTAATGGGAGACGATAATTTTAACACATGGTTATTGTCTGGTATAATTGTAAAGATAAACGTATCAGTAGTATTGTCGGCGAATCTATTATATTCTTGAATATCTATAGAAGGTTCACTATTATAAAACCATACTTTCTCCATCTGGTGACTACGATCATTTACCTTCCAGTGACCATGTTGCAGGAAATAGATGATATGCAGGCCAAAATCGTTATCTATTTGCGAATCATTATCCAGTTTATCAAATTCAACTATCTTTGCACGATGTGTTTTATCAACCTTGCCATGGTGTTGATGACTGTTAACTTTATCTGAATGCTTATCTTGATGGCTTGAAGAGATGTTTCTAATCTGATTGTCAATTGCTTTCATAAATAACCTGTGATATTTTTGAATTGTTTGTAACAAAATAAATGATACTTGTCTGAAAAACAGATTTACGACGATATAAAATAATAATACTTATATGTTCGCTGATTTTAAGCACCGAGACTATCCGGTCTTTTACCAAATAATGAAGAATAATCCCTCCCTGGAAGATAATTGTAAAAAACAACAGCATAAGAATTAATCTTAGGATAAATTTTTATTTATCATGGCCTTTTGAACGCTGAAAAGTAGCGCTCTGCAAAGTAAACCCCGCTATAGTTATGCTATGCATTTGTCTTTAATGATATCTCGTCATTATATTAACAGGATGAAATTATCATTAATGCATATTTCAATATTAGCAGGGATACCTGAGGAGTTTAAAGTGAACATATATATCGGGTGGCTTTTCAAATTAATCCCTTTGATTATGGGCTTAATTTGTATCGCGTTAGGTGGCTTTGTGCTGGAAAGTTCAGGGCAAAGCGAGTATTTCGTCGCGGGTCATGTGCTGATTTCTCTGGCGGCCATATGCCTGGCATTATTCACTACCGCATTTATTATCATTTCGCAGCTCACGCGCGGCGTTAATACGTTTTACAATACATTGTTCCCCATTATTGGCTATGCGGGGTCAATTATCACCATGATATGGGGTTGGGCACTGTTAGCAGGCAATGATGTGATGGCAGACGAGTTTGTCGCCGGCCATGTTATTTTCGGCGTTGGTATGATTGCCGCCTGTGTATCGACGGTGGCAGCGTCATCCGGTCACTTTCTGCTCATTCCCAAAAATGCAGCGGGGAGCAAGAGCGACGGAACACCGGTACAGGCTTATTCTTCATTAATCGGTAACTGCCTCATTGCCGTTCCCGTTTTACTCACCCTGCTCGGTTTCATTTGGTCTATTACGCTGTTACGTAGTGCTGACATAACTCCGCATTATGTCGCGGGTCACGTATTGCTTGGGTTAACCGCAATCTGTGCCTGTCTAATTGGCCTTGTTGCCACAATTGTCCATCAAACACGTAATACGTTTTCAACTAAAGAACACTGGCTGTGGTGTTATTGGGTTATTTTTCTCGGCTCAATCACGGTACTGCAGGGGATATACGTCTTAGTCAGTTCCGATGCAAGCGCCCGACTGGCTCCCGGCATTATTCTTATTTGCCTCGGAATGATCTGTTACAGCATATTCTCAAAAGTCTGGCTACTGGCACTGGTATGGAGACGTACCTGTTCGTTAGCCAACAGAATACCGATGATTCCCGTCTTCACCTGCCTGTTTTGCCTTTTCCTGGCATCGTTTCTTGCGGAAATGGCGCAGACCGACATGGGATATTTTATTCCTTCGCGGGTTTTGGTCGGTTTGGGAGCGGTATGCTTTACGTTGTTCTCAATCGTTTCAATATTAGAAGCAGGTTCTGCTAAAAAATAATTGCAACGTACCGGATAAAACCAGCGTTGACCATTTGCGTAACGCTGGTTTTTCTTAGGCATCATGAAATAACGCAGCATTAATGCATAGTGGTTAAGGATAAAAAAACAACAAAGTTACTGTCTTTTTCAGCCTGTTCATATTTTATAAAGATCTGGCCACTGGGTGAGTTTTCAATCACCTTTCCTTCCACCTTATATTAAGCCTGGAGGGTTTCAGTTCACGGGCTCATTAGAAAATAATCACAAGATAGCCACTATCAAAATTAGCTCATTTTTAATGCGGCTCTAATAATTTTCATCTTTAGGTAACAGGTCAGGACGACTTCGCTGCAATCAAATCCTGCGCACAAGCCCATGCACTCGACCACGCCCACTGGAAGTTATAGCCCCCCAGCCAGCCGGTGACGTCCATCACTTCGCCGATGAAGTACAGCCCAGGCACTTTGCGCGCTTCCATCGTCCGTGAAGAGAGTTCGTTGGTGTCCACGCCGCCGAGCGTCACTTCGGCAGTGCGATAGCCTTCAGTGCCGTTGGGTTGTACGCGCCAGTCGGTCAATGTGCTAATCAGTGCCTGTTGGTCACGCACGTTGAGCTGTTTTAGCGAAACATCCGGGATTTGCCCGAGTTGCTGTAAGCGTTCAACCAACCGCTTCGGTAGATGAACCGCCAGTGTGTTTTTCAGGCTCTGATTCGGATGTGCGTTACGCTGCTCATTCAGGAAGGTTTCGAGGTCCACATCAGGTAGCAGATTGATACTGACAAATTCACCCGGTTGCCAGTAGCTTGAAATCTGCAACACCGCCGGTCCAGACAAGCCGCGATGGGTGAAGAGTAAGTTCTCACGGAAAACGATGCCGTTTTCAGCGGTAATCACGGAAGGCACCGCCACGCCCGCCAGCACCTGTAACTCTTCGAGCAACGGTTTATGCAGAGTGAATGGCACCAGACCCGCACGGGTCGGCAGCACGTTGAGGCCAAATTGTTCGGCAATCTTATAACCAAACGGCGACGCGCCCAGCCCCGGCATTGACAGCCCACCGGTCGCGATGACCAGCTTTTCGCAACCGACAGTCATGCCGTTCAGTTCAAGCGTGAAGCCTGTTTCATCCTTCGCCACACTCAGCACTTCGCTACGCAATCTGAAGGTTACATTGCCCTTCTCGCACTCATCCTCCAGCATGTCGACAATCTGCTGCGCGGAGTCATCGCAGAAGAGTTGTCCTAACGTTTTCTCGTGCCAGGCGATGCCGTGTTTATTGACCAGATCAATGAAATCCCACTGGGTAAAACGCGCGAGTGCAGACTTACAAAAATGCGGATTCTGGCTCAGATAAGCGCCTGGTTCGACATAAAGGTTGGTAAAGTTGCAGCGCCCACCGCCAGACATAAGGATTTTGCGCCCTGGTTTTTTACCATTATCGATCAGCAGAACCCGGCGTCCTGCCTGACCTGCCAGCGCAGAACAGAACATACCCGCCGCACCAGCGCCTATAATAATGGCATCAAACCTTTCCACGTTGCGCTCCTCTTAGAAAAAACGGGCGTGAATTGTAAAGATTCCTCAGTGGTCGCACCAGCATCAATATTACTAAAAGGAAGTATTTGCCTGAATTATATAAGATAATTATTTTTTGAGTGAAATCCATACAGGAGGCAAATCAAAAAAAGTCTATATTTCACTTTGCCCGCGCCGCGAAAGTCACTGATAATGCGCCGCGTTCATGTCCTCAAAATGGCGTAACGTCCTATGCTACATTTGTTTGCTGGCCTGGATTTGCATACCGGGCTGTTATTATTGCTTGCACTGGCTTTTGTGCTGTTCTACGAAGCCATCAATGGTTTCCATGACACAGCCAACGCCGTGGCAACCGTTATCTATACCCGCGCGATGCGTTCTCAGCTCGCCGTGGTTATGGCGGCGGTGTTCAACTTTTTGGGTGTTTTGCTGGGTGGTCTGAGTGTTGCCTATGCCATTGTGCATATGCTGCCGACGGATCTGCTGCTTAATATGGGATCGTCTCATGGCCTTGCCATGGTGTTCTCTATGTTGCTGGCGGCGATTATCTGGAACCTGGGTACCTGGTACTTTGGTTTACCTGCATCCAGCTCTCATACGCTGATTGGCGCGATCATCGGGATTGGTTTAACCAATGCGTTGATGACCGGGACGTCAGTGGTGGATGCACTCAATATCCCGAAAGTATTAAGTATTTTCGGTTCTCTGATCGTTTCCCCTATTGTCGGCCTGGTGTTTGCTGGCGGTCTGATTTTCTTGCTGCGTCGCTACTGGAGCGGCACCAAGAAACGCGCCCGTATCCACCTGACCCCAGCGGAGCGTGAAAAGAAAGACGGCAAGAAAAAGCCGCCGTTCTGGACGCGTATCGCGCTGATCCTTTCCGCTATCGGCGTGGCGTTTTCGCACGGCGCGAACGATGGTCAGAAAGGCATTGGTCTGGTTATGTTGGTATTGATTGGCGTCGCGCCAGCAGGCTTCGTGGTGAACATGAATGCCACTGGCTACGAAATCACCCGTACCCGTGATGCCATCAACAACGTCGAAGCTTACTTTGAGCAGCATCCTGCGCTGCTGAAACAGGCTACCGGTGCTGATCAGTTAGTACCGGCTCCGGAAGCTGGCGCAACGCAACCCGCGGAGTTCCATTGCCATCCGTCGAATACCATTAACGCGCTCAACCGCCTGAAAGGCATGTTGACTACCGATGTGGAAAGCTACGACAAGCTGTCGCTTGATCAACGTAGCCAGATGCGCCGCATTATGCTGTGCGTTTCTGACACTATCGACAAAGTGGTGAAGATGCCTGGCGTGAGTGCTGACGATCAGCGCCTGTTGAAGAAACTGAAGTCCGACATGCTTAGCACCATCGAGTATGCACCGGTGTGGATCATCATGGCGGTCGCGCTGGCGTTAGGTATCGGTACGATGATTGGCTGGCGTCGTGTGGCAACGACTATCGGTGAGAAAATCGGTAAGAAAGGCATGACCTACGCTCAGGGGATGTCTGCCCAGATGACGGCGGCAGTGTCTATCGGCCTGGCGAGTTATACCGGGATGCCGGTTTCCACTACTCACGTACTCTCCTCTTCTGTCGCGGGGACGATGGTGGTAGATGGCGGCGGCTTACAGCGTAAAACCGTAACCAGTATTCTGATGGCCTGGGTGTTTACCCTTCCGGCTGCGGTACTGCTTTCCGGCGGGCTGTACTGGCTCTCCTTGCAGTTCCTGTAATCGTACACACCAAAACGAGCGGGTCAGCTGGCCCGCTTCAGATTGTTGACATAGTGCGCTTTGTTCATGCCGGATGCGGCGTGAACGCCTTATCCGGCCTACAAAAACATGCAAATTCAATAGATTGCAGAGATTATGTAGGCCTGATAAGCGTAGCGCATCAGGCAATTTTGCGTTTGTAATCAGTCTCGAGCGGGTCAGTTTACTGGCCCGCTTTTTTTATACGTTATTATTGCTGAAGTGCTTAATGCCAAATCATCAATGCAATCAGGCTGACCACCACCAGACCACACAATGCGCTGGTCAGAATAAACTGCCGACGCACCCGCTCACAGCGGCGAATAAATTCATCATCGTGATGATCGCGATAACGTTGGGCATAGATATACCAAACGAGACGCACCTGTTTGTTGGGTTGGCCATGTGAGGTAAAAAAGCCCCCTCCATCAACATATTGATAGAGCAATGGATCGCAGTTACGCAGTACCACTAACAACGCGCGTAGTGATGAGAAATAGCGCGCCATGTTAACAATGCAAACGACACATAAAGCCCAAAATAATGCGACGGTGCTTATCATACCTCCTCCCCGGCGACCTGCCCGCGGAGTTCCACCCCGGGGCTACCGCTCCCGATACGCTGCCAATCAGTTAACACCAGGTCCTGGAGAAACCGCTTTTGTGGTGACCAACATCCGAGCGGCTCTATAGATAGTGTAGGAGATCAGGTTGTTTTTTTTCCAGAAGGTTAACCACTATCAATATATTCATGTCGAAAATTTGTTTATCTAACGGGTAAGCAAGGCGGATTGACGGATCATCCGGGTCGCTATAAGGTAAGGATGGTCTTAACACTGAATCTTTACGGCTGGGTTAGCCCCGCGCACGTAGTTCGCAGGACGCGGGTGACGTAACGGCACAAGAAACGCTAGCTGGCCAGTCATCGACAACTTTATGGAAGGAGTAACACTATGGCTTATAAACACATTCTCATCGCGGTCGATCTCTCCCCGGAAAGCAAAGTTCTGGTAGAGAAAGCAGTCTCTATGGCTCGCCCCTACAATGCGAAAGTTTCTCTGATCCACGTAGATGTAAACTACTCTGACCTATACACCGGGCTTATTGATGTGAATCTGGGTGATATGCAGAAACGCATCTCAGAAGAGACACATCATGCGCTGACCGAGCTTTCCACTAATGCAGGCTACCCAATCACTGAAACCCTGAGCGGCAGCGGCGACCTGGGCCAAGTTCTGGTCGATGCAATCAAGAAATACGATATGGATCTGGTGGTTTGTGGTCACCACCAGGACTTCTGGAGCAAACTGATGTCTTCCGCACGTCAGCTGATCAACACCGTTCACGTTGATATGCTGATTGTTCCGCTGCGCGACGAAGAAGAATAATCTTCCCTCTACGACGTGTTCCTGAACGCCCGCATATGCGGGCGTTTTGCTTTTTGGCGCGCCTTGTTACCTGATCCAGCGTAAACACCTTATCTGGCCTACGGTCTGCGTTCGCAATCAAAATCCCCAGCCAATACAATATTTAACACCATCATATTTTCCATCATTAGTGTGATCAGCTGGTTATTTTCTGTTGTAATAGTGTATTAATCTATTCACCGCATCAATATTAAGAATCTCTGACAGATGTAAACTTTTTCGCGCGTTATCCCTTACGCGTTCATACTTTTCAGGATGGTATTGGAAGGTTAATAAATATGAATACAACAACACCCATGGGGATGCTGCAGCAACCTCGCCCATTTTTCATGATCTTTTTTGTCGAGTTATGGGAGCGATTCGGCTACTACGGCGTGCAGGGCGTACTGGCGGTTTTCTTCGTTAAACAGCTTGGATTCTCGCAAGAGCAGGCTTTTGTCACTTTTGGTGCTTTTGCTGCGCTGGTCTATGGCCTCATTTCCATTGGCGGCTATGTCGGCGACCACCTGCTGGGGACCAAACGCACCATTGTTCTCGGAGCACTTGTGCTGGCGATTGGCTACTTCATGACCGGCATGTCGCTACTTAAGCCTGACCTGATTTTCATCGCCCTGGGGACTATCGCTGTCGGTAACGGCCTGTTTAAAGCTAACCCAGCCAGCTTGCTTTCGAAGTGCTATCCGCCGAAAGATCCGCGGCTTGATGGCGCATTCACCCTGTTCTATATGTCGATCAATATCGGCTCGTTGATAGCGTTATCGCTGGCCCCTGTGATCGCTGATAGATTCGGTTATTCAGTCACCTACAACCTGTGCGGGGCGGGGTTAATTATCGCATTACTGGTTTACATCGCCTGTCGTGGAATGGTGAAAGACATTGGTTCTGAACCCGACTTCAAGCCGATGAGCTTCAGCAAACTGTTGTACGTATTACTTGGCAGCGTGGTGATGATCTTCGTCTGTGCATGGCTGATGCACAACGTAGAAGTCGCCAATCTGGTGCTGATTGTTCTCTCCATCGTCGTCACCATCATCTTCTTTCGTCAGGCATTCAAGCTGGATAAAACCGGGCGCAATAAAATGTTTGTCGCCTTTGTCCTGATGCTCGAAGCGGTGGTGTTTTACATTCTCTACGCCCAGATGCCAACGTCGCTGAACTTCTTTGCCATCAACAACGTGCATCATGAAATTCTCGGTTTTTCCATCAACCCGGTCAGCTTCCAGGCGCTTAACCCGTTCTGGGTGGTACTCGCCAGCCCAATACTGGCAGGCATTTACACGCATCTGGGTAACAAAGGCAAAGACCTCTCGATGCCGATGAAATTTACTCTCGGCATGTTTATGTGCTCTCTGGGCTTTTTGACGGCTGCAGCTGCGGGAATGTGGTTTGCGGATGCCCAGGGGCTGACATCGCCATGGTTTATCGTGCTGGTGTACTTATTCCAGAGCTTAGGTGAACTGTTTATTAGCGCCCTTGGCCTGGCGATGATTGCTGCCCTGGTGCCGCAGCATTTGATGGGCTTTATTCTCGGGATGTGGTTCCTGACGCAGGCTGCCGCGTTCTTGCTGGGCGGCTATGTGGCAACATTTACCGCGGTGCCGGACAACATTACCGATCCGCTTGAGACGTTGCCCGTCTATACCAACGTGTTTGGTAAGATTGGTCTGGTCACACTGGGCGTTGCAGTAGTGATGCTGTTGATGGTGCCGTGGCTGAAACGCATGATTGCGACGCCGGAAAGCCATTAATTATTCTTGCAGAAAGCAGGGTAGCGTTATCGCTACCCTGGTTTACTTTTACACTGGCGTACCTGCATAGATATCAAAGCGATGCCCTTTAGTGACTACCGCGTTTGGCGTGGCGACATTCGCCAGCGGTGGCGCGTAGTCCGGGCGCTTTACCACCACGCGTTTGGTCGCCAGCAAGCGTGCAGGCTCCAGTAATCCATCGGCATCAAGATCCGGTCCCACCAGCGACTGAAAGACACGCATCTCTTTTTTCACTAGCGCGCTTTTCTGCTTATGCGGGAACATCGGGTCGAGATAAACCACCTGCGGGCGCGGGGTAATATCAGTCAGCGCCGTCAGGCTGGAGGCGTGAATTAACTGCAACCGCTCCTGCAACCAGCCGCCGATTTCCGCATCCGCATAACCACGCGCCAGGCCGTCGTCGAGTAGCGCGGCAACCACTGGATTACGCTCCAGCATCCGCACGCGGCAGCCGACTGAAGCCAGTACAAAGGCATCGCGCCCAAGTCCTGCAGTGGCATCCACCACATCCGGCAAATAATCGCCTTTAATGCCCACCGCTTTCGCCACCGCCTCACCGCGACCACCGCCGAATTTGCGTCGGTGCGCCATCGCTCCGCCAACAAAATCAACAAAGATGCCGCCAAGTTTTGGCTCATCACGCTTGCGCAATTCCAGATGTTCCGGCGTTAACACCAGCGCCATCAGGTTGTCTTCATCGTGCTCCAGCCCCCAGCGGGCCGCCAGAACAGATAAGGCACCGTCTCCGGTGCCTGTTTCATCAATTAAGCAGATTTTCACTGAATGATCAGCCCTTAATGCCGTAATGCTCCAGCATCGCATCCAGCTGCGGTTCACGACCACGGAAGCGTTTGAACAGATCCATCGGCTCTTCTGAACCGCCACGGCTCAGAATGTTGTCGAGGAACGACTGCCCGGTTTCACGGTTGAAAATGCCCTCTTCCTCAAAGCGCGAGAAAGCATCTGCCGCCAGTACGTCAGCCCACAGGTAGCTGTAGTAACCTGCGGCATAACCACCGGCGAAAATATGGCTGAAAGCGTGCGGGAAACGGCCCCAGGACGGAGATGGCACCACGGCAACCAGTTTCTTGATTTCTGCCAGAGTTTCGAGGATTTTTGCCCCCTGATCCGGGCGGAACTCGGCATGAAGGCGGAAATCAAACAGGCCGAACTCCAGCTGACGCAGAATAAACAGCGCCGCCTGGTAGTTCTTCGCCGCCAGCATTTTATCCAGCAACTCTTTCGGCAGCGGTTCGCCGGTTTCATAGTGACCAGAGATA
>QRFC01003287.1_pt1 | contig 10908 bp, 6 predicted proteins | sample 1861061 | NCBI WGS metagenome assembly QRFC01 (sample SAMN09711282, study PRJNA482702) | Human gut metagenome, whole genome shotgun sequencing project. | reverse complement strand
TTATTTGCATCAATTAAAAAACATAAATTTCAGCGTAAACATCAAAAAGAAAAAGGAAAACACAACGCATATGCACAATATAGCCGAAAACAGGAGGCTGAATTTTGTGGTATTTATTATGGCAAATACTATAAAAACCATAGAAGCGCACAGACATGCCAATGCAAGGATCGGCGAAAATCCGCCGAAAAGAAGGAGAAGCCAGAAAATTCTGAAAAGGTATGAAATAACGATATCGAGTGCGGTTTTCGTGCAGAGCGCGCCGCAGCGTTTTCTCCAAAAGATCGATACGGACATAATAAAGCCGCAGATAAAGCAAAAAATTATAGAGAAGAAGTAACAGACGAAAACGGAAAACGCGCCGCCGGGGAACATCCTGATTCTTCCCGTCCACAGAGGAACGCTCGCGGCGCAAAGAAATATTACGGACACAAGAAGAAAAAGACTTCCGAATACCATATGTCTCGCGCCGGAGCTTGCGATCGATGAAAATTCGCGCTTCAGGGAATCGGTAAGCTTTGCAAACATAAAAATCACCTCACAAGAATTATATGAGGTGATTTTCAATATTAGAATTTACGTTTCAGTCTTCCGACGTTTCCGATTCGGCTGTTTCGGCAAACTTCTCGTCATGCAGTTTGCAGTAATCCGGTTCGTTTCCAACCGTGAAGTAAGAAACTACGGTTTCGGGGCAATATTCGTTCGCAAGAAGTCCCGTATCACGGCAGCAGGTGAATCCCTGAACTCCGGGAGACATAGAGAATTTTTCGAGTTCGAGCGTTCCCGCGGCTGCGGCATCGATGTATTTTCGGTGCTTGGAATAAGCAGGGAGAAGGAAGTGCTTTATAAAAATGTTGCGCTGCTTCCGTTCGACGCATTGCTGGAGCGTATCGAAAAACAGCTGAAGTATCAGCATGCCTATGCGCAGGAAGGGATAACGGATAAAATGTGTCGTGTCACATCCATCGAGCTGCTTGGCTCTGTGATCGCGGAAAAGGACAAGGCGGGCTTTGGCCTGTTTATTCCGTCCTGGCGGGTCGAATACGCTTTGTCATATACGGAATATGGGACTGAGATTGTGCTTGACGGTAACGCAACTTACTTCAACGCCATCGACGGCAGCTATATCGAGCCGCGCGCTTCGGCAGAGATGCTGGGATATGATTCATAATGGAATACAAGTGTGAATTTACAAATTCGTTACGAAGTGCGTGTTGATTTCATTGTATACTGCTGTGCATAATGAAAGTGAAGCATGGAACTATTTGGAAGCTGTTCCCTCGTATTCTCGTAACGCATTTTACACTGAACCAAATGGGAGATCCATATGAAACGAATCTGTTTTATGTGTGCTGCTGCGTTTGTGCTCACTCCGTTGCTCACCGCCTGTCAGCCCACGCCGGAAAGTGTGGCAGTCATCCAGGCGGGTGATTTCCTTGAAAACCTGCAGGAAGCTCCGTTTGAGCCCCACGAAGCACCCGGGCATGTAAGTGACAGGAAAACAAAAAATGGGCTTGCAATCACCTTCGATGCGGAGGTGATTGTGCCGGAGGCAAGTGCTTACAGCATTGTCGAACTGGAGCAGGTGAAATATACCGAGGCGGAATATGCTGCGCTGATGGATTTCTTTGTGCCGGGGGCAAACTGGATCAGCAGCATGCAGCAAACCAAGGCCGATTTAATTGAGATGAACTACAGGATTCAATCCTCGGACCGCTATACGGAAAGCGAAAAAAAGGAGCATGACAGAACAATTCAGGAGGATCTGCTGCTTGCGCCGGAGAGCGTGACGCAGACGCCCTTTGATTTAGCTGCGGCATATGCGGATGGAAGGGGAAGCGCGTGGTGCCCACAGGAGGGATCCAACGCATCGTTTGCGTTCAATAAAGCATTAGGGAGCTGGCAATATCAGCGCGAAGCGCAAACCTATGTGCAGATAAAAGACTTTTTGACGCCGGATGTGACTGAGTCGGATGCTTTCATGCTGGAAGATTTTGACCGGGATCCGGAGATTACGCAGGAAGATGCGCTCGCTGCCGCGCAGGAACTTTTAAGGGAGCTGAAACTCACGGGATTTGTGCTTTACTCTGCAGCAAAGGGGATCGCCTATGAATATCGCGAGCCGATCACATATGGCTGGCAATTCATATTTACAAGAGAAAGCTGTGGCCTGCAAACCCAATACGAATTTCAAGGATGGAAAACGTGGAAAAACAGCCCTCCGCCCGCGTATGTTTCCCCATGGAACGAAGAAGTGGTAAGTGTATTTGTAGACGCAAACGGGGTTTATACTTGCGGTGTGCGGGGACTTGCAAAGCAAACGGAAGTATTGTATGAGAATGTCGCGCTGCTTCCGTTTGATATGCTGCTTGAGCGCATCGAGCGCCAGATGGTATATCAGCATGCAAGCCAGGGAGAGGGGGTATCAAAACAGGCTGTTGAAATACAATCCATTTCGCTGTACCTATCGATGATCAACATCAAGGATAAGCTGGGGTATGGGATGCTGATTCCGTCGTGGACAGTTGAATACATCTTTTCTCATGAACTGAATGGGGTTGAAGAGAGGTACACAAACAGCACCATTTTCAATGCCATCGACGGCAGCTATATCGAGCCGCGCGCACCCTTGGAGACGCTTTCGCGGCAGACGAACTGAAACGCCGCGGAAAAGGTTACATATCACGCCAACCCGGGGAAAGGGGGGAGAACCATGAAAAAAGCCCTGTGTGCCAGCCTCCGTCAGGCCATACTGAGCCGTGGCTTTCTTGCCGGCACGATAGGTACGGCGCTGGTGCTGCTTCTTTCCTCCGTGCAGGAGATGCTCCTGGCATTTCGGGCCGACTGGCTCCTTTCCCCCGGCTTCCATGACAGCCTGATCATGAAGGCACTGTCCTCCGAGGCCATGGCGCTTGCTTTGCCTATCCTCTGCGCATTGCCGTATACCGCCTCTTTCATTGACGACGTAAAGAGCGGCTTCATAAAAGAATATCTGCCCCGCACCACGGTCACGCGATATATCACGGGCAAGGCCGTGGCCTGCGCCGTTTCCGGCGGGCTGGTGCTGACCTTGGGAATTTTCATCGCCTACGGCTTTGCCGCGCTGCTGTTCCTGCCCATGGAGGCTTTCCCGCAATCGGACGCGGAGATACCGAACTACTTTGGCCGGCTCATGGAGACGGCGCTCATGTTCTTTGCCTCCGGCGCGTTCTGGTCACTCGTGGGGCTGACCTTCGCCACCCTCACCAACAGCAAGTATATGGCCTACGCTTCGCCCTTCGTGCTGTTCTATGTGCTCATCATCCTGTATGAACGGTATTTTGACAAGCTGTTCGTGCTGTATCCCCGGGAATGGCTGAACCCCTCCTCCCGGTGGATGTTCGGCAGGGTCGGCGTGGCGGTGCTGCTCATCGAATTCAGCGTGCTCATGGCCCTCGCCTTTGCATGCGCTGCGAAAAGGAGGCTTGGGCGCATATGAAACTGAAGCAGATCATGGCCGTAACGAAATACAACTTCCGTCAATGGCACAGGAACCCGCGCATCGTCATCACGTTCTGCCTGGCCTTCGTGCTGTGCTTCCTGCTTTCGGACAAGGCGGTGAAGTTCGCAAAGGAATACGATACCACCATGCAGCTTGTGGAAGCGTTTGTCTGGACGTTCGGGGACAGCAACTCCATTCTGCTTTCCTCCCTGCTTCTGTTGCTGCTCTTTGCGGATATGCCATTCATCAGTGCGGGAACACCGTTTTACCTGATGCGGATCGACCGAAAAACATGGCTCGCGGGGCAGGCACTGTATATCGTTCTCGCAACATTTCTCTATCTGGCGTTTATTCTTGTGTCCACCTCCCTCGTCTGCATGCGACAGAGCTTTATCGGCAACATGTGGTCGGAAACCGCAGCCATCCTGGGCTACTCCGGCGCGGGGCGGGCGGTGGCGCTGCCTGCCCTCGTAAAAACGCTGGAGATGAGCCGCCCGTATGAATGTATGGGCACAATATTCCTGCTGATGCTCCTCTACACGCTGCTCATGGCGTTCGTCATGCTGCTTTTTAACCTCAAAAAAGGGCAGCTTGCGGGGGTGGTCAGCGTGTTTGCTTTCAGCTTGTTCGGGTTCCTTCTGAATCCGCAGACCATCAAGGCCATCTTTCAGCTTCCCGAGGAGCTGATGTACAAGGCCAACGTGGCAGTGGGCTGGCTTTCACCGCTCAATCAGGCAACGTACCATATGCACAACTTCGGCTACGATCTGCTGCCGCGGCTCTGGCAGACTTACCTCATTTTCGGGATCCTCATTGCTCTGTGTTTCATCCTGTCGCTTCGGGCAGTGCGGAACTATAACTTTAACTTTATGGGTACGGAGGGCTAAGGGATGCGTGACATAGCCATAAGCGTTCAAAACGTATCGAAGGATTTCGGGCAGGAACGGGTGCTCAACAGCGTATCCCGCGATTTTGAGAAGGGAAAGATACACGGCATTGTCGGCAACAACGGAAGCGGCAAGACCGTGCTCATGAAATGCATCTGCGGCTTCCTCATCTCCACCGAGGGGACGGTGACGGTGAACGGCAAGCGCGTTGGCCGGGATGTGGATTTCCCGCCCGACCTTGGCCTGATCATCGAGACACCGGGCTTCCTGCCGAACCTTTCAGGTGCAAAAAACCTTGAGATACTCGCCTCGCTGAACAAAAAGATCGGCCTTGCGGAAATCGCGGATTCCATTCGCCGGGTAGGGCTGGATCCACTCATGAAAAAGCCCGTGGGCAAGTACAGCCTCGGCATGCGACAAAGGCTCGGCATTGCCCAGGCGATCATGGAGGATCCTGCGCTGCTGATTCTCGACGAACCGCTCAACGGGCTCGACAAGCACGGCGTACGGGAAATGCGCGACCTCATAAAAGGCTTGAAGGCAGATGGAAAAACGATACTGTTGGCCAGCCACAATCAGGGAGACATCGATGAGCTCTGCGACACCGTATGCGAGATGGATGCGGGCGTCATGACGATCATTCGGGAGGGATAAACCATGAAACGGATCTTTGTGCTCATACTTGCATTTGCGCTGCTGCTGCCCGGGCTGGCTCTGGCGGAGGGGGAGACCACACCGGCATCGCCTGCGGCTGAAACGACACCGGACGCGGAACCGACGGCCTCTCCGACGCCGACGCCTGTCCCGACACCGACACCCACGCCCATCGTGGATCAGCTCATCATCGACAGCCGGAATCTGTACAACGGCATGGACAAAACCTATGGAGATGGTTATGTGCCCCGGGTGGTGAATGGCCGGGCATACATCATCCTGCCCCTGTTGGGCGAGACGTATGACGGCAAGGTCACCGTCACCGCGGATCTTGGCACGACTGTGGACAGCCCCTTCGTATTCGGAAACTATTCTCAGACGGTGGGGGCGGGTTGGAGCTCGTATGTGTTTGTGTTTGAGATCCCGCTTGTGAAGGGGAGGATCAACGGCTCCTATCCCGTAACGTTCCGGGCGGATTATCTCGATGTGCTGGGGCAGCAAAAGCAGCAGGGCTTTACGGTGTATGTCACCATAACCGACGGCAAGAACCCGCCCGACCCCAACGACGTGCCCAAGCAGGAGGTGGAAAAGCCGGAGCTGTTCATCTCTGCCTGCACGGTAAGCCCGGATGTCATAGGCGGTGAGGAGGAGTTTGCCGTAACGGTCACCATAGACAACATCGGCGCGATCCGCGCCCGGTCGGTACGGCTGTCCTACGGCAGCGAAGCGGCGGGGATCGTCCCCGTGGAGACAAACAGCGCCATGCATCTTCCGAATATCGCCAGCGGGGAGAGCGAGACGGCTTCCTTCCGGCTGCGTACCACAAAGGACGTGCTTGCGGGCGAACAGCCCTTTTACATCACGCTGGATTATGTTGACCTGTACGGAGGTGTCTATTCCGGCACGAGGACCTTCCTTGCGCATGTGACCCAGCCCGCGGAGATGAGTTACGATTCCGTTTCCATGCCCAGGGAAGTTACGGCGGGAGAAACCATATCCCTGCCCGCCAACGTATTCAATATTGGGAAAAGCACCTTGCGGAACGTGAGCGTGAACCTCACCGGCGCGGGACTGTATCCGACGTCCAGCGTTTTCCTGGGGGACATACAGCCCGGGCAGGCGGGCTACGGCGAGATGAAGGTGTTCATAGGGATGCTCAGCATGACGGAGGGTTACACCGAGAGCTACGGCAGGACCACCGGAACCTATGTCATTTCCTATACGGACGATGCCGGCGAAATCCATACCGTGGAGCAGCAGATTTCCACAGAGATCAAACAGCCGGTGATCGCCGGCGAAAAGACCGAGGCGGAGCGAAAGGCCGAGGAGGAGCAGAAGCGCGCCATGAGCCAATGGTGGGTCAGCGCGCTCGTGGCATTCGCCATTATCGCTATCGTCGTTGCGTTCATTGTGGTAGGAAGGTTTACCCGGATGATGAAGATGAGATAATGTTTGCGCCGCTATGGAGGCTGGTTCCTCTATGGCGGCTTTTTTTCACTGTTTCCCCGAACGAGAAATATAAGCAGTTCACTTCTATAGCGCATGCCGCATAGCATACTCTCGTTTTGTCGATTAATCAAAGCATATGGCAAATTACAGTCTGAATTCACATAGAGTCAGGGATACGAGCTATTTCCTTACCCATAAAAGAGCGCAGAACGGAGTAAGGCGTTCTCCTGTAGAGTATCGTGAAAATCGTATGGTTTCGTGAAATTAAATTATCAGAGATTTTGGCCCTTTGGAATGTTCTTCTTCACTATCAAGGCATGGTATAGACATGACACGGAAATGACACTGCAAAGAGCGGAGTGGATGGGGATACACTAATCATGACGAAATCCCACGAATCATGGCGAGCGTGTAGAAAAAAGCATCGAATCAGGCATTTTCTTAAAAACAGGCCATTTTCCGGCCACCGCACGACTCTGATATTCTGACGCAAAAAAATGGAAGGAGAGAGGCTTGGTCGCGCCTCGAAAAAGCAAATGAAACGTGCAGTAAAATATGTTGTCAGTATCCTGCTGGCTGTTGTGTGTCTGTTCAGCTATACACTGTGGGACACGGCATATGCATTGTCCAGCGAACTTCAATATAGAGACTATATCCGGCATGTTGCAGATAATATAGCGGAAATGCCGGTGGAAACTTTGCCGGACAGCCCGTTGCTATATGAAGACCAATCGGGCCGGGAGGAAAACATAAAACGCTTCGTGCGGGAGGACCGCGCCGTTGAAGCAGTGGTCTATCCATATCCTGTGCATTACCAGGAAAACGGAGAATGGAAAGATATAGATAACAGGCTGGTTCTTGAAACACAGCCGGATGGGACGCAGGTGTATACCAACCGGGAAGGCGCATACCACATCTATTTTGCAACGAATTCCAACAGCAATGAACTCGTTAGAGTGGAAAAGGATGGCTATACCATTTCATGGCGGCTATCCAACCGAAGTGCATCGTCTACAGCACAGGTCGTGACGCAGGAAGCTGAACTTGCTTCCCTGGGAGAAACAGCGTCAGCACAGACCGCAAACGATATGCGGCAGCTTCCCAATCTTTCTTCCGTTATCACCTACGCAGATGCGCTGAGCGGGACGGATATTTCATATGTTGTGGGGCCAACGGGCGTGCGCGAGCTGATCACGATCGAAAGCGCAATGCGGCTTGCGGACGACTACACCATGGAAGTGACCTGTGAAGGGCTTACACCAGCAGTGAATGGCAATGAGATCCGCTTCCTGAGTAATGCCGAAGATGAGGTGTTTAAAATTGCAGCACCTTTCGTAATGGATGCCGCAGGGGAGACAACCTCTGAAGTAGCGCTTCAGTTGATACCTGTTGCCGAGCTTCAGATGCTGGAGGAAGTGCAGGGCAGCTTTCAGGTTCAGCTCCAGCCTTCGGGCGGGATCATGGATGAAGATGAGAACTCCGAATCTATCGCAGATGAAACGTCTGTGCCGGAAAATGAAGAGGGTCTGAATACATCAGACGCGGAAGCAGTTCCTTCTGCCGAAGAAGCGGAGCCTTCCGCAGAACCAATGCCGGAGAGCGAGGAAACGGTTTCCGGCGAAGGGCTGAGCAGCGGAGAGACAGCATCTGCGGCGGTTCAGCTTTCCGGGATTAATACGGAAGGAACGGATGAAACTGCACAGGAAGAAAACAATGAAAATGAAACAGAAGCTTCCGCTGAACAGCCCAGCGAAACGGGAAATAACTCCACGGACTTAGCAGGCACCGATGGAGCGGAGGAAACCGTTGCGCCGGGCGAAACAAGCGGGATATGGACGGAGGAAGGGCAGGAAACGGCAACTCCCGCCCTTTCCGAAGCCCGGTTGCAGGAATTGCAGGAGCTGCAGGCGCAGCTTGAAGCAGGAGACGCAATCGATCGGATCAGCGGTATGGAAGCGGTAGACGGCGCAGTCACGTTTACCTATACCATGCTTCCTTCCCGCTCCTGGCTGGAAGCGCCGGAACGTGTGTTCCCGATTACGATTGACCCGGATGTACAGACCTCATTGGATTCTTCGCAGGTGCACGATACGTTCATCAGCTCACTTGACCCAGATGAGAATACATACCTTTTCTCCAAATTGAAAGTCGGATACGGTTCTTCCAGTGGGATCAACCGCATCTACATCAAGTTCCCAAACCTGCCGGCTCTTGGCGCGGGCGATATGGTCATCAAGGCGTCGCTCAATATTGCACGCAGGAATTCAAACTCTTCCAACGATCTCCGACTTGACGTACACAGGGTTACAGAAGATTGGACAAGCTCTACGCTCGTGTGGAACAACCGCGCGGCATATGATACAACAAAAGTTGAAAGCATCTCATATTCCGTGCTTCCCGGTTCGTTCAATACATGGGATATTACGGGGCTTGTGAAGCAGTGGTATGATGGAACCCCCAATTACGGCTGCATGATTAAGGCATATGATGAAACGTGGGGCTACATGGAGTATCACTCTGTGGATGCGCAGTATTATTATAGCTCACACCCATTTGCCTCTATCGTGTATGTGAATTCGACCGGCCTTGAAAACACCTGGACGTATCACAGCCAGAGTGTAGGCCGGGCAGGTACGGTATCCGTGAACGACTACAACGGGAACCTGGTGCTGACACATGGTGACGTGAGCATCGCGAGCGGCGTTATGCCCATCACACTCAACCATGTGTTTAATACGCATGACAAGGATACCGATCTTGGCTACGGTTACGGCTGGCGCCTGAATTACGCGCAGACAGCGACTCCCGTTACGATCAGTGGCACGAATTATTACAAGCATATCGATGGGGATGGAACAGCGCACTATTACAGGCAGTCTGCGAGCAACAGCGCGCTGTACGAAAATGAGCTGGATAAGGAAACGACGCTCACCGTCAGTGGAAGCACGAAGACGATTCAGGATAAACTCGGCAACCAGCTTATCTTCAATAGTTCCGGGCAGTTGTACCAGTTGAAGGACAGCAATGGCAACACACTGAGCGTCAATTATAACAGCGATGGTCAGGTTACAAGCATTGTGGATGGTGCAAACCGCACGACTACACTCAGCTATTCGGGAGGAAGACTGGCTTCTATTGACGCACCGGATGGGCTGGACGTAAGCTATTCTTACAATTCGGCAGGCAGGCTTACCGGCATTACATATGCCGATAACAAGACGAGCTCCTACGGCTACGACGCGAATGGCAACCTTACGACGGTGCAGAACCACGACGGCTATAAGGTGGAGTATGGCTACACGGATGCAGCGCCGTTCCGCGTAGTCAGCATTTCTGAATACGCGGGATCCACAGCAGGAGGCAGCCTTACCATTTCGCATGGTTGGAACAGCACGACGTTCACCGACAACGCGGGACGCAAGAGCATTTATCAGTTCAATAACGCAGGGCAGACGGTTGCGATCCGGGATGTGGACGGCAGCGCGCAATTCTGCTCGTTCAACAGCGGGGACCGTACCGTTACGCAGCTCAAAACCGTATCCAAGCTGCAAAAAACGTCCATTAACCTGCTTGCAAACCACAATATGGAAAGCAGTGCTTCCTGGACGATGGGCACCGGCGCTTCATACAGCACGGCGGAAAAATTCATGGGCAGCAGGAGCGTGAAGCTCACTGGTGCAAGTGCGGCGGCTTCGCAGACGGTGACGCTCACGCCGGGCAAAACATATACGCTTTCCGCTTATTTCAAGGGCGTGGACGGGGCGTGTCTCTCCGTCGCATATGGCGGCATGACCGTGGAAAGCACGGGCGTGCATGACGCATCGCTTGCATGGCAGCGCGAGAGCCTGACGTTTACTTTGCCCTCCACCGCAAGTTCGTCCGTTACGGTGCAGGTCAAGCTCCCGGGCACTGTGAGCGGGACGGCATATGTAGACTGCGTCATGCTTGAGCAGGCGGACGCCATGAACCGCTATAATCTGTTGGAGAACGGTGACCTTGACAGCACCGCCAACTGGACGCGCGGCAGCGATTTGACGTCGAGCGACGCGCTTGCGACGGTTTCCGGTTCACTGCACCCCGAAGCCTTTACGGACAGCGCATATAAGCTCATTGGCAGCAGCACGGCGGATAAGACCGTCTCGCAGACGATCCCGGTCTCCGGCTCTACGGGCGATTGCTACACCTTCGGCGGGTGGGCGCAGATGAATACCATCCCTGCCTTTACGAAGAATGCGGGCACGGGCACGGAGGTCAATTACGGCCAGCGCAAGCTGCGGCTTGGCTTTGTTGGCGCAAGTGAAACAAAGTATTACGAGGTCAGCTTCAACCCGGACAGCGCCGAGTGGCAGTATATCTGCGGCGCTGCGGTGGCTCCGTTTGACTACAGCTCCATCGTGTTCAGCTTTGAATACAATTTCAACTGCAACGAAGCCTATT
>QRFC01003280.1_pt1 | contig 10921 bp, 10 predicted proteins | sample 1861061 | NCBI WGS metagenome assembly QRFC01 (sample SAMN09711282, study PRJNA482702) | Human gut metagenome, whole genome shotgun sequencing project. | reverse complement strand
TTTCCCTCCTTTTTTGAAGGACGTGGAACCTGCGTAATTTCATCAAAATACTGCCACACCGCACGGGGTGACAAGTTTGCTATTTCTGACATGGAAACTCTGTTTTGTATTTTCAAGAGGTAAAATTAGCCATTATTTCGTTATTTTGCATCCAAAATAACAGACATATGAATTTCAGAATCGGTCACGGATATGATGTGCACGCACTGGCTCCAGGATTGGAGTTGTGGTTAGGCGGAATTCGGATAGAATATGAATTGGGTTGTGTTGCCCATTCCGATGGGGATGTAATCATCCATGCCCTATGTGATGCCTTGCTGGGAGCGGCAGCATTGGGAGATATCGGATTGCATTTCCCTGACAACTCGGATACCTATAAAGGTATAGACAGTAAAATTTTGTTACGCAAGACTACCGAATTATTGGCCAGTCATGGTTACCGAATCGGGAATGTGGACTGTACACTTTGTTTGCAACGGCCCAAAGTTCGTCCTCACATCAATACCATGCGGCAAACATTAGCCAACGTGATGGAGATTGCGGTTGAGAACGTCTCGGTCAAGGCAACGACCACCGAAAAATTGGGTTTTGTAGGACGTCAAGAGGGTGTCGAAGCTCACGCTGTAGCCTTAATCTACAAAGAATAAAAATTACACAAGACCCCATTTCAGACCTTACCTCAACGGATGAGAGGAATCAGTCAGTCTCACCACGCTTTTTCTTGTTATCTTCCCCCGGCGCGTTTTAGAACACCGGCCGATCATATCTTTACGTGCTGACTTTCAATCTCGCTTTTTGGGCAACTGCATGATCTGCTCATAAGAGAGTTGCGTAAAATCATCAACCAAAATATCGTAGTCAGGAATCTGATCGCGGGTAAATGTAGTTGCCAGTGCCACAGCAGCCATACCTGCACGACGAGCAGCCTCGATACCGACAGGGGCATCTTCAATTACTACACATTCTGACGGATCGAGTCCCAATAATTTCGCAGCCAACAGATAGACTTCGGGATCGGGTTTACCGTGCGAAATCATATCCCCGTTGGCATCTGCATCGAAATATTCGGCAATCTGACACCGTGACAATACAAAATTCACATTACGCGTATTGCCTGAAGAACCGACTGAAATTCGAATACCGTGTGCTTTCAGACTTTTCAAGAAGTCGACTAAACCACGCGTCGGAGCAATACTTTTTTCAAAATTGGACCGATACAGTTGCTCTTTCTCCAACGAGAGTTCCGCTACAGAGTGTTTTTCCAACAATTCGGGTGCCTGACGGGCAAAAATCATATCGTTGGTCATACCGAAACAACACATGAACTTCTCTCGATCGAATGGTACACCATATTTGGCAAACAGTTGCTCAAACGCCTCAATGTGCGCGTCACGATTGTCGACCAACACACCGTCCATATCAAAAATTACCCCTTTGATCATCTTTATATCCATTTTGCAAACGCCGCAAAGATAATCCATTTCCCTAATTCTCTCATCTTGCCATTTCAAGTTTTCATCCCACGACTGAACAAGGTTTACCGGATCATATCGTGTTTTTTGCTGCTATCCATTCCTAAATGCACCATTTCACACCCGTCATCCGAGGCAGCAAACGACATCTCACAACCTTCCTGCGAAATAAAGATGTCGGCAACGTAAAGACCAAGCATATAAAAAAATAGTATCTTTGCAGGAGGAAATTTAGGCAAAAACGATTCGATTCAAAATTCGATGTACCACCATGAATATTCCCGAAAAGACGATCGAGCGACTCAGCGAATATCGCCGCACCCTGCTGTCTTGTCATGAGCAGGGCATTACTCATATTTTTTCACACGTCTTGGCCGGCATTCATGGCATTACAGCAGTGCAGGTCCGTCGTGATTTGATGCTGATCGGTTTTTCGAGTGACACGAAGAAAGGCTACGATGTCGAAGTACTGATCGATTTTATCAGCAACATTCTCGATAATCGCAGTGTGGTCAACATTGGAGTGATCGGAATGGGACACCTTGGTCAAGCATTGACCAAATATTTTAACGGACGCCGCTCAAAATTAAAAATTGTCACCGCTTTCGATGTCGATCCCGAAAAAGTTGGACATGAAATCGACCACATTCCCTGCTACCCGATGGACCGTTTTGAAGAAATCGTCGAACAACACGATATAAAAATTGTGATTCTCTCTCCCCCAACGGCCGTCGCTTCACAACTGGTCGTACCGATTATTAATGCAGGAATCAAAGGGGTTTTGAATTTCACCTCTATGCCATTGAATTTTCCACGTGGTATCTTTGTCGAAAATTACGACATCACTACCCTGCTTGAAAAGGTAGCCTATTTTGTCAAAGAGGCTGAAGAGAACAACCTGTAACATGCGGATTTTTCACGGATTCGACAACCTTGCTCCAATCTCCAAACCGATCGTCACTATCGGTTCGTATGATGGTGTGCACCATGGCCATCGTGAGATTTTATCTCATGTCTGTAAATTGGCCCGACAACACTCCGGAGAAAGCGTTGTGATCACCTTCCATCCCCACCCACGCTTGGTTCTGCACAAGGATCAAACTTTGCGTCAGCTCAATACCCTGCCTGAGAAGTTGGAACTATTGGCACGAGTGGGAATCGACAATGTACTCATTATTCCATTCACAGAGGCATTCAGTCGTTTGCAGGCCGAAGAGTTCGTACATGACTATTTGGTTCAAAAGCTTCATATCGACACTTTGGAAATCGGCTACGATCATCATCTCGGGCATGGTCAACAGGGAGATTTCAATGCGCTCGAAAAATTGGCCGGACAATATGGATTCCGACTTCAACAGATTCCACAACAGCGTGTAGATGACCATAAAGTCAGCTCTACCATTATCCGCCAATTAATCGCCTCGGGACATCTAACGGAAGCTGCCCGTTACTTAGACACATACTACCCATTAAGCGGTTATTTGAACCATAACGGTCTGCTCACGGGTGTTGAACGTGTTAAATTATTACCTCCTCCAGGGGCTTATCCATGCTTACTCTACCCTCACTTCATTCCCCAATCCGAAAGCAATTTCAATGAAGTAACCTCTGACGGAAGATGGAATCCACTAAATCATTCACAGGCAGCCCAATATAACTCTATTTGCCACGCGCTTAACTATTCATCAAATAAAACAGCTGAATCGCTGTCAACACATACATCGCTGACGATTGATCAGGACGGTAACCTCTCGATTCCTAAAGATAAACTCTCCGAAATTTGGGCTAAAATAAGATCATCGTATTTAGATAAAACAGAGGCTGAGGCCCCTATGAACGGATACGACAGCGACTTCGCCAAATTACATTTCGCCGTCCGCATAGAATTTGTTTAAATTACCGCGATTAGGTGTGGATTTTTCACCGGATTTTTTGTAATTTTGCTCAAATTTAAACTATTCCAACATGTCGTTCATTACTGATAAGGTTCAGACCGAAGGACTCACATTCGATGATGTCCTGCTTATCCCGGCTTATTCGGAAGTGCTTCCCCGCGAGGTATCGATCACTTCGCGTTTCTCTCGTAATGTACTCATCAATACCCCGATCGTTTCGGCCGCTATGGATACCGTGACCGAAGCTGAGCTGGCAATCGCTATCGCCCGTGAAGGAGGTATCGGTGTGATTCACAAAAATATGAGTATCGCAGAGCAAGCCGCACAGGTACGCAAGGTCAAACGTGCCGAGAACGGCATGATCTACGACCCCATCACCATCGGCAAAGACAATACCGTAGGCGATGCCCTGATGCTGATGAAAGAGAACCACATCGGCGGTATTCCGGTTGTAACGGAAGATCAGACCTTGATCGGTATCGTGACCAACCGTGACTTGCGTTTCCAACGTGACATGCACCGTCCGATCGACGAGGTGATGACCAAAGACAAACTGATCACCACACACAACCCCGACCTGAAACATGCATCTGAGATTTTGTTGCAGAATAAAATCGAGAAACTGCCCGTTGTGGATGAAAAAGGTCGTCTGATCGGTCTGTTGACCTATAAAGATATTACCAAAGTTCAAGCTAATCCTAACGCTTGCAAAGATGACAAGGGTCGTCTGCGTGTAGCGGCTGGCGTAGGTATTACTCACGACACCATGGAGCGTGTAGATGCCCTGTATGAAGCAGGCGTCGATGCAATTGTGATCGATACCGCACACGGTCACCAGATCAATGTTCCCAACATGCTCAAACGTGTTAAGGCAAAATATCCTGATCTGGACGTTGTAGTCGGCAATATCGCTACGGCTGAAGCAGCCAAAATGTTGGCTGAAGCCGGTGCAGATGGTGTAAAAGTCGGAATCGGTCCAGGTTCGATCTGTACGACCCGTATCATTGCCGGTATCGGTATGCCACAGTTGACAGCTATCTATGATGTGGCCAAGGCTCTTAAAGGTACTGGAATTCCGGTTATCGCAGACGGTGGTTTGCGCTATTCCGGCGATATTGTCAAAGCTTTGGCTGCCGGTGCGGATTCAGTTATGGCAGGCTCTATGTTTGCCGGTGTAGAGGAATCACCCGGAGAAACCATTATTTACAACGGACGTAAATTCAAAGCATACCGAGGCATGGGTTCTCTCGAGGCCATGCAACACGGTTCAAAAGACCGCTACTTCCAGGATATGGAAAGCGACATCAAAAAGTTGGTTCCGGAAGGTATCGCAGCACGCGTACCATACAAAGGTTCACTCAAAGAGGTGATCTACCAGCTGATTGGTGGTTTACGCGCCGGTATGGGTTATTGCGGAGCTAAAGACATTGCAGCTTTGAAAAATGCCCGTTTTGTACGTATCACTCACTCCGGTATGTTGGAGAGCCACCCGCATGATGTAACAATCACACGTGAGGCTCCGAATTATACTCGTGGAGAGTAAATCTGATCACAGATGATTACACGCGACATACAACTTCGGGTCCGCTATTATGAGACCGACTGCATGGGCATCGTGCACCACTCAAATTACATCCGTTTTTATGAAGTGGCACGTACCGAAATGTTACGTGAATTCGGCACGACCTACTAGGAGATGGAACAGGTGGGAGTGATGCTCCCCGTTTTGGATGTTCAAGCTCACTATATCAGTCCGGCTTATGACGATGACCTGCTGACGATCCGGGTCACTCTGGCTGAAATGCCTAAGGTGAAGATGCGTTTCGATTTCGAGATCTATCGCGAAAATGGAGATCGGATCAACACCGGAACCGTAACGCTTGCATTCATGAATAGTGTGACACGTCGTGCATGTCGTGCTCCGAAATATTTTCTGGACCTGTTGAAGCCCTATTTTCCCGAAGCATAATTAGGCTGAACAGATCATAAAAGTCGCATACGGGCGGCGGATTGACAGAGTTGTCGGTCCGCCGCCCGTCATTTTCTGTCAAAATGACACTTAAAATCAGATGGCATACCTTTTGATCTCCCCTTGATGCCTGTAAGGCCAAAATATGACAAAACCAAAAAACAGATAACCATGCAAAACGGAAAAATCGGAGTTACTACAGAAAACATCTTCCCGATTATCAAACAATTTCTCTATTCTGATCACGATATTTTTCTGCGTGAATTGATTTCAAATGCGGTTGATGCCACTCAGAAGCTCAAGACATTGGCATCGATCGGAGAGTTTAAAGGCGAATTAGGAGACCTGACGATCCATGTCAAATTGGATGAAGCAGCCAAAACATTGACAATTTCGGATCGTGGTATCGGTATGACTGCAGAAGAGATTGACAAATACATCAACCAAATTGCCTTTTCCGGAGCAGAAGAGTTTTTAGCCAAATATAAAAACCAGAACATTATTGGTCACTTCGGATTGGGTTTCTACTCAGCTTTCATGGTCTCCGACAAGGTAGAGATCATTACCCACTCTTGGAAAGAGAATAGCAAAACGATGGAGTGGAGCTGCGATGGATCACCGGAATACACGCTGAAAGAGTCAGAAAACGAACGTGATCGTGGAACAGATATCATTCTGCATCTTTCGGAAGACAGCTTGGAATTCAACAACCGTGATCGCATTCACGAAATTTTGAAAAAACACTGTAGTTTCCTGCCGGTTCCTATTGCCTTCGGCAAAGTCAAAGAGTGGAAAGACGGTAAATATGTCGATACTGACAAAGACGACATCATTAACGACACCGAACCACTGTGGACCAAGAAACCTGCGGATATTAAACCGGAAGAGTACCTGGCTTTCTACCATAAGCTCTACCCGATGGCCGAAGATCCGCTGTTCTACATCCACTTGAACATCGACTACCCGTTCAATTTGACCGGTATTCTCTATTTCCCGAAGATTCGCAACAACTTCGAGATTCAGAAAAACAAAATCCAACTCTATTCGAATCAGGTTTTCGTAACAGATTCCGTAGAGGGCATTGTACCGGAATTCTTAACGTTGCTGCACGGTGTGATCGATTCACCGGACATTCCTTTGAATGTTTCACGTAGCTATTTGCAGAGCGATTCAAACGTTAAGAAGATCTCCAGCTACATCACCCGTAAAGTGGCTGATCGGTTGAGTGAAATCTTCAAACAGGAGCGTGCTGAATACGAAAGCAAGTGGGACAACCTCAAAATCTTCATCGAATACGGAATCATTACCGATGAAAAATTTGCTGAAAAAGCGTCAGAATTCGTTTTGCTGAAGAACACAGAGGGAAAATATTTCACACTCAGTGAGTACGCCAACCTTGTCAAAGAGAATCAAACCGACAAGAACAGTAATGTAATTTACCTCTATGCCAACGACAAACAGGCACAATACAGCTTTATTGCCGAGGCAAAAGAGCGTGGATACGATGTTCTGGAGATGGATGGACAATTGGACAACCACTTCATCAACTGGTTTGAAAGCAAAAACCAGGGAACCCGTTTCGCACGTGTCGATGCTGATGTGATCGACAAACTGATCGAAAAGGAGACCAAACGCAAAATGGCTCTGACCTCGGTACAGCAAGAGTTGTTGACCCCTGTTTTCGATGCACAATTACCTAAAGACGAAAAGGCTCACTTCAACGTAGTCTTCGAACCGCTCGATGAGAAACAACAACCGGTTGTGATCACCCAAAACGAATTTATGCGTCGTATGAAAGATATGGCAGCAATGGGTGGCGGAATGCAATTTTATGGTCAAATGCCGGATAGCTATACCGTAGTTGTCAATGGTAACCATCCGCTGGTTGCAGAAATTCTCGACGAAGTGGAGAAAGGTTACGGTGCTGACGAGCTGAAGAGCATTAACGAAAAGATCGAAGCGACCCGGACTGACGAAAACAACCTCAACGAGCTGCTCAAAGACAAAAAAGAGGAGGAGATCTCTCAGACCGAAAAAGACAAGCGTTCTGACCTTGAAAAACAGTTGAACGAGTTGCGCAAACAGCGTTCAACCCGTTTGGAAGAGTTGGGTCGTGACAATAAATTGGTCGGTCAGATCATTGACTTGGCATTGTTGGCTGGCGGTATGCTGAAAGGTGAAAACCTGGATAAATTTATTCGCCGCAGCGTTGAATTGATCGGCAAATAACGAAGCCAATTCACATCGAGTCTAAACAAAGACACAGTAGTCTGTTCTGACTCAAGAAAACACCTTATAGCAAAAGGCTGTTCGTATATTACGAACAGCCTTTTTACATTTTAGTGCATTGCGGTTATTATGAGTTATGCTGGTCAATCCAAATTGTCGTAAACCTATCACCGATCTCCAGCGTCGGCACCTCTACCATCCCTGCAACATAAAAATTTATCAATTTTATAACGCCATAGACGTTATGCCTCCCCCGATACAAAATCGTTTCTCCTCCTAAGAAAAGACTAATACTTATATGATCAAATTCCAATCTATATCTTGAAGGCAAGCCCACAAGTACCACCTAACAGATGATCCGCAACAATTACTCTTAAAACAATTCGATCCGGCCATGAAGGTCGGATCGAATATCTCATCTGGAAACTCAAATTAACAATAGATCGTCCAAGATCTGTATGTATCTGCGATACTACTGCACATCGATAGTATAATTGCTATTATAGCAAACCTTCGCCCACTCGTTATTGGCAAATTTTCCATCCGGACTCACCTGTCCAAACCGATATGGAGTCTGTAACAACGGCAACTCTCGTTCGTTGACATACGACACAAATTCATTGCCGTGCAACTTTATCGCTCCGACAAACAATTTAGCCACATCGTACCCCCGGTAAGAGTACATACTCGGCAATGAGCTGAAAGCAGCTACATAACGACGGTCAAAATCAGCAACCCGTTCATTGCCTCGATCTGCATGATAATTGGTTGTATAACGCAGATTCAGCTTAAAAAAGAGGTTTTTGTCAATATTCTGGAAGCGAGGCCAACGTGAACTTCCTACGACCTTAATCGGAGGACAGGTTTGTCCACGCGATATACGGGTATTCTGAACAGAACTGATGCTCGCCAAAATCTCTTCGGTCATCTGCTCATTTTGCGAAAGAACTACAAAAACATTGGTTTTGTCCAAATCAATCCACTTCTCCGCTGCATTGCCGCCAGAACCTTTGACATAAGTCACCTTACGAGCCGAGGTCGGTAACAACGGTACAATTTCATTGAGCATTTCCGGATCGTTATTGGAGGTAGCCGATACCACGACAATATTATTTGAAGGCGAGAACTCCTCCTGCAACTTGGTATATTTGAATGCATCGGACGGTGACACCTCAAACATCAGCGGCAAACCGGGTGTCTTCATGGATGCCAAAGGCGAAACAACTGGAATGCCATTTTTCGCAGCAAAGTCGGCAACCGGCATAAAGCAATCTTCATAAACAGGGCCGATAATCAAATCTGCCTGCTTCATGGCCGATTCGTTCAGCAGTTTCTGTACTTCAGTAACAGAACGTGCCGTATTAAACAGATCGACTTGTGTGGAGACTCCCGTAGCTTTCAATTCATCTAAGGCGAGCAAAACACCCTGATAAAATTCAAGATAACGTCGATCCGACGTACCTCCCACCCTAACAGGAAGCAAAACCGCAACCTTAATAGGAGCTGTCATATCTATGTGTTTGACCTGCACAGGTCCACTTAATGCAGGAGTAAGAGGAATAAGGGGCACAACTGCAGGGCTCTCATTTGCAGGATAACCATTCGTCGGAGCCTCCATATCATCATCCACAGGTGCCGGAGTAGTTGTGCTTATACCTCCCGCTGTAGAAAGCGCAGTTTCCACTTCTGAAGCAGGAATCGGAAGTTTGAGAATCGATCCATATTTTAACCCGTCCTGCAATACCGTCACATTATATTTGAAAATTGTATCGGCAGGTATACCTGTTAATTTACTCAATGTATAAAGGGTTTCACCTTTTGCAACAACATGGTGCGTAAACCGAGGCGAAATCGCATTCAACGTCTGACTATACTCTCCTAATTCTTGGTCAATATCTGAACTACTTGCCTCACCCTGACTCTTAATACGCACATTAATCTTTTGCCCTATGGATAAATGTGCCGGATCAAGTCCGGGATTATCTTCCATTAGAGTTGCTAACGAAATCCCATAACGTTTTGAAATTGCTAAAGCGGTCTCTCCCTTGTTAACAATATGGGTGTCGAACAGTTTATTCATTTTGCGAGCAGACAGCTCTTTTTGTCCCGATAAATTTACCGGTATCTTCAGCATCTGCCCTCGTTTCAATCCATCAATCACAATCGGGTTGTACGCCCGAATGGTCTTCTCATCCGTGTCATACAATTTACTCAATGAATAAAAAGTTTCGCCCGCTTGGACAGTATGGACATAAAAACTCTGACCGGCAATCGTCACCCGACTGGATGAGCGTTCCATTGACTGCTGCGCTTGCGAAAGCGATGCGCAACCCAGTATTAAAGCCAATAACAGCAATGCTTTTCTCATATGCACTCTATATACTATATCGCAAATATATAAAAAAGGACTCCTCACACGTAGGAATCCTTTTATTTTCTATCAACGTTCAGCAATTACGAGCTAAAATCAGGACAAAAATAACTTTCAACCGTCACATCATCTGCTGAATCATCATTGCTTATTGTTCATTTCTCGCAAACGAATCGCCGTAATTACCTTTTTGGTATGCAACGGGAAATCACCATTCATCATCCAAGCATAGTAACTCGGTTCCGTTCTGAAAACCTCTGCAACTGAACGACCTTTATGTTTGCCAAAATTGAAAACCTCAACTCCTTTGTCATCATAAATAATTCGTCCAGCGAAATCGACATTCTGCGAACGGGTCGAAAATTCCGATAAAAATTCGACATCATTTTGCAGCTCATCGTATCGGTCCAACTGCGCTTTGAGCACCTCATAAGTTGCCAAAGTATCGGCTTCAGCTGAATGGGCCTGTGTAAGATCTTTTCCACAATAGAACTTATAGGCGGCAACCAACGTCCGCTGCTCCATACGATGGAAAATATTCTGCACATCGATGAATCTGCACTTGTCCATATCCACATCAACACCAGCCCGCAAAAACTCCTCAACCAATACCGGAATATCAAACTTATTGGAATTATATCCGGCAAAATCACAGCCACTGATATAACTCCAAAGCGATTTGGAAATTTCACGGAATGTCGGACAATCGGCTACATCTTCATCGTGAATACCGTGTACTGCCGATGCTGCTTCGGGGATATGCATCTCCGGATTGAGCCGACGAGTCTTGACTTCCTGAGTCCCATCAGGCATCACCTTAACCAGCGAGATCTCGACAATTCTGTCTTTCGCCGGATCGACCCCTGTGGTCTCCAGATCAAGAAAAACAATCGGCCGTTTTAAATTCAGTTTCATGCCTCTATGCGTTGATCATCATCGGCATCAACAACATCAACGTATCGTTGGCCGGTTGCTCATCATAAAC
>QRFC01003249.1_pt1 | contig 11009 bp, 9 predicted proteins | sample 1861061 | NCBI WGS metagenome assembly QRFC01 (sample SAMN09711282, study PRJNA482702) | Human gut metagenome, whole genome shotgun sequencing project. | reverse complement strand
TGGGCTACATCAATACGGTGCTTACGAAGAAGTCGCTGCGTGACATCATCGCCGTGGTGATGAAGAAGGCCGGCGCCGACAAGGTGGCTGCGTTCCTCGACGACATCAAGAACATGGGTTACCGCATGGCTTTCCAGGGCGGTCTGTCGTTCAACCTCGACGCGGTGATTATCCCCGAGGAGAAGGAGAAGCTCGTGCAGGAGGGTTAGGACCGTTCGGACGCGATCATGGAGGACTACAACATGGGTCTGATCACCAACAACGAGCGTTACAACCAGATCATCGACGTCTGGACGAACATCAACACCAAACTCACGAAGGTGGTGATCGACACGCTGGTGAAGGATCAGGACGGTTTCAACCCTGTCTACATGATGCTCGACTCCGGCGCCCGAGGTTCGAAGGAGCAGATCCGCCAGCTGTCGGGTATGCGCGGTCTGATGGCCAAGCCGCAGAAATCGGGTGTCGAAGGCGGTCAGCAGGTCATCGAGAACCCGATCCTCTCGAACTTCAAGGAGGGTCTGTCGGTGCTCGAATACTTCGTCTCGACGCACGGTGCCCGTAAGGGTCTGGCCGATACGGCGTTGAAAACGGCCGACGCCGGTTATCTGACGCGCCGTCTGGTCGATGTGGCGCAAGACGTGATTATCTGCGAAGAGGACTGCGGTACGCTGCGCGGCCTGACCGCTACGGCGATCAAGCGCAACGAGGATGTCGTACAGACGCTGTACGAACGTATCCTGGGCCGTACGACCGTGCACGACGTCTACAATCCGCATACCGGCGAGTTGATCGTGGCTGCCGGAGAAGAGATTACCGAAACGATCGCCGAGGCGATCGACGCAGCGCATGTGGAATCGGTGGATATCCGTTCGGTGCTGACGTGCGAGTCGCGCAAGGGCGTATGCGCCAAGTGTTACGGACGCAACCTGGCGACCGGACGCATGGTTCAGAAAGGCGAAGTGGTCGGCGTGATCGCCGCTCAGTCGATCGGCGAGCCGGGTACCCAGCTGACGCTGCGTACGTTCCACGTCGGCGGTGTGGCCGGTGGCGTGGCGACCGACAACAGCGTCGTTTCGCGCTACGAAGGACGTCTTGAGATCGACGAATTGCGCGTGGTGAAGAGCAAGAACGACGCAGGCAAAGAGATCAATACGGTGATCAGCCGCCTGTCCGAGTTGCGGATCGTTGACGTCAATACCGATATCGTGCTTTATACGCACAACCTGCCTTACGGCGCTACGTTGTACTTGAACGACGGCGATTTGGTCAAGAAGGGCGATCTGGTTTGCGAGTGGGATCCGTACAACGCCGTGATTATTTCGGAATACGACGGTAAGGTGGCTTTCGAAAATGTGATTGAAGGTGTCACGTACCGCGACGAGTTCGATGAGCAGACCGGCTTCCGCGAGAAGGTGATTACCGAGTCGAGAGACAAGACCAAGAACCCGATCATCAAGATTCTGGACAAAAAAGGCGAGGAACAGAAACAATACAACCTACCGGTAGGCGCGCATATCGTCGTGAAGGAGAACGCCGCCGTCAAAGCCGGAGAGATTCTGATTAAGATTCCGAGAGCCGTCGGCAAGGCGGGCGATATCACCGGCGGTCTGCCGCGTGTGACCGAATTGTTCGAGGCGCGGAACCCGTCGAATCCGGCCGTGGTTTCGGAAATCGACGGCGAGGTTTCGTTCGGCAAGATCAAGCGCGGTAACCGCGAGATCATCATTACTTCGAAAGTGGGCGATGTGAAACGTTATCTCGTTCCGCTGTCGCGCCAGATCCTGGTGCAGGAGAACGATTACGTCCGCGCCGGGATGCCGCTGTCGGACGGCGCGATTACGCCGGGGGATATTCTGGCGATCCAGGGCCCGACCAAGGTGCAGGAGTACATCGTCAACGAGGTGCAGGAAGTGTACCGGATGCAGGGCGTGAAGATCAACGACAAGCATTTCGAGGTGATCGTTCGCCAGATGATGAACAAGGTGCAGATCGAAGATCCGGGAGATACCCGTTTCCTCGAAGAACAGATCGTCGACAAGTGGGAATTCATGGCTGTCAACGACGACTTGTACGACAAGGTCGTCGTAACCGACGCCGGCGATTCGGCGACGATGAAACCGGGTATGATCATCACGTTGCGCAAGTTGCGCGACGAGAATTCGCAACTGAAACGGAAAGACCTGAAGCTCGTGCAGGTGCGCGATGTGATTCCGGCGACGTCGAATCAGGTGCTGCAGGGGATTACCCGTGCGGCGTTGCAGACCAGCAGCTTCATGTCGGCGGCTTCGTTCCAGGAAACGACCAAGGTGCTGAACGAAGCGGCTATTCTGGGTAAGGTCGATCCGTTGGTGAACCTCAAGGAGAACGTGATCTGCGGTCACTTGATTCCGGCCGGTACCGGGCAGCGCGATTTCGATACGATTATCGTGGGCGCCAAGGACGAATACAACAGCATGGTTTCCGGAAAGTAACCGAGTACGGAAAACGATAAAGCGAAGGCCCGGGATCATTCCCGGGCCTTCGCTTTTTGGATGCGGACGGTTATTCGCATACCCGGACGACCAGATCCTTTACGGTCAGGCCGGGGGCCGTCGACCGGAAAGAGACTCCCGTCCCGAGGCTGTCGTAGATGCGCATCGTGAAGCAGTAGGCGTCGTTGACGAAGCATTCGGCGATCGTGCCGTCGACGAAGAGCCGGATCTTCAACGGGGCGTACGGATCGATGCCGCACTTTCTTTGGAAGGTGCGGTACCGGCTGCCGATTCCGATCTCGCCGGTCTGAAAATCGACGGTCAGACTGTACCCTTCCGTCCGGTCGGCGGACTCCCTGAAACGGAGCGTCGCCTGTCCGAAGCCGCTCTGCGGAAACAGCGTCGCCGTCAGCATGTAATTCTCGGGCAGGTCGTACCGGGTATTCAATTCGACCCGTTTTTCCCGCAACGCCGTCCGGTCGAACAGCCGGACGACTTCCCGCACGGGGCGCTGATACAGTTGGCCTGCTGCATCGGCGTATAGTTCCCGGGGCATGCTCAGCGTGCCGCCCCATTCGTATTCTCCCGCATCCGAGTCGTTTTTATAATCGCCGATCCATCCGATCAGTATCCTGCGTTTCCCGTCGGACATGGTTTTGGCCACCCGGAGGTCTCCGCAGTCGTAGGGCTGTACGGGCGGGTCGATCGCCCCCGTATCGCGTACCTGCATATAGTGATAATCGGCGCAGTTGACGTTCCACAAGCCGTTCAGCTCGAACAGGTCGGGACAGTCGCCCGAAACGGAAGCCGGGTAGACGACGAGCGGCGCGTGCGGCGTCCAGTGCGTCAGATCGCGGGACGTGTACAGGCCGACGTTCGGCGCCGAGCCGTCGGCGAGCATGGCGTGCAAGGCGAGCCACCATCGGTTCTCCCGGCCGTTCCACACGACGTGCGGATCGCGGAAAGCCTGGTGATGGTAGATCTGTTTGTCGTCGATCGCTCCGTTGATCGTTTTGTTCCAATAAATCTTTCCGTCGGCATAGAACGTATATTCCGGATGTTTCGTCCAGTGGATCAGGTCGACGCTTCGCGCCTGCATCACTTTCTGATCGCCGAGTGGATCGTTGCTGTTTTTGCCGGTGTAGAACAAGTAGAAGGTTCCGCCGTGTTCGACGACGCTTCCCGTCCAGATACTCTCCCAGTCCGGTCCCAGCGGGTCGGAACCTTTAATCAGCGCGTTCGGAAGTTCCTGCCAACGCAGCAGGTCGCGGCTGACGACGTGCGCCCAATCCGGGCCTTTCAGGTAAAAGAGATGGTAGTCTCCTTTCCAGTAGAACGGGATGACGTCTCCCGCCTTCGCGTCCTGAGGACGGAAATGTAAGGTCGGTTTCGTGTTCGCCGTTTGTTGCGGCGAACGCGGAGCGGATGCCGGTAGCGTGACGGCTGAAAAAACGGATAACAAGACGGTCAGCGCCGCTCGGCGGCAACGGTTCGGATGGATTCGTTTCATAGTCGGGAAGATCGGTTTTATTCAAAGTTATGATTTTTTACGTATTATTATAACTTTGTATCGAAATTCCCGAATGATGGATCGTAAGCAAATCGTTTTTGATTATTTGGGCCGGTATGCCTTGAGGTACGACTATTACGAGCATCCGGCGGCCCCGACGATCGAACTGGCCCGGCTGTATTGGCGCGACGACGGCTCGAAACACTGCAAAAATCTTTTTTTCCGCAATCATAAAGGCGACCGGCATTACCTCGTCGTTTTCGACTGCGACCGAAATCTGGCGATCCGCGATCTCGAACGCCGGCTGCGACAGGGAAAGCTCTCGTTCGCTTCCGAACAGCGGATGGAACGGTATCTGGGACTCCGTCCGGGTTCCGTATCGCCGTTCGGACTGATCAACGACACGGAAAATCACGTGCACCTGTTTCTCGACCGGAATCTGCGGCAGCAGCACTCCCTGAGCTTTCATCCGAACGACAACACGGGGACGATCGTGATCCCGCAAGCCGAATTCATCAGATATCTCGACGGATGCGGGAACAGCTATGAGTTTATCGATTTGTATTGATTCGGGGCGCTGCGGGTCTTCCGTCAATCGTCGCGCGGTTCTTTTTCCCGGTCGATCGGCTCTCCCTTCGCATTGAACATGAGCTCGGTACGGTTCGAAAGTTTGATTTCGGTGTTTTTACCGTCTCGTTTGGCAGCCTGTACTTCGCATCCCGGGAAGCGGTCTCTCGCGTATTGCAGGATATCGGCCGGGATGGCGCTCTGCGGAACGGAACCGACCTTGGCGTCCATTTCGGTCCACATTCCTTTGTGGTTGAACGCTACGGCCACCCCGTTTTCCATCAGGACGTCGTAGGTGGTCGCCGACCCTTTCGGTTCAATCTTTATGATCGATATTCGGGTGTCCGAGAAGTGCTCGGAGAGGAATTTTCGTGCCTGGACGGGCAGCCTCTCCGGATTGGTCGTGGTTATTTTGTCTCCGCCTCGCGCCGCTGTCAGCGAGATCAGCAGGCATAGCAGGACGAACAGCGTTTTTTTCATAACGGACGTTTTAACGGATTCTTACCCTGTGACGAAGGCAAAGCCGGTGCCAGATCCGGAGGGCTCCGTCGGACGCGGCGTAAAAAAGAACGGGCCGTCCTTGTGCGAAGGGAGGCCCGTTAGGAGATGTAAGGGAACGGATCGATTTGTCGCGGGATCAATAGATGCTGAAATCGAGCGGTTGACCGGCGTAAAAATCGAGGATTTTTCGGCTGAATATGAAATTGAATTTGGCTTGTACCATGTCCGATTCGGATTTTTCCATCCGGGTTTTGGCGTCGTTGTAGTCGAAGATGGTCGAACGTCCGGCGTCCGCTTTTTCTTTCTGGTAACGGAAAGCTTCGCGAGCCGCCGCGAGCGATTTTTCGGCCGACAGGTACTTCTGGTAAGCCGCATCGGCGCTGTAATAGCTCTGTTCGATCTCCTTGCGTAGCGCCAATTGGGCTTCGGTAATGGCCAACTCCTGGATGCGGATGTTGTTTTGAGCCATCCGAACGTTGTTGCGCGTCGCGTTGCGGTTGAATATCGGAATGTTGATACTCAGACCGATGTATTCGCTGCCGTTGTTCTTGAGCTGGTTGAAAAAGGCGGCGTTCCGGGCTCCTTCGTAGATCGAGAAGTAGTAACCGTTGCTATATCCGGCTCCGAGCGAAATCGACGGATAAAAAGCCGATTTGGCCGATAGCAACGCCTTTTCGCTGCTTTTCAGTCGGAGTTGTTCGGCCAGTATCCGGGGCCGGTTGCCGACCGCGTAATCGTAAACTGTTCCGGGAGTCTCCATGCGGCTCATCGAGGCGATCGTGATATTTCCCAGGTCGGGCATCCGGATGTCGAAGCCGTCCTTGTTTTCGAGGTTCAGCGCCTGGCTCAGGTCGAGCAGCGACAGCAGCAGCGTGTTCCGACTCTGCGTCAGGTTCATTTCGTCGTTGGCCAGCAGCGCTTTGCTTTCGTAAAGATCCGATTCCGGATTGCGTCCGTTTTTGACCAGCAGTTCGCTGCGTTCGACTTGCTGGCGGCTCAGTTCGACTTGATTTTCGGCTACCTTGACCATTTCCTTGTTCAGCAGCACCTGAAGGTACAGCGAGGTCACGTTGAGCGAGACGTCTTCGCGCGCCCGTTCCAAATCTTTCAGCGAAGCTTGTAGGGAAAATTTTTGTCCTGCGATGTCGTGTTTGATACGCATTCCTTCGAACACGGTAACACTTGCGGAGGCTCCCAGCGAGGTGGACAACTGCGTGTGATCGACCGTCGTTCCGTCGCGTCCGGGACCGCGGCCGAAGGAGGCGTTCTCGCTGAGGTTGATACCCACGTTCGGCAGTCGGCTGTTGCGCGTCGTATTCAGCCGGAGTTCCTGGTTGTTGCTGCTTATCTGGAACTGTTTGACCGAAATATTGTTTTCAATAGCATAGTCGATACATTGCTGAAGCGTCCAGTCCTCTTTCGGCTGAGCGGAAGCGGAAACCGAAAGAGCGGCCGACAATAGGAAAGCTGCAAGGGTTCGGATCATGGTTCTATGTTTTATTCGATATGAGATTTCTGTTCTGGATGTGCGGTTTATCCGTTATTTGGTCGGCGTTGTCTTCGTCCCGCGGATCTGTTCGTTTCCGGTCAGCCCTTCGGTAACTTCGACGTTGACCCCGTTCGACAGTCCGATCTGGATCTCCTTGCGTTCGAAAGTCTGGTCGGTCGCCGTGGAGTCGCTGGTCAGCAGGTTGACGAACGTTTTGGTTCCTTCGAACTCGATGGAGCTTTCCGGGATTGAAATCACCCCTTCGCGCCGGTCGATCAGGATGTCGGCGTTGGCGCTGTATCCGGCGCGGATGAACACGTCTTCCGGAATTTTCGCCGCCGCCTTGATCTCGAACATGATGACTCCGTTCTCCTCGGTGCCTTTCGGCGCGATGTATTCGAGCGTCGCATCCAGCGAGATGTCCTGCAGGGCGCCGATCGTCAGCTTGACGGGCATACCTTCGCGGATGCGTCCCACTTCGGTTTCGTCCACCTTTCCGCGGAAGATCATGTTGTTCATGTCGGCGACCGACGCGATGGTCGTACCGTCGTTGAAGTTGTTGGACAGAATGACCGAGTTGCCGACCTTGATCGGGACGTCCAGAACCATTCCCGTGATGGTCGAGCGGATCTGCGTATTGCTCAGTTCCGCATTCCGCTTGGCAATGCCGTTCTGTACGATTTCGAGGTTGTCCTGCGCGTTCTGCAGCTCCTCTTTGGCTTTGGAGTATTCCGTTTCGTTCTTCTCGAACTCCTCCTTGGCGACCACGCCGGAGTCGAACAATCCCTTGACGCGTTCGAATTCCTGTTTGGTCTGAGCCAGGTTGATCCGGGCCACGTTGACGCGCGATTCGGCTGCGTTCAGCGTAGCCATATCGGGGATGACTTTCACTTTGGCGATCACTTCGCCCTGACGCACCGGTTCGCCGGCCTGTTTGTACACTTCCGAGACGATCCCCGATATCTGCGGCTTGATCAGCACCTCGTCCCGGGGTTCGACTTTGCCGGTGGCGACTGCCCGTTTTTCGAGCGTGTCGATGTGCGGTTTGACGATGGCGTAGACCTCTTTGACCGGCCGGGTCTTGTTCCACAGGAAGACGAATGTCCCGATCAGCAGGATCAGGAACAATATGCCCAGCGAAATTTTCAGAACTTTTTTCATATCGTTTGTGAATTGAGTTTCGTTTTAATTTTATTCTTCGCGGATCGCATCCACCGGTTTGATCCTGAGCGCCCTGCTCGCCGGAAGGATGCCGGCCAGCAGGCTTCCGAGAATCAGTACCGTCATCGAGAGCATACCGGTGCCGAACGAGATCTGCGGGCGGATCGGCCGTCCGGCGCTGGCCGTGAGTACCGATTCGGCGCCCGACAGCAGTGCGACCGCAAGCGCCAATCCGAAAATTCCGGCGACGAACGTCAGCACGAAACTTTCGCTCATGATCTGCGAGATGATGATCCGGGGCCGCGCTCCCAGGGCCCGGCGGACGCCGATCTCCTGCGTTCGTTCGCGGACGATGACCAGCATGATGTTGCTGACCCCTACCAGTCCGGCCAGCAGCGTGCCGATCCCGACGATCCAGGTCAGCGTGCCGATTCCGCCGAACAGCGAGTTGAACTTGTTGACCTGTTCGCCGAGGTTCTGCGAGTAGACCGCTTTCGTATCGTCCGGCGATATGGTGTGTCGTGCGAAGACCAGTTGTTTGATATTCGTTTCCACCTCTTTGATGTCGGCATCGTCGTTTGCGGCGACCGCCACCGAGTGTAGCTTGTGCCCCATGTTGTACATTTGTTGCATCGTCGAAACGGGCATCAATACCGATTTGTCGCCGTGGAACCGGAACCCGCGGTCGGGGACTTTGATCATGCCGATCACGGTCAGGTACATGTTGTTCATGCGGATCGTGCTGCCGACCGGGTCCTCGCCGCCGGGAAACAGATCCAGCCAGACCTGCTCGGTGAGGATGCATACCTTGCGCTGCTGCTCCATGTCGATTTCGTTGAAAAACCGGCCGAACCGGATCGGCTGCGGGCTGATCTGCTGAAAATCGGGATTGTATCCTACCAGGCTGTAATCGCCTTTTTTGTCGTTCCGGCTGAATTTGTATTCGCTGCCCCAGATGACCGAGCCGACGCTGCGGACGTTGGGCACCTGTTTTTTGATCGCAGCGAGGTCCTCGTTCTCGAACTGCCAGTAACGTCCGGAAGGGAGCCCTTTGTAGGGGATCGAGGTACGGCCGCCCCAGAAGAAACAGGAGTTGACGGACATATCGCCCAACTGTGAGAAAAGGGCGTTTTTCAATCCCAGTCCCGCGCCCAGCATGATCGTCAGCATGAATATGCCCCAGAAGACGCCGAACGCCGTCATGATGCTGCGTTTGCGGTTCCTGCTGATCGTCTGCCAGATCTCTTCCCAACGGTCTAAATCAAACATCGTTTCGTCTCGGTTTCGTTATTTATTGTGTCGCATCGCGTCGATCGTCTTGATCCGGGCCGCCCGGCGGGCCGGCACGTAGCCGGCGATCATTCCGGCGACGATCAGTACCAGCGTGGCGCTTAGAGTCACCGACAGGTCGAGGGTCGGATTCTTGAACATTTCGAAGCTGTCCTGCGGGGCGTTCGCCGCCGCCCGTTCCATGAAAAAGTTGACCAGTTCCATGATGCCGACCCCGCCGATCATGCCGATATAGCCGAATGCGGCGGTAATCAGCACCGATTCGATCAGCACCAGCTTGACCAGCGACGAGGGCTTGGCGCCCATCGCCTTGCGGATGCCGAATTCGAATGTCCTCTCGCGGACGGTCACCAGCATGATGTTGCTGACGCCTACGATGCCGGCGATCAGCGTGCCGATCCCGATGATCCAGATGAACAGCGCGATACCGTTGAAGATCATCTGCCCCTGTTTGTAGTTCTCCATGACGTCCCAGATGTACATGGCGCTTTTGTCGTCCGGCGAAAAGGTATGCGCCGCCCCCAGGCGGGCGTAAAGCCGGTCTTTGAAGTCCTTGCTCTGTTCGTCCGTCCGGATGTCCTTGACGGTGAACGACAGATCCCCCACGTCCCGTTTGTTGGCCATGTAGATTTGGAATACCGTGCTGATCGGGCTGTAAATCCTCGGCGTGTATGAGTAGTTGTTCCCTTTGTACAGACCCACGACCGTGTATCCCATTTTGTCGATCTGAATGACTTTACCGATCGGGTCGGCCCCTTTGAACAGGGTTTTCGAGGTCATGTCGTCCAGAACGACCACCTTCCGCCGCTCCTTGATGTCCGTTTCGTTGATGAATCGGCCCGCCGTGACGCGGACGCCTTTGATTTCGGGAAATTTGGGCGTGACGCCGTACAGGTTTGCCGTGTTGTACTCCCGGCCGTAAGCCAGGTTGGCTCCCCAGTGGTAAACGCTGGCGGCGATCTGGGCGATTTGATCCGGAAATTCGTTGGTCAGAACCTGGATGTCGTCCAGGTTCGGGGTAATGTTTCGCCCGCTCTGGAAACCTTTGTAGGGCATCGAGGTGCGTCCGCCGTAGACCTGCATCGAATTGACGGCCAGGTCGCCGAACGAATCCTGCATGGCGTTGCGCAGCCCGTTGCCCGATCCGAGCAGCACGATCAGCATGAAAATGCCCCATGCCACCGAAAATCCCGTTAGGAATGTCCGTAGCTTGTTGCGGCTGATTGTCGAGGCGATTTCCTGCAGTTGCTCCCTCATCGTTTCAGGTCGGTTACCGAGCCGATCAGCCCGTCTTTGATGTGGATGATTTTATCGGTTTGGTCGGCGACGCCCTGTTCGTGGGTGACCAGGATGATCGTCATTCCGGTGTCGTTTACCTTGCGCAGCAGATCCATCACTTCCTGAGAGGTTTTGCTGTCCAGGGCGCCGGTCGGTTCGTCGGCGAGGATGATCTCGGGCCCGGTAATCAGCGCGCGGGCGATCGCGACGCGTTGTTTCTGTCCGCCGGACATTTCGTTCGGCATGTGGTCGGCCCAGTCGCGCAGCCCCAGCGATTCGAGGTAGTCGAGCGCTATGGCATTCCGTTTTTTACGCGACACCCCTTGGTAATAGAGCGGCAGCGCGACGTTTTCCATTGCATTTTTGTAATTGATCAGGTTGAAGGACTGGAAGATGAATCCGATCATCCGGTTCCGGTATTCGGCCGCTTTCGTTTCGCTCGGATTTTTGATCAGCGTGCCGTTCAGGTAGTAACTGCCCGTGTCGTAATCGTCGAGGATGCCCAGAATGTTCAGCAGGGTCGACTTGCCTGAGCCGGAGGCTCCCATGATCGAAACCAGCTCGCCACGCTTGATCTCCAGGTCGATTCCTTTCAATACGTGCAACGGGGAGCCGTTGTTATACGTTTTGTTGATGTTCTCCAGTCTAATCAGGCTTGCCATGTCGTCGGAAAAAGTTTGTCGGTTCGAGGTTGCTCCGCAGACGGATGAACGGCGTCGGTTCCGGTATTCCGGTTTGT
>QRFC01003244.1_pt1 | contig 11021 bp, 10 predicted proteins | sample 1861061 | NCBI WGS metagenome assembly QRFC01 (sample SAMN09711282, study PRJNA482702) | Human gut metagenome, whole genome shotgun sequencing project. | reverse complement strand
GGACCCGGAGGGCTTCGCCACAAAGCAGGCCGCGGCGGAAACGAAAGAAGGCGAGACGGCCGCCGTGGAAACGGCCGCCGGACAGACGGAGGATGCAAAGGCGAGTGACTGAACAAACATGCAAAACCATACGCGAGGCGCTGCGCGCGGCACAAGCCGCGCTCGCGCCCGTTGCCGGGGAAGAAGCCGCACGGGAAGCGCGGCTTTTTTTCTGCCATGCGCTTGGATGGGATATGGCGCGCCTGCTTTCGCGCCAAACCGACATATTTCCCGGGGAATATGAAAAAATGCTCGGAGAAATGCTTGCGCGGCGGCTTGCGGGCGAACCGCTGCAATATATTCTGGGCGAATGGGAACTGATGGGCCTGCCGTTTCGCGTGGATGCGCGGGCGCTCATTCCCCGGCAGGATACGGAAACGCTTGTGGAGGCCGCGCTCGGCCTCATAAAGGAGCGCGGATATCGCACGGTGCTGGATCTTTGCTGCGGCACGGGCTGCATCGGCATCAGCCTTGCGGCGCTTTCCGGCGCGGCGGTTACGCTTGCGGACATCAGCGCGGATGCGCTTGCCCTTGCGCGGGAAAACGCGGAGAAAAACGGCGTTTGCGCCCGCGTGACGGAAACGAATCTGTTTTCAAATATAAAGCGAAGCTTTGATCTTATCGCCTGCAATCCCCCGTATCTTTCCGATGCGGACATGGCGGCGCTTCAGCGGGAAGTGCGCTTTGAGCCTGCTCTCGCGCTCTATGGCGGAGCGGATGGCCTCGATTTTTACCGCCGCATCCGCACGGAGTATGCGGCGCACCTCAACCCCGGGGGAGCGTTGCTGCTGGAGGTCGGTTTCGGGCAGGCGGCTGCAGTGTGCGCCCTGTTTGGGGAAAACGCTTATGCGCTGCGCGATCTCTGTGGCGTGGAACGGGTGGTGGCCGTATGCTGAGGCGCCTGCTTACGCCCGGTGCGCTGCTCGCCTGCCTGCTGCTGTGCGGATGTGCTGCGGAAACGCTCGCGCCCCTCACGATCACGCCTGCACCGGCGGATTCCGTACCTCTGCCGCCTCCGGAAAGGACCCGGATGCCTACGGAAACGCCTGCGCCGGAACCTTCGCCTTCTCCCACGCCTTCGCCCGCGCCGCAGACGGCGACGATTGGCTTTCTGGGCGACATCCTCATCATGCAGACGCAGGTGCAAAACGCGAAGCAGGCGGATGGAACGTATGATTTTTCCGGCAGCTTTGCGCCGATGGAGGCGCTGTTTGCGGAAACGGGTGCGGTATGCGTCAACTTTGAAGGGGCGATGGCCGGGGCGGAGGCGGGCTATTCCGAGCCGCGGCCAACCGCGCCGCCGCCTACGGAGGCCGACCCGACGCCGAAACAGCCATACCAGACCTTTAACGCGCCGGATGCGCTTGCACAAGCGCTTGCGGCAGCGGGTGTTGACCTTGTCTCCACCGCGAACAACCACTGCCTGGATCGCGGTTACGACGGGCTTCTGCGCACGGCGGAGACGCTGCGCGCGGCGGGGCTCTTGCAAAGCGGGGTGTATCGCTCCGAAGAGGATCGTTTCACCCCGCGCATCCTTGCGGTGAACGGCATCCGCATCGGCGTTGTTTCGGCGACGGAGAGCGTCAACCGCAACGATGCGCTGATCCCTTCAGAAAGCCGGGGCTTCGCCGTTTCCCGCCTTTCCGGCGAGGAACAGCTTGCGCGAGAGATCGCATCTTGCAGGGAAGCGGGCGCGGAGTTTATAATAGCGTTTGTACACTGGGGCGTGGAATTTGAGGCGGAAGCGAACAGCCGCCAGAAAAAAACGGCGCGCTGGCTCGTGTCCGCGGGGGCGGATGCGGTTGTGGGTTCGCACCCGCATGTAGTGCAGCCGGTTGAATGGATTGAGGCGGAGCGCGGCGGTGAGCTCATGCGCGCGCCGGTTCTCTATTCGTTGGGAAACTTCGTTTCCAATATGTCCAAGCCGGATACGGAATACGGCATGTTTGCGCGCCTTCGCCTGCTGCGCGGCGCGGACGGCGCGGTTTCCTGCACGGCGGTGGAATATTTGCCCGTGCTTTGCCTCCGGCAGAAACTTGCGGATGGCAGGACGCTGCACCAGGCGGTGCCGTGCTATGCGGATGCATCGTTGTCAAAGGCGGCCGTGCCGCTTGATGCGGACGCACGGGAAAAAATAGAAGCGTGCTATGCGCACGTTGCAGATGCCGTGGGTACGGATGCGGCAAATCTGATGGAATGGAGCGAAGCCGATGCTCAATAAGCTCAAAAGCCTGAAAAACCGATATGAGGAGCTTTCCGCGCTGCTTGCACAGCCGGAGACAATGAACGATCAAAAACGATACCGGGAGCTCGCGCGGGAACATGCGCAGCTTTCGGAGATCGTTGCAGCCTATGACCGCTATACCGCCACCGTGCAGGAGCTTGCGGATTGCCGTGCCATGCTTTCCGAGCAGCACGACGCAGAGATGCGCGAGCTGATTCATGCGGAGCTTACGGCGCTTGAGGAAGCGGAAACAAAACTTGTGGAGGAGCTGAAGTTCATGCTGCTCCCGCGCGACCCGAACGACGAACGCAGCGTCATCATCGAAATCCGCGCGGGCACGGGCGGGGATGAAGCGGCGCTTTTCGGCGCCGACCTTCTTCGGATGTACCAGCGCTACGCGGAACGCCACGGCTTTAAAGCAGAATTCCTGAATGAGAACATGACGGAGATGGGCGGCGTGAAGGAAGTCGTGGTTTCGCTCTCCGGGCGCGGGGCCTATTCGCGCATGAAGTTTGAAAGCGGCGTACACCGCGTGCAGCGCGTGCCGGAGACGGAATCGCAGGGGCGCATTCACACAAGCGCCGCAACGGTTGCCGTTCTCCCGGAAGCGGACGATGTGGAGGTGGAGATCAACCCGAACGACCTTCAGATCGACACCTACCGCAGCGGCGGCGCAGGCGGCCAGCACGTGAACAAAACGGAAAGCGCCATCCGCATCACCCACCTGCCGACCGGGCTTGTGGTGCAATGCCAGGATGAGCGCAGCCAACACAAGAACAAGGACAAGGCGATGCGCGTGCTCAAAAGCCGCCTGTTGGAGCTTTACCAGAGCCAGGCGGCGGAGGCCGAGGCCACGAACCGCAAGAGCCAGGTCGGCTCCGGCGACCGCAGCGAGCGCATCCGCACCTACAATTTTCCGCAGAACCGTGTGACCGACCACCGCATCGGCCTTACGCTGTATAAGCTTGAGGCTTTCATGGATGGCGACATGGATGAGCTGATCGACGCGTTGATCCTTGCCGAGCGCACGGCGCAGCTGTCCGGGGAAACGACGGAGCATTGACGATGGGCAATTGCCCATTGCGGATTTTCCCGCAGGCGGAGCGCCAGAAAGAAGAAATCCCATGCAAACGCAATTTGCAAACGCAGTAACGCAAAAGGAAAACGGCACGCGCCTTGGCGGGAGCATTCTGCGCGCGGGCGGCCTTGTTGCGTTCCCGACGGAGACCGTTTACGGCCTCGGTGCGAATGGGCTGGACGGCGATGCCGTCCGCCGCATTTTTGAAGCCAAGGGCAGGCCGGGCGACAACCCGCTCATCCTGCATGTGGCAAAAAAGAACGATGTGAAGCAGCTTTGGACGCGCATCCCGGATGCTGCGCGCACATTGATGGATGCATTTTGGCCCGGGCCGCTTACGCTCATTTTCAACCGATCCTCCGCTGTGCCGGACGAGGTTACCGCCGGGCTTGAGACCGTTGCCGTCCGTATGCCGGACAATAAAACGGCGCTTGCGCTCATCCGCGAGGCAGGCGTGCCGGTGGCCGCGCCGAGCGCCAACACCTCCGGCAAACCAAGCCCAACGATGGCGGAGCATGTGCGGCATGACATGGAGGGAAAGATCGACCTCATCATCGACGGCGGGCCGTGCCGCTTTGGCGTGGAATCCACGGTGCTTTCGCTGGTGGGAAAGCCGACCATCCTGCGCCCGGGCGCGGTTACAAAGGAGATGCTGGAGGCTGTGGCCGGCCCGGTGGCGCTTGCACCATCCATCCTTGCGCCGCTCAAGGCGGGGGAGACCGCCGCATCCCCCGGCATGAAGTACCGCCACTATGCGCCGGATGCGGAGGTGCTTGTGGCCGAAGGCGCGCCGCGGCAGGCTGCTTCCCGCATTGCCCGGGCGTATGATGTACGCGCGGAGCGGGGAGAACGCTGCATTATTTTTGCTACGGAGCAAACGCGGGCGCTTTACAGCGGCCGGCAATATGTTATAATAGGCGACAGGAATGAACCGGCGACACTCTGCGCAAACCTGTTTGCACAGCTTCGCGCCCATTCGGACGATGTGGATGTCATCCTTGCCGAGGCGCTGCCGGAACAGGGCGAAGGCCTTGCCTACATGAACCGCCTGCTGCGCGCAGCCGGCTTCCATGTGCTTTCCGAATGAATCCCGCGCAACGAAGGAGAAATGAAATGAAGATCGCAATCGGATCGGATCACGGCGGTTACGCCCTTAAAATGGAGCTTATTCCCGTCATCGAAAAGCTTGGCTTCGAGGTGAAGGATTTCGGCTGCCCGGATGAAAAAAGCGTGGATTATCCCGATGTGGCTTTCCCCGTGGCTGAAGCCGTGGCGGATGGCGAATATGCGCGCGGCATCGTCGTATGCGGCACGGGCATCGGCGTTTCCATCTGCGCGAACAAGGTGCGCGGCATCCGCTGCGCGCTCTGCACGGATGAAACCATGGCCCGCCTGACCCGCGAACATAACGATTCCAACATGCTGGCGCTCGGCGGCCGCATCGTTGGCGTTGAACTTGCGAAGGCCATCGTATCCACGTGGCTTACGACGGATTTTTCCAAGGGAACCCGCCATATCGGCCGCATTGGCAAAATCGAAAAATATGAGGCGTGAGCCTCATTTTTTATGTCTTCAGTAAAACCATGCGTGCATCTGCGCTGTGAATACGAAAGGAGTTTTTTATGAGTAAACTGACGGTGATCGATCACCCGCTCGTGCAGCACAAGCTTTCCCATCTCAGGGACAAGAGGACGGGCTCCAAGGAATTCCGGGAGCTCGTGGAGGAAATCGCAATGCTTCTGACCTATGAGGCAACGCGCGATTTGCCGCTTGAGGAAACCATGGTGGAAACGCCGGTGGCAATGGCAAAAACCTACACCCTTGCGGGCCGCAAACTCGGCATCGTGCCGATTCTGCGCGCCGGCCTTGGCATGGTGGATGGCATGCTGTGCCTCATTCCGGCGGCCAAAGTGGGCCACATCGGCCTGTACCGCGACCCCACAACGCTCAATCCCGTGGATTATTACAGCAAACTGCCGCCGGATGTGAGTGAGCGGGATATCATCATCGTGGACCCGATGCTGGCGACGGGCGGATCCGCGGTGGAGGGCATCAACGTTGTGAAACGCGCGGGCTGCAAGCGCGTGAAACTCGTGTGCCTCATCGCTGCGCCGGAGGGTGTGAAGGCCGTACAGGAGGCACACCCGGATGTTGACATTTATGTTGCGCATGTGGACGATTACCTCAACGACCATGGGTATATCGTTCCCGGCCTCGGCGATGCGGGCGACAGGCTGTTCGGCACGAAATAAGCTTTTGCATAACCTTGCAGGAATAAACGCGAAAAAGAGGGCGGAGCTTTTGCTCCGCCCTGCGTTTTTTTGAACGATTAATATAATTTTTTCACAAAGGCGACAAAATAATAACATAGAAACATAGGCTAAAATCCTTGCCTTTTTTGGTAGGGTGAGGATATAATACTGATAATTGGATTTTTCGGCGCTTGCGGAAAATCCACCGTATGGCGAGCTTTGCCATGTGGAAAAGATAAACGCATTTTATGCGTATCAATTCGACTGATTGGGAGGAGGTGTTGCGGTTTGGCATCCATGATCGAAAGGGTGGCCGCGACGGAGGCCGAAGCCGCCAGGATCGTGCGTGAGGCAACCGAAAGGGCGCGCACGGTTGTGGCAGAAGCAGAGCAGAAGGCAGGGGAAGCGGCGGCGCTTGCCCGGGAGAACGCCCGGGAAACGCTGCGGTCCCGCGCGGAGGCCGGCCGGCAGGAGGGTGAAGCGCGCATGCAGCGCATCCGTGAGGAAGGCGCGGCGGCGGCGGAAGCATCCTGCAAGGCGGCAAGGGCGCGCATCCCGGATGCGGCGGCATATATTCTCAGCGAGGTAACAAAATGATCGTACCAATGAAACGGCTGACGCTCGTTGCGCTCAAAGCGGATGAGGAAGCCATTCTTCAGGCGCTCCAGCGCACCGGGACGGTCGAGGTGATCTCGCAGGCGGACGTTTCCGACGATAAAACGGGGGACGAGCAACTTCTCTCGCAGGTGCAGCGCTTTGAAAGCGCCGCACAGCTGCTCAAGCGGTATGGCGAAAAGCCGCCCATGGGCCCGAAGCCCGAGATGAGCGCGGAGGAGCTTTTTGCGTCCATGCCGGAATCGGTGGCGCTCATGGAACGCACGGAGGAACTGGACAAGACGCTTGCCGCCGCGCGCTCGGAGATTGAAAAAAAAGAAACGCTGATCGAAACGCTGCTCCCCTGGGAACGGCTTGACGCGCGCATTGAGGATATCCATGCAACGCGCAGCGTCCGTTATGCCGTGGGCTTTTTGCCCATTTGTGCGGTGGAACAGGTGGAAGCGGCAGGCTTTGCTGTGGAAGCGTTCCCCGGCGCGCGGGAGACGGCGGTGCTTGTGGCCTCTGCCGCTTCCGAATACGATGAAATGCAGCGCGCGCTGAAGGAGCTGGACTTTGTGGAATTCAACTTCCCTGCCATGAAGGGCACGCCGCGCATGAACATCCGCGCGCTGGAAACCGAAATTGCGTCCCTGCGCGAAACGGAAGCGCAAACCGTGAACGCACTTGAGACCGTGGCCAAGCAGCGCACGCTGCTGCTCGAGGGTTTGGATGCAACCTCCATTGAACGCGATCGCGCACGCTCTGCGGCAGCGGTTGAAAAAACGGCCTCGGCATTTATTCTCGAAGGCTGGGTGCGCGCGGACGAGGAAGAAAAAGCGCAGAAGGCTGTCGCAGGCGCGGCAGAGGTGTTCAGCTTTGAAACGCGCGAGCCGCTCGAGGAGGAAGCGCCGCCTTCCGCAATGAAAAACAAAAAGCTTGTGGAGCCATTTGAATCCATCGTCACGATGTATGCATATCCATCCTACCGCGGCGTGGATGCAACGGCTGTGATGGCGCCGTTCTATTTCCTGTTCTTCGGCATGATGCTTTCCGATTCCGGTTACGGCCTTGCGCTGTTCATCGGCGGGCTTCTGTTCTCGAAGTACATGAAGCCGCAGGGCGGCATGGCGAAGCTTGCCCGCGTGATTACCTACGGCGGGCTGTCCGCGCTGATCTGCGGCCCGTTCATCGGCACATTCTTCGGCATGAACTGGAACGACATCTTCCACACGGATATTTTCCCGCTCCTGTTCGACCCGATGGTGGATGTTATGCCCATGATGCTTTTAAGCTGCGGGCTCGGCCTTGTGCACATGTTCACCGGCATTATTGTGAAGATGTATATGTGTTTCCGCGACGGCGACCCGCAAAGCGCGATCTTCGATCAGCTTTCGTGGATTCTGCTGCTTACGGGGCTCATCCTGCTCTTTGCAGCACCGGCGCTTAAAACGGTGGCGCTTGTGCTCACTGCCCTGGGCGGCGGCATGCTGCTGCTGTTCTCCGGCCGCTCGAAGAAAAATCCCATCATGCGCATCGGTTCCGGCCTCGGCGCGCTGTACAACATCACCGGCTACCTTTCGGACATCCTGTCCTATGTGCGTATTTTCGCGCTCGGCCTCGTTTCAGGCGCTATGGGCATGGTGTTCAACCTCATCGGCGGCATGGTGTATGATGCGTTCGGCGGGCTTGGCATCGTCGGCGCGATCCTCGGCTGCATCCTCGCGGGCGCGGTGCTCCTTGTGCTCCATGTGTTCAGCCTGTTCATCAACACGCTTGGCGCTTACGCGCACTGCGCGAGGCTCCAGTTCATTGAATTTTTCGGCAAGTTTTATGAGGCGGACGGCAGGGCATTCAAGCCCCTTCGCTTCAACACGCGCAATGTGATCCTGCGTGACAAGTGATCCGGAAGCCGGATCCTGCACATAGCAACAAAAACCTTTTACGATTAAACTCAGGAGGAATTTTCAAATGCCAACCGAATCTCAGAGCATCTTCGCATCCCTTACCCCGAACGATTGGGGCATCATCTTCACCATGTTGGGCGTTGCATTCGCCGCGGTTCTTGCGGGCATCGGTTCCGCCATCGGCGTAGGCAAAGCCGGCCAGGCGGCCGCGGGCGTCGTTGCAGAGCAGCCCGACCGCTTCGGCAACTGCATGGTTCTTCAGCTGCTCCCGGGTTCTCAGGGCATCTACGGCTTTGCCGTAGCGATTCTGATCCTCATCTTCTCCGGCGTGCTTGGCGGCGACACTTCGGCGCTTACGCTTGAAAAGGGCCTTTCCTACTTTGCTGCAAGCTTGCCCATCGCGTTTGGCGGCCTTCTTTCCGCGCTGCATCAGGCGAAGGTTGCGGTCAGCGGCATCCACCACAACGAGCTGGAAAACGAGAAGCTCATCGAGCTGGCCGCGCATGCCGAGTGCGCCTCCTCGCACCCCATCAGCAAGAGCCTGCAGCGGGCCTATGGCAAGCCGATCGACCGCAGCCGCGTGTCCGATATCGAGGAGATCAGCGGCCACGGCCTGACCGCCACGGTCGATGGGATGAAGATCGCCATTGGCAACGACAAGCTGATGGAAAAGCTGGGCGTAGACTGCATCCCCTGCCACTGCGTCGGCACGATCCTGCATATCGCGATCGACGGCAAATATGCCGGTCACATCGTGATCTCCGACATTGAAAAGCCGGACGCACGGGCGGCCATTGCAGCACTCAAGCGAACGGGCGTGCAAAAAACCGTCATGCTGACGGGCGATACGAAGCGCGTGGCGGAGCAGGTCGCGAAGAATCTCGGCGTGGACGAGGTCCACAGCGAGCTGCTGCCGGCCGACAAGGTCACGCAGGTAGAAAAGCTGCTGGCAGAAAAGAGCCCGAAGGCCAAGCTCGCCTTCGTCGGCGACGGCATCAATGATGCGCCGGTCCTCTCGCGGGCAGACATCGGCATCGCGATGGGCGCGATGGGCTCCGACGCGGCGATCGAAGCGGCGGATGTCGTGCTGATGGACGACGACCCGATGAAAATCTCCAAGGCCATCGGCATTTCCCGCAAGTGCATCCGCATCGTGTACGAGAACATCGTGTTCGCGCTGGTCGTCAAGGCAGCCTGTCTGATCCTCGGCGCGTGCGGCATCGCGGATATGTGGCTGGCCATCTTCGCCGACGTCGGCGTCATGATCCTCGCCGTCCTCAATGCCATCCGCGCGCTGGCTGTGAAGAACGTCTGAGTCCCAAAAGGTATAAAAACGTGGGAGGGTTCGAATCCCTCCCACGTTTTTGCATGATGTGACTTACTCCAGCAAGGCTTCCGTCTTGACTTTTTCTTCATTCCATGCTGCCTTTTTCATGAGCAAGCCGCCATAATCAGGCTGCGCACCGAGCAACGAGGCCCGGAGCGAGAGTGCTAGTACTGGTGGCTTGCTCTTTTATGATCTCAGATAAAATTTCATCTTTACATTTTCTGTTTCTTCTGTTATCCTGTCAGAGAAAGAACTGTGTGATGTTGAGCGAGCCCCTCCGGAAACGGCTGAGGGCACGACGCCGCCGGCAGTTCCTTTTATAGGAAGAACTCGTGTCGGCGGCTTTTGCCGTTGACCCCGGCAGTGAAAGTCCGGGGGGCACGGGTTCTTTTTGTTTGAGCATGGCCGCTCCCGACTCTCGTGCTGGTATTCAGCGATAGGTTTCCTCCAGATAGAGCTGGGCGCGGCGCTGGATGCGGGTAGAGATCTGGTCGGCAGTCTGGTCGCCGGAGAGGAAGTATGGGAGCTCGTCGGCGAGGATCTGGCTGATGGCAGCGTCGTAATAAAACACGGACGTCGCCGACTCCTGCAGGGTACGCAGGAGTTTTTCTGCATCCGGGTCTTGCATGGCGGCCGTCTTTTCTTCAAAATCCGCCTGCAGGGGCAGCCAGCCGCCGCGGCCGCGCGCCGCGTAGCGGTCCTCGGTGATGAGCAGCTTCAGGAAGGCCCACGCGCCTTCCTTTTCCTGTGCGCTCACCGGGATGGCCATCGGCAAGTTCAGATAAAAAACCGCACGGCCCGCGCCCGGGAAGCCAGGAAAGGAAAATTGATTCAGACTGTCCGCGTATTCCTCGTCAAAGTCCTGCGCGTGCATGATCGTCAGCGGTTCGAGCAATACCTGACCGGTCAGAAGCGCCTCGCGGCCCGACTCTGCTTCGGGATATGACTGCCGCTGCGCCAGCGCCAGCTGGCGGAGGAAATCCGGTGAATCGAAATGCGCCTCTGCCGCCTCGTAGTCGACGAAGGCCTCCGGCGCGTGGAGCAGCAGCTGCTGCAGCATGGACGCTCCGTCTTCCTGTGCAAAGACCGCTGTCAGCGCCGGATGCGCCTGCACAGTATCCAGAAACTCCGCCATCGTCCAGTCCGCTTCCCCGCCGACGGTCTCCGGCAGCCCCATCGCGGTTTCCAGCAGGTAGGTCTGCGGCAGGCGGTACAGTGCGCCGTTCGTTTCGAGCGCGCGGAGCAGGTTCTGCGTGAAGTCGGCGCGGGAAAGCGTCTCGTCCGCGTCGATCCACGGGTACAGGTCCTCCAGCAGTCCCTGCCGCGCGTAGACTTCATAGGGCAGACCGTTCACGAACAGAAGGTCCGGGCTCTGGCCGTAGAGGAGGTCCATCAAAAGCTGCTGGTCCGCCTGTTCTCCGTACTGCGCCTCATAGTCGACGAATTCGACCTGATATTCGGGGTACAGGGAGGAAAAATCGCGGACGGCCATGGAAAAGATGCTGCTGCGGCTGCCCGCGACGCGGATGGTGCGCTTTTCCGGGAGCTTGCCCTCCACAGGCGTCAGCCAGAACAGCGTGCAGCCGGGTTCCCCGGATGC
>QRFC01003239.1_pt1 | contig 11024 bp, 7 predicted proteins | sample 1861061 | NCBI WGS metagenome assembly QRFC01 (sample SAMN09711282, study PRJNA482702) | Human gut metagenome, whole genome shotgun sequencing project. | reverse complement strand
ACCGAGATATATAAATATAAATAAATTGTAATCGGAGAAATCAAATGAAACTGTATCTTACCGACCTTGACGGGACGCTTCTTGACCATAAGGCGCAAATCGGACGAATGACAGAGGCACTGATGAACAGGCTTATTGACGATGATATAAAGATAAGCTACGCCACCGCACGTTCAGTGCATTCAGCCGAGCCGAAAGTAAGCTGTATCAATTTCAGGCTGCCCGTGATAACTCATAACGGCGCTTTTATAATCGACCCTGTCACAAAGGAGCGTATCGTAACGCATTTTTTCAGCGAAGAATCAAAATCGTTCATGAAGTCATTTTTCTATGAACATAAAGAATCTGTGCTTGTGTACTCGGTCATAGACAATTACGAAAGAGTAAGCTATCTTAAAAACCGGCTCAACAAAGGTACGGAGCGTTATTTAAAGGACAGAGCCGGTGACAGAAGAATGCACCGAGCAAAAAGCTATGACGAACTGTTCGAAGGCGATATTTATTATATAACGCTTATCGAGCCTGTAATGAAGCCCGATGAGCTTGACCGATATTTTTACAGAACGAACGGCTTTTCAAGAAACTATCAGCCCGATACATACGATACCGACGAATACTGGTATGAAATCTACCGTGAGGATGTTTCAAAGGCAAATGCGGCACTGAAGCTGAAGGAGCTTGTCGGTGCTGATGAACTTATAGTTTTCGGCGACAACACAAACGATATATCAATGTTTACCATAGCCGACAGATGCTATGCCGTATCCAATGCAACAGATAAGCTGAAAGAACTTGCAACGGGGATAATCCGTTCAAACGAGCAAGGCGGTGTGCCTGTGTTCATACAGTGCGACAGCTGTACGGTAAGGCAGTATGATAAGCAGCCTCTTTACGTTTCGCCCGACAATGCACGGTTCAGCGCTTGTACAGCTACCGCCGACAGCGGCGACGGTGTGGGTATACTGAACGAAAAGCAGATACACGCAACGCTGAAAAGCTATTTTGCCGCCACTCTTTTCGATAAGGAAATAAAGATAGGCAGTTACTTTGCCGACCTTGTTACCGAGAACGGAATTTTTGAGATACAGACGGCAAACTTCAGCTATCTTGTACCTAAGCTGAATACGTTTCTCAAAGCCTCGCACGTTACGATAGTATACCCTTTTCATAAAAAGAGCCGCCTTAATTATGTCGATAAGGCGACAGGCGAGATACTGAAAAGCGGAAGGAACGTTACTGCAAGCGATATGACCGACTTTTTCCTTGAGCTGTACCGGATCAGGCAGTACCTGAACGATCCGAATCTGACCGTCTGCATTGCGGATATAGCCGTAGAAAATCTTCGCTACTGCGCAAAGGACATGAAACGCAGAAAGACAGACAGAAAGGTAGCCGTTCCCACTTCCCTGCTTCGCCTTACGTTTCTTGAGGACAGCGACAGCTACCGTTGCTTTATCCCCGAAGGATTACCCGAAACATTTACGCTTAAAGAATTCAGAAAGTGTATGCGTTCAGGCGATGCAGGCATAGCAATAAAAATTCTGCAATATGTCGGAGTAATTGATTATATCGGCAAAAGAGGCAACGAATATCTTTATAAAATCACATAAACGAAAACTCCCGTAAACCGTTTTGTCGGCTTACGGGAGCTTTTTATTCATCGCCCTTAAGATACCTTACAGCTATCTGCGTCCTGTGTTCAAGACCTGTTTTTTCAAGTATCACGCTGATATAATTTCTCACCGTACCGTTTGACAAAAACAGCTTTTCGGCAATTTCTGCGTTCGAACAGCCGTCTGCGATAAGCTTTACTATATCAAGCTCTCTTTCGGTAAGCAGACCGAAAACGGCGCTCTTGCCGTAGCATTTTACTGCGGCGTCACGGATATACGACAGAATATCCTGCTGGAATACCGTACCGCCGTTATATACCGTCCTCAGCGCACTGAAAATTCCGTCTGTCTGCGTGTTTTTGAGAATATAGCCGCTGACCCCGACTTTAAGCGCACGCTGTATAAGCTCCTGCTCGTCAAACGTTGTCAGCAAAAGCGGCTTGCACAGATTTTCTTCAAGCATTATCTTTGCGGCTTCAATGCCGTCCATAACGGGCATTCTTATATCAAGCAGTGCTATATCGGTCTTGTATTTTCTGCAAAGCTCTACCGCTTCCGCACCGTTGCAGGCGACACCGGTCACCTCCAAATCAGGCTGTGACGAGATTATCATCTTAAGCCCCTCACGGATTATGCTGTCGTCATCTGCTATAATTATCTTCATACGTTCTCCTCTTTCAGACTGAATATGTTTACTACCGAAAATCCGTCCGTCTGTGCAGGAAATATGCACTTTCCGTCCGTAAGCACCGTGCGTTCCTCTATCGCCGTAAGACCCGTACCCTTTTTGAAGCTGTCGCTTCCCTTGCCGTTATCCTTGAACTCGGCACGGATCACCTTGTTCATAACCGATATTTTCAGCGAAAATTCGTCCGCTCCCGAATGCTTGAGCGTATTTGTAAGCGTTTCAACGAGATTTTCCTTTATGCAGTTCCATATGCGGAATGTGATTCTGTCCGCATCCCCCTTGATTTCAAGCGTTGTCCTTATGTTATATTTTGCCTTATATTCACCGAGTATCTCTTTAAGCTCGCTTATTCCTATTGTTTTGCTGTCGGGACGTTCCTCACGCAGTGCCTGCCTTATATCATCAACGCCGCTTCTGAGGTTATCGGTTACAGTTGTAATACATTGCTCCGCACTGTCGGGGTTTGTCCTGATGTTCAGCTTTGCCGCCTCAAGCAGAATTATACTTCCTGAAATGCTGTGTCCGAGCTTATCGTGTATCCTTGCTGAAAACCGTCTGCGTTCTTCGACAGCTGCAGATTTCTTTGCTGTTTTAGCGTATTCTTCAAGGCTTGCTATCCTGCGGTTGAGGCGAACAGTTTCCTCTCTGCTTTCTGCAAGCTGTTCACGGCATTTGATAAGCTGTCCTGCGGTAATATGGGTGACAGTGAATGCCACAAGCATTATAATAAGTATCAGCACATCAATAAACGGCGGTTTTACTATGAAAAGAACAAGCAGTACCGAAACAGCGCCGATATGTCGGAAATACTTTCCCGCACCGAATTTATCTACGGCAAAGATTACGGCAAAGCACAGCACGAATATCAGATTGTCGCTGTATATAAGAAATGCGATAAAAGCCGAAACGCACGAACAGACCGCCGCCGCTTTATCCGACTTTTTAAGCACCGACAGCAGATATTCAGCCAGAGCAAAGCAGGAAAAGGCGAGTACGGTAAGCACCGTATCGCCCGAATCACAGTTATTCATTATATTCATAGTGCCGAATGCGGCTGTTGCCGTGAGTTTGAATACAAGATATATAAGTGACAATTCGTATTCCTTTCGTTATGCCTTTGAAACTACCGACTTTCTGCCGAAAAGTGCGGCGCTTGCAAGCATTATAAGCAATGTGTAGAGTATAAGCACGCAGATGTTTATCACAGGCTGTTCAGCCTCGCCCGACATAAAGCAGACATACCAGTATTGCGGCGTGATATATGACAGATATTTCAGCATACCTGCCGTTTCGTCTATCGGAAACCACGCACCGCCGAGCAGAGCGCCTATCGAGGTAATACAGCCCGAAAGCGTGGCAAGAGCCTGCTTTGAGCTTATCAGCTGTGCGAGCATTATTGATAATGCCGAGTTGAACAGCGAGTAGATTATTACGGCGGCAAACACAAGCGGATAGCCGGCTGTCATCTGAGCGCCCGTGATAAGCAGGTACAGCGGTAAAATGACAAGTGCCGTAAAGGATATAAGCACGCTTGCCCCAAGCGTTCCGACAATGTACTGTACGCCCGTTACAGATGAAACAGCCATTCTGCTGTATGTTCCGTACTGCCTGTCTTCCATTACCGCAAGTGTGATAAATATGCCGATAGCTGTGACAAGCATTATCATAAATCCTTCGGAGAACTTAAAGCCTGCAGAGACATATTCGTCCTCCCTGTCGGATATTACCGCATTTTCCTTAGTGAGCTTTGTGTCGGCGGCATCGCTGTTCATAATTCTCGAAAACAGCTCTGCATCGCCTTTTGCGGCATTTGCGGCAATATTGACGCTTCTCATAAAGCCTTCGATATATACCGAGATATAAGCGCCGTTTTCGTAATCGTCAAGAGTGGTGGATTTTATCTTCACGTCTTTTCCGCCGATTACATTCTTTTCAAAGCCCTGCGGTATCTCTATTATAGCAGAAACGTCACGGTTAATCAATTTATCATTGAATTTTTCTTTGCCGTCCTCGATAATGTTCATATTTATCCTGTCGCTGAGATAGCTTTTCAGCATTGCGGAAAGCTCCGATTTATCGTTATCGGTAAGGGCAATGTCTATCTTGTCGTTTACCGAGAACACGTTTGCTATCGGTCTGCCGCAGTAATAAAGCCCTATACTGCCTGCCCCTACAAGAAGTGCGATTACAAGTGCGTATTTAAGACGCTTCAGCATACCGAAAAATACCGTTCTTATATTATTCATAATACGCTCCCCTTTCAGACGGATTTTTTTACACGGAATATTGCCGCACCGATAAGCGATACCGCAACCGTCACGGCAAGGCATACCGCAATTACCGCCAACGCACTGTCGCTTTCACCGTAAAGAGTAAGTCTGAATGCCGCCTGCTGAACGATATAAGGCGGCAGCTTGTCGCTGAGCCCTTCGATAAATACCTGCTTTGAAAACGAGCCTGAGAAGAACAGCAATGCCCATGTAAGCGGTATCACGATGCTCTCCGCAGGTATTTTTATCAGTACCCCTATCAGCATACCTACAGCTATCGTCGCAAGTGAGCAGCAGGAGAACAGCAGGAACAGGATAAGGTTTCCGACAAAGCTGTCGCAGTATTTCGCTCCGAACACAAACACCGAAAACAGCATTATCACCGCATTTCCTATAACTGCGGAGGGAAGCGTACCGATGAGCTTTCCGAAAAACAGCTTTACTTTGCCGACAGGTGACAGATAAAGACGCTGCAGGGTGAATATCCTTTCCTCGTCCTTAAGAGCCGTACTGCCCATTATCATATGCGACATGAATATCATCATTACCGCCATACTCACCGCATAATAGTCCATCATACTCCGTGTAACGCCAAGTCCGTCCTGCTCTACGAATGTCTTTTCGGTATCGGTATCTGTATTCATAAGCAGTGACGGGTCGGTCGATGCTATTTTATAATATGTATCGGATACCGCAATGAAAGAATTCAGCACCGAGCCGAGCGCCCTGTTAGCAATTTCGTTTCTGCCACAGTATAACAGAATTTCCCCGTTTTTAAGTTCGATATATGCGTCTATATCGCCCTTATCGGTAAGGCTCAGTGCGGTTTTTTCGTCGCTTGCCTTTTCCGCCTTTATCATACTGATATTGTCAAGAAACTCAGCAAATGCCTTGCCGCTTTGCTCGTCTGTTTGCGAAATATTGTATTGCAGTTTAATTTCTCCTATGTCATAATCCGCTATATCAAGATTCTGAAGCATCGTTCCGAGAAAGAATACCAGCAGTACCGGGAAAAAAAGTCCCATGAATACGTTTGCGGGGCTTCTGAAATACTCCCTTATCTGTTTTATTATCAAACTAAGCATATTTCCGCTCCTTAACGTATCTCGTGTCCTGTAAGCGACAGGAACACAGCGTCCATATCCGGCTTTTCCGTGCTTATCTCGATTACAGGCAGATTTTGCTTTACAAGCTCGCTTATAACGTGTGAAATATCGTTACAGCTTATGCTCATATCTACGCTTATCATATTGTCGCTAAATTGCACCCTGTTTACATCGGGCAGGCAGGAAACAGCCCTTGATACTCTGCTTCTTGTTTCGCTGTCGCACTGCTTTGTGGTGATATGTACCGTACAGCTGTCGGTTATCATCGTTATAAGCTCCTGCTGTGTGCCTTCTGCCACAAGTCTGCCTTTGTCAATTATAGCGACTCTGTCGCAGATTTCCTCTACCTCGTGCATATAGTGCGAGGTATATATTACTGTCGCACCGCTTTCACGCAGTTTCTTTATCGAACTCATTATATGCTCTCTTGACTGTGCGTCAACGCCTACGGTAGGTTCGTCCATAACTATCAGTTTAGGCTTATGCGCTATACCGCAGGCAATGTTAAGTCTGCGCTTCATACCGCCCGACATTTTCTTCGGCTTCATATCTGCCTTATCCGCAAGCCCTGCAAATTCGAGAGCGGTCATTGCATTCTTATGAAGCTGTTCGCCCTTGAAGCCGTACAGCGAAGCGAAAAATTCAACGTTTTCCTTTGCGGTAAGATACGGGTACACCGCTATCTCCTGCGGAACACATCCGATCATCCGTCTTATCTCCGCTCTTTGCTTCACTGTATCCATACCGTCTATCGTCACACTTCCCGAAGTCGCTTCGTCAAGTGTTGTGATAATATTTATCGTGGTTGACTTTCCTGCCCCGTTAGGACCAATAAGTCCGAATATCTCGCCCTCGCTTACATTGAAGCTGAGGTTATCTACGGCACAGTGATTGCCGTAATTCTTGACAAGGTTGTTCACGCTTGCAAATATCATAAGTATTCCCCTTTCGGCTGTTTATTTATCTTACTGTAACGATTATACACCTGCAAAGCGGATTTCACCAGTTACAAACGGTATTTTCCCGTATGACATGTGTAATAAAAAAGCTCTGACGGAGCGTTAACCCCGTCAGAGCCTTTGACTTATTAAGTTATTGATTATTTATCGTCGGCTGAGATGCTCTCTGTTCTGTAAATGAACTTTACAGTGCCTTCTGTCTTATCCGACTTACCGCCGAATGTGTCATAGTCCTTGCCTAAAGCAACCGTAGCCTTCAGCTTGTCGATAAGTCCTGCAATATCGCCGTCAACAGCGTCTACTATCTTCTTGACAGCCTTCTCGTTGAACTCATCCATACCGTCGTTCAGCTCCTTAGCACCGTCCCTTAACTGCTTTACACCGTCAATAAGAGTTGCAACACCGTCATTGAGCTTATCTGCGCCGTCCTTAAGGTCGCCTGCACCGTCATGAAGCTGTAATGCACCGCTGTGAAGTGTGCCTACACCTGCAACAAGGCTTGTCGTACCGTCCTTTAACTGTCCTGCGCCGCTGTCAAGCTGTGTTGCACCGTCATAGAGCGTGCCTACACCGGCTACAAGGCTTGCCGTACCGTCCTTAAGGTCGCTTGCACCCTTGTCAAGCTGATTTACGCCTGAGATAAGCGTTGAGCCGCCGCTTGTAAGCTGCTCTGTTCCGCTCTTAAGCTGTGTAGTACCGCTGTGAAGATCCTTAGTACCGCTGTAAAGCTGTGTTGCACCTGCCGACAGTGTCTTTGAGCCGTCATATGCGCTGTCAACACCTGCTGTATACTGAGTAAGTCCTGTGTAGAACTCATTGTAGGAATCAAGCTGTGCGATAAGATTCTTTATCGTTGTCTGACCTGCCTTAGCCTTTGCTACAGCTTCGTTTATCTGCTTTGTGACCTTTTCGCTTTTCATATTCTGCTCGATAAGCTGTTTCTTCTGTGCTTCAACATTTGTGCTTATCTGAGCCTTTACAGCGTCTGTTGACATCTGAGCGGAAACTGCGGCTGTAACCTTAGCCTGTACGGCTTCGGGTATCTGTCCTGCCTTTACTGCCGCATTGTACTGCTCTGCGGTCATATTATAGCCTGCGGCTTTGAGAACACCCTCAAGCACCTTTGCCTGTACAGCTTTTGTAACGCCTGCTGTTATAGCGTCATTGTTCTTTTCTACCTCGGCAGTTACCGTTTTGAGTGCCGTATTGTAAGCAAGAGTGTAGACCTTATCCTTGTCAAGAGAATCAACCAGCTTGTTAAGCTCTGTCTTGTAATTCTTTATAGTCAGTTTAGAAACGGTAAGACCGGAAGCCTTTATCTGCGTTTCGGCTGTGGATAACAGCGTGTCGAATACCTGCTTTGCGCCTGCGTTCAGCTGTTTGCTGTTTGATGAAAGCTCGCCAAGACCTTCGTTCAGCTCTGAAGCTCCTGCGCTTACCTGTCCTGCGCCGCTCTCTACCTGAGATGCGCCGCTGTCAAGCGATGATGCACCGCTGTTAAGCTTATCTGCACCTTTGATAAGATCATTTGCACCACCTGCCAGTGCAGATGTGCCTTCCTTCAGCTTTCCTGCACCGCTGTCAAGAGCCTCTGCACCTGTCTTCAGATCCTTGATACCGGCTACCAGAGAAACTGTGCCGTCCTTCAGCTTTACTGCGCCTACGTTCAGTTCATCCGCACCGCTCTTTAAATCGTTTGTGCCGTTTACAAGTGTGCCTGTGCCGTCATACAGAGTGCCTGCACCGTCTGCAAGCTGTTTTGTACCGTCAGCAAGCTCGCCCGATTTTTCAAACAGCGTAACAAGTCCGTCATAAAGCTGTGAAGAACCGTCTGAAAGCTGATCTACAGCGTCTGTGAATTCCTTGATGGTACCGTCAATATCGTCCATATTGAGCTTGTCGGTATCGACCTCGTTGAACAGCTCTGTCGTACCTACCGTCATGCAGGTCATAAGCTCGAAATCCTTGACATCTGCGCTGATTTCAACGTATGAGGGAATTTCATAATCGTCCTTGTCAAGTCCTAAGTTTTCCTGCATACCGGGAAGTGCAAAGCCGAGAACCGCCGATCTGTCACCGTCATTTACCAGCTTGCCGTTGGTTACCTTTACGTTCGAGAACTTCTCGTTATCAAGAACCGTTCCTGTTACCATCAGGAAAGGAACGTACATCTGCATATCCTTGCCGTCAACCTTCACGGTACGCTTTTCATTATTCGTATAGTCGAAGCGGATTGTTACCTTGCCGCTCTTGCCTTTTATTTCATCGGGAGTGACCGTCTTGCCGTCAAGAGTATATGTAATCTTCATATCAACGGGGAGTGACTTGTCTGTCGTACCCTGATAGTAAATGTCACTGCCTTCAGCCGCCCATTTGTAATTTTCACCGCTGTTTGTAAAACTCTCGTTGCCCTTTACATTCTTAACGTCCTTAAGCGAGGTTTCGTCCTCTATCGTGGCGTTGTGCGAGCCGTTCTTCAGCCAATCGCTGACGATGACCTTCTTTGTTGTACCGTCTGCATTTGAGATGATATATACCGTTTCTTCCTTGCCGTCCGTATCCGAGCTGCTCTTTTCGCTGCTTCCGGTTTCTGTGCTGTCAGAAACGGATGACGATGTATTATTATCGTTACCGCCCTGTGCGGCGAATGCGAGAAGTCCCGAAGATGTGCCTATCATTGCGGCGGCAAGAACTATTGAAACTATCTTTATTATCTTTTTTCTTATCTCTTTCATACTGTTGTCCTTTCTCAGTTCGTCTTTTTGCCGGCTTGTCTTGCTTCTTTAAAGCCGAGGCTTGTATGGATTATAATCTTATCGAACAGCTTGAGCATAGCAGGTAATAACAGGATTACCGATACCATACTTATGATTGCGCCTCTTGCCATAAGTGCGCAAAGTGAGCTTATCATATCTACGTTTGAATAAATGCCTACACCGAATGTAGCGGCGAAGAAGCCGAGCGCACTTACTATAATTGAGGGTATTGACGACTTAAGTGCTGTATAAACCGCCTCATTCTTATCACTGCCCTTGTTACGTTCCTTCTTGTATCTTGTTGTCATAAGGATTGCATAGTCAACGGTTGCGCCAAGCTGGATGGTACTGATACAGATAGGTGCGATGAACGCAAGCTCTGTACCTGTGTAACACGGAATACCGAGGTTTACGAATATGGCAAACTCGATTACCGCTACAAGTATCAGCGGAAGTGAAACCGACTTGAAGGTTACCAGAATGATAAGGAAGATTGCGGCTATCGAAATTACATCGACTACCTTGAAGTCCCTGTCGGTTACTTCGATAAGGTCCTTCGTACAGGGCGCTTCACCGATAAGCATTGCCGAGCTGTCATACTTCTTTATAATGTTGTTTATCTCTGTTACCTGATTGTTTACCTCATCTGTTGCCGTTCCGTATTCACTGCCTACAAGCATAAGCTGGTACTTATCACTCTTAAGCACATCCGAGATAGAATCCGGAATTATCTCTGAGGGAACAGCCGAACCGATAAGCGAATCAAAGCCTACCGCAAGGTTTACACCGTCAACCTTTCCGACCTCGTCAAGCATCGCCTTTGCGTCCTTCTGCGACAGCTTTGAATCAGCGAGTATCATATGAACGTTTGACATTCCGAAATCGTCCTTCAGCTTTGTGTTGGCGATAACGAAGTCCATATCCTGAGGCATTGTCTGACTCAGATCGTAATATTTCTGTGTGTTGTTATAGCCGTAAACCGCAGGTCCTATCAGCACTGCGAATATTATAAGGAATATCCACGAACGCTTTGTGATGAATTTTGCCACCTTGTCGAACTTCGGCATAAGCTGTTTGTGTCTTGTCTTTTCGATAGCCTTATCGAATACAAGGATAAGTGACGGGAGGATAGTTACACAGCCGATAAGACCGAATACAACGCCCTTCGCCATTACGATACCGAGATCCGCACCGAGCGTAAAGCTCATAAAGCACATTGAAAGGAAGCCGGCAATTGTTGTGATAGAAGAACTTGCCACAGAAATGATACTGTTTGAAATGGCGTGTGCCATCGCACGTTCCTTATCGCCGTCAAATCTTACCTTCTGCTCGTTGTAGCTGTGCCAGAGGAATATCGAATAGTCCATCGTAACACCAAGCTGCAGTATAGCGGAAAGTGCTTTTGTTATGTAGCTTATCTCACCTAAAAAGTAGTTACTGCCTAAGTTGTAGAGAATAGCCATACCGATACTTACGAGGAAGATTATCGGGATAAGGAACGAATCCATAAAGAGCATCATTACCACTACAGCAAGAACTACTGCAATAGCGACATATATCGGCTCTTCCTGCTCGCAAAGGTTTTTAAGATCTGTTACCATTGCGGACATACCCGAAACGAAGCACTGATTG
>QRFC01003237.1_pt1 | contig 11027 bp, 10 predicted proteins | sample 1861061 | NCBI WGS metagenome assembly QRFC01 (sample SAMN09711282, study PRJNA482702) | Human gut metagenome, whole genome shotgun sequencing project. | reverse complement strand
CGTATCCTCCCCCGGTTGGCCTGCGCCTCCGGGGCTTTCTTGTTCTACAGGGGAGGTTTCGTCAATTTGCAAGTTTCTCATTGTCCATTTCAAGAGCATTTGTTGGAAATCACAAAAGCAGGCATCTAACTATGTGGAAAATGCGCATTGACAAAAATCGGGTGGAATGGTAAATTAAAGATGCTTATGGAAAAGAGTTTTCTATAAGTAGATTACAAAAGATAAAGGATGGAAAAGCACATGAAAAAGGTACTCGCTCTTGTCCTCGCGGCAGTCATGGTTTTGTCAATGGCCGCCTGCCAGCAGGCATCCAGCCCCGCGGCTGAAACGAAAACTCAGGAAACCGCTGCTCCCGCTGCCGCAGAAACCACCGCAGAGGCTGCCGCAGCAACGATGCCCACCGCATCCGGAAAGAAAGTTGTTATCGGTACCTTGGCAAACTGGGTCGGTCTGCCGGCATGGTACGCATACGCAGAAGGCTACTACGAAGAGGTCGGTCTGGATGTTGAGATCGTCAACTTCGGCTCCCAGGGCACCCTGGTCAACGAAGCCATGGCAGCAGACGAGTGCGACATCGCCGTTTCCGGCATGGCCTCCGTCTACGCTCTGTCCACCGGTATGTACACCTACATTGGCGACGGCTGCCTGACCATCAGCGGCGAGTCTCTCTACGGCCGTCCCGACAGTGACATTTACGCAACCGGCCCTGACGCCAACGGCGTCTACGGCAGCGCGGAGACTCTGAAGGACGTCACCATTCTCGGCCCCATGAACACCACCGCCCAGATGAACGCCATTGCTTACATGCAGTACTTCGGCTACTCCAGCGATGAGTTCACCTTCACCAATCTGGACTACTCCTCCTCTCTGGCCGCCTTTGAGTCCGGCGAAGGCGATCTGATCGCCGTTAACCCCACCTATGCCGCTTACCTCGAGGCTGACGGGTATGTGAAGGTTGCCGACTTCACCCAGATCTCCACCCAGGACATCATCGATGCCGTTTACTGCCAGAACGAAATGATCGACGAGCGTCCCGAGGACATAGAGCTGTTCCTGTACTGCTACTACAAGGCCTGTGCCGACATGCTGGCCAACCAGGACAACCGTGTGGCCGTCGCCTACAAGTGGTATGTCGATGAGGGTCTGAACTACACCGAGCAGGACGTCATTGACGAGGTCAGCCTGAAGAGCTACTTCACCCTGGACACCGTGGATTCCGGTGATTACAAGCTGGGCGATTTCATGAGATTTGCCGGTGAGTTCCTCCTGGCAAACGACAAGATCACCTCCGAAGATCTGGACAACGTCAACGCCAGCATCGACAACACCTATATCTCCCGCGTAAAGGAATGGGCCAAGAATTGATCCCCGGCTCACGCAAATAAAGCACGAAGTCACTGGCGGGGAGCTGCTCTTTGTTGAGTGGCTCCCTGTTTGCGAAAGCATGACAGACAGATTGGAGAAATGACTGTGCAAAAGAAGAAAAATAATTGGATATATGCTTTAATTTCCTTCGCCTCCATCATGGCTGTGTTGGTGGCATGGTATATCTGCATCAATGTTCTGCATCTGAAGGCGGAAACGGTTTTCCCCGGGCCGATCACCGTGGCAAAAACCTTCGTTCAGAAGCTGTATACAAAGGCGCCGGACGGCGCAACGCTGCTGGTTCATCTGGGAGCCAGCCTGAAGGTTGCGCTTCTGGGTTACGCCCTGGGCGTTATCTTCGGCGTGCCGGTGGGCATCATGATGGCCTGGAACAAATGGGTTGACCGGTTTGTGCGCCCCCTGTTTGACCTGGTTCGTCCGGTTCCCGGTCTGGCCTGGATTCCCATGTTCATCCTCCTGTTCGGTATCGGCATTATGCCGAAGGCCGCGGTTATCTTCCTCAGCACCGCAGTGGCGTGCATCGTCAACTGCTACACCGGCATCCGGCAGACCCGGCAGGAGCACCTGTGGGTTGGCGATGTCTTCGGCGCATCCGATGCCCAGAAGCTGTTCAAGATCGCCATTCCCACCGCTCTGCCCATGATCTTTACCGGGCTGCGGGTGGCCATGGGCGCCGCTTGGATGGCACTGGTGGCGGCGGAGCTGCTGGCAGCCTCCGAAGGTCTCGGCTACATGATCCAGCAGGGACGCTACTCTTCCAAGCCCGCGCTTGTGTTTGTGGGTATGCTGATGATCGGCCTTGTGGGTCTTGTGATGGACGTGATTCTGCACTGGCTTGAAAAGAAAGTTGCGAAAGGAATGAATGCGGTATGAAAGAGACATCAAAAGAGCGGCTCATTTCCGCGCTGTGTGCCGTTGCCTCCATTGGTGCATTCCTGCTGATCTGGTATCTAGCCTGTGCACTCACCGCATTGGGTAAGCTGCTTCCGGATCCCGTCACCGTTCTGGTCGGAATGTGGGGCTATATCACCGGCACAGTCGGCAAATGCAGTCTGCTGATGCACGCGGTTCACAGTCTGCGCCGGGTGCTGATCGGCTTTGTGATCGGCTCCGCCATCGGCATTTCTCTGGGTCTTCTCATGGGCCGCTACCGGCTGGCTCGGGCGATCTTCAACCCGATTTTCCGGATCATCCGTCCCATCCCCCCCATCGCCTGGATCCCCATCTCCATCATCTGGTTCGGCCTTGGTGAAACTCCGAAGATTTTCCTGATCACTCTGGCCGCATTCGCCAATACCACCCTGAACGCCATGACCGGCGCGGAAAACGTGGATATCACCACCATCAACGCCGCCAAAATGCTGGGTGCCAACGAATTCCAGATTTTCACCACCGTCGTCATTCCCGCCTCTGTCCCCTCCATTTTTGCAGGATTGCAGGTTGGCATCTCCTGTGCCTGGGCTTCGGTGGTCGCGGCAGAAATGGTAAAGGCCTCCAACGGCCTCGGCTGGATCATTCAGGCCGGTATGGACAACAACAACATGACACAGATTCTTTCCGGCATCATCATGATCGGATTGGGCGGCTTTGTCCTGACATACATTATGAGAACCATAGAAGGAGTTGCTTGCAGATGGAACAAGAGCGGAAGATGAAAACAGGTATTGAATGTATCAATGCAGGCAAGGTTTTTATCACTCCCGAGGGAGAACACGAAGTGGTTCGCGACCTGAGCTTTGCCACAAAGGAAAACGAATTTCTGGTGCTGTTCGGCCCCGGTCAATGTGGAAAAACCACCATCATCAATATGATTGCCGGCTTTGAGGACGTTACCTCCGGCCAGGTTCTTGCCGACGGGAAAAAGGTGGAAAAGCCGGAGCCTTCCCGCGGCGTGGTATTCCAGAATATTGCCCTGTTTCCCTGGATGACCACCATGGGGAATGTGGAATACGGTCTGAAAATCCGGGGTGTCAAGAAAAAGGAGCGGCGCGCCGCCGCTCAGAAATACATCGATCTGGTCGGTCTGCACGGATTTGAGAATTCCTTTCCTGTACAGCTTTCCGGCGGCATGAAGCAGCGTGTGGGCATTGCCCGGGCATACTGCAACGAGCCGGAGGTCATGCTGATGGACGAGCCTTTCGGCGCTCTGGACGCACAGACGCGTTACCTGATGCAGGAGGAATTGCAGCGGATTTGGAGCGCAGAGAAGCGCACGGTCATCTTTGTGACCAATAACATCGAGGAAGCCCTCTATCTGGCGGATCGCATCATCGTGCTGACGAACTGCCCCGCTACGATCAAGAAAGAATACACGATCGATCTGCCTCGCCCCCGCAACCTTGTATCCGAGGAATTTCTTGCCCTGCGCAAGGAGATCACCGGAATTCTGGACAGCTCACAGGAGGATTAAGCATGGAGGAACAAAAGGTAAAGGTCTCCGTCAGACATCTGACGAAAAAATTCGGCGACCTCCTTGTTTTGAATGACTGCTCGTTCGACGTTATGGACGGCGACCTATTGTGCGTGGTCGGCCCCACGGGCTGCGGCAAAACCACGTTTCTGAACAGTCTGGTCAATATCTATGATATCACCGACGGCGAGATCCTGCTGGATGGTCAGAAGGTCGATACAAAGCATCAGAGCATCGCCTATATTTTCCAGGGTGATTCCACAATGCCCTGGCTTACCGTAGAAGAAAACGTCAGCTTCGGTCTGGATATCAAAAAGCTCCCCAAAAAGCTCCGGCAGGAGCGGGTAGACAAATATCTCGACATCGTTGGCCTGACAAAATATCGGAAATATTATCCCAAGCAGCTTTCCGCCAGTATGCTCCAGCGGGTAAGCATTGCCCGCGCCTTCGCCACCGAGCCGGAGCTGCTTCTGATGGACGAGCCTTACGGGCAGCTGGACATTGAGCTGCGCTTCAAGCTGGAGGACGAGCTTGTCAAGCTTCAGGAGATGACCAAAACCACCGTTCTTTTCATCACCCACAATATTGAGGAAGCGGTGTACCTTGGCAATAAGATCATGGTTCTGTCCAACAAGCCTACGACGGTGAAGGAAACTCTGGTCAATAACCTCCCCCGTCCTCGTGATATTACGTCTCCGGACTTCATCGCCCTGCGCAATGAAGTAACAGATTTGATAAAGTGGTGGTAAAAATGAGTAAACAGTACAACATTGTATGGTTTTGCACGGATCAGCAGCGTTGGGATACCATTCACAGTCTGGGCAATCCCTATATCCATACGCCGAACCTGGATCGTCTTGTGGAGGAGGGCGTCGCTCTCACGCGGGCATACACCCAGTCCCCCATCTGCACTCCCAGCCGCGCCTGCTTTATGACCGGGCGCTTCCCCAGATCTACAAAGGCCATTTTCAACGGAAACGACAAATTCTCCAAGGATGAAAAGCTCATCTCCAAGCTGTTCCAGGAGCAGGGCTACGTCTGCGGTCTGACCGGCAAGCTGCACCTGACCTCCGCCGAGGGGAAGGTGGAAAAGCGGGTAGACGACGGATATACCTATTTCGCCTACAGCCACCATCCCCACAACGACTGGCCCAACGACGGCAACCAGTATCAGGTGTGGCTGCGGGAGCATGGCGTAAAGTGGGAGGAGATCTACGGCGGCAAATTCACCAGCATGGCCACATGGCCTCCCGTCGCCAATCCCGGCTTCTCCGGCAAGCAGGTCGGCGTGCCGCCCCAGTATCATCAGACCACCTTCTGCGTGGAAAAGGCCATCGAGTTCATGAAACAGAACGAGGGTCATCCCTGGTACATCAATATCAATCCCTTTGACCCCCATCCGCCTCTGGACCCGCCCCAGGCCTACAAGGATAAGCTGAAGGTGGAGGATATGCCGCTACCCAAATACCGGGAGGGCGAAATGGACAAGAAGCCCCCGCACCAGCAGAAGGATCTTTTGCAGGGCGGTCAGGACGGCCAGGCTGAGATCTACGGGGAATTGACCGAATATGAAAAAAGAGAGCATTTCCGGGACTACTACGCGGAAATCGAGCTGATTGACGATCAGTTCGGTCGGCTGATGCAGTATCTCGAGGAATCCGGCCAGCGGGACAACACCATTGTGATCTTTATGAGCGATCACGGCGAAATGAATGGCGATCACGGTCTTTACTGGAAAGGCGCCTATTTCTATGAGGGCCTTGTCCACGTGCCGTTGATCATCTCCTGCCCGTCTATCTTCAAGAAGGGGCTGCGTTCGGACGCTCTGGTCGGTCTGGTGGATGTCGCTCCCACTCTGCTGGAAGCCATCGGCGAGGAGGTTCCCTATTACATGCAGGGCAAGAGCTTCCTGAAAATCCTTACCGGTGAAGCTGACCCCCATCATTTCAGGGACGCCGTCTATGCGGAATACTATCACACTCTTAAGGGTACCCACGAGAATATCAACGCCACAATGTATTTTGACGGCCGGTACAAGCTGGTGTGCTACCACGGAGAAACCTACGGCGAATTGTACGATCTGTCCTCCGATCCGGACGAGTTTGAAAACCTGTGGGACGATCCTGCATACAAGGAGCTGAAAGCGGATCTTATCATGAAGAGCTACAACAATGCAGTTCTGAGCAACATGGACGACTCCATGCACCGCCTGTACAGCTTCTGAGCGCAAAGGGAGGAAAACATGAAAGCAACATACTTTCTCGGAAACGGGAAATTTGAAACCCGTGAGGTTACACTCCGGGAGCCGGCGGATGACGAGGTCGTTGTCAAGGTCGCGGCATGCGGCATCTGCGGTACGGATGTCCACATCTGCAACGGGGACAAGGGTTCCGCCGACGTGACCCCTCCCGTTATTCTGGGGCACGAATTTTCCGGCGTAGTGGAGAAAATCGGCAAAAACGTCCGGACGCTTCAGGTTGGAGACCACGTGACCGTCGACCCCAACATTTACTGCGGAACCTGCCATTATTGCAAAACAGGCAAAAAAAACATGTGCCAAAACCTGTTTGCCATCGGCGTCAACCGAGACGGCGGCTTCGCGGAAAAGTGCGTGGTCCCGGAAAAGCAGTGCATTGTGCTGGACAAGAGCCTGCCCCTGAAATACGGTGCCATGACCGAGCCTCTGGCCTGCTGTCTGCGAGGCATTGATATCGCGGGCATTCGGCACGGTGATACCGTCTGCGTCATCGGAGACGGTGCCATCGGGCTGCTGATGGTTCAACTGGCCAAGCTTGCAGGTGCCTCCAAGGTACTTCTCAGCGCTCCGATTGAAAGCCGCAAGGCCGTCGCCCTTGCATTGGGTGCGGACGTCGTTGTCAATCCCGTCAAGGAAAACCTCTTTGACAGGATTCGGGAGGAGTTCCATTCCGACGGTGCCGATGTGGTCATCGAGTGCGTTGGCAGCCTTCAGGCGACGGATCAGGCGGTAAACGCCGCAGATCGGGGCGGAACGGTGCTGCTGTTCAGCGTTCCGAAGGCAGGCGCTACCTATGGGCTGAGCATGGAGAATGTTTACAAGAAGGAGCTGAAAATCTGCGGTTCCTTCATCAATCCCGACACCCATAGCCGTGCAGCCAGTCTGATTAGTTCCGGCAAAATTCAGCTGGAACCGATTCTGACCCACTCTTACCCGGTAGACCGGCTGGAGGACGCCATCCGTATGCAGATGAGCGCCGAGTCCATCAAGGTAATCGTGGAGCCTTAAGCCCGCCAAAACGGGAATCGGCTTCAGCGCATATGTTCTTTAGAGGGAGTAATTCACTTATGGAAAAGGAAATGATTCAGCAAATAATGTATTCGCCTCATCAGGTGAGCTTTCGGACGGTGCCTGTTCCTCAGGTTCTGCCGGGGCAGGTGAAGGTGAAGATCAAAATGATCGGCATCTGCGGCAGTGACATTCATGTGTTCCACGGCACGCATCCTTTCACCTCCTATCCCGTGACCCAGGGTCATGAGGTATCCGGTGAAATCGTGGAAATCGGTGAAAACGTGACCGGCCTGAGAATCGGTCAGCAGGTGACCATTGAACCGCAGGTGTTCTGCGGAAAGTGCTATCCCTGCCGCCATGGAAAATACAACCTGTGTGAAAGCCTGAAGGTGATGGGCTTCCAGACCACCGGTACTGCATCGTCCTATTTTGTCGTAGACGCCTGCAAAATCACGCCGCTGCCTGACGGCATCGACGAGAAGGCCGGCGCCATGATTGAGCCGCTGGCTGTGGCGGTTCACGCCGTCCGCAGGGTCGGAGACGTCCGGGGCATGAAAATTGCCGTCCTGGGCGCCGGCCCCATCGGTAATCTGGTTGCCCAGGTTGCCAAGGGTCTCGGCGCGGAAGCGGTGCTGATTACGGATGTCAGTGACTACCGTCTGGCGCTTGCGAAAAAGGTGGGGGTTGATTTCACCGCCAATACCCGCAGCCGGAACTTTGGGGAAGCCATGGTAGAGTGCTTTGGCCCGGATAAGGCAGACGTAATCTACGACTGCGCCGGCAACAACACCACCATCGGCCAGGCCATCCAGTATGCCAGAAAGGGCAGCACCATCATTCTGGTAGCGGTTTTTGCCGGCATGGCTCAGACAGATCTGGCAGTACTTAACGATCATGAGCTTGATTTGAACACCACCATGATGTACCGGCACGAGGATTATGTCACGGCCATTGAACTTGTGAAAGAGGGAAAAGTGCAGCTTATCCCCCTCCAGAGCAAGGTTTTCCCCTTCGGCCAGTATCAGCAGGCCTACGAATACATTGATGCCAATCGGGAAACCACCATGAAGGTTCTGATTGACGTTCAGGACACCACCGGGATAGAGCTGTAAGGCGCGCCGCACATTTCGCCTATCCCGGCCGCAGGCGATTTACTCTGCGGTTCACCCAACACAAAATACGCCCGCCGGTTTGATACGGCGGGCGTATTTTGTGTTATGTGCCGGTGTGACGCTGTGCCGTCAGATTCCTGCGCGTCTGAGCTGTGCAGCAATTTGCTCCATGGCAGACCCGGCGGTGTTCAGAAATTCCCGATAGCCGCAGATGCTGTCCCGATCCGTGCAGGCGATTTCCCGCTGCATCCGTTTGCAGTTTCCGCCGCAGAAGCCCAAATAGGGACAGCTGCCGCATAATTTTGGCAGAGGCTCCCGCTTCTGAGCCGGAGAAAGCCGCCCTGCGGAAAGAAGCTCGTCCAATGAGTTTTCCAGAATGTTCCCCACCCGGTATTCGTCCAGGCAGTAAAAATCGCAGGGGTAGACACTGCCGTCCGCCTCGACCACCAACTGAGGCTGGCAATGTCCGTCCAGCCCGCAGGCATTGACGCTGCCATAGGCGATGCGATGGATCAGGTCATCGAACAGCTTGATGCTCCAGTAGTTACCCTGACGATATTCCTGAAACCAATCATCAAACAACTGCGTGTAAAATGATGCAAAGCTTGCAGGCTTGAGCGCATAGGGGCAGCCCTTCTTCTCGAGATCGTCCAAACAAGGCGTGAACTGGACATAGCGAAACGGATGTTGACGAATGGCATTCCACACTTTGCGCGGATTGCGTGCGACATATTCCGTCAGCGTGCAGAGAATATTGTATTCGACCTGATGGTGATCGAGACGTTTGGCCGTCTCTAGCACCCTCTTCGTCGTGCCTTGACCATGGACGTCCACGCGCGCCTCGTCATTTCGGTTGGGCAGAAGATCGTAGGATAAGCCGACAAGGAAGCAATTCTCGTGTAAAAAGGCGCACCATTCATCATCCAGCAGCAGCCCATTGGTCTGCAATGCATAGTGAACATGCACGCCCTGGTTCAGAGCGCTGACCTTGCGGATGACGGAGCGAAAGAAATTCAACCCCGCCAACGTCGGCTCGCCGCCCTGAAAGGCGAGATTCAGATGATCGCCGCGTTTGAGATCGGCAAAGATGGCTCTGAGCATGGTCTCCAGCGTATCGTCAGAGATGAGCCCATAAGAGGCGATATCCCGTTGATGAGCAACATCCGCATAGAAACAGTATCCGCATCTCATGTTGCACAGCGAAGAGGCCGGTTTTATCATAATAGAGAGATTCTTCATGGTTTCAGCCCCTTTCAAAGTGGTATATACAGCGATCTGGCGCATTCTTCCGTTTCTCTGAAACCAATTCGGCGGCAATCTTCGTGCCGTACGAATTGGCATCGTAACGTGTGCCCGTTCGTGGCCACAGAGGATCTCGCCATTTTCGCCGACGCAGACCATGCAGAACGAATACAGGCGGTTCCGAGAACCGATATTGATCTTACATAAAGTATTATAACATGATGATGAGCGCTTGTCACGAGGAAGTTTGCCTGTGGAATGCGATTCATTCTCCCCTGCACGCCGGAGATGAATCCTGCTGAACAGATTTGGAAAAAACTTTGGGTACTATGGATATAAGTATCGCATGTTTAGGTAATTACCGATTTAATCGCGAGAGGAAATGTGATAAAATAGAGCGGTGAGGAGCGAAACAGAAATGAAGCAGCAGAGTTTTACGGAAATAGAGTACGAGAACAGAAAACGACGCACGAAGCGGGATGAGTTTCTGGAGCGGATGGAACGCCTGATCCCGTGGAAAGAGTGTTGCGCTTTGGTGGAACCGTACTATCCATCCGGCAGACGTGGTCGGCCGCCCCGCGGGGTGGAGATTATGCTGCGGATGTATCTGCTGTCGGTCTGGTTCAATCTGTCCGACGAAGGCGTGGAGGATGCGTTCTACGACAGCTATGCGTTTCGCCAGTTCCTGGGGATTGATTTCTGGGCGCATGAGCAGGCGCCAGACGCGACAACGCTGTGCAAGTTCCGCAAGATGCTCACGGAGCAGGGCGTAACGGAGCAACTGTTCGAATCGATCAAGGCGCTGCTTGAGGAAAACGGGCAAATCATGCACGGCGGAAGCATCGTGGACGCGACCATTATCGAAGCGCCCAGTTCTACGAAAAACGCGGAAAACCGGCGCGATTCTGAGATGCATCAGGTAAAAAAAGGCAACGAGTGGCATTTTGGCGAGCGGATCCATATCGGCGTAGACGCGGGAGCGGGCTACGTACATTCTCTGGAGGTGACTGCAGCCAACGTGCCGGAGCGGGATGCAGTTCCCCGACTGGTGCGGCCGGACGACGAAAAGGTAAGTGGCGACGGCGACTACACGGGAATGGAAAAGTGCGAGGAAATCAAAAACGATCCGCATCTGTCAAAGGTTATCTTTCGAGCCACAAAGCGAAACCGCTACCACCTGAAACCGCGCACGCCGGGGTTTGACTGGGATAGGCATATCGAATATCAGATCGCACGAACAAGAAACAAGGTAGAGTACGTGTTTCTGATCGTGAAGTGCCTGTTTGACTACCGAAAAGTGCGTTACCGAGGCATTTTGAAAAACAAAATCCACGCATATCCCCTGTTCGCTTGCGCCAATCTGTACATGCTGGCGCAGTCAGGATTCTGCGCGGGCGCTTAATGTGCCCAAAATGACGCGTTTGCGCCAATTGAGGCCGAGTGAGTACACCGCTTTGCACGGTTTACTCCATTTGGTTTCATTTTTTCGTTCTTGGGTGCTTTGTTCAGCCGAGTTCTCTTCTGAAACAATACCAAATGCATCGTTCACCGCAAAGAATGCGAATTTAGGTGTGGCATCACTCATCATGTTCTTGCTGAAAGTGAATTC
>QRFC01003236.1_pt1 | contig 11033 bp, 10 predicted proteins | sample 1861061 | NCBI WGS metagenome assembly QRFC01 (sample SAMN09711282, study PRJNA482702) | Human gut metagenome, whole genome shotgun sequencing project. | reverse complement strand
AGAGGGCTAAAACTCACCCATGGCGCCCGAAAGCAATAGAAAATAAATAAAGCTAAAGCTCCCCGTTCGGGGAGCTTTAGAACGTTAATAATAGCCAAAAGTTTGACAATTTTGCCGCGGCAAAGAAGGTGCTCGGTGATGCTTAAAACCGACAGACTGCCCGAGCTTTCGCAGCTCGACGTGTTCAAATCTCCGTGCTTTGTGTTTGATATACACAGCAGGGAAAAGAAGAATTTCATAACGCGCTATCGCGGTACTGTGTGCCGAAAGCTGCCGGCAGGCTTTGAGATAGTATCATGGTAAAAGAGCATGTATCGCTTCGGCGGCCTTTACCGCGAGGTGCCGATCGCCGTGCGCGCAGAGCTTGACGAAAGCGCGCGCATAGTCTCGCTTACGATCGACGAGGAAAGCTGCGGCTCGCAGGGCAAAAGCTGCGATTTTGCTTGCCTGGAGCGCACGCTTCGTGATAAACTCATAAACAGACCGTTCACTGAGTTTTCGCAGATCTATAAGGACGCCAGAACGACCGGCTGTCTGCATGTTTTTGAGATACTAAGCGGCGCGTCGGCGTTTTTTTCATTCCTTGCGGAAAACGGCCGCAGCGGCGGTGCCGAACAGGAGATGGTAAAAATATCGCCCGACAGCGAAGGACTCACAGCCGAGAATGTTCACGAGGTTCTTGGAAAAAAGGCAGTGACGCAGATAAGCCTGCGCCATAATGCCCTGCCCACCTTCGGCAAAAAAGGCCTGCCGGAGAGTATGGACGCGCATCTTTCCGTGAGTGTCAACGGCAGATCGGTGAGCGAGAGCGATATAAAGGCCGATGATTTCCCCGGCTGCTACAGCCGTCTCAACCGAGCGTACACACGCGCCTACCATGCCGAGAAAAAGTTCTTCGCCGCAGGTGGAAAGCAGCGCTTTTCAAATCTCCCTTCGCTTGTCGGACTAACGGTGCTTGCGCTCAGCCATGAGGGCATGAGCGGAACGTTTTCTCGCGCTGCAAAGCTTGAAAGTATCCTCATTTTCCTGCAAACGGGCGAGGGCAGGGAAGGCTGCATCGGATTCAGGAAGGGTCTTAACATGAATCAGCAGTATATGCTCAAGGCGGCGATAGGCGCAGCTCTCGGCTGCGCGGCGCTCGCGCTGGGCATTGCTTTAAAAAGGAGAGTAAGATTATGAACAAAGACATTGATGTCAGCAGCCTGAAGATCGATCTTTATTCCGATAAATCGATCAGGGACTTCACTGCCGACGTCGCGCAGAAGGACGGGCGCATGTGGCTCAGCAACGTTTCGGCCGAGATCGCGGCGGAGGCGGCGGCGCTTGCGGTAAAGGCGCTGCGCAAGTCGGGGCTTGAGGATGCGGAAATGAAAAACGCCGAGCATTTTATCGAGGTCCTGCGCAAGTTTTTCCTCAAGACCGTCGATCAGGAGCTGCAATCGCGCGCCGAGTGGGATAAGGAGGTCGCCGAGGGCAAAAGTCAGGCCTACATCGAAGGCGGCGTGTTTGCCGCGTGCTCGGAGATCGACGAGGTGCTCTACGGCATGATAAAGCTCATCGACATGATAGAGTCCGTTTCCGATAAGCTCGCGCCCGAGGCCTGTGCCGATGCGGCGGCTGCCGTTTCCATCGGCCGCAGTGCGATGGAGTGCGTGAAGCTTCAGAGATATCACTACTCAACGCTCATCTCCGGCGATGTTAACTCCAGGGCAATGCGCCGCGAGCCTGAGCTTGCCATTGCCGACTGCACCGAGCGCTATGACGAGCTGTACAAAAAGCTTCAGAATAAGCTGAAATAATAAAACAACGGATGTTCGAGAGAACATCCGTTGTTTTTACGCATCCAAAGTGATCAGATATGCGGTGTTTTCGGTGCTGTAATAAAGCAGAAAAACCCTGTTTAGCCCTTGGTTTTCGCTTTTATAGGCAAACGGTGTGCCGTCCGGAGCGGCAGGCAGCTCGACACCGTTTTGTCGGGCAAGGTCTATGCCGTCATCGGCGTTTATGTCCGGCGTTGTGTCGAGACCGGCAAAATGCGCGGAAGCATCCTGTGTGAAGCCTATCTTATACGCCGCAAAGCCTTCGCCGAAAATGTTGCCGTCATCGTAGGTGTATGCAAGCCTTTCAACGGTTATGCTTTCGTTTTTGAGGTCTATGCCGAATTCGCTTTTTGCTGTGCTCAGAGCGCGCTGCAAGGGCGTTTCCCGAGAGCAGGCGCACAGCGCAATGGCCGCAAGGGTCAGCAGAACAATAATATATTTGAGCTTTTTCATGCGAGCCCTCCTTTGAAGTGTTGATTTCGGGGGATAAAACGCCGTGCAGCCATATTAGCACGGACGAAATGAAATTTAATGCAAATTTTGTTAACAAAGAAATTCCGAAATGCACAGCAAAACGGCAAAGCCGCCGCGTTGTCTCCGCGACGGCCTTGATATATAGAATTATCCCGTAAATGCGAAATGACCCTTGACTGCACGGTTTCTTTACACCGTTTTCACAGCAGCCAAGGGTCATTTCTGTGAATTCTTAGTATCTAACATCATTGGTTACCTCTCTTTCTGCGGAATTGATGCCGCCTGCCAACGGAACGCAAATCAAAACACTCTGAATAACTACGATCGATTCCCCAAGCGGGATGTGGCCTGTGTTCTCGTTCTCTTGATATTTTGACTTCGGCATCGTCTCCCTCGCTGCCGACTCTCTGCCGGATTTCGAGGGACCGTTACTTGTACATCGGTATCACCCTTTCTGTGATTTAAAGATACCAAATTTCAGCGGCTTATTCAAGAGAAATAGTGAACGAAATAAAAAGCAAATTGTTGTGCAGCTAAACAAAAATTATGAATAAATTTGTGCATCTATTGACATATGTCACAAAAAATCATATAATCTTAGTGTTGTGTGCTCCGCAAGCTTTAAGCTGCGGAGCTTTTCTTGCGCCGCAAAACAAATGGTGATATAATAAGATGTTAAAAATATTTAGGAGCAGAACACATGATAAACGACATTATTCTTCTCAAGCAGGGCGAGATAGTCCTCAAGGGCTTAAACCGCCGCTCGTTCGAGCAGAAGCTCATGAGCAATATAAAGCGCCGCCTGGACGCTATCGGCAAATTCAAGGCCTATTGCATGCAGTCAACGGTATATATCGAGCCTGTGGATGAAACAAGCGACATGGATGCGGCTTTCGAGGCGATGACCAAGGTGTTCGGCCTTGCGTCTGTCAACCGTGCCGCCGGCTGCGAGAAAGACCCGAAGAAGATCGCAGAGCTTGCAATTGAATATCTCAAGGACGATATGCTCGCGACGAAGAGCTTCAAGGCCGAGGCAAAGCGCAGCGACAAGAGTTTCCCCATGACGAGCATCGAGCTTGCGCAGTTTGTCGGCGGCGAGCTTGCCGAGGCATATCCCAACTGCGAGGTCGATGTGCACGACCCTGAGCTTACCGTCCATATCGAGGTGCGCGACCTTGCGGCATATGTCCACGCCGCTCCAACGCCCGGAGCGGGCGGTATGCCCGTCGGTGCAAACGGCGTTGCTGTAACTCTGCTGTCCGGCGGTATCGACAGCCCGGTCTCCACTTATATGATCGCAAAGCGAGGCGTGCGCCTTATCCCGGTGCACTTTTTCTCGTTCCCGTACACCTCCGAGCAGGCAAAGCAGAAGGTCATTGAGCTTGCGCGCCTGCTGACGGTGTACTGCGGCAGAATGACCATCGAAGTCGTTCCGTTTACGCACATTCAGGAGGAGATACGCGCAAAGTGCGATGAGGATTACTTCACGCTTATCATGCGCCGATTCATGATGCGCATTGCGCAGAAGATCGCCGATGCAAACGGCGCTAAGGCTATCGTCACCGGCGAAAACCTCGGCCAGGTAGCAAGCCAGACCATGGAAGCCATGGCGTCCACGCAGGCCGTCACCGATCTGCCGGTGCTCCAGCCGCTTATCGGCATGGACAAGGAGGAGATCGTGCGTCTTGCGCGCAAGATCGGAACGTTTGAAACGTCCATCCTTCCGTATGAGGACTGCTGCACGGTCTTTACGCCCAAGCACCCCAAAACAAAGCCCAAGCTGCGCGACGTTGAGCAGATCGAATCGGCTCTGGATATCGACGCGCTTGTTGAAGAAGCATATGCCGGCATTGAAAGAATAAAGGTAGGCGACTGAAATTGAAAAAGGCATATAATGTCGAGATACTCTCCGTCGGAACGGAGATACTGCTCGGCCACACGACGAACACCGACGCACGGGATATATCCCTCATGCTCTCGGAGCTGGGCATAAACGTAAAATACCACACCGTAGTCGGCGACAACCCCCGGCGCCTTGCCGACTGCATAGAGATCGCGCGCAAAAGAGCGGATATCATCATATCCACCGGCGGCCTCGGCCCGACCTGCGACGACCTTACAAAGCAGATACTTGCAAAGTCCTTCGGCCTTGAGCTTGAGATGCACGAGGATGAAAAGGCATGCCTTTACGATTATCTGACAAACCGCGGCTACAGCAAGGAAATGACCGAAAACAACCTCAAGCAGGCTATGCTGCCCGTAGATTGCACCGTGTTCCACAACGACTGGGGCACGGCCCCCGGCTGCGCGTTCACCGGCGACGACGGAACGATAGTTATCATGCTGCCCGGCCCTCCGAAGGAATGCAACGCGATGTTCCGCGCCTGCGTAATGCCGTATCTGCGCTCGCTGTCGGACGAGCAGATAGTATCGCACGCTATCCACGTTTTCGGCATGTCCGAAAGCGCGATGGATCAGATATTCCGCGACGAGATGAACGCTATGACTAACCCCACCATGGCGCCCTACGCCAAGGAGGGCGACTGCCTGCTGCAAGTCACCGCCAAGGCCGAGAGCGTCGAGAAAGCCGAGGAGATGATGAAGCCGGTCATCGAGCATGTAAAGGATGTGCTCGGCGATATCATTTTCGGCATCGACGTTGACACGGTCGAGGACAGCGTTATGCGGCTTTTGCGGGAAAAGAAAATGACCTTTGCCGCTGCCGAAAGCTGCACCGGCGGCGAGCTTGCAAAGCGCTTTACCGATATTCCCGGCGCGAGCGAGTTCTTCCTCGGCGGCGTGACGACCTATACGAATGAGGCCAAGGCAAAGCTTTTGGGCATAGATCCCAAGCTCATCGAGGAAAAGAACGCCGTGAGCTATGAGGTCGCAAAGCAAATGGCCGAGCGTGTGCGCGCGCTTCTCGGCGCCGACATGGGCATCGGCGTTACGGGGCTTGCAGGCCCCGACGGCGACGGAATCCACGAGGTCGGAACGGTGTTCGTTTCGCTTGCGACCAAGGACGGGACCTATGTGCGCGAGCTGCACGTCGGCGATCGCAGAACGCGCAGCTATGTCCGCCGCGTTTCGGGAAATTACATTTTCGATATGATGCGCCGCTACCTCCAGGGACTTGAGGTAATAAAAGAAAATTAAAGTTATGCCGCCATCCGTTTGGATGGCGGCAACAGTCTGTCGAAAAAGTCCAGCCCAGCTGGGCTTTTTCGACACGCTGATCCGAGGACAAGAGTCCTCGGATATTTTATTTTATGCAATTTTTATCCGGCTCAAAGACGACTATCTGTCGCTTTGCGCTCGGTTTGACCTCGTATTCGCAGCCGGGCAGATAAACTATATCGTCATCGTCCCAGAGGGCGAGAAAATCATCGACGTAGGCGACGTTTTCAAGCCCTATGCCGGCACCGCGATAGTGCATGGGGATGATCGTTTTCGCGTCCAGCGCGATAGCGATCTCTTTTGCCTGCTGCGGACAGATCGTGTAGTAGCCGCCGACGGGGATCATGAGAACGTCAAGCGGCTTGAGCTTTGCCGCCGTTTCGGGGTCGAGTGTGTGCCCCAGATCGCCCAGATGCGCGATACGCAAGCCCTCGGCCTCAACGACGCTGCACAGGTTATCTCCGCGCAGAGCGCCGAGCTTGCCGTCGTGATATGTCGGTACCTGCGTGAGCGAAAATCCAGGCTCAATGCCGCTTAGCTCCACGCCGTCCGTGTAGTTGTGGTCGGAATGCCCGTGGCTGCATATGACGCAGTCCGCGCGGAGCGGGGAAAGCTCAAGGCCGCGCACGCTGCCGGGGGAGTAGGGGTCGAACACCACGCTGCCGTCGGCGCTTATAAGCTCAAAGCAGGCGTGGCAATGCCAAATAAGTTTCATTTTTTCAGCCCTCAAAGCAGGATTCAAACGCCTGCTTGACCGCCGCACGGTCGCTGTCGCCGAGGATGGCGTACATGACATAGTTGCCCTGCCGCCAGACCACGGCATTGTCGAGCTTTGGCTTTTCGTCCGGCAGGTACTCGTCCATCCATACGCTCTCGCGGTACTCAAGATATTTGTCGAGCGCGGCCTTTATCGTTGCGGCCTGATCCGCGTCCTTGGCGAGGAAAATGCCGTATTCGTTGATATTTGTGCCGACTGCGGAGATAAGGGTGTTGCGGCTTGCGTATCCGTCAAGCGCGATGCCCATAACGTTTTCAACGTATGCGTCCGGGACCTGCGAAAGCTCGCTTATGTCGATCGCCGCGCCGACCTTGTCGGCAACGGTCTGCATGTCAGGATCCTTTGCGTTTTTCGGGGAGCTGCATCCGCCGAGCATGCAGATAAGCAGCAAAAGCGCTATTGCGGAAGAAAGCTTTTTCATGTTTTCACCTCTCAAAGCCATGCGTGAGTTTTGAGATAATCTATCACGCGGTTGAAGCCGACTGCACTCAGGTGAATGCCGTCGCCGTTGCCGTAATCGGAAACGAGCTTGCCGTCGGAGCCCTTGAGCACGGATGCGGAATCGGTGTAGTGCGTGCCGGTTGCCTCGGCTATCTGGAGTATCCAGCCGTTTGCACGGTCAATGACGGTGTTGTTTATGCCGTTATCCTTTGCCTCGTACATTGCCTCGACGGGGTAGATGGAGTTGCAGATGATCTTCGTATCGGGGCTTACGGACTTGATGCGCTCAATAAGTGCGGTGTATTCGGTTTTGAACGAATCCTCGTCCATCATCGAAACGCCGTTTACGCCGATGGTGAGAACGACATACTCGGGCTTTGCGCGGCCTATCGCATCGGTGATGGGTATCTCCTCACCGGTGGGCGGATAGACAATGGTAGCTATGCTCTGGTTAAACAGCGCAAGCGTGCCGCTTGACGGCGTCCACACCTGAGAGCCGTCGAGGACCTCATAGGCCTTCAGACCGTAGGTCGTGCTGTCGCCGATAAAGACCATTTTGGAAATATACTCGTCGCCTGCGTCGGCAGTTTCACCGAGCTGGGTCGAGGTCTGCTCGGGAGCCTTCGTCTGCTCCGCGTTGGGATCATCGGTGCTCACCGCCGGAGGACTGAGCGTTTCCTCGGGCTTTTTCTCATCGTCCTTGCCGCAAGCGCACAAAACGCACAGCAGCATGATAAGCGCCGCCGCGAGGGCAATATATTTTTTCTTCAAATTTATCACCTCAATTAATTTATAAACGTGCCGATTATATCATATGAGCCCCGGCACTTCAAGGCAAACAGGTAAACAAAAATCGACCGTCTGCAAATATACAGACGGTCGAAAAGCTTTATTGTTCCCCTGTTTGTTCGGCGGCGCGCTTTGCGGCCTCCTCCTCTTCGAGGACGCGGTAGGCGACCTTTCCGACAAGAGTCTTGGGCAGCTCGCGGCGGAATTCGATATCGTAAGGCATTGCGTATTTTGCAATGTGCTTGCGGCAGTAGGCGAGGATAGCCTCTTTTGTCTCGGGGCTTTCGGGAACGCCGGGCTTGAGCATGACAAAGGCCTTGACCTTTTGCATCTTATACGGGTCGGGAACACCGATGATGCAGCTCATGTGGACGAACTCGTTTGCGTCGAGAATATTCTCAAGTTGACCGGGATAGACGTTGTAGCCGGAGGTTATTATCATGCGCTTTGCGCGGCCCTTGAAGTAGATAAAGCCCTCGTCGTCCATCATGCCGAGGTCGCCCGTGTACATCCATGTAAGGCCGTCGTCGTGCTTGCGCAGAGTCTGGGCGGTCTCCTCGGGGTGTTTTACATACTCCATCATGACGGTGGGGCCGGCGATGAGTATCTCGCCCTCCTCGCCGTAGGGCAGCTCCTTGTCCGTGCCCGGCTCGACTATCTTGTAATATGTATCCGGGAAGGGCAGACCGATGCTGCCTTCCTTGGCCATGTGCGGGGGAGTCAGGCAGCTTGCCGTGACGCATTCGGTAAGGCCGAAGCCCTCGCGGATCTGGATCTTTGCGTTGTGGTCATACAGGAATTTGTCGAACTTCTTTTTAAGCTCGATCGACAGACTGTCGCCGCCGGAGAAAACGCCCTTGAGCGAGCTGAGGTCGGCGTTGTCCATGCTCGGCAGGCGCAGCAGCGCTTCGTAAAGCGTGGGAACGCCGGCAATGAAGTTGCAGTGGTATTTGGTTATCTGCTTTGCATAGGTCTGTGCGGTGAAGCGAGGAATAAGGATGCATCTGCCTCCCTGCGAGAGCATTGTGTGGATGCAAACGCCAAGGCCGAAGCCGTGGAACAGCGGCATTGCCGCGAGCATTTTATCGCCGACGCGGAACATGGGGTTTGCCGCGATGACCTGCTGGCCGAGAGCGTTGAAGTTGCGGTTTGAAAGCAGGATGCCCTTTGTCGTGCCGGTCGTGCCGCCGGAATAGAGGATAACGGCAGGATCCTTGCCGGTGCGCTTGACTTTGTAGTTATAGAAGCAGTGCTTGCCCATGTGCAGGAACTCTTTCCAGCGGATAACGGGCGCGTCCTCGGGGATCTTTTTGATCTTTCTGCCCTCGGTGAGCATGTAGCCTGCCTTGACCGGTTTTGAAAGCTCGTCCTTTATGCTGGCGATGACTATGTTGACGACCTTGGTGTTCTGACGGATGTTCTCAAATTTGTTGTAGAACTGGTCGAGCGTAATGGCCGTGACCGACTCCGACTCGTTGAGATAAAACTCGATTTCCTTTTCTGCCGAGAGGGGGTGGATCATGTTGCAGATGCCGCCGATGAGGTTGACCGCATAGAACATCTGGATGGCCTGGGGGCAGTTGGGCATTGCTATGGTCACCTTGTCACCCTCGCGCACGCCGATGGTGCGCAGCGCTTTGGCGCAGTCTTCGACCTCGCGGACAAGAGCCTTATATGTCGTCGATCTGCCCATGAAGTCAAAGGCAACGTTGTTGGGGTATTTTTCGGCTATCTTTTCAACGGCCTCGAACATCGAGCCGTCGAAGTAATCGAGCGTGAAGGGCACTTCGCCCAGATGGTTTTTCCACGGCGCTTTTGCGCTGATGTTTTCCATGCGAATCATTCCTTTAAAAAATTAAAAATTTATAAGTTTATATGGCCATAATAGCCTATAACAAATATTTTGTCAAATCATGAACGAAACGTATAGGCCGGAGATTGCTCTCCGGCCTGTAAGGCATGTTTTGTTTCATCTAAGCTTTACGCAGTAGTAGGACAAAAGATAGGTCTTTTCCGACTTGTATGCGTTCCAGACGCGGTCGGCAAGGTCTTCGGGCTGACCGGCCTTGCGCTGGAAGGCGCGGATCTCCTCGATGACCTTCTGCATGTCATTTTCGCAGTCCTCCTCAAGGTCATAGAACCTGTCGCAATTGGTATAGGCATACACCATAAGGCTGCGGTATTTGCCCTCGGGCTGAGCCTCAAACTCCGTGCGCATCTGCGCAACGAGCGCGTCAAGGCGAGCCATGTGCGAATACTTTATGGCCTCTATCTCGGCGGCGGCGAGCGCTTTTTTATACTGATCGCGGCTGAGGTCACCGGCCTGGAGCAGTACCTCCTTTGCAACGTCGGAGTAGGTCGCTTCTTCGTTTATTATGTCCTGCGCGCCCTTTTTGAATATGGCGGCGTCCCAGCGCGTCGTGTCAACCTTAAGCAAACGGTCGATCTGGCGGTGGTAGTTTGCCGCCTCGTTTTCTATCTGCTCGACGGTGAGGCTCTGCGCGAGAACGTAGGATTTGAGCAGGTCATACTGCGACCACACGAAGCAGCCGGCGATGATAACAAGCAGCAGCATGAGATACACCGCGGCCTCGGCAAGGTGCTTGCCGGTGTTCTTTTTGAGCCTGTTGCGCGGATTTTCCTGCGTTGCGGCAAGCGACTCGGTCTGCGGCAGCTTGCCGGTGTTCAGATATTCCGCGTATGCGTCGCAAACCGTGTTCGGATCGCCGAACATGACCATGCGCCCCTTGTCGAGCCACAGCACCTTGTTGCACTGCGCGCGCACCGATTGCAGCGAGTGCGAGACCATGAGCGCGGTCGTGTCGCCGTTATCGATGATGCTCTGCATCTTCTGCTGGCTCTTTTTGCGGAAGTCGCCGTCGCCGACGGCGAATATCTCGTCAAGGATGATGATGTCGGGTTCTATCATGCTCGCTATTGCGAATGCGATACGGCTTTTCATGCCGCTCGAAAGCGTGCGGAACGGGCTGTTCTGAAATTCGCGCATTTCGGCAAAGTCGATTATCTCGTCGTACTTCGAGTCGATAAACTCCTTGGAGTATCCCATGAACGCGCCGCGCAGATACACGTTTTCCTTGACCGTCATCTCGCGGTCAAAGCCCGTGCCAAGCTCGAGCAGAGCACAGATCTTGCCGGTTTTCTCGATCGTTCCCGAGGCCGGGGTCAGCGTTCCGCTTATGGACTTCATCATCGTTGATTTGCCGGCGCCGTTTTTGCCGATAACGCCGAGCATATCGCCCCTTTCGAGGCTGAAGGATACGTTTTTGAGTGCCCAGAACTCGTTGTTCCTGGGGCTTTTTCCGAGTATACGCTTGACTATGTCCGAGGTCGAGCGCGAGTCCTGCTTGCGGTAGCGCACCGAAACATCGTCAAGAACAAGGATCTTGTTTCCGTCCATCAGAGCACCTCCTTACACATACAGCGCGATCTTGTCGCGCGTGATATGGTAGGTAAACCAGCCGAGAAAAGCGCAGATCGCGGCCATCACGAGCATGATAAGATGCGTCGAGAGGCTCGGTACGGTCGAATGGATT
>QRFC01003228.1_pt1 | contig 11047 bp, 10 predicted proteins | sample 1861061 | NCBI WGS metagenome assembly QRFC01 (sample SAMN09711282, study PRJNA482702) | Human gut metagenome, whole genome shotgun sequencing project. | reverse complement strand
CTGGTTGAAGAAGGACGGACAGGAAGTGCAGGTATCTGCAGAATCTATCCATGTGGATGATGAGATCGTGATCCATGTCGGAAATGTGATCCCATTTGACGGAACGGTTGTCGATGGCGATGCGATGGTGAATCAGGCATCGATGACAGGCGAACCTTTGCCGGTACATAAGCAGGCAGATTCCTATGTCTATGCAGGAACGGTGCTGGAAGAAGGTGAGCTTTGCATCCGTGTCCGCCAGGTCGGTGGTTCGAGCCGGTATGAGAAGGTTGTCACGATGATCGAGGAATCCGAGAAACTCAAATCTTCTCTGGAGAGTAAGGCGTCGCATCTGGCAGACAAGCTTGTACCGTATACGTTACTTGGTACAGCCGCAACGTATCTTTTCACACGGAATGTGACGAAAGCACTGTCGGTCCTGATGGTTGATTTCTCCTGTGCGTTGAAGCTGGCAATGCCGATTTCCGTATTGTCCGCAATCCGGCAGGCGAGCAAGTCAAGCATTACGGTAAAGGGCGGTAAGTTCTTAGAGGCGATGGCGGAAGCGGATACGATCGTATTTGATAAGACCGGAACGCTGACGAAAGCAGCACCGCGCGTGGTTGATGTTGTATCGTTCTGCAATGAAAGCAGCGATGAACTGCTGCGGATCGCCGCATGTCTCGAGGAGCATTTCCCTCATTCGATGGCACGTGCAGTTGTTGATGCGGCAAGCGAAAAGAATCTGGTGCATGAAGAGGTCCACTCGAAGGTGTCCTATATCGTAGCACATGGTATTTCTACTACGGTAGAAGGAAGAAAGACAATTATCGGAAGCTATCATTTTGTATTTGAAGATGAGGGCTGTGTGGTTCCGGAAGGTATGCAGGAGAAGTTCGATGCATTGCCAGAGGAATATTCACATCTGTATATGGCAGTAGAAGGACGACTGGTGGCTGTCATCTGTATCGAAGATCCGATCCGTGATGAGGCAGCCGATGTGATCCGGACACTGAAAGAGCTTGGATTTGCAAAGGTTGTTATGATGACCGGTGACAGTGAGCGGACAGCCTGTGCGATCGCACGGAAGGTTGGCGTGGACGAGTATTATTCTGAGGTACTTCCAGAGGATAAGGCAAGCTACGTGGAGCGTGCGAAAGCAGAGGAACATAAGGTTATCATGATCGGTGACGGTATCAATGATTCACCGGCACTTTCGGCAGCGGATATCGGTATTGCAATCAGTGATGGTGCAGAGATTGCACGGGAGATCGCGGACATTACCGTTGGAGCAGATAACTTGAATGAACTGATCACATTGCGGAAGATCAGTACCGCACTGACAAGACGAATCCGAAGAAATTACAGAACGATCGTTGGATTTAATACCGGACTGATCGTACTTGGTGTTGCAGGCGTGATCCAGCCGACAACCTCGGCGTTGATGCACAACACATCGACACTGGCAATTGGGCTGCATTCGATGAAGGACCTTGTATTATAAGGAGATAACCTATGCGGTTAATGATAAAGCAGCGCGTATTTGCGTGGACGGATACGTATGATATCTACGATGAATATGGCAATCCAAAATATTTTGTGAAGACGGAATTCTTCAATATCGGTCATCATATGCATATCTATGATATGTATGATCAGGAAGTAGGCGTGATCCATCAGGAGATATTTCATCTGCTTCCGGTGTTCGAAGTCGAGATCGGCGGACGGACAATCGGTCGGATTCAGAGACGATTCTCCCTCTTTACGCCGAGATATGATATTGAATATCATGGCTGGCAGGTGCAGGGTGATCTCTTCGGATGGGATTACGACGTGTATGATGGCAGTTATTGCATCGCACATATCGGCAAGGAATTGTTCCGCTGGGGCGATACCTATGTGATAGACATTGCGAATCCAGAGGATGAGATCTTAGGATTGATGCTCGTACTCGCAATCGACGCCGCAAATTGTAGCAACAATAATGATTAATCAGTGAGAATATAGAATCAGAAAAGGAAACGTTGGGCAGATGAATGTGCAGGAGACAGGAATGTAGCTGCATCTCATCGAGATCTGCTTGACGTTTCTTTTTTTATTCACTATAATATAACGAAAGTTACATAACAAATGTTATAAAATAAATATGGAGGGGCTTATGCCAAGGGCAACAAAATTTTTGAAGGAAGATATTATTGAGGCAGCGAGTGCTGTCGTGAAGAAAGAAGGTTTATCTGCGATCAATGCACGGCGGGTGGCAAAGGAGCTTGGATGTTCGGTACAGCCGATCTTCTATCAGTTTGAGAACATGGAGGACTTAAAGCAGGCGACGATCTTACACATCCAGAAGATATACCAGTCGTATATGATCGAAGGCTCTAAGGAAGAGCTGGCATATCGGGGCATGGGACTTGCGTATATCCGGTTCGCGAAGGATTACCCGGATTTCTTCAAGATATTATTTATGGGAGATTCGAAGATTTCTCCGACGGAATTTATTGAGAAGGATAATATGGGAAATCAGATTTTAGAGAAAGGTGCAGAGTTCACCGGTTATGACAGGACGGAACAGGAGGCATTTCACCTGAAGGTGTGGATCTTCACACATGGAATCGCCAGCATGGTTGCAACGGGAACGGTTGCATTTACGGATGAGCAGATTGAAGAACTGCTAACGGACACCGTAAGACAAATGAAGATCGGAAGCATGTATGACAAGAAGCCGACGGAGAGTTGAATGAAAGTAGGTAATTGCAACATAGATTCAATACATTGTATATCGTATGAATCAATCCCGAAATATATGTAGAATCTATGTTGCAACAGCTAGGTGAATGAAAAGGAAAAGGAGCGTGGAAGATTAAAATGAGCGCAGTTGTAGAAGTAAAGAATCTGACAAAGGAATATAAACAGAAAAAGGCAGTCGATGACCTGTCGTTTGAGATCCGGCAGGGAGAAATCCTTGGGCTGCTTGGTCCAAACGGAAGTGGAAAATCAACCACGATCAACTGCATCCTCTCGCTGTTAAAATACAGCGCGGGAAGTATCAAGATCTTCGGCGAGGAAATGACACCGGATGCCTATAAGATCAAGCGGGATATCGGAGTCATCTTCCAGGAGGTAGCGGTGTTTGAGGAGCTTACGGTGTATGAGAATATTGACTATTTCTGTGGCTTGTACGTGAAGGACAAGCAGGAACGCAAGAAAGATATCGAGGATGCAATTGCATTAGTCGGACTGGATGAATTCCGCAAATATTATCCGAAGCAGTTGTCGGGCGGATTACTCCGGAGATTGAATATCGCATGTGGTATCGCGCACAAGCCGAAGCTGATCTTCTTAGATGAGCCGACCGTTGCAGTCGATCCGCAGAGCCGGAACAACATTTTGGATGGTATCAGGAAGCTGCGGGATGATGGCGCGACAATCTGTTACACGACACATTATATGGAAGAAGTCGAGATTCTGTGTGACCGGATCATCATATTGGATAGGGGAAAAATCATTGCGCAGGGAACGTCCGACGAGTTAAAGGCACTTGCGAAGATCGAGGAGAAGGTTACGATCGAGACGAAGCATTTCAAACCGGAATTCTTAGAGAAGCTGCAGGCGGCACCGAATGTTGACAAGGCAGAATATGCCGGCCATCAGCTTGTAATCACCTATAAGAGCGGCAAAAATAACGTGGCGAAGCTGATCGAGGAACTGAGTGCGGCGGGAATCACCTGCAACAAGATCTTCTCCGAGCGTCCGACGCTCAACGATGTGTTCCTGGAGCTGACCGGAAAGGAGCTTAGAGACTGATGTTTGGACATAACTTTAAGTATACATTCAAAGTCCTGATGCGGAACCGGATGCTTTTGTTCTGGACATTTGTGTTTCCGCTCGTGCTTGGCACGATGTTCAAGCTGGCATTCTCCAATATCGAGAACAGCGAGAAGCTGAACGTGATCCCGATTGCGATTGTCGATAACGAGGATTTTCAGGGAAACGAAGCATTCCGCCGGACATTTGAGACTTTGAGCGATGAATCAAGCGATGAGCAGATGTTTGACACGGTGTATGTGTCGAAGGATGAAGCAGATACGCTGCTTTCGGATGGGGATGTCGACGGCGTGCTGTACATGAATGGCGCGGAGCCGGAGATCTGGATTCACGAAAATGGTATCAACCAGACAGTGCTTCAATATGTGGTAGACGAGATCGTACATACCTCTGCAATCATGGAAAAACGTGTACAAAATGAGATTGAGCAGGGCACTATGCCGGATATCGAGGCACTCTACAAAGACGTAATGGAACAGGTTGCAGGCAGAGAGTCGAACCTGGTCGATGCATCCCGCAAGAACCTAAGCTATACGATGATTGAGTATTACACATTGATTGCGATGGCGTGTCTGTATGGCGGTATCCTTGGAATGACGGCGCTGAGTCGGAATCTTCCGAACATGGGGAATCTCGGAAAGCGTACAGCCATCGTTCCAATCAGCAAGGCAAAGACAATGTTTTCCTCGCTGCTTGCTGCATATTGCACGCAGTTGATCGGGCTTGCGATTCTGTTTGTGTATACAATCTTCGTGATGAAAGTCGATTACGGGGAGAATCTGCCATATGTGATCCTGCTGGCACTTGCGGGGAGTCTGGCGGGGCTGACGCTTGCGATTATGGTGACGACGGTTGTCAAGACCGGCGAGAATGGAAAACTTGGAATCCTGATCGGCATCACGATGGCGTGCTGTTTCCTGTCTGGCATGATGGGAATTACCATGAAATATATCATCGAGAAACATGTGCCGTTCTTAGATAAGATCAACCCGGCGTCGATGATCACGGATGGATATTATGCACTGTATTATTATGGCGTGGACAAGCGTTTCTGGATGGATGTAGCGAGTCTTGGAATCTTCTCTGCCTTCATGCTGCTTGTGTCCGCACAGGGATTAAGGAGGCAGAAGTATGACAGTATTTAAAGCATTTCTGCATGTATTGAACAAATGTAAAGGCATGGTGATCCTGTATACGGCGTTGCTTCTATTGTTCGGTGGTATCAACTCGAAAAGCGGGGATACCGCGAGCCAGTTTACTGCAGACAAGCCGGAAATCGTCATTGTAAATCAGGATGAAAATGTCGGAATCACGAAGAATTTTACGGATTATATTGCGGCACACAGTGAATTGAAAGAACTGAAAAGCGAAGAGGACATAGACGATGCAATCTTCTACCGGCAGGTGGCATTTGTGATCTATATTCCGCAGGGCTACCGGCAGGCGGTACTGAACGGCGAAACCCCGGAACTTCGATATAAGAGCTGCCAGTCGGCGGATGCGAGCTTCGCACAGATGATGGTCGAAAGCTATCTTGCCATACAGCAAAACTACGTGGATGCCGCGCTGCAGGCGAATCCGGATGAAATGAACATATCCCTGAATGAGGCGGAAGTCTGCGAGGATATCACGCAGACGCTGGAGCAGACGTCAACGGTTCATGTGACAACGACACTTGATACAAACAGTATGTCGAAGGCAGCGGGTTATTATAATTTTGCAAGCTACAGTCTGCTTGCCGGTGCGATCTTCGTGATCTGTCTGGTGCTTACGAGCTTTCAGGGGTTGCCGATCCGCAAGCGTATTACGATCAGCAGTATGAATTATAAGAAGCACAATGCGATCCTGCTTGCATCGAATCTGTTATTCGCGATGGCATTATGGCTGTTCTATGGTCTGATCAGTTTTGTGATTGTTGGAAAGGCAATGTTCAGTGCGCAGGGAGCCATGTATCTGGTGAATTCGTTCGTATTTACCTTGTGTGCATTGACGATGGCATTTCTGATATCAAGCATCTTCAACAACAAGGAAGCGGTCAATGGAATCGTGAATGTCGTGGCACTCGGCTCGGCATTTCTGTGCGGTGCATTTATCCCGGTTGAATGGCTGCCGGATGGTGTGCTTGCCGTGGGTCGTATCTTCCCGGCGTACTGGTATATTCAGACGAATGAATATCTGAAGACACTGGAGACGGTAAGTGTCTCAGGGCTGAAACCGGTATTTCTCAATATGCTGGTGATGGCTGGATATGGCGTGTTCTATATTATTGTGGCAAATATTGTGTCGGCGAAGAAACGGGTAGTGGCGTAATCTTGAGACAGGCGAAGTGGAAATTCTGCTTCGCCTGTTTTGATGTTTTTAGAAAATTTATGAAAAAAACAAACGGATGTTCGCAAAAAATCCTTGCATCCAAGAACGTTTGTTCGTATAATGAGGACATGAGTACAGAGATTACAAACAATTACATAGAAGAATATACAACACAGGAGAAGCTGCAGATTCTTGCGGATGCTGCCAAATACGATGTGGCGTGTACGTCGAGCGGATCGGATCGCCGGGGGAAGAAAGGAGAACTCGGCAATGCGGCAGCTTGCGGCATCTGTCACAGCTTTGCTTCGGATGGCAGGTGTATCTCCCTGCTTAAGATCTTGATGACGAATCACTGCGTCTATGATTGCAAATACTGCATCAACCGTGCAAGCAATGATGTGAAGCGGGCGACCTTCACGCCACAGGAGATCTGCGAGCTGACGGTCGAATTCTACAAGCGGAATTATATTGAAGGATTGTTCTTAAGCTCCGGCGTTCTGAAGAATCCGACATACACGATGGAGAAGATGTGCGAGACATTGCTTCTGCTTCGGACGAAATATCATTTTAACGGCTACATCCATGTGAAGACGATTCCCGGCGCATCGGATGAACTGCTTGCGGCAGCAGGATATCTGGCAGACCGTATCAGCGTGAATATGGAACTGCCGACGGAGGAAGGACTGCGGACACTGGCACCGAATAAGACGATGCAGACGATCTTAGATCCGATGGGAAAGGTGCGGAACACGATCGCGTCGCATCGGATGGCAATCGGGAAATCCGCACACATGGAGCGAAGCAAAGGCAATCAGTTCCTGAAGCAGAGTATCTTCGGGACAGAGTCGAAGAAGCAGTTTGCGGATGGATTGATGAAGGAGAAGAAAGCCGGGAAAATCGTTGCGGATGGAGCAGTAGTTCAGGAGTCTAGGAGTTCTTATGGAAACAAGGCTGAAGAGGAAAATTATGGCGCAGGTTCAGGTGGTTCGGTAACTGGAGAGACAGATGTGCAGAATACGATTGCGAATCTGGCTGCGAAGATGAATGGAACGGTTCTGGATAGCGCTCTGACATGGGACAACGCATATCAGCTCGCACCGTTCGATATGTCGAAATTAAAGCGGCGGTTTGCACCGGCGGGACAGAGCACGCAGATGATTATCGGAGCAACCGGCGAGAGCGATTATACGTTGCTGCAGACGACACAGCAGTTGTATCAGGGCTTCGACTTGAAGCGGGTCTTTTATTCGGCGTATATTCCGCTGAATGAGGATAAGGTATTGCCTCAGATTGGAACACCGCCACCGCTTCTGCGGGAACACCGGTTGTATCAGGCGGACTGGCTGCTCCGGTTCTATGGATTCCAGGCGGGAGAATTGTTATCGGAAGAGAAGCCGAATTTCAATGAACTGGTTGATCCGAAGTGCGACTGGGCACTGCGGCATCTGGATCAATTTCCGGTGGAAGTGCAGACTGCAAGCTATGCGATGTTACTCCGTGTGCCGGGCATCGGACCGAAATCGGCAGGGAGGATCACATACGCAAGACGTTACGGCAGGCTTGATTTCGCTTCCCTGAAGAAGATGGGTGTCGTGCTGAAACGGGCACAATATTTCATTACCTGCGGCGGCAGGCAGATGTATCACACACCGATCGAGGAAGGGTATATCACAAGGCAGTTGACCGGTGTCGATCAGAAGGATATATGGAAGGCGGAGCACGCGAATGAATCGTTCACGCAGATGTCTCTGGCGGATTTCGGAATTGGGTAGATTGTAGCTATGAAGATATATACATGTAAAGACCGGTTGGAGGATATCATGACCTGCATCTATGATGCGTGGGTGGAAGCCGTGCGGATCGGTCACAATCAGATACAAGTGAAGAAAGAACCGATATTTCAACAGACGATGTTTGATGAGTACATCCATGTGGACGGTGATGCCGAAAAGGCAGAGAAGGTGATCCGTTCGATTCGGAGAGATATCTCGGATGAGGCGTATATGGATGTCTATTATGCGACACTCTCCGCGGAGGAAGATGCATTGCAGGCAATCTATAATTTCTTGCGGGTTGGATTCGCGGTTGGCTGCCGCGTGCTTGATTATTATACGAATCCGCATGTGATGCGGATATTGGAACTGCGGCGGAAGGTGGGAAATGAAAGCCACCATTTCCGGGAATTTGCGCGGTTTCAATCGTTAAACGGGAAGGTCTATGTGTGCCATCTGGAACCGAAAAGCGATGTGATCATGCTGGTCGGCAGACATTTTGCAGATCGTATGCCGTCCGAACACTGGATGATCATTGATGATACAAGGAAGACTGCGTGCGTGCATCCGAAGGACGGGACGAATTATCTGCGTTATCTGACCGATGCGGAATTTGACACGCTTCGGAAGACGGAAGAGTATGAGGATGAATATACCGATATGTGGAAGACGTTTTTCCATGCGGTTGGAATCAAAGAGCGTGAGAATTATATCTGCCAGCGGAACCTCTTCCCAATCTGGAAACGAAAACATGCGGTGGAATTCAAAGATTAGATATGGTAGTATCTTAGTAGAAAATACAGGAGGAACAGATATGATGGCATACTTCTATTTTACAAGACATGGACAGACAATTTGGAATGTGGAGAATAAAATCTGTGGCGCGACGGATATTGCACTCACAGAACTTGGACATACACAGGCAAAGGAATTGGGCGAACGGATCAAGGCAGAAGGAATCCATATTGATAAGATTCTGTATTCACCGCTGATGCGTGCGGCAGATACCGCAAAGCATATTGCGGAAGTGACAGGCGTTCCGGCAGAGGAAGAAATGCGCTTAAAAGAGCAGAATTTTGGACGGTATGAGTCCACCCCGCGAAATGGTGCGGAATTTTCTGTTGCCAAGGCGCAGTTTGTCAACAGCTATGATGGTGGAGAGTCCATGCTGAAGCTTTCCCAGAGAATCTATAATCTGCTGGATGATATTAAGAAAGAAGCGGAAAGCGAAGGAACGGTGTACCTATTGGTGGCGCATAACGGAATCTCCCGTATTATTGAATCATATTTCCACGATATGACGAATGAGGAATTTGCAGCATTTGGGATAAAGAATTGTGAGTTGAGAAAGTATGAATTTTAAGGGAATTAGTCGGGTATTTTCGACAGAAAATGAAACATAATGAGACATATGGGGAGAAGATTTTACACAGATTGGAGAAGATTTCGAGAAATTCCATACAGTACATACCGTTCAGATTGGAAATGCAACAGTCAAATTAATGAGTCAGAGAAAGATCGTTGACTATGCGGTTAAATGGATAGAAGAAAACAGAGGAAGATTATAGTGCATGTTGTTGAATGGAGAAGAACATGAAGCGAATCGGATATGCAATAGCAACTGTGATTTTGCTATTGATTGAAGTGTTGATTGCGATATATGTGCATGATGCATTTGTAAGACCATATATTGGTGACGTGCTGGTTGTGGTTGTGATATATACGTTTATAAGAATATTTGTACCGGAGCGATGCAAACTGTTACCGCTGTATGTATTTATTTTTGCGGCACTGGTCGAGGCTTTGCAGATGTTCCATATTGTGGAAGCATTAGGCTGGCAGAAAAATCGTTTCTTAAGTATTCTGGTCGGTTCCGTATTTGATTGGAAAGATATCCTGTGTTATGCCGTTGGGTGTATATTGCTTGGCGTGTATGAGGTGTTGAAGCGAAAGAATGTAAAAGGGAGAACAAATGGCGTTTGATTTTAAGAAGGAATACAAGGAATTTTATATGCCGAAGAACAAGCCGGAGATAGTGAATGTTCCAAAGGCAAACTATATTGCAGTAAGAGGAAAAGGCAATCCGAATGAAAAGGATGGTGCGTATCAGCAGGCGATTGGCGTTTTATATGCAGTTGCATATACACTTAAGATGAGTTACAAGACGGATTACAAAATAGATGGATTCTTCGAATATGTTGTGCCACCGCTCGAAGGCTTTTGGTGGCAGGATGATGTTGATGGGATTGATTACTCGAATAAGGATGCATTTAATTGGATTTCCGTGATAAGACTTCCAGATTTTATTACGAAGAAGGATTTTGACTGGGCGGTAGAAACCGCTACAAAAAAGAAGAAACTGGATTGCTCGTCGGCAGAGTTTATCACGATAGAAGAAGGCTTATGCGTTCAGATTATGCATTTCGGAGCATTTGATGATGAACCGGCGACTGTTGAAATGATGGATACATATTTACAGGAAAATGGATATAAAAATGATCTGTCAAAAGATAGATTGCATCATGAAATTTATCTTTCAGATGCAAGAAAAGTTGCTCCTGAAAAATGGAAAACGGTTATCCGGCATCCGATAAAGAGAATGTAATATGTAGATTATAAAAATTCAGAGGCTGAAAAACGTAATAAACGGGTGCGCATATGCAATTTAATTGCATTGTTATTGATAATGGCATACATGTTATTGAAAGATACAGGAATCTATGCGAACAATCAAGTTATTAGAAATGGATTGAATTTTGCGCAGGGGTTAGCGGTAGGAATGCTTTTTAGTGGGATTATAATGTCAAGCCGTTATGGTGCAAAAGTCAAGGCATTTAAGCAGAGATTGTTTAAGAAAAAATGATATAAGCATGAAATACATAAAAGGTCGGAATGATGGGAGAATATCATGAAAATAGAGTATAGAAGACTGACAGAGAAAGAACTGAATACGTTTATTGATATGCGGATAAAGCAACTGAGAGAAGAAGGTGCTAAGGAGGATATTGATTTGGTACCTGCATTAAAGCAGTATTATATACGCCATATGGGGGATGGAACTTTTGTGTCATGGCTTGCTTTTGACGGGGATAAGATTATTGGAACGAGTGGTATGTCTTTTGTAGAGAAACCACCTTATTTTGGATATCCGAGTGGAAAGA
>QRFC01003220.1_pt1 | contig 11061 bp, 13 predicted proteins | sample 1861061 | NCBI WGS metagenome assembly QRFC01 (sample SAMN09711282, study PRJNA482702) | Human gut metagenome, whole genome shotgun sequencing project. | reverse complement strand
CTTTACGACGCGGGAGCTTCCAGCGGACACGGCTGAGTCGTCCCCGCCATGCCCTGATACCGGCAGAGGTGCAGACATCGATTTTTCCGACTTCCAGACATCGGAAAAGTCGATGTCAAGACCTCGGCAATCCCGATGTGCAGACCTCGGAAAAACCGATGCAAGTTATCCTAATAGAAATAAACCTGAGTTTAGTTATCCTAATCCATCTATCCGGTCCCACGAAATGGAGATGGAGCGATGCGAGTGCAGAAAAGAAGTCATGGAGCAGATCAACTACGTTGACCTACAGAAAAGCTATCCGTATGACGATGTGGACTGCCTGTTGGAGCTGATCGTTGATACGCTTTGCAGCACTGCGGCGACCATGCGTATCGGCGGAGACATTCTTCCAGCGAGCGCTGTCAAGGAGCGATACCGGCAGCTTGACGCCGAACACATCAGGTGCGTCATCGACGGCCTGCGCCAGACGACCACGCAAATCCGAAACATAAGGGCTTATCTGCTCACGACGCTTTACAATGCGCCGCTGACGATGGGCCCTTATTATTCTGCCGCTGTGCGGCATGACACTGGTTAGAAATGTGTCCCACGGTGGGACGCATTTTTAGCATAAATCAAAAAACTTGGAGGTATTGAAATGGCAAATGAAACCAGCAAAACCACATCCCCCAGCAACGCACCCCCTACACCCCAGCAGATCTCTCTCGCGCAGATACGCGATCTCCCCGGCATCGTGAACATCCGCACCTACACGCCAAAGGACTTAGGCGGCCTTGTCAGCAGTATCCAGTCGGTCGGCGTCCGTGAGCCGATCATCGTCCGCCGCAGCGAGGACGGAATGTATCAGCTTTTGGCAGGTCAGCGCCGCCGCAAGGCGAGCGAGCTTGCCAAGAAAACCACGATCCCTGCTCTTGTATACGAAATGACATTGGAAGAGGCGCGGTCTTATCACAAGGCGCAGGTGCTCGACCCCAAGGCAGTTATCCCTGGCAAGCTGGTGACGCTCTCTGCGGGCGAGCCGAGCAAAGCGGAGGAGAAAACGCCCGTTGTTCCTGCCGATGATAAGGACAAGCAGAACGAGAAACCCACGCCTACAGATCCTATCAAGTCCGAACCGACCAAGGCGGAAGAAAAACCGCCTGTCGTACCCGTCGTGGCTGACAAGGACAAAGAAACCGAAAAGTCTGCATCTGTGGTTCCTGCCAAGAGCGAGGCGGTCAAGGCGGAAGAGAAATCGGCCGCCACTCCTGCCGAAGCTGACAAGAGCAAAGAAGCCGAAAAGCCTGCGGCTGCGACTCCTGCCAAGAGTGAACCGGCCAAGACGGAAGGAAAAATGTCCGCCGCGCCTGCCGCAACGGATAAGGGCAAGGGAGCCGAGAAGTCCGCTCCCGCAGCTTCGACCAAAGCGGCACCGGCTAAGCCCGCGGCGATGCCTGCCGGTCCCGCCGCCGTCGGTCCGACCGGAACGGCCATCACACAGGTATTTGATGCACGCTTGAATCCACCGGACGAAAAGGCGCTCAAGGACCTGCCGATCCCCAAAGAGGGCGAAAGCTACTTCATCACGCTGCATCCTGCCTATCTGGAACGCTCAAAGTACAACAATTTTTCCGTCGATAAGGACAGCGACAACTTCAAAGAGTTGTACAAGGCGGTGGAATTGGCCGGTATCAAGGACCCCGTGCTGGCGCGCCCCAAGGAGGGCGGCGGACTTGAAATTCTCTCCGGCCAGCGCCGCCACCTGATCGGCACAGAGCTGAACTATCCCATTCCCACCATCATCCAGCGTATTGATGACGCCGACGCAAAAATTCTCGTCGCGGACAGCAATCTGCACCGCGATAAGATCAGCACTTATGACCTCTCCCGTGCTCTGAAAATGAAGATGGAGGGCATGAAGCAGAAAGCCGGCCGTAAAAAGAAAGGCGAGCTGGGCGAAAAGCTGAATACGGATGAAGCTATCGCAAAGGAAATGGGTATCACTGTCAGCAAATTCAACCGTATGCTGCGTATGTCTGAAGCGACCAAGGACGTGTGCAGCAAGGTGGACGATGGCACGCTCGCATTATCCATCGCATCTGCCCTCTCATTCCTGAAGCCCAAAAATCAGGATATGGCGGTACGCCTTTCCGACCTCGGCTATAGGCTCTCGACGGAGCGTGTGGAATACCTCAAGCGCGTGGAGAAAGCGGGCAGGCTGACAGAGGACGCCATGCGTAAGGTTCTTGAAGGGGAAAATATTCTTGATCCGCCCAAAGTCGTTCCCCTGCCGGTCAAGCAGGAGACAAATTCACCTGCCGCAGTGCATCCCGCCCCGCAGGTCGCAGCTACAGCGCCGTCCCCCTCGCCCGTGATCCCATCGTCCCCTGATGTGGCGGTCCCGCCTGCTCATGTGGTGCCGACCACGGCGGTCCCCGTTTCCGTTGTGAATCGAGATGCCTCGTCCGGCACTGTACCGGAGCAGGAGGACGATCCGTTCAAGGGAAAGCAGGAGCGCGCTGAAAATACCAAAGTCATTCTCAGCGGCGACCGCCTGCGAAAATATTATCCCGACGTCAGCATGACACCGCGCGAGATCGAGGAGGACATTTACGGCAAGCTGGAACGCTGCCGTCAGATGGACGAAAAGCAGAAAGCAAAGGATTCCATTTTCAAGAAAGGCTCTACGCAGCAGCGATAGAGCCTTTTTTCATACCCGAAGGAGGAAGGCGAAATGAAGGTATTAGTTGTGGAGCCGGGGTACGCCCCGTATGAAAAGGACATCGAGGGACTGCATGGGATGCAGGAGGTCGTAGGCGGCACGATCACCGCCATCTACCCCTTTGCTGAGCCGGTCGCTGTGGTAGGCAACGATGACAGCATTAGTTTAGGAATGCCCTTTAACCGCAGTATGGAGGGCGGCTACGGCGGTGTGTTCGGCCCGTTCTTTGTCTGTGCATTGGAGGAGGATCACTTTGGCAGCCTGACGACGGAGCAGATGGAGACCTACAAGAAAAAATTTCACATGGCCGAATTGCTGATCGGTGCAAAGGGCAACACGCCGATCACACTCAGGGTCGAGCCGAGGCAAAAGGCGCAGGTACCTGACCGAGACAAGAAGCCAAAGAAACGGGAGCGTTGAGGCATGGCCAGAACTACCGATGAGCGGCTGGATTACCTGATGGAACAGCTGGAAAAAGGCACGCAGAATATTTTTGAGAGCGGACGCTATGCGGAATACCTCGCTGTCATGTCCAAATTCCATCATTATAGCTTTCGCAACACCATCCTTATTTTTCTGCAAAACCCCAATGCGTCTCATGTGGCTGGCTTTCACGCATGGAAGAAGGACTTCGGCAGAAGCGTCAAAGCAGGCGAGCACGGCATCCAGATCCTTGCGCCTTGCCCAAAGCGGAAATGGATGGATCACGACAAGATCGACCCAGCTACGGGTCTGCCGGTCAAGGACGAGAATGGAAACACGATGCAGGAGCGCACGATCATCACCATCCCCCGTTACCGCGTCGTTACCGTCTTTGACGTGAGTCAGACCGAGGGCAAGGAGTTGCCATCCCTTGGTGCCGCTGAGCTGTACGGCGATGTTCCGAACTACCAGTGCATTTACGACCGCCTTGTGGCTTTTTCTCCTGTTCCTGTGAGCATCGAGCCGATCGCGCAAAGCGGTGCAAAGGGCTATTTCAGCGACCGCGAGCAGCGTATTGTCCTCCGTTCCGGCATGAGCGAGGTGCAGACCGTCAAAACGCTTATGCATGAGATCGCACACGCCGTGCTTCACAACGCGGAACGCTTACAGGAAACCGGGAAAAAGACACGCGGTCAAAAGGAAGTCGAGGCGGAAAGCGTCGCCTACGTTGTCTGCCGACATTTCGGCATCGATGTGTCCGATTACTCCTTCGGCTACGTTGCGGGCTGGAGCAGGAGTAAGGAGCTGCGAGAACTGCATGAGGCGCTCAACACCATCCGCAAAACTGCCGCGGAGATCATTGATGCAGCTGCGGTACCCACGCGAGAGCATGAGCGAAAGCAAAAAATATATAGCCATTAAGGAGATGCAAAATGGAACGCATGAAAGAAATCGAGATTTTCGGTATCCCTGCACTTTTTACGGAGAAGCGGATCGACCATGACACCGTGTATCCTGGAATGTACCGCTACGAATTGGAAACGGTGAACAACGGTCCCAAGCGTGTGTCCGACACGGCATCCGGCACCTTCCTCGGCACGGTGCTCACACCTGTTCCTATCCCAATGGACAACGGGCAGCGTGAGCTTGCACCGGACGACCTGATGCTGGATGCGGAGGCCGGAAGCTGGACACCGCAGGAATTTGAAGAAAAGTACCTGTCTCCGAATGGAGAGAATGGCGGGAGATAGGATGCAAAAAGAAATCGACCTCCTATCCTTTCTCTCTCGTGTGACAGAGAAGAATACCAAGCACTATCGCTCGGACTTCCTTTACGACAGCAGGAAGCTGCAAGAAGCGGCACAAGCCGCTGCACCGGAGGAACGCTGCTTTTTCTGGATGAGCAGGCCAAGCGGAACATGGTGCGTTTTGGAACGCGAAGCATTTATCCGTGGCAGCAGCGCACATAACATCTGGACGCATTATGCGGATGAACCGGAGGGGATCATAGCATACCGTGTGAATGTTATAGGGGAAAAGGGTAGAATCGTGGTCGGGACGGTGCATCCGCTGGACTACCGTGAACAGGTGCGGCTTGTTCTGACTCACGCGATCCCTGCCACATTGGTGACGCTGCGCTATGAAAGCGGTCTTACCGTCACGGTCCCCTTTGCGGACTACCCACGGAATCTTCCAATCATTCGACCGCAAAACGGAGGCATCCAATCTGTGCGCTTTGAGGTGCAGGATGAGGCGGCATTGGAGGCTGCGCTCTCTGTAGAGCGCCAATCGGAACAGAAACGAGTGACAAAAAAGCATTGTTCCCCGACCCGATAATTGATCCCGCAGCCGCAGACAGCACCGCCTATGGCGGTGCTGTCCCAGCAAGTATGTCATTTGGTAGCACAAATGACGCTTGCTGGGGTGTACCCCAGACCCCCGGTACGAAATGAAATCTCACCGTGAGATATGAAAGGACTGATGAGCATACAACATGAATTTTCCCCATGGGGACAAATGGATGAGGTCATATTCGTTCTCCCCGGCATAGACCTTGTTTCAACACCGAGCCATGGCGGAGCGAGAGTGACGCGCGAGGCAGCCATGCTGCTCTCTCCGGAGGCAAGGAAATGCGGGTTCCGCGAAGGCGGCTATTTATGGTTTGAAGAGGACTGCTGTGAGCAAGTGGTGCTGCGTGAGCTGATGGACAAGAAGCTGTGGACGCCGCCTGCGGATCGGATCAAAGACGCCGCTGCATTTGAACGTGCCATTGACCGTGTGCTTCAAGCCTGCCAGCCGGAGTATTGGGCATCGCGTGAGAAACGGCTGGCGCGGAGGCTGGAGAAGCCTACGCGGACAGGCCGTGTCAGGTGAGCGCGGGAATTGCGTCCCACCGTGAGACGCAATTTAGAACAAACTGAAAGGAGCCGCTATGCGAACACGGAACCGTCATATCAGCGTGTGGATGAACGAGCAGGAATACCGGCATTTGAGGGCGCAGGCGGAGCTTGCCGGTATGGGGATCGACCCGTTTATCCGCAGCATTGTTTCCGGCGTCCAACTCCGCCCACGCCCGCCCGACACCTATACCGCCCTACTACGCGAGCTGTCCGCCATCGGCAACAATGTCAACCAGATCGCATATTGGGCGAACGCACAGCAAAGCGCCAGCGAAGCGGATATTCAGGAGGCCGCGGCGCTGGTCCGTCGGGCGTGGCGGCTCGTCAAGGAGACGCTGTGAATGGCTTACGACAAGATCATCCCCATCCGGCGACGGCTGGATCATTGCCTTGCCTATGCCGCAAACGAACAAAAAACCGACCTTGCCGCCGCACTCCATTACATCGGCAATGAGCGGAAAACCGCGCCGCCCCATGCAGACCGCTTGCGGACCGGCATCAACTGCACGGTGGAGACCGCTTATGCAGAGATGCAGGCGACCAAGCGCCGGTGGGACAAATGCGGCGGCATTCTCGGCTACCACATCATCCATTCCTACGCCCCCGGCGAGGTCACACCGCAGGAGGCACACGCGGCCGGCGTGGAGTTTGCCCGCCGTCTGCTGGGTGAAAGGTACGAGGCCGTGGTCGCCACACATCTTGACCGCGAGCACCTGCACTGTCACATCGTGTTCAATTCCGTCTCTCTGGTGGATGGCAGCAAATACCGCAGCGACTTCAAAAGTTATTTTGGAACGCTGCGCGGCACATCCAACGTGGTCAGCCGCGAGCGCGGCTTATCCGTCATCGAGCCGGAGCACGAGGGCAGGCATTACGCTGAATGGGACGCAGAGAAGCACAGTCGCCCGACCGTGCGCGGTACGGTCCGCGCCGATGTGGACGCCGCGCTTTTGCGGGCACGCAGCTTTTCCGACTTCCTCACCCGTCTCCGCGCACAAGGCTATGAGGTTAGGACCCAAGGCAAATACCTTGCTGTCAAGCCAAGTGGCAGCAGCCGCTATGTGCGCCTAAAAAGTTTAGGCGAGGACTATACCGAGGACGCCATCCGCGCACGGCTCGCCGTTCCCCGTGCCGAGCGGCAGCGCCTACAGCCGGACAAGCCGCCGCGCAAGGTGAAGCGGTATCGCGTACACGCGCCGATGCCACCGCGCAAAAGGGTCAAGGGCTTTCACGCGCTCTACCTTTACTATGTTTACCTCCTGCGCGGCAAGACGCCGAAGCGGTCCCGCCCCGTGCCGTTCACGATCCGGCAGGAGGCGGCAAAGCTGCGCCGCTACCAGCGGCAATTCCGATTCCTGCGCGAAAACCGGATCGAGACGGTGCAGGAACTCTCTATGCTCCACGACGCTTTGCAGGCGCAGATCGACGCGCTGACTGAGCGGCGCAAGGGCTTGTACGAATGGAAACGGCGAGGCATGGATGTGACGCAGGAATTATCTGCCGTGAATGAGCGTCTGCGGCAGACGCGGCGCAGCCTGAACCTCTGCCAGAGCATCGAAGCGGACATTCCGCGATTGCAGACGCAGACACAGCAGTATCGGGAGCAAAGGGCGAAAAAGGAACCGGAAAAAAGAAAATACAAACAGCAGGAACGATAACACATTTTGGAAGGAGCATTTCTTATGGATGTTAGTGCAGAGGCTGCCGATCTGGTGGTCAAGGAAGGCTTGCAGGCAACGGAAACAGCGGTCAAGCTGGCGGGGAGCGGCATTAAAAATGTTGCTGCTCTCTTGCTTGCCCTGTCCAAACAGGATTATAAGGTCATCGGGCAGGCCAGCGCCGCGCGGCTGGCCCGCGACCCCAATCCTCCCGCGGTCGTTCAGATCCGTGCGGAGGACCTCTCACGCTTCCGGAAGATGGCGGCAAAGCAGTACGGCGTGCTGTATCTGCCGGTCCGCAAGCGCGGGGACGACAGCGGCCTTATTACCATCGTTTCGACGCAGACCTATGCCGCAAATCTCAACTGTATTATGGAAGAGCTGGGCTACCCCGTGCCGGTCAAGGAGGCGGACGAGCCAAAAAAAGCAGTCCCCCTCGCTCCGCCCGAGAAAGCCTCGAACGAGCGAGGGAGTATCTCGACAGCATCGCAGGAGAGGACTACGGATGATGCCAGATCCTCTGTGCTGGGGAAGCTGGAGGCCATGCGGCAGCTCTCCACCGAAAGAAACACGGACCGCATGAAGGTCAAAGAACACATTCGATGAAGCAGCAAAGGAGAACTACACCATGATAAGTATTCGTGATCTTATTGAGAAAACGACCTCACAGAGCGAGCAGCAGCGGGAAGTCCGCCAGGCTGAACGGACAAACCTCTCACAGATGCGCGACGCCGCATTTGAGGTCGTCACCACAGAGCCGGAACTGTACCAGAAGTATCTGACCTTGCAGGCAGACAACATCCGATGCAGTGCCGGCAACGTCGCGCTGACCCTGATCCAGCTCCCCGACGCCAGCAGGATCGGCTCGATCGACTATTGGCACAGTGTCGGACGCTATGTGCAGGACGAGGCGATGCAGAACGGTGCAAAGGTGTTCGTGCCGCCGCGCAACAAAAATGCCCGCGGCTATTTTATGGGCGTTTATTACGACATCAGCCAAACCACAGGCAGGCCGTTGGAGGGGCAGGCGGTCATTCCCGAGGGAAGCCCGAAGCTCATTGCCGCACTGGAACCGCTGATGCAGGGCGCGCGGGCTGCGCTCAAAGAAGATAACACGCTGGAGCAAAGCGCCTATTACGATCCCAACACCCTGACGATCCTCGTCAACACCGAGCATCCCGCGCATGATGTGTTCGCTGCCCTCGCCGTAGAGAGCGTTCATGCGCGGATGCACAATCAGGGACGGAACACACAGTATAACCGAGAAGCCTACCAGATCGACGCCGAAAGCATCGGCTACATGGTCTGCCGACGCTTTGGCGTGCCGTGCAAGCTGCCCGATGCAAGCGAACTGGCAGCATCCTTTGATGGATGCGACTCCGCAATGCGCGGTACATATCTGGAGGAGCAGCGGCAGACCGCAAAGAGCATCGGAGACAGCATCGACCGCACCATCAATCCCAAGCAGCAGGAGCAGCGCCGCGGTCGTCCAGCATACACGAGATAAGGCGGTGTGTTTCCCTTGCCGGAGAGTACGCCGTCGCCCCGTAAGCGTCAAGGCCGAAAAATGCTTGCGCATTTTCCGCGAGCCGACCAGTCTGCGGACTGGTCGGACCTTGACGCTCACATTTCGCCGCCGTATACGGTGAGCAAGGGGAACACACCACAAAAGCCGTCTTGCGACGGCTTTTTGATTTTATGAGTATTTCTACCATTCGCGTCCCACGATGGGACAAATTTTGAAGGAGGATTTTCCTACATGAGAAAACAGAAAAGCACAGTCACACTCCTTGCGCTCGCGCTTGTGCTGGCGTTTGGAGCGGTCCCCGTTATGGCGGCAGAGGATACCGTGCCGCCCACTATCCCGACCGTCTATCCCATTGAGGTACACAGCAGCGAAAGCGGCGGCGTATACCGGCTGGAAAAGGTCTACTGTCTTGGCACAAAGGACGATCCCGCTGCTATTCCCACACAGAGCTTTGAACGCGAGGGACGGCACTATGAGCTCCTTGACCTGCTCAAAGCGGACCAGACGGAGACGGACACGCAGGAGCACATCGAGATCATTACGCTGGAGAGCAGCACCAAGGACATGAGTGAGATCATCAAGGTAATTGAGCCGGTCATGGAGGTCACTACGGAGGATGGATATACCGGCACGCTGACCGCGGACTACACCACCATTCAGGTCGAAGCCAGCGGCTACAAGAACAGAAGCCGCACGGTGACGGCAGAGCGCACCTATCCCAACCTCTCCGACGCCGATGTGTCGTTAATTCCGAAAACGGTGGAGGAAAATGGCCGCACCCTGACACTTGCCAATGTGAGCTGGCAGGAGGCTGCGACCGATCCGTTGGACGGATACGAAGTACCCTTGCGTTATACGGCGGCTGCAAGCTATACCGGAACGGCGAGTTATAAGACCGCCACCGGCTACGCCGTAACGGTGGAATACAAAGGCGATGTTACCAAGACGAGCTGCGACACCGTGCTCTACACTGCTATTTTTACATCCCACGGTGAGACGCATTTTGAGAACAAAACGCCGCTGCTCGCCGCGCTCGGTGTATTGGTGTTCTCCGGCGCGGGCTATGCTGGATACAAAGGCTATCAGCGCTATATTAACAAGAAGAGAGGTTACGCCGCATGAAAAAATACATTCTATCACTTGCCGCCGTCTGCTGTATGCTGACATTTTTTTCCATATCTGCGTCTGCGCTGGAGTATAGCTTCGATGCGCCGGACACGGGGCTGTTTGGACGGCCTACCTCGGACAATACCATCTATGTCACCACGGACGAGCCTGCCAACACGAACCGCGGCAAGGACGCGGCGTATATCCCGCCTGCCTTTGGAAGCCCGACCAGCTACACGCTGAACGCGGGCGAGCGCCTGACGCCGAACCTTGTGAGCGGTTCGACCACGGGAGCGGTCAGCGGCACAGGCGGCGTGACGATACTGCCTTCGAATGGAGTAGAAAGCGGGAGTTGGAGCTATCAGCCCATCGGCTACACCGCCGTGACAAGTGACCTCTACTATAGCGGCGGCTATCTTGCCACGCTAAAAATTCCCACGCTCGGCTTGTCCGTCAAGGTGTATCAGGGGACGGACAGTGACGCGCTCCGCAAGGGCGCTGGGCATTTTGCCAGCACGTCTATTTGGGACGGCAATGTGGCGATTGCAGGTCACAATCGCGGCGTGAACAATCATTTCGGCAAGATACATACGCTCGATATTGGCGACACCATCAAGCTAACGACCAAGCTCGGCACGAGGACTTATGAGGTCTATGCCGTCTATAAGGTGAGCGTGGATGATATGAGCGTGCTGAATGACAGCACGGAGAATATCATCACCCTCGTCACCTGCGTGATGAATCAGCCGGATTACCGCTGGTGCGTGCAGGCTCGTGCGAAAATTTGACGAACTTTTCCGTCTCCTTTAGACTGAAAGTATAACAAAATCAAAGGAGGCAGACACCATGAAACACGCAAATTTTCTCACCGGCCTTGTCGTCGGCGCCCTCGTCTTTGGCGGCACCAGTGCCTATGCCGCGGGCATTCTGGCCGAGTACAGCACCAACCACATTTTTGTGGACGGGCAGGAGGTCCGGATCGAAGCCTACGCCATCCATGACAACAACTACATGAAGCTGCGTGACATCGGAAAGGCCGTCGGCTTCAACGTCTATTGGAACGCCGAGGATGGGAGCGTCCAGATCGAGACAGATAAGCCCTACACCGGCGAAGCCCCGGCAAAAGGTGAAGCTGCCGACGATGCAGACGCCATGAAGCAGGACATCGTGGATCGGACCAATGCCCTACGCAAAGAAAATGGCGTTGCCGCGCTGCGCATCACCCCTGCCATGCTGGAGAAG
>QRFC01003206.1_pt1 | contig 11099 bp, 7 predicted proteins | sample 1861061 | NCBI WGS metagenome assembly QRFC01 (sample SAMN09711282, study PRJNA482702) | Human gut metagenome, whole genome shotgun sequencing project. | reverse complement strand
GCAGCAGCAAACAGAACAACATTTCAACACCCAAATAGAGCTTGACAGTACTCGTATTCTAACAGCCCAAGGTCACATTGTGGATTCAATCGCTGAGACGCCTTTTAACGTTCAAATTGATCTGCCCGGACTGCCTCTAAAATTAGCCAATGCATTTATGCCTGCCGATATGGCTCAGCTTGATGGCATCCTCAAAGGCAATCTGGATTTTGCCGGTGACAAGCAACACCTTTTGGCCAATGGCAATATGTTATTTGACAACACCTCAATCAAAGTGGGCATGATCGGTACAACATTCACCCTGTCACCAACACCCATACAAATCGAAAACAGCACGGTCCGTTTTAACAATTTCCAGTTGATAGCACCCAATAAACAACCTCTGTCAATCAACGGAAACGTCACATTGCAGGACCCATCTAATATTACAACCGATTTAACCCTGACAGCCTCCGACTTTCAATTGGTTAATGTAGCTAAAAGTCGTCGCACCATGGTGTATGGCCAGGCCTACATGGATCTGAATACACGAGTCAGGGGCCCTATCGACAATTTGTTTATCCGAGGGGCCATTGGATTACTCGGGGGAACAGATGTCAGCTACATTATGCAAGATGCTCCATTAGAGGTTAAGCAACAAAACCAAAATATTGTCACGTTCGTATCATTCAAAGACACAACCTCACAAACAACAACAGACACGGTACGCCCCATGCGTGTCAATGGCATGGACCTTCTGATGAACGTCAATGTTAACAACCAAGTCAAACTGGGAGTGGATTTATCGGACGATGGTGAGAACCGTGTACAACTACAAGGAGGAGGAGCCTTGACATACACGTTGAATCCTTTGGGGGATAGCCGTTTTTCAGGGAAATATATCGTATCAGGAGGGTTTGTCCGCTACAAACCTCCAGTAATCTCTGAAAAGAAGTTCGATATTGTATCGGGTAGTTATGTCGAGTGGACGGGCAATATGCTCGATCCTGCATTCAATCTAACTGCTATCGACAAAATACGCACCAACGTAACTACAGACGGCAGCGGTACCGGCCAAGCCGTCACCTTCAATGTCAGCATCAACATTCGCAACACATTGTCTGACATGGCCGTTACATTCGATCTGTCAGCACCGGAAAATTTGACCATGCAAAATCAACTGGCCTCCCTTACTGCTGAACAACGCTCGAGTCAAGCCATGAGTTTGCTGATATACAACACCTACACCGGTCCTGGCACAACAGCCAAGGTCAACTCCTCCAATCCATTGAATGCATTAATTGCAAAAGAGTTGAATCAATGGGCACAAAACAGTTTGAAAGGAGTGGATTTAAGTTTTGGAATCAACAGTTACGATGCCACCTCAACAGGAGGGAAACAGTATACAGATTACTCTTACCAAATGTCCAAGAGTTTGTTCAACAATCGAGTTCGTGCAATTATCGGAGGTAAATTCAGTACCGATTCCGACCCGACTGAAAACCTCAAAGAGAATTTGATTGATGACATTTCATTGGAATACATGCTCACCAAACGTGACAATATTTTTATTAAGTTGTTCCGACATACAGATTATGAAAGCATTCTGGAGGGGGAGGTTATTGAAACCGGTGTCGGTTTTGTCATCCGCAAGAAGTTACTAAAACTGTCCGATCTGTTCCGTTTCATGAAAAACAAAGCAGACAACCAGCAAACATCGAATAGCAACGCTGTAAACGAAACTGCAACCAAGCCAGAAGAACCAACATCTATTGAGAAGGAATCACAATCAGACCGCAACAGGAAACAACCGGCTCAAACTCCCACAACAGAACCGTCTGACACTGAAATGCAACAAACAGTGAAACTCGACGATAAAACAGCCGTCAACCAATCAACAGAACCTTCACGCCCATGAAAATCACAGAACGACATATCATACGGGGTGGTTTATTACTCGGGCTATGCACCATTGGTTTGTGGTTTGCCGGGTGTTCAACTACACGTCGACTGGCAGCCGATGATATACTCTATACCGGTGTAAAAAAGATCACGATTAACACAGATACCAGTGGAACTCTTTCCAGCACGGTCGAATCAGCTGTCAAAGATCCTCTATCCGTCAAACCGAATAACCCTCTATACAGTCCATATGTTCGCACTCCTTTCCCAATCGGGTTATGGGCTTACAATTACCTTTATACCGAAAAAGAGAAAGGCTTTAAACATTGGCTATATAACAGATTATCAAAAAAACCGGTCCTGATCTCTAAGGTACAACCGGATTTACGCACCAAATTAATTGATGACATTTTAGGAAATTACGGATATTTCAATTCAACGACGACTTACGAGCTCCATCCCCGACGCAATCCTCAAAAAGCACGAATAAGCTATCAAGTTCATGTCGGGACTCCATGGTTTTATGACAGTATTGCCTATCCTCACATGGCAGGCAAGATCGGCACAGCGTTCGACACCTTGCAACACTCCTCTTTAATCCGACTTGGATCCCAATATAATTTAGACACCTTAACCGCTGAACGTCAACGGATCTGCGATACACTTCGTAATGCTGGATACTACTTTTTCCGACCGGAGTATATCACTTATCAGGCAGACACCACAGAACGTCCCCGTCGGGTGCAACTACGCATGCAGATTGTACCCAATGCACCGAAAATGGCATTGCGACCTTATCAAACCGGTACCATCACAATCAATCTGCAAAATATCCACCCCGGACAATCGGACACCTTACATTTGCCCCGATATGAACTTATTTATCAAGATAAATTGAAAATCAGGCCGAAAATATTGGCCAATGCAATTGTTCTCGACAGCGGCAAATTAATCACGCTCCATGACGTAAACCAAAGCATTACCAATCTCAACAAACTCGGTATCTTTCGTTCGGTCAACCTCAACGTAACATCGCCCGACTCTCTACAGGGCCGTGATACACTGGATGTACGGATAAACGCAGCCTTTGACTATCCGCTGGAAGCCGAATTAGAGACCAATGTCACCTCAAAATCCAACAGTCTGTTAGGACCTGGTCTCTCTTTGAAATTAAGTCATAACAACCTGTTTAAGGGTGGGGAGGTGCTCACCTTACGTCTGAACGGTTCGTATGAATGGCAAACGGGCAATCACAATTCAGGTGGTAAAAGTTCATTGCTTAACTCGTATGAATTTGGCTTGGATGCCTCCTTAAATTTCTCACGGTTACTATTCCCGGGCATGGCCAACCGGACAACCCAATATCCGACCAGCTCCCGCATACAACTCGGTGTTGATTTGCTGAATCGTCCCAAATACTTCAACCTTATTTCATTCAGCACATCACTGGGATATGATTGGCAAAGTTCACCATATAGCCATCACTCCATATCCTTTTTAAAACTCACATACAACAGATTGTTGCACACTACTGCTGAATTCGACTCGACCATGTATGAGAATCCAGCTATTGCATTGAGTTTTCGTAATCAGTTCATTCCAGCATTTACCTACACCTACACATTTGACAAAAGCTACGCACGAAACCGCCTTTATTGGTCAAGCTCCCTCACTTCGGCCGGTAACTTGCTGTACGGAGTAATGAGCATCTATAACAATGAATCACCCAAAACCATCTTCGGCAATCAATTCGCTCAATTTATCAAAGCCACCAGTGAAATACGTTTTTATCAAAGTCTCGGCTCATCCAGCAGTTGGCTTGCCTATCGATTCATGGTTGGAGCAGCACATCCATACTGCAACTCAGAAGTTATACCTTATAGCGAACAATTTTACATCGGTGGAGCCAACAGTATCCGTGCCTTTACCATTCGTTCATTAGGGCCGGGCAGTTATCGACCACCTTCAAACGACAAAAACGGGTATCTCGATCAAACAGGAACTTTCAAAATGGAAGCCAACGTCGAACTCAGATTCAAGCTGGTCGGCAAACTCAATGGTGCTGTCTTTTTGGATGCCGGAAACATCTGGTTACTGAAAAAAGATCCGAATCGCCCAGGAGCAGAACTATCCTGGCGGAATTTAGGACGGGATATTGCTTTAGGAACCGGCTTTGGGCTTCGCTATGACATCAGCTATTTGGTTTTGCGAGCTGATTTGGGCATCGGTATTCACGCGCCTTATGCAACCTCTCGACACGGATATTACAACATGCCCTCGTTCCGAGATGGACTTGGATTCCATTTAGCAATCGGATATCCGTTCTAAACAATATTTGGATTATCCTCTGTCCAACCAATAAGATTTCGGATTCTTATACAGGCAACCGGAATTGCTGAAGATTGTCTATTTTTGCATTTGAATATATTAATCTTAACAAGATACAGATGATCAAGCTAATCATATTCGATCTGGACGGCACTCTGCTCAACACTCTGGAAGACTTGGCCGTCAGCACCAATCACGCATTGGCTCAGAACGGATTTCCACAGCATGAACTCTCCGAATATCGTTATTTTGTAGGGAATGGCATCACCAAACTGACAGAACGCGCACTGCCCGAAGATCAACGCTCTGAGGAAACGATTATGAAAGTTCGTCAGGATTTTGTCAACTACTATTCGGAACATAACATGAATCGCACCAAACCCTATCCTGGGATTCCGGAGTTGATCGAACAGTTAAAAGCGAAAAAGATTAGTATGGCTGTTGCCTCCAATAAATATCAGGCAGCTACGGCCAAATTGATTGCCCACTATTTTGCGGATGGAACATTTGCCACCGTGTATGGACAGCGTGACAATGTGCCTGCAAAACCGGATCCGACTGTTGTGTACAATATTTTGGAGGAAACCGGATATACACGCGAGGAGACGCTGTATATAGGGGACAGCAGTGTTGATATGCGCACCGCTGCCAACAGCGGACTACGTTCCGTTGCCGTAACATGGGGCTTCCGTCCACGCCAGGAGTTGGAGGAAAATGGAGCCGTATATATCATTGACCATCCGGAACAGTTGTTAGAGATCATTGAAACGCTGAATCGATAGGGGAGAATTATTTCTGTCGAAAGTTTCGATATTCACGAAAGGGCATTATCTTTGCAAAGCTACAAACAGGGGCTGACCGGTTTTGACAGAAGGTAGAGTCTGATTGTAAGCATGCCGAGCGTTGTGTGGAGGCTCGTAAAAGTGAACGCTCAAACTACAAATGGCAATAATAGCTACGCACTCGCTGCCTAGTTTTACCGAGTAAAACTGCTTAATCCCGCGGTCCAAGGAGGCTGAGGGACGAGTACCTCGCCGAAGACTTTGCCCAATAGTCCAGAGGCATACGGGGTATCATCAGAATTGGGATAGCGTCCGGAAGCTTGTAACGGATTGCGAAATTTTACAAGCTGGGGTCATGATTAGGTCGCCTTCGACCAGGTTGTGACAGGAGGATTAATCGAAGGATAAGCATGTAGAAAGCTTTTGGGTTCCTTGTTTGGACGAGGGTTCGAATCCCTCCAGCTCCACTATGTACTTCCGAACTAATTCGGAAAATTCGAGACAAACCTCGGACTATCAGATAGTTCCGAGGTTTTTTCGTGTCTAATCCTATCGGATTGAGGACCGATAAAAGACCTAAAAAAGACCTTCTCGGACGGCTATCTGTCACAAAATCGTTTCAAGTTTTTCTGTGACGAAAAATGTGACAAAAATGTGACCGATTCTTATGTAATCAAATGGTGTTCAACAAGTTCCCAAGACCTAACTCAGACTTAACTCGGAAAATCGGCGACATTTTAACCACTCGGTTTTGAGGTGTTAAAGTGCTTGTCAGACACAATGTCTGATTTGCCTCCTTAATCCTGTGGTTTTTGTGCGTATTAAGCCTTGTCCGCTATTAGTCGCACATGTTAAAAATCGCCTAAGTCGCTGATATGGCTACAGTTTGACTTGGATGCGTCCAATCGGAAATGAAGTCAAACTCGTTATCATTGCATCCAGCCGCGACAAGCGGCCAATGATGACACTAAATCCAAAGCGAAAATGAAAAAGAACACCTTTAAGATTCTTTTCCATATCCGTGGCAACTACAAGAATAAGGAAGGGAAGTGCCCAATCACTATTCGTATAGCCGTTAACGGAGAATACGAAAGAATCAACTCCACAGTAGCTGTGGAGCCGGAACTTTGGGATGTCAAGGCAATGAAGGCCATTGGCCGTTCAGCAAAAAATCTCGAAATCAACAAACGACTTGAAGATATGAGAGTCGTTCTTAAAGAACATTACTACGACATCCTCAACCGCCACGGCTACGTTACAGCCGAGATGGTAAAGAACGCCTTTACCGGCGTTACCGCAAAAGAAGAATCTCTGGTGCCGCTCTACAAGCAGCATCTTGAAGACACCAAAAAGCTCATCGGACTGAGCAAGGCGAATCCCACCTATCAGAAATACGAGCGTATGTATCGCCGTGTGGTGGAGTTCATGAAAAAGAAATACAACATCACCGACATTCCCCTGCGTGAAATCAAGTACCAGTTCATCGTCGATCTGGAGTTCTTCCTCCGCACGGAGTATGGTTACAGCCAGAACACCACCTACAAGTGCATGAAGTTCTTTAAGCAGGTAATCAACAAGGCCATCCGTGCCGGGCTGATTACCGTGGACCCCTTCAATGGCTACAAAATCTCGGTGCAGAGGGTTGACAGGGGTTTTCTCTCGGAAGACGACCTGAAGAAGATGATGGAAAAGGAGTTCGCCTCCAAGCGTCTTGAACAGGTACGCGACATATTCGTGTTCGCCTGCTTCACCGGACTGGCATACATCGACCTCGCCAACCTGCGTGTTGACAACATCCAGAAGATGTTTGACGGCCGGCTGTGGATAGTCACCCACCGTCAGAAAACCAACACAAAGGTGACTGTCCCCCTGCTCCCTCCCGCCATCAAGATACTGAAAAAGTATGAAGGCAAGTATCTCGACGGTCAGCTTATGCCCATAATCACTAATCAGAAACTCAACTGTTATCTGAAGGAGATTGCCGACATCTGCGGTATCGAGAAGAACCTCACGTTCCATCTGGCGCGCCACACCTTCGCAACGACGATGACACTCGGCAAGGGTGTACCCATCGAATCGGTGAGCAAGATGCTCGGCCATACGAATATCCAGACAACACAGATCTACGCCCGTATCACCAACGAGAAAATCAGCCACGATATGGAAAATCTCGCAAAAAATCTCGGAGACCTCGATCTTTAGTTGATATATAGCTAACTCACTGACAAAGCGTCGGCTGCATATCAACAGCCGGCGTTTTGTCTTTATTCGGCTGAAAATTATTTTCGGGAATGTTCCCGGAACGTTCCCAAGTGACCTTTCCGTCCCTCCCTAACTTTGCCGGCGTAACACTAAATCCGAGAAAAAATGGAACAACAGATTACACTGGAAACACTCTATCAGCGCACGGTCACTCTCGAAGAAACCCTTTCGCTGATACTCAACCTCCTTACGAAAGAGGAACGAAAGAAAAAGGAGGCGCGTGATGAGAAGGACGAGATAACATCTATCCCACCCATCCCCAACGCGATGGCTGCCCGTCTGCTAAATATGTCAACCCGACAGCTCCAACGGGTGCGCCGCCGCTACCAGCTCACATGGATAGAGCGCGGGCGCGAGGTATTCTACAATCTCGCACCGTTGCTGAGGGCAATCCGCCGCCTCAACCTCAAATGGAGCGAGGCCACACTGGAGGAAATAAGGAAGAAATACAAAAAGGTTCCCTCTGTATGATCAGTTCACAGGAGTTCAAAATCATCTGCCGGATGATAAAGGAGCTGGAAACAAGGCTCGACAACCGTCTTGACGGATTCGGGCGCAAGTTCATCGGGATGCTGCAAGGCTTCTCCATCCTTGACCCAGACAAACAGACAATGACGAGCCGAGAAGTCTGTGAGCAATATGGAGTATCCGACCGTAAGCTCTGCGACATGAGAAAGAACGGCGAGATTCCATTCACTAAGCACGGCACGGCGAAGAACAGCAAGATAACATACCGGGTGGCGGATGTCGCCGAGGTATTCGCCAGCCGCGATTCATAAAATACAGACACACTTTCACACACAAATAATCCCGCGTCATTTCGGTGGCGCAAGTATCAAACCCCAAAACACTTTTTAATTTATGGCAAAAGACCAGAACTTAGAAGAAGTGCTTATCGCCCGCAACAACGACACCGGGCAGGTAGGCGCGGTGACCGGACTCAACGAGGACGGCACACCCAAGATGACCGATGTCAAGTCGGCGAAACTCTCAGACCTCGTGAAATTCTCCAAAGGTCAGAACCCGCTGGAGGCTTTCCTCTCCAACTTCGTCCGCCAGTGCAAGAACCCCACGACCTTCGGATTCTTCCGAGTACCCGCAGACCGCTACGAGACGGTAGGCACTGTAATCGGGGACTTTGCAAAAGATCCCGTGGCAAACGCCGATATGCTGAAGAACAACAAGGTCGATCTACCGCAGGCGACGCAGGACAACAGGCAGGAAGCGGCGCAGTCGGCTGAACAGCCCAAGCAGTCGCCGGCAGGCTCCCCGCAGGAGGAACAGCAGGAGCAATCCAACGCACAGGCATCCGCAAAGGAGACCAGACACTCCGCCATCGACGAGAGCAAAATCGACTGGGCGAACCTCAAGGAGAAATGGGGCATCGACCGCGACGAGTTGGAAAAATCGGGAGACCTACGCGAGATGCTTTACAACCGCAAGTCAAAGGTCGTGACCGTCACGCCGACATTCGCAGGAGAGAAATTCCCCATCGACGCGCGACTGTCATTCCGAACCGACGCTGACGGCAATGTAAAGGTGGTGCCGCACTTCATCCACCGTGAGCCGAAACTCGATCAGGAGTTCAAAGGCTACAACTTCTCCAAAGATGAGAAAACTGCTCTCCGCGAGACCGGCAATCTCGGCAAGGTAGTGGAACTGACAGACAAAAATGGCGATAAAGTGCCGTCATACGTCAGCATCGACCGCTATACCAACGAGATAGTCTCCGTTCCCGTCAAGGATGTGTTTGTCCGCGACACCGTGGGCCAGACCAAACTGACCGTCGCCGAGGTCATGCAGCTCAAGGAAGGCAAGGCACTCCCTCCGAAAGAGATAACCGACAAGAACGGCAAGACCTACAACGTAGTGCTTCAGGTGTCGGCAGACCGCAAGGGTGTGGAGTTCGTCCCCGGCGCGGCCAGAAAGCAGGAACAGGCGCAGTCGCAATCGCAGGCACAGAGCGGCACCACGAATCAGCAGCAGTCGTGGCTCACGAAGGACGGCAAGATCAAGCCACTTTCCAAATGGGCGAAAATCCCCCTTACGGAACAGCAGCAGAAAGATTATGCCGAGGGGCGCGTGGCGGAACTTACCAACCGCCTCGACGACAAGGGACAGCCATGCACGGTGTATCTCTGGTTCAACCCTGAGAAACAGCGTCCGAACACATCGCTCAACGACCCCCGTGTGAAAGTCGCCGAGGAATCCAAAATACAGAAGGCCGTCAACAACGACGGGCTTACCAACGAGGCGACAAGCAGAGTGGCTGAACCGCTTCAGAAATATCAGACGGCTCCCAAGAACGAGGACCAGATGTGTCAGCAGCGCAAGCCCAAAGGTCCGAAGATGTAATCTTCAAAAGCAGGGTTAAGACCCTGCACTCCGAAACGGCATCCCGGAGAGTCCGGAATCTCCGGTGCTATTTCAAAAACCACTAATCCAAAAATATCCACCCAAATAAAAAAGCAAAAATGAAACAGAATAATCTCATAACCGTCGTGACAGACCATCAGATCACAGCGGACACAATCGCCAGAGCAATCGGCGCCAATGAAAAACACGAGGGCTACTATCTCGGCAACGGCTATGCCGTGACATGGACAAACGGACAGCTCGTGGAGGCAACATTCTCGCCGCAGGAGAGTTTCGTTCTCTCGACCACTATGGAGAGCCGCCTCGCCTACGCCCATAACTTCAAGTTCGCCATGCGCAACTACGATGAGCTTGTCGGCTACAAGAAATCAGCCGAGGACATCCGACAGCTCGACACAATCAAGGCTCTGTGGAAGATGAGCCTGACAGTCGTGAACGCCATGCGCCCCGACATTACGGGAGACCTCGACTTCCTGAGCCTCTACTACTTCATTGGCTGCCCCGTGGATACGCGTCGCGCATGGCTCCCTGTGCTGACAAAGAAATCCATCGTCCATGCCGTGAACCACGGACCTCAGAACCGCAAGGAATACGAGAAATGGCTGGAGGAATCCATCTACAACGCCATCGTACAGTGCGCCGAGGAAAACGCAGAGCTGAAAGGGTCGCCCGCAGTCGAGGAAATATCCGTCGCCGACGCCGCCAAAGATGCGGAATGTGCCGGCGTACCCGCCCCAGCTCCCGGAGAACAGCACGAGGGAGACAACTATATCGGAGTGATTACCGACCGCTGTCCGCTGTTCAACCTCCCGGCCCTGATGATTCAGGCTGCCTGTGAGCTGGACTACACCCACGAAAAGACAATACTGACAGCATACCGACTGTATGCCAAGAAACTCATATCCTATCCCGCCGTGTTGCAGAATACCGTTCCCGGCGGAGTATGGAAAGCGATGCTCCGCAATATGGAGATGCTGCGCTACAACAGCAGGTGGGGCCGCTCGGTGGGCGAAGGCAAGCCCTCCAAGTGTCACAACTTCCGTAACGGCGAGAGCGTCTATAACGGCTTCGGCATCGTAACCACCGGACTGCACCCCACGGATCTCATCCGTGAAGAGGAAAAGCTATACAACCTCATAGTCAAGCGCGTCATCGACGCCTTCGCCCCCGACACCTACGGCAAGTGCAGCAAGTCCAAAAGCGGCAAGAAAAATAACCGCCGTTACCGCAAAGTGAACAAGGCAAAAACGGTTATAACCGCCTAAACCCTCTTGAAATCAAGACAGAATAACCATATCTATCCCTCCCGTGTCAGGATAATTTATTATCTTTGCGACTGATTCTGCGTCATTATGTTTTTTTGTTTCATTTTTGACGCGGATTAGTGGTTGGACATCGGGAGGGATACCCGGTGTCCTTTTTCATTATCCTATGGGAATAGAGGGCATCGGCAACCACTATATCCGCATC
>QRFC01003200.1_pt1 | contig 11113 bp, 6 predicted proteins | sample 1861061 | NCBI WGS metagenome assembly QRFC01 (sample SAMN09711282, study PRJNA482702) | Human gut metagenome, whole genome shotgun sequencing project. | reverse complement strand
GCTATGCGCACCGACGAATAAGATTAACCACAGAGGGGATACGTTAGGCGGGGTGAACCTGACGATTCAGATCAGCGCGCCGTATCCGGAAGTGCTCCGTATCCAGACGTATCACCACATGGGACTTAAGGAACGCATGCCACAGTTTGAACTTGCGGCGCCACAGAACGGAAATCTTGCGGCGGAAGAAACAGAAAAACAGATCATTGTAAAGAGCGGGGAACTTCGCATCGAGATTGAGAAAGAGAGTGGAGCCTTTGTATTCTGGCGCGGAGCGGAGAAGATCACCGGAAGCGGATGGAGAGATCTCGCCTACATGAAGACGAACTGGAGGGGCAGCGCATACGATAAGGGACCGGAGGATGCCTACATGAGAGAGCAGCTTTCCCTCTCGGTCGGCGAGCTGGTGTACGGACTGGGCGAACGCTTTTCGGCATTCGTAAAAAATGGTCAGAGCGTGGACATCTGGAACGAGGATGGGGGGACTTCCACAGAACAGTCTTACAAGAACATTCCGTTTTACCTTTCCAATAAAGGATATGGTGTATTTGTCAATCATCCGGAAAAGGTTTCCTTTGAGGTGGCAACGGAGATGGTGACCAAGGTGGAGTTTTCCGTACCTGGGGAGAATCTCGATTATTTTCTGATTAACGGTCCGACGATGAAGGAGGTGCTGATGCGCTACACGGATATTACCGGAAAACCGGCGCTTCCGGCACCGTGGACGTTCGGTCTGTGGCTGTCTACTTCCTTTACGACGAATTATGATGAGAAGACGGTGAACAGTTTTGTGGACGGCATGATCGAGCGTGGAATTCCGCTCTCGGTTTTCCACTTTGACTGCTTCTGGATGAAGGACTTTCACTGGTGTGACTTTACCTGGGATGAGCGTGTGTTCCCGGATCCGGAGGGAATGTTAAAGCGATTGAAAGAAAAAGGGTTAAAGATTTGCGTCTGGATCAACAGCTATGTGGGACAGGAGTCCTCGCTGTTTGAGGAGGGCGTAAAGGGAGGTTATTTTCTGAAACGTGCCAACGGTGATGTATGGCAGTGGGATATGTGGCAGCCGGGACTTGCCATCGTGGACTTTACCAATCCGGCGGCGTGCGAATGGTATGGAAAGAAGCTGGAGGCGCTTTTGGATATGGGCGTCGATTGCTTTAAGACGGATTTTGGTGAGCGGATTCCGACAGACTGTGTGTATTATGACGGATCTGATCCGGTGAAGATGCACAATTATTATACATACATGTACAATAAGACGGTGCATGATGTGATTGCAAAGAAAAAGGGCGAGAAAGAAGCGATTCTTTTTGCGCGCTCCGCAACGGCGGGCGGTCAGAAATTCCCGGTGCACTGGGGCGGTGACTGCTGGTCGGATTATGAGTCAATGGAGGAGAGTCTGCGGGGCGGTCTGTCGCTGACAAGTTCCGGTTTTGGCTTTTGGAGTCATGACATCGGAGGATTTGAGAGCACTTCTACGCCGGACGTCTACAAGAGATGGTGTGCGTTCGGACTGCTTTCGACACATTCCAGACTGCACGGTTCCACTTCTTACCGCGTGCCCTGGGCTTATGATGAAGAATCGGTGGATGTGGTACGTTATTTTGCAAAATTAAAGGCGCGTCTGATGCCGTATTTGTATCGCAATGCCATCGAGACGGCAAAGACCGGTGTGCCGATGATGCGGAGCATGGTGCTTGAGTTTACGGAGGACCGGAACTGCGCATATCTGGCAAGCCAGTATATGCTGGGCGACTCCCTGTTGGTAGCTCCGATTTTTAATGAGGACGGGATCGCGGAGTATTATCTTCCCGAGGGACGCTGGACATCACTGCTTAGCGGCGATGTGAAGGAGGGCGGCAGATGGTACAAAGAGAAGCATGGCTATCTGAGCATCCCGCTCTACGTCAGAGAGGGCAGCATCGTTGCGATGGGTGCAAGGGATGACAATGCAGTTTATGATTATGCAGATGGAACGACATTCCGGGTCTATGCGCTTGACGATGGGTGCGAGGCACAGACGACGGTGTACGATACGGAAAATCGGGAAGCGGTGAAGGCAGCGGTCACACATTGTGGCAGCGGGTACGAGATTCAGGTATCCGGAGGCACGGATGTGAAAGTGGCACTCATGCATGCAGGAACGCCGAAGACGGTAAGCTGTGCCTATGAGATGGAAGGGGATCATGTCGTGATCGCGGTTCCAAAGGAAGGAACCGTAACGGTCGAATTTTAAATGCAGCCGGAGGTGGCAATGAAAACAGAGACATATGAAGTACAGATCGGGAAATTATTAGAACAGCTGACACTGGAAGAAAAGATCGGAATGATTCATGGCGCGGGGTTGTTCCGCACCGAGGGGGTGGAGCGGCTTTCCATACCGCCGCTCTTTTTCTCGGACGGTCCGATGGGCGTGCGTGCGGAATTTGCGGACAATGAGTGGAGAAATACAGGCACGACAGATGATTTTGTCAGCTATCTCCCGTGCAACAGCGCGGTAGCATCAACCTGGAACCGCGAACTTGCGGGTGAGGAGGGCAGAGTGCTGGGCGAGGAGGCAAGAGGAAGAGGCAAAGACATGATTCTCGCGCCGGGAATCAATATCAAGCGGAGCCCGTTCTGCGGAAGAAATTTTGAATATATGAGCGAGGACCCGTATCTGATCTCGGAACTGGTCGTGCCGATGGTGAAGGGAATCCAACAGTCGGATGTAGCGGCGTGCGTAAAGCATTTTGCAGCCAACTCGCAGGAGACAGAGCGTCTCTGGGTAGACACGAAAGTATCGCCCCAGACCTTAGAGGAAATCTATTTTCCGGGATTTCGCGCGGCGGTGCAAAAGGGCGGTGTCCATGCGGTGATGGGAGCATACAATCTGTTAAACGGGGAACACTGCTGCACCAGCAAAAAACTGTTAAACGGCACACTGCGGCGCGACTGGGGATTTGACGGTGTGGTGGTCTCGGACTGGGGCGGTGTCCATGACACCAGAGAAGCGGCGGAAGCTGCGATTGATGTGGAGATGGAAGTGACGTACGATTTCGACCAGCAGTATCTGGCAGAGCCGCTTTTAAAGATGGTGCGTTCCGGAGAGATCTCCGAGGAGACTCATCCTTTAAATGAGGGCCAAATTAGAGCTGGTCAGGTGCTCTAAAGAGTATTTACCAAAAAATCTAGCATATGGCACAAATTGGTACCACTGCAAGAACGGGCGAAAGGTGTCCTGAAAGTGGAGTATGGCGAGTTGTAGGTCAGCCCTCTACCACAGCACCTATCGCGAGAGGCAATGTAATGCCTCCGTATCGTGGACAAGCTGTTACTTGGGTTCTAGTTCAGTATGCTTAACAGCTTTCCCTTCAGGTCAAGGCAGAGAAATTTTCTCTGCCTTGATTTATTTTTGGCCCACCATAAAGGATGGCTAGTGCTAGATACACTGTTGCAAATATAGTAACACATATTGGAAATACCAAAAATTATCTTTCCATAGATTTGATATCTTATGTGTTATACTTTAATCGCTTGAGGTCTTTGTTGAGAGATTGAATACGTCTCTTAACCAAGAGGGAATAGGCCTATAAGACTGTGTTATATAGACCAATAGCTTTATTCGTATGCCGATTGATACCTACATAGGTAAGCGAAGCATCCTCGTAACGCTTGAACTTATAAATGGCATCATTCATCAGCGCCGAATTGAAGACGTCAAGCGACACAAGCAACTCGAAGTCTGAGACAGACAGTCCCGTTACCTTCTTGAACAATCCGGGTTCCAGTTGCGTGATGACATCATAGAGGCTTCGCTCGCGGAAATCCGTCAGGTACATGAATATCGGTACGCGCGTAGCGAATTTGATCAGTTTCTCTTGAATCTGCTTCCGCAGGCTCTTGTACTCCTTTTCTTCCTCGGTCAATTCCCGTTTCTTCTGCGGGGTCATTGCCTCATCCGGGGTCTCCTTTCGCGCCTTCTTGACCGCCTCTGATTTGTTGATGATGGTCTCGATGTCCTGATTCAGGTTGCGGAATCCCTCGATGCGCGTCAGCGCAGCCATTGCCTCGGCATTCCCCATCAATCGTCGCAGCGTTGCATTGTCGACATTGACCAGCAGGGCACTCTCCCAGCGACGGGCCAGCAGAGTCGCCGTCGTTCCGCTCATGGCGATGTCGAGAATCCCGGCGGCATCGATCTGCTTCATCGAACTGCCGTCGTAGGCCAGCACCGGAAGGAACGAGATAAACTCCTCGACATTCAGCCGGCAGCTGTAATCGGCAATCTGCCGCAATGCCCGGTTGGGAGCAAAGTCGAATACATAACATTCCTGCTTCAGAATATCTACCCGGTTGGGCGAAACACCGTCAGCATTGCATACCGTCCAGGGTGTCTGCACGCGAAAGGCGGCCTGGAAGTAGGTCTCCGGACTCGATGAGTTGCGCAGCATGAAGATGCCCGACCAGGGCTTCACCGACACACCCGTCGTCAGTTTGCCGCACGACAGCGTGATGGTCTTCGTCTCCAACGGATTGCCCATGGCCTTCAACACGGGAGCCAGCGCATCGACTCCGATCCCGGCACTGCTCTCTGCAGCTACGACCACCCGATAATCCTGATAGAAACGGTTCTGACGCTCGGCAAGCAGATTCCGCATGGCATAACACGACGCCACTGACGGCAGGAACCAGAACGTGTGTGTCAACACCGAGAGCAGCGGGGCGTGAGAGAAGGGCATCGGAGGCCGTGAATGCCCCAGCTTCAAGTCGGAAACAATATTTTCGACATAGGCGCCGCTAATCAGATCCAACCACTTCTGCACTTCGTTCTTGAAGACGAACCGGGCGTCGTCACCATTGCCTTCGGCCCGAAAGAAGAGATTGAGGTCGAATTCATCGAACTCGCCGTCGATGGCAACTTGCCGCAATTCGTCGGGCAGTTGATAGGTCATCATCACCATGCGCGGCAAGGCGGCGTAGGGGTTCGGCCCGTCGGCATCGTTCCACGACGCTTTGGCGCGTTGCTCGTCCGAGTAGGTCCAGTTGTAAACCTGTTCCTCGATGAACTCTCCCGAGCTGATGGCCCGAAACGGTGTCCCCGACAGATAGAGATAGGCTCTCGTGGTGATGGGCATCGCCTCCTCGTCAAACCAGTCGCGGCCTTCCCCTTCGGCAAAGGCCTGCTCGCGGCGGTCTTCGTTCTCGAAGAGATCCTTGGCATGATCGCGCCAAGCACCGTAGTGATATTCGTCGAGAATCACACAATCCCAGTTGATGACATGTACCCACTCGTTCTTTAGCTTGATGCCGCCCGACTTGCTGCGTCCGAGAAAATCCTGAAACGACCCGAAGCAGACGATCGGGCGGTTGTGGTCGGCCGTTTCGTAGTTCAGTTCCGAATTGCGCGACAGGAACTGCCACCCTTCGAAATCGACATGCGTGCGCAGATCCTCTTCCCAGGCACTCTGCACGGCGGGTTTGAAGGTCAGGACCAGCAGCCGTTTCCATCCCATGCGGCGCGCCAGCTGGCAGGCCGCGAAGGTCTTGCCGAAGCGCATCTTGCAGTTCCAGAGGAAATGCGGCGTGCGGTTGTTGTCGGCACGGCAAGCACGGAAATATTCGCAGGTCTTCTCCACAGCTGCCTCCTGCTCGGGGCGCATGGCAAAATGCTCCGAGCGTTGAAATTCGGCTTCGCGCCGCTCCCGCACGGAGCGTACTGCCGCCCGGACCTCGCGAACCGTACAACGAAACCACTCTCCCTCGGGATTCTCCACTCCCATTCGACGCAACACGCGGTGTACCTCGTGGTCGGTAAACGAGGTGCCGTCGCCACGCATGGCCGACTCCTCGAAGACAATGCGGTAGGGACGCGCTCCGGGCCGCAGCGTCGGATATTGCTGCGCCACGCGATGCGGCACATCGACGGAGGTGTATCCGACCTTCAGCAGCCCACGGTACTGCGGGTGGGTATCTTCGTAGGCATAGATGGTCGGATGCGCCGCCGGGCGGGAGGGGAAAAAGAGCGAATTCATTTTTTTACTGCAATATAACCTGTATCCTTTTGAGGGCTTAAGATTATTCCATATTTTGAACTTTCAGGAAAATCATAAGGTAATGCCTTATGTGGCATTGTAAGTTTAATGTCTTTATACTGATCCTCATCGCACTTATCAGCCATATCCACTAAATCTTCAGTCAACGGATTTTTCATTGTTCCAAAGACAATAGCAAATGCTATTGGATAAAACTTCAATATACAGCAGACTTGATGTTCGAAATAATTCATCAATACAATGTGGTTCCGAGAAATCATTAAATATTTATATGGGAATAGCCAATAAAAAATATGTAGATCTTTAGGAACGTTGATTCTGTCACTTAAAATATAATCGCGGATATCTTGAAGTTGTGAATGGTTATTGTTGTAGTTCATGTGATTCATTGTAGCAATCAAATGACCTAATACTGCTTTTGCGAGCCTTGTGGGTTGGGTCTTTATTGAGAGCCGAGGATATGGATATATCAATAGACTTTCCAATATTCGTTTAATATCCTTAACAAAGCTCCCTAATACATTGTCGTATTTAACTCCCAGAAGAGTATTACATTCTTTACATATCGTTTTGAAAATAAGCCCATTTCTGCAATCCATGGGAGTGATATTTGCACTTGCAGCATATTGCTCCATTATAACCCGACCATTATTCCCACAGCATTGTGGAGGAATATGATCTTTACTCATCTTCCCGACTTTTTTACCACACAAAAGACAGACTCCATTGTCCGTCCACGTCTTTAATGAATCATCGATTTTCATGTTATCGTTTTTCACAAATGTGCAGGAAGTTCCCGGATTTACCAAACAGGCAATATGCTGATTTATCGACAAATTATGAACTAAGCATGAAAAGGCAGTGTATATGTACTTACAGCGGGTTTATTCCATCGGCCGTACCATCGACTCGATGAATTTTATCTCCTCGTCGGTGATCCTATATTTGGCATAAAGCTTTTCATCCGTCCATGATTGGGAAAAGTCTTGGATGGGCACCAATGAATAAACTTTTTGCGCAGCATGTTGAGATATTTTCAAAAGCAATACTAAGAAGCGAAACAGACGACACCGCATATATGAGATGGCATTATCCGCTTCTTGTTCACTTGCGAAAGGCCCAATCGCCAAATAGGTTTCCGTACAACAAGAATCAGGCTCACCATAAAACGGCTTATTTATTATTTGATGAGGATATGTGTCACCAGCATTATACGCTGCGGATATATATATTTTATGCTTCCCGATCAGGTGGTTGGGATCCACGATCTTTTCGCGAGAGATAAAGCCCGTATTTTTATTGGCATATAACTTTAGATAGCCTTCGACATACGAGGATTCCCCTTGTTCGTAGGTTCTCAATCCAAAAGGCTTCTGGCGCTAACCAAAGAACTGAATTTAGAACTATTTCCATCTATCTGCTGCACTTTTCTCAAAATAGAAATAGACTCATTATATCGGATAAATGAATCACAGCCCCGCTCCAATAAAGGGCGTTTCATTATAGACAGACTATCTCCCAAATGCGTTGTAATCTCGCATAGTCCCGAATTATCTCTATCCCACAAGAAGAAACATACTCCGCCTTTAATTTCTACTCCGGGGAAGCACTCCAAAGCATTGGGAAAATCATGTATAACCCGAATGCGAGAATCCGAAAGCATTTCATTCCTAAATTCGTCCAACCCTCGTCCTCCGCTGAACCATCGTGACGGGACAATCATACACAGAAAGCGGGGTTTTAATTTTTGAGCCTGCTGAATAAACTTATGATAGATCGGGATAGCGCTTGCTTGTGCACCGCCATCGCTCAACTGATACGGCAGGTTGCCTATAATGACATCGAATTTCATATCGGGGAATATGGTTTCGGGATTCTCGGTGTGGATAAATTCGTAGGCGTGGCTCTCCAGGGTGTCGTCGCGGTCGTATACCTCCCGGCTCGCCCCGCAATAGCGGCATCGGCCGTTCTGCCAGGTGTGTTCCGTAGACCGGAAGCGGATATTTCCATCCGTATCGTGAAAGGCCGTGCAAATCGAATAGGGCCCGTTCGCCTGTTTGCTGCAATAGACCGAACGGCGCGACAGGAGGGCCGTCAGTTCGGTGATGGCCAAGCCGAACAATTGCAGGGTGAAGATGTGGTCGGCTCGCTGCTGTCGATCGGGGATTCGCTCGCTCAACCCCTCCATTAACCGTTTGGCAATCTCCCGCAGGAAGACTCCCGTTTTGCTTACGGGGTCAAGGAACCGCGCATCGGGGTTGCGCCACAACTCCGCAGGCAACAGATCGAGCATGCAGTTGACAACGACCGGAGGGGTGAATACCTCGTCGTTGCTCAAATTGGCCAGGCAGGTCAGCACATCGGGGTTATAGTTCTTCATCGGCTCCGAGTTTGAGGAAGTGAACAAGCGGATATTCGGCTACGGGGGTCGGAATAAAGGCGGCATCTCCGAGGTCGGAGAAGAGGTTGGGACCCTCCATCGGCTGGCTTTGCAGCAGGTTGGCCAGCGTGAAATCGCGGCGTTTGAACCGCCCGCCGCCAATGTCCGACCACTCGGCAAAGACAATCGGCCGTGCCGATTCGTCCGGGGTTTGGAGTATCAGGGCATCACCCCACAGAATGTTGGTCGCAAGCAGATAGCGCACCGCACGGCAGCAGTCGAGCTTCATGGTCTTCGGGAAGAGAGCCCAGTATGCTGTCAGGAACGTATCGTAGAGATGATTGCGGCAGAGCGTCACGTTGTCTGCCAGAATGTCGATTCCGTAGAGACTCGATACGGCAATCGCAGCATGGCGTTCCCATTCGGATTGCGTCGCGGCATAACGGGACGACACGACGGCGAGTTTGCGACGCAGGATCGCGTCGGCATCCTTCAGCTTCGGCTCATACCGTTCGTAAGCCCAGACGTACAGGCTCGACGGATCGAATCCGGCAAACTCCGGCCGCTGGTGCAGCTCCCGGACGAGCGTCTCGAAGCTCTCCAGTTCGGAGGCCCGGATCGTTATTTTTCGACGGCGCGGCATGGCTGGCTATCTCTTTTTTGCTCGGTATCGCTGGTGGGGATGTTTCGGCATATTGGGATATTCACGTTCCAACAACCCTTCGGCAACCATGATGGGTATGGCTCTGTTTTTCAGGTATCGTAGACTCTTCCCTACTTTGTTAGCTATGGCCTCCAGCGATTCAAAATCAACACATGCAAGTAGAATAGCTGTGTGTAATTCGCTGGAAGATAATCTTCTGCGCCTTTCCTTATCTGGAGAGCTAGCAACATTACTAGCAACATTACTAGCAACATTACTAGCAACATTACTAGCAACATTCCCGGGGAGCCCCCCCTCCCGGACTTTTTTGTTGATTCTGTAGTGCGTGCCGCGGCCGATTCCCTCGGGAATGAGATATCGGTCGTTGCATAACTCTTTGAGCAACTTTGTGATATCGGCACTGTGCTTGTCCAATACCAATTGCATCCGGTAGTTGGTGACCTCGCCCTCGCTGCAGCAGGTTGCCAGGGTCATCAACTTGTTGTGTTCTATGGACGTTATCTCCTCACCGAACAGGGATTTCAGATAGGAGATGACCTCATCGGACAACAAACTGACAAGGGGCAATGTCAATACGACTTTGTCGGGGTGAGTGATCTCCTCGATTCGCGGGTTGCGGTAATTTGCCTTTTTCCAACCTTGCATGATCTTGTCGGCACCGCTTCCGGCCTTTTCCGCTGAACCGATCAGCATGAACATCGTTTGCAGGGCCTTGTTGCGGCATACGCTGTTGCCTCCCTGATAATATTGGGCAATGGAGAGCAGCAGGGAACCTGGATTGGAGAATATGTAACAATCCTTGTGTAGCTCGATCGTAATGTTTGAGTCAACCGAATAGTCGCAATGGACCAATGCATTGATAAACGCTTCGCGTAGAGCCGTATGTGTCGGTGTTTTGTCCTCTCTGATGCCGTCCTTCAGGGCGAAAGGCTTGGGCAGAGATGCGGCCAGCTTGGGATAGACCCGGTAGTAGAATTGGAACAGATTCGCCTCCCAGGTGCCGTCCGGGCAGATGCGGTCTGTCCAGCGGTCGTCGGGATTGGAACTGAAATATTCGCGGTAATCGGGAAAGTATTGCGGACATCCGTAGGCGTCGGTGATGCTGTCCGTTTTGCCGAACATCAGCAGGCCGGCAAGCGTCAGTCCCTCGATCTTCTCTCGCCGATCGATCCGGTAACCCTTCAATTTCATCAGGAAATGTTTGTCGTCCAGCAGCAGCCACGGATGATCGGGGCTTTTGGTTGCGACCAGCCGGCGGTATTGCTCAAGAGTTGCCTTGTCAATATCCTGCTCGATGGTAAATTCGGGCAGAATTTTGTAATCGCGGGGATGTTCCGTGATATCGGCGTCGGCGAACATGCGTTGTATTTCGCTTGCATCGCACCGATAGTCTCCTTCGTAATTCCGCTTGAATGTATTCTCGGGGTTGTTATGCAGATATACGGGAATCTTGTTGCGGGGAGCCCGTGGCACATTGAATACCAGGACATAGCTCCCGTTGTATTCGCCATCCTGCACGTCTTTCTCCTGCAGGACGTTTGCGCTGCAATGAGCCTTATTGTTTACGTTGTCCCAAAACTCCTTTTTGTATTTGCGCGCCTGCTCCAGTGTGATGCCGTCAAGGGTGAATTTCCCGTCCTTCTCTTTGACGCCCAATACAATGACTCCACCTTGTGTATTGGCGAAAGCGGAGTAGGTCTCCCACAAGCTGCCCGGAAACCCTCCTCTGGCGGATTTGAACTCCACCTCGGCCGATTCACAGTCGGCCATCAGAGATTCGATTTTTTCTATAAAATCGTAGTTGTCGAACAGTGTTAATTCCTGCGTATCGTCTTTCATTGCATCAGTCTGTTTGAACAAAGTTAAGAAAATTCCCGGACAACACTCTTTAAGATTATCGTGTTGTGTTGCTTGCCCCCGAAAAATAGGGGTGGCTCATCAGCTCCAGGGCGGTCTGCTCCTCGGTGATCTTGATGTACTTCATAAACTCCCGTTCGGTCTTGTGGCCCGTAACCTTCATGATGGCGATGG
>QRFC01003199.1_pt1 | contig 11121 bp, 8 predicted proteins | sample 1861061 | NCBI WGS metagenome assembly QRFC01 (sample SAMN09711282, study PRJNA482702) | Human gut metagenome, whole genome shotgun sequencing project. | reverse complement strand
GACGTGGTACACCTTCAGGGATTCGAACCCTGGACACCCTGATTAAGAGTCAGGTGCTCTAGCCAGCTGAGCTAAAGGTGCAAATTTTGAACACAAGAGCTATTATACTATATTATGCGAGGTTTGTCAACCCCTTTTTTCAAAAAATCTGAATTTTTTCCGAAAAAATTTCTCAGTTTAAAAAAGTGCAGAATGTTTAAGCCGGGTTTCGTGCTTAAACACTCGATATTCTTTACAACAGAAAACACACTGTAACCAATGATAAAATTTGAATTTGCGGTTACTTTTTCAAAAAAAGCAAATAATTTTGCAAAAACACTTGAAAAAATGCTCCGATTGTGCTATATTAGCATTGCACGGTTAATTTTAAACTGTGTATCAATAAAAACTTTCATAACAGGGAGAAAATAAAATGCAAATTGTATTAATCGGTGCCGGCAAAGTCGGAAAGCAAATCACCGACCGCCTTTTATCCGAAACGCACGACATAACGGTCGTTGATACCGATTCGAATCGACTGAACTCACTTATAAACAGCCACGACATTCTTTGTATTCAAGGCAACGGCGCGGTTTATGACATTCAGTTAGAGGCAGGCGTTGAAAAAGCCGATGTTGTCATCGCAACCACATCGGAGGACGAAATCAATATTTTATGCTGTACCCTCGCAAAAAAACTTGGGGCAAAGAGGTGTATCGCAAGAATCCGAAATCCCGAATATTATTACCAGCTCGGCTTTATGCGCGAAGAGCTGGGTCTTAATATGATTGTAAACCCCGAATACGCCGCCGCAAGCGAAATAATGCGTATCCTGCTTTTGCCCGACGCGGCACAGGTCGAGGTCTTTGCAAACGGCAGAGTTGAGCTTATCGAGTTCAAGATAGGCGACAACAACCCCACCGTGGGTATTCCTCTTTCGGACATATACAAAAAATACAAAATAAAAATCCTCGTTTGTACCGTTGAACGTAACGGCGAGGTTATTATTCCGGACGGCTCGTTTATATTAAACCCCGGCGACCGCATAAGTATTGCGTGTGACCACAAATCCGCCGAAACGTTCTTTAAAAAAATCGGCTCAACCCGAGAAAAAATCAAAACCGTTATGCTGGTCGGCGGCGGAAAAATTGCCGTATACCTCGCGAAACAGCTCGTTGAACTCGGTATGGAGATAAAAATAATCGAGAACGATTATAAACGCTGTCGCGAATTATCCGAGCATTTATCCGATGTAAGCATCATATACGCCGACGGAACGGACCATATCACGCTTAAAGAAGAGGGCGTTGAATCGGTTGACGCATTTGCGGCGCTGACGGGCATTGATGAGGAAAATATGATTATGGCGCTCTATGCCCAGACGAAAAATGTTTCAAAGGTTATCGCAAAGGTCAACAGGGGTTCGTATATCACTCTGTCCGACCACATCGGGATTGACAGCATTATATCGCCCAAACAGCTCGGCGCGAATAATATTGTCGGATACGTCCGCGCGATGAAAAATTCGGAAAACAGCAGCAATGTCGAAACCATATACAAGGTTTTGGACAACAAGGCAGAGGCTTTGCAATTCATTATCCACGAAAACACAAGCTATACCGACAAGCCTTTGCGCGAAATGCGCACGCATTCGGACGTGATAATCGCAAGCATTGTCCGCAACAGAAAATCGATTATTCCAAACGGTAACGATTGCCTTAAAAAGGGCGACAACGTTGTTGTTGTCACAAGCGGACGGACTCTGCATGACCTGAAAGAGATATTTATATAAGAAAGGCGATAACACAGGCATAAAATTATGAAAAAAAGACTTATTTTCGGTATAATCGGACGTTTTATGATAATTGAGGCAATCCTATTTTTGCTGCCGACCATCGTGTCATTAATATACGGCGAATATAAAAACGCAAACAGCTTTATCATATCGGCGTTAATCTCGGCGGCGTGCGGCGCACTTTTGCATCTGCAAACGCCGAGCAACCGTGAATTTTACGCAAAAGAGGGTTTTATAACAATAGGTCTGATTTGGGTTATATGGTCGCTTGTCGGCGCATTGCCATTCTTTTTGAGCGGCGAAATCCCCAACTATATCGACTCGTTTTTTGAGACGGTTTCGGGATTCACAACAACGGGTGCAACGATACTCACCGACATTGAATCGGTGTCAAAAGGTATGCTGTTCTGGCGTGCTTTCACACACTGGGTCGGCGGTATGGGTGTGCTTGTCTTTGCAATGGCATTCGTGAACGTTTCAAACAACAACGCAATTCATCTTATGCGTGCCGAGGTTCCGGGGCCTGCCGTTTCAAAGCTTGTTCCGCGCGGAATGCAAAACGCAAAAATACTGTACAGCATATATTTCGGACTTTGCGTGATAGAATTTGTTATGCTTGTTCTCGGCGGAATGCCGATATACGACAGCATAATTCACACGATGTCAACCGCCGGCACGGGCGGTTTCAGCTGTCGCAACGCAAGCATTGCGGCATACAACAGCGCATACATCGAATGGGTAATAATCGCGTTTATGTTCTTATTCTCGCTTAATTTTAACCTGTATTTTTATATGATAATGCGCCGATTCTCTGCTGTTGCAAAAGATTCCGAATGGAAGGTGTTTACGCTTATCGTGCTTGGTTCGACCCTGCTTTTCACTCTGTCGATAAGGGGAATGTACGGCTCGCTCGCCGATGAAATACGCATTTCGGCATTCAACGTAGTATCGATAATAAGCACAACGGGTTTTTGTACGGTTGACTTTAACTTTTGGAGCGGTTTTGCCAAAATCCTTATCATAACGCTTATGGTTATCGGCGCTTGTGCAGGTTCAACGGGCGGTGGTATGAAAATATCAAGGGTTATGATTATGGCAAAAACAAGCGTCCGCACTCTGCGCGGATTAATCAGACCGAAATCGGTAACAAATATAAAGATTGACGGAAAGATTGTCGATGATGACACTGTTCGAACCGTCAGCGGCTATGTTATTATGTACGTTTGCCTTTTCGGGCTTTCAATGCTCATCATCGGTCTTGACAACCTGAATTTTGAGGAAATTGTATCGGCTGTTGCCACCTGTTTTAACAATGTCGGACCGGGATTCGGAAAGCTCGGCCCCACAGGGAATTTCAGCAGCCTTACCGGATTCTCAAAAATATTTCTGTCGCTCGATATGCTGCTCGGACGACTTGAAATCTTCCCGATTCTGCTGCTTTTCGTTCCGTCCATATGGAGAAAAAAGTTTATTTAAAAGTATGCATCCAAAAAGCGCCGACCGCAATAAAGTCGACGCTTTTTTCATCTTTAATTATACTCTCTCGGCAACAAACATGGTTCCGTCATAATCTCTGTTATGAACATATTTTACACCATAGTTCATAAGAACATCACCCGAATATATCTTGTCATCGCCGCGCAGCTTATAGCTTGCTTTTGGATCAAGACCTCTGAATTTTGCACGTCTTGCCAAATTTCCGGGACTGAGGTCATACGCAATACTAAAATAGAACAATACCGCTTTGGACTTATCCTCTTTTGCATAAACCCATGAACAGCTGTCGTTTTCAAAAGGCGAAACCGTTCGATACAATTCACCGTTATGCACAATGTCCTCAATCGACTTATATTCTTCTATTTGTTGCTTAACCTCTTTCAGCTCATCATCGGTCATCTGCGTGACATCAAGCTCATAGCCGAGCTGTCCGCCCATTGCAACATATCCGCGTGTTTTAAGCGGAGTTGTACGGTTTACCTGATGATTCGGCACAGCCGATACGTGCGCCGCCATAAATGCGGACGGCATAACCATACTTGTTCCGTATTGGATATACATACGCTCTTTTGCGTCGGAATCATCACTTGTCCAATACTGATTGAAATAGTGCATCATTCCTGCGTCAAAACGACCGCCGCCGCCGCTGCACCCCTCAAACAATACATCGGGGAACGCCGACATTATTCTCTCCAACACGTCATACAGACCGAGCATATAACGGTGATATACTTCGGGCTGGCGCGCGGCGTCAAGCTCTGCCGAGCCTACACAGGACATATTTCTGTTCATATCCCACTTTACATACGAAATCGGCGCAGACTTTAGTATTCTTGTCATAAACTCCACGATATAGTCGCAAACATCGGCTCTCGACAGGTCAAGTATAAGCTGATGACGACCGAGGCCGCTCTCTCTGTTTTTAACGTGCAGACACCAATCGGGGTGCGCTCTGTACAGGTCGCTGTCGGGCGAAACCATTTCGGGTTCAAACCACAAACCGAACTTCATACCTATATCGGTCACGCGCTTTGCCAGACCCTCGATTCCGTTGGGAAGCTTATTCTTATCGACAAACCAGTCACCGAGCGAAGTCGTATCATCGTTTCGCTTTCCGAACCAGCCGTCATCGAGGACGAGCATTTCTATCCCTGCCTTTTGGGCGGTTTCGGCTATGCTTACTATCTTATCCTCGTTAAAATCAAAATATGTTGCCTCCCAGTTATTAATCAAAACGGGGCGCGGTGCGTCTTTAAACTTTCCTCTCGCAAGACGATTTTTATAGAGCTTGTGGAAATTCCTCGACATATTTCCGAATCCGTCAGCCGAATAAACCATTACCGCCTCGGGGGCGTTGAATTCTTCATCGGGTTCGAGCCGCCAATTAAAATCAAACGAATTTATACCCATAAACGCTCTGGTTTGTCCGTATGTATCAACCTCGGCTCCTGCCTCAAAATTTCCGCTGTAGACAAGGCTGAATCCGTAAACATCGCCGTGTTCTTCATCGGCATTCTTGTCGCAAAGCGCAAAAAACGGGCTTTGGTGGTGCGAACTCGAGCCGCGGCGGCTCTCTACCTTGGTGCATCCCGAACCGAGCGCACGGCGTTCAATATGGCGCTCTCTCGCCCACGCGCCCGACAGGTTTACAAAATCAAAGTCGGCACGTTCAAAATCAATGCTGAAACTCAACACCGATTTCAGATTCACAACACCGCTGCCGCCGTTTTTAACGGTTATACTCCTCGTTATTGCGTCACAGGTATTATACACAGAGTATCTGTATACCAAAATCAGCCCCGTGAGCGAATCGCGCATCGTTATTTCGAGCGTGTCCGCCTCGGAATCATCTTCGGTATATGTTGCCGGCAGACCGCTGAGCTTTGGCTTGCCGCCGAATATTTTATGCGAAACATATGTCATTTTTGTTATACGGCTTCCGTCCTCGTATTGTGCATGAAATGCCGGCTTGCGCAAGTCACAGCTTCCGAAAAATGAATAGTCCTGGGGAACCAATTCGGTCGAACCGTCAAAATTAATGTCGGCAAAATACTTGTCAACCACACAAAATGCCGCTCCGTAACGGTCTGTACAATCCATTCCGTCAAGACGTTCCAGCCTTTTGCCATAGTATAAATGTCTGACAACATAATCGTCCAAAAGTCCTATCACATAAGACGTATTCGGGGTTTGAAGGTGAAATAATTTTTTGTTTTCATCAAATGTAATCATTTTAGTCTCCTTTTTTCATCATTGTAATTTATCTTCATAATAACATATGAAATACGCCTTGTAAATATCTTATATTCAACATTTATGCGAGAATTTTAACACGGCGCGAATTTTATTTTGCTATGATATTAAATCTTTGCGGCAAACCGGGGTCTTTCTTTAACATCGAAAGAATTCTGCGCGCCGGACCGTCAGGCATATTCCGCCCTGCTTCCCATGCCTCAACGGTTTTTGGGGATACACCCATAAGACCGGCAAACAAAACCTGGGTCATTCCGAGTTCGGTTCTTATACTTTTAATTTCCTTCGCCTCAAAATCGGGAACGGGCGATATTGATATTGTGTTTGTGCGCGCCTTGCCTCTCCCCTCGTTATATGCAACAGCCTCTTCCAATCCCTGTATAATTCCGTTATAAATATTCATAAAAACACCTCCTATAAACTTTGTTCCAATCGGTCAATCAGCTTTTTGATGTTGTTTCTTTCTTCATCGGTCAAATTATCCTTTTCATTTTTAGGATATGCAAAAATCAAGTAAATAGTTTCAGCCACAACAAAATCAACATACAAAACACGGCTTGAACCGCTTTTGCCCCTGTTTTGAAATGCAAAACGCATTTTGCGCAGCTTTCCTGTTCCTCTGATAACATTTCCGATTTGCGGATTTTTTAATAACTCAACCTGCAAATTTTGTAAATCGTTATCATCAAGTCCCATTTCACGCCACTGCTTATCAAAAACAGGCATTATTACAAATTTCCTTTTCAAACATTATCACCTTATTTCATATTTATTATACCCTATTTAATAGGGTATTGTCAATACTTTTTTGAAAAGTCAACACGGTTTTTAAATGAATTAATTTTTTGTGAATTTCGGTATAAACCCGTAGGGGTGCCCACACGGGGGCGCCCCTACAAATTACATTTTGTTCATAATTTGTTTACTCATTCAAAAATCGTGAAAAAGTTAAAGGCGCGGTCGGATTCACCCCGACCGCGCCGTGTTAAATATTCTTTTCTTATTACCTTGCCCAAATATCAACGCCGTAATCCGCATAAATTTTGCCGTCCCAGCCGCCATAAGGCGCCCATATTACAATATGCTTTCCTTTATAGTCGAACGAAAGACCCGGATTACTGTACATCTCATAACCGGTTTCATCATTCAGCGTTGTACCTATAACCTTGTCAAGCTCCGATTTTGTATACACCCATTTTGAATTCGGAATCAAGTCAGCTACCGTTGCGGTTATAACCTTACACCTGCTGTATGATGACGGAAAACTATATCCCGAATCATATCCGAAAAAATACGGATAATCGCCGTGTTTTATCACTATTCCGCCTTCATACCCAACGCCCATATTATAACCGCTGCCGTATTTTTGCTTTATTTCCGCATAGGTTTTTCCGACAAGGCTCACTAACTCAACATTTATAGAATAACTTCTCTCCCACTGTGAAACTTTCGCTTTCGTACCGTCAAGATAATCGAGCGCGTACTGTCTTTGACCGCTGTTCATCTTTCCCCAATTCGCATCGCAAAACCATTGAAATTCATCGCGTGCCTCATAATAAAGACCGCGGTCATAATAATTTATACCCCTTCGCATACCATCGTCAAATTGCGCGGTCGGCATTGCGAACGCCGCCGATGACATTGCAACCGCCGCAGCGGCAGCCGCGCATATTATCTTTTTGATTTTCATATATAAAAACTCCTCTCTTGCATAGAATTATTATCTCTCGGTTCTGTAAAGCCACGCCGACGGATAATCGCCCTCGCCGTTTATGTAATAATAGTAAATATATCCGTTTTTGACTCTGCTTATATAAATACGCTGTATAATCGGGTCAAGCTGTCCAATCACAGCTGTTCCGTCAACATTTCTGGTCTTTTTGGCAAGAATATTTCCGTCATACATAAAATATAAATCTCTTCCCAAAAGCATCTGAGACGGCTCTTGCAGTTCATAAGCATATCCATATTCATCGGAATTCCATGTATAACCCACATACCGCTCGGCATAATATTTATATCCGAACTCGTCACCGTTCTCATCGGCGTAATCACAATAATTTCCGTTTGTATCTATCTTATAGCACACTCCGTTCACGGTATAATAGATAAAGTCACCGTCACAAAAATACAGTAAGGCTTCATCATCACCGACAACCTTTTGCCATTCACCCGTTGCAAGATTTATTTTGTATATTCCGCCGTAATATGTACGTCCGTAAAAATCATCTCCGCCCGCATCGGCTTTGGTTGAATACGCCTTATAATATAAAATATTGTCTATGATACAAATATCGTCCGAGCCGCAAACATTATTTGCAATCACGATAGTATCGTTTCCCTCTTTATCACAAGAATACAGATTCGAAACCTCTTTAACATCGCCGTCTATGTAATAGAATCTGTCACCGTAACAGCAGAAAAATGTTGTCCTGTTTGCCTGCATGCTCTGTGGCAGAGAGTGAATTTCTATGTTTCCGCTTTGAAAACGATTTCCGCCCTGATGAGGATCTGCATATTTCGTAACATATACCTTTCCATTCATTTCATCAACGGTCGAAAATTTCACAGGGTCTTCCGTTGCCGCGAACGCCGCCGATGACATTGCGACCGCCGCAGCGGCAGCCGCGCATATTATCTTTTTAATTTTCATATATAAAAACTCCTTCGCATTATTTTTTATACAAAAGTCTGATAGCCGCGGCGTCTTTATCGGCAAAAACAAAGTTTTCTTTTGATGTGACTCTCATCATTTCCATACCGTTTGCTTTCAAATCGCTCGGTGCTATATATCCGCCGTCCTCTAAATCCACACCGTTTATCGTGTCAATATCAAGTGTTCTGAACTTTTCTTTTTTAATATCGAACGCAGTTATCTTTCCGCTTTCAATATTCCAAAAATAAAAGCTGTTATTTCCCGATGCCAGTTTATCACCATATGTTTTAAATTCCGTTTTATACTCGCCGCCGTCTTGCGTTGTAAAATTATATACAGATATATCTCCGTATTGTTGCAGCATAAACATATTATTTCCGCTTTGTTGCACCGCCCAGCCATAGTCGGCGTTTGATTTTGTACCTTTCCATGTATATTGGTTTATCAAATACGGTGTTCCGTAATAATCCTGTGCCACTATTTGTCCGTTAGAAAGTGACCCCACTATATAAAATTCCTGTGCACGTTCCGCATTTGCATATTTATATGGCTCATAATTACCTATATCTATCGCTTCTTTAAAGTTATCCGCATTTAAAATTGCCCAAAACTGACCTGTGCCGTCTTGTCCTTGTTCATTGGTCTTATTTTCAAAATATCCCACAAGCCATACCTTATCGGTGGTCGGTTCGTAATATACCTGTTGTGCATTAAAATCCGAATATTTTGCAATAGGGACTTCAACCTCAACGGTTTCTTCCTCCTCTATGTACTCATACTCGGGTTCTTTCGGCTTCTCGCTGTCTTTATCATTTATATCGTCTGAATTATCCTTGTCTTCCTCCCCAAGGTTCTCGTCTTCATCATTTACATCATCTTTATCATCGCTTTCCGCCAAAGCTTTTTCAACCTTTTTCTTTACGGTGCGCGTTTTCTCTCTCGTCTCCGTTTCGGTATAGGTGAGCTTTGACAGGCTTGTTAATTTTTTCGCACTCGCTCCGCTCTTTGCAGCGACTTTATACAGCGAATTATCCTTTCGGTTGATATAATACAGATTGTCGCTGTCGTCAATCGTCATATCGGTAATCGAATCGTTTATCGTTGCTTTCGCAAGGGTGACAACGGCATATGATTTGCCGCTGTCCTTGCTTTCTGTCAATTTATTATTGTCATTCTTTTTTGTGTCTGTTTTTGTATCGGTTTTTGTATTTTCGGACTTTTTATCGTCCGATTTGGCGATTTTATCGCCGTCATCCGTTTTATTTTCGTTTTCGTCCGTCTTGCCGGAAACATATTTGTCTTCGTTTAATTTCGGCGTACTGTCCGAAATGTCGGCTGTTTTGTTATCGCTTCCGTACTGATATGCACGCCAAAGCATAGCTGCCGCCTCGGCACGGTTTATCGAATCTTGACCGCGGAACGTTCTGTCCTCATATCCCGAAACCAATCCGCGCTCAACCGCTGTTGCCACATAGGGTCTTGCCGCCTCTGAAATACTTTCATAGTCGCTGAACATCGTCTTTAGCATAGCCTGATCCGCGCTTTTTGTGTCATAGCCTTTGAGCTTTACCAAAGCAACCGCAATGTCCTCACGCAAGGCATAATCGTTGGGCTTATAATAATCATAGCCGTTAATTTTATATCCCGTGAGATACTCTTTTGCCGTTTCAACATAGGCATAGAACCAATCATCCTTTTTTACATCCTTGAAATATTCGCCGCTTGTCAAATCCGTGCGAAGTCCTGCCGCACCGACCATAATTTTTGCAAACTCACAGCGTTCAACATAGTTTTCGGGATAATATCTTCCGTCGGGATAGCCGTTAATTATACCGCGTTTTTGCATTTCGCCGATATATTCAAAAGCCCAGTAATTCTTTTGAACATCGGTAAATTTAACCTCGTAAGTACCGGTCGGCTTATTTTTATACTCCGCTCCGTAATCCACAGCCGAAACCGCCGTTGATGTTACAGCAACAAACACCGTTGTCACCGCCGCCAATAATCTTTTTAAGCTCATAATTTAAAACTCCTCCTAATCAATAATTTGGTTTAGCTGATTGCAAAAAACTCACCGGGACGTCGGGGACGCCGTCCCCTACATAATGAAATATACCTTAAACATCTCGGTTTATCCGCATTTTGAACATTTTAATTTCACAATCATCTAATCAATAATTTGGTTTTATCTTTTGAATATAATCCGTCTTATGTCATCGGACGCACCCCCCAATTTTATAACGCTTGCCTATCATCCGATACGGCAAACAAATATAGAGCGCATATTTTTAAAGCAGAATGGAATTGTTTTGAAATTAAAAAAATGCGCAGACTCTCGGGACTGCGCATAAAAAATGCACCGCTCCGATTGCTGCGACACAATGAAATTTGCATATTTTGAGTAATGCTGAACTATTTACAGTTTACTTACTTTGGTATGCTAAAATAGAGCCTGCATTTTTATCATAAAGATAAAAAATGCACGCCAAACTAAGTATTGCCGATTCTGCATTACTAAAAAATATTTCATTATGTCGCAAAATCATTATAGCATACCAAAAATGGCTTGTCAAGTGATTATTTACCCGAATCGGGTATTTTGAATTAAGAATATGTGAATTATGCCGGAAATACATTTGGTTTTTAAATCCGTGTTGCATACGTTTCGTTTATTATCCCTATCAAAAATATAAAATACTTTGAATTGAATCGCCGCGTGGTCGCCCATGCACACGAGCAAATATAATAAAATCATATGAATGCCGCATAATTCGATGAACATCTTACGGGCGCCCACATGGGGGCGCCCCTACGGAAGATATTTATATAAAGGATAAGGTATATGCCATTATTGTAGGGGGCGGCGTCCTCGACGCCCCATGAAAAATTCATCAAATTTTGCGATTATCCGCGTAATTTTTTATCGCAATTATTTCTCCTC
>QRFC01003195.1_pt1 | contig 11125 bp, 14 predicted proteins | sample 1861061 | NCBI WGS metagenome assembly QRFC01 (sample SAMN09711282, study PRJNA482702) | Human gut metagenome, whole genome shotgun sequencing project. | reverse complement strand
CATTATTTTTACTTTTAAATTTATTTATTAAATTTCCATATAAACTTCTATCTAGTTCTATAGCTGTAACCCAATAACTTTTTTCACATAAAGCTTCTGTTATATGACCTTTTCCTGGTCCAATTTCAATAACAAAATCATTTTTGGATATATTTGTTTTTTTTATTAATTTATATATAGTATTTTTACTAGTAATAAAATTTTGCGATACACTAATATCAACTTTTCCTCTATAATTATTACTTTTAGCTTTCATTCATAATCTCCTTTTACTTCTTCTTCAATATTTTTTATCTGTGATGCAGATAGTTCGTTATTAAATACTATTATTTCAGCGTTCGTTTTTTCGATTAAATCTTGTAATTCTTCAATTTTACCACTACCCATATAGAATGTTGGATTTATCTTCTTTAAATTTTGCTCCACTTTTCCAACTACTTGAGCGCCTTCTTGTCGCTCACGGTGAGCGACAGCGAGAGCGTCGTGCGCTTCTCGTCCGCCGTCGCGTCGGCCGTCGCGTCGGCGACAACAGTTTTCTCTATCTTCCTCTGCTCGGCCTCGCGGTCGGCAGCGTATTTCTCGAACATGTTCACCATGGCTTGACCTCCCTTTAATCAATTACATATTTGTACAATTATACAACATAGAGATGCATTTGTCCATACGTACCACTGGTCGCCATAATAACGCATCAATTCATTCATCGTTTTCGGCTTTTCCATCCGACTCACCTCTGTCAGTCAGACAATCCTTCTTGCTGCTCAGCCTCACGTTTCCGTCTTGCTCTGACGGCACGAATGATGGTAGATCGGCTGAGCCCTGTTTCTGCTTCTACTTCCTTATAACTATGATGTACATCTAGGATGAGATGAGCTGCATTTTCTTTCCGTTTGGCAGAGATAGGCGGCCTTCCCTCTCTGAATCCTGCTTTCGTCCGTGCAATTGCTTTGCCGGCCTGCGTACGCTCGACAATCATATCCCTCTCGAACTCTGCAAAAGCCAGCAATATCTGTAGCATCAATTTGCCCTGCGGCGTATCGCTGACTTCTCCCATATTCAGGATGTTGACACGGACGCCGCGATGCAGTAGAGATTCGATTAATTGACTGCCGGTTGCTGCTGACCTGGCAAAGCGATCCAACTTCGTGACCATCAGAGTATCGCCGGCTTTCAATTCTTTCAGTAGAGTATCAAACGCCGGTCTTTTCATCGTTGTACCGGTGTATTGTTCCTCGATGACTTCATCGGCGCCAGCTGACATAAGTTGCTGACGCTGATCATCGAGACTATTTCCTTTCGATGCCTGCCCCCGTGTACTGACCCTGGCATATCCGTATTTCATGTTAAATTCACCTCTCATTTTGACCATAAGAAAAGACACCGCTTTCTCCCTTGATTTTACACAATGAAGAAAGTAGTGTCAATACTGTCAAGTTTTGACACTTCCTCCCTGGACACATCGACTATCATGCAGGCGGATTTCTCTTGCCGGCCCATCACGGAACCGTTATGATGGACATAACGAACATCTAGGCAAGCAGAGGGAGGATACACATGGCCATTTTCTGGGTGAATCAAGGAGATAACTTTGCAATAGAGCAGGAAGAATGCCGGCTTCATTATGACCCAATTGGCAGCAAGGGGCACCACAAACCCGGTTACAAGAACATCTCAAACGTCCGCTACGGCGACTTCATCTTTCATAACGATAACAGCTTCATCCGGGCAATCAGTGTTGCCACTTCTGATTGCTATATAATTAGGAAGGAAACTGCAGGGCAAGATACGGATTCAATCTCTCCCGATAATATCTGGGATGACTATGACTTCTATGTCGACGTCAGTTTCGTAGAACTCGATCCGCCGCTAAATATACGCAACTGCAGGTCCTGGCTCATGAAGCATCATGACAGCAAGAGCGCCTTCGATGTCACTGGAAAACCGAAAGAGCCTTATATCCATCGCATCGCGGATACTCACGTAGCTTATCTGATGCAGATGGCTCTTGAACTGCCGCTCAGCGAAAAAGCCCAGCAAGCCGTCGTTGAAGTGCTCGATGAAGTCAAAGCACAGACTCTTCCTGATGAGAAACTACGGGAAAAAGCTATCGCAGAACAATACCGGCACGAATCGCCGCAGCGAATCATGACCACCTGGTGGTATCGAAGTCCGTATATCGCTCAAGAGGCAAAAAGAAAGGCTCATGGTATCTGCCAGCTATGCGGACAACCGGCGCCATTCAAAGATGCCAATAATCAACCGTATCTCGAATGTCATCATATTAAATGGCGTTCGCAAGGCGGAGAAGATTGTCTGGAGAACGTTGTTGCCCTATGTCCGAACTGCCACCGGAAGATGCACATCCGAAATGATCCTAAAGACGTCCAGCTTTTATTGAGCCGCGCTGCGAAGCCATAACCTCATATAAACATCGAAGAGCACTGCTATGTGCTCTTTTTTGGTATGTGAAAAAAAGAAGAACTATGTTACCGCCTCATTTCAGCTATATTTACATAGAATGCCGCGCTGGTTCATATGGGGAGAGCATCCTGCGCATCATAGAGTTAGAAAGACAAGCTTGGTATTCGTTTATCCCTAGAAAAATCAAGAGCTCTCACGTTTTTACGTTTTGAAGAAATCGTATAAAATTTATCGGACTGCACCCGGTTTTGCCAATAAAAAAGGCATGGCAAACGCCATGCCCTACCGAAGCCATTATTCCCCGGTATGTTCTTCATATTCAGGTTTCCTGATCGGATTCGGCAAAAAGTCATGTGGTATATCGAGTTTCCGTTCAGACAGCCATGTACGAGGGATCGTGACCGGACACACTCCTACGTCTTTGCGTATAATCTTGCTGTATCGCAAATAGGAACTCTTTGTCGCTCCGCTGGCATCCCATGCATTTTTTAAGCCTTTATGTGTCGTGATATCCGCCATGTAGTCCCAACGCTTCTGCGCTTTCTTACTCAGCGGCTTCTTATAAGGCACGATCTTCTTCCCAGACTTCTTTGCCCTTGCGAAATCCTTATCATATTGCCGTTTTCTAGCATCTTCTTTGGCTTGCTCCGTTTTCGTCAAAGGATATGCTTCTTCTAGTTTCTTGTGAAGCGGATAGTCGAGCACATAGAACGGCTCATATCCATACAGGCTGCTGTATGCCTGATGAAACCACGCATCCCCGACTTCTTCGGAAAGAAACTGCATGATGTTCCGATTATCAAAGCCTGTGCTGCCTTTCTTCGTGCCCGGGTTTTTGCGTCTGTATTCGATTCTCAGGATGTTCTTGCTCTCATTCACCAGCTGCTGATGAACATCGACGGCCACATTCTTGGCATATACACCACGCTTATTCTCGATCTGCGCCTGCTTATCGTAAATCTCGATTTCCCAGGTCTTATTATAGATTTTGCAGCTCTCATCGAAGAAATGCTTGCCATACGTAGAACATTCTCCTGCATGCATATATCCGCTTACGCAGGCCAGCCATTTGCCGAGGTTGATCATCGTCAACACTTCATCATGGTTATTCATGCGGATATCTTTGGTGTAATCGATTCTGGTGGCATCCCACGATGGCAACTCAGCAAGCCCATTCATCTCGTTATCAGTATCACCGTCTAACTCTAAGAAGACCGCCATTTCTGTACGAAATTCATGACATAAATGCCGTACATTCTCATCTGTGCACTCAAACAGACGAATATGCTGCTCTTTCGTTATCAACGTCAGCGGCTCCATTCGTAAGTACAGGATAGGATGCCAATAACGGTAACGGGCTTTCTTATTATAGCGCTCGGAAAGATATATCGACATTTCTTCGATGCCTGGTATCGGAATCTGCTGTATGACCTGCGAATTTACAGGTTGAAGAAATCCGTCGTTATCCTGACGTCTGGCTTCACCATGCAGAAATTGAACTGCATCTTCCAGAGAAAATCCTTGCTGCATTAATATATTTTTTGCCTGACGAAGAGACATATCATGCTGAATCGTCATCGTATGGATCATTTTGCTCACCTCTTTTCTTTTGATGATATGGGAGCGAAGGAAGAATGTCAAGAAAAAATAATCTGCCACAAACCCAGTAGTATCAATGCTTTCCGGATTTTTCCACGGACTTTTTTTCTCACATTCTTCTCCTTTCTTTATCCCACCATCTTATTCTTCTTTATTCACATGCCTGCAAAAAAAATTTTACAAAGATGCCTTCAGTTGCCGCTTAAGGGCAATGCACTCCAGTCCTGTCTGATAGACCACTTCCATGATGCGACGATTCCGGATGGGCAACCCCTTCTCATATCTGGCAATCGTCTTATCGCAAAAGCCGATTTTCTTAGCAAGTTCGCGGCGCGAGATTTTCAAAGCCACGCGCTGACGTTGTACTTCACTGCCCTCTTTTTCCCAGATCCGCTTGTTCTCCTGATACTCCTGTCTCTTCTTTTCGCGATACTGCTCCAACTTCATATTCAAGCTATTAAAATTCATGCCGATTACCTCTTTCTTTAAAAAACACAGCCACATCGACGCCATAAGCATCCGCGAGTATTGCCAGATCTTCTGCAGATGTTCTGACACGACCATTTTCCATATTGGCAATGCAAGATGCCGATACATGCAAAATATCTGCTGCATCCTGCTGCTTCATTTTCCTTGCGCGGCGTGCCAGTCGCAACTGACCGCAATCATATTCCTTCATGTCAATCACTCTCCTCTTTCTCGATAACATCAGACAACGGTGCATCATAGGCATCGAGCAGACGCAAGAGCGTATCAACTGTCAAAGGAATTTCCCCAGACTCATATCTCCACATCGTTGAACGATCCTTATCGATGCTTCGAGCGGCCTGCATCAATGTCAGATGCCTGTCCCTGCGCGCTTTGCGCAGCCATGATAGATTCAGCTTTCTCATATTTATCAGCTCCTCTATTGGCTTTATTACGCAGTTACCATTGCGCTACTCCCATCATTTCGAAAATCTTATGATATATTTCTTCTCACGCACTATAGAGATTTCAAAATCATCAAGCTTTCCGGCCCCTCCAGGATATATATGAAAGAGTCTTTTGTGAGAATTCCTGCCCCCGGGTAGGTTTGATCTCACGAGCACCTCAAGAAGGCCGTCATCATTGCGATGACGGCCTATTTCTATGCCTATTTATATGAAAGGAGTTTTTCAAAATGAAAACTACAACTGCTTATTCCATTCATCCTGTCTGGACGAACGTTCAGACCCTGCCACTTGCCGAGACAGATACGAACCTCATCATTCGCGAAAGCAATAGCAAGAACAGCCTGAATCCCCAGCAGCATGCTGCACTTTCGCCGTTGACGGGACATACTCTTATCAACTCCGGAGCTGGCACAGGCAAAACGACCGTGTTGGTCGCTCGTATGCTATCGGTATCTGCTCAGTATCCGGATGCCCGTATCCTGATGCTGACGTTCTCGAGGAAAGCTGCACTTGAGCTGAAAAGCCGCATCGGCGCAGTTCCCAATTGCCAGGTATCGACCTTTCACTCCATTGCCTATCACATCCTCCGCGAGAATGGCTTCCGTGACTTCCGCATCAACACGACTGAATCGACTCGTGATGCCATGATTGCCAAGCTCATCGGGAAGCAGGACACGACCGTTGAGAAGGTAGCCCGTGCTCTCAACCGCCTGACGGACATCGATGCAGTTACAGCCAAGGTCAAGGATAAGTATTTCAACGCACTGCTGAAGTCCAAGATCCTGACGTTTGATTCGATGCAGCCGTTTGCCCTAGCACTCCTGCAGAAACATCCGAACATCCTGCATCATCTGCAGCATTGCTGGAACTTCTTCCTCATCGATGAATATCAGGATACGGATGAGGTACAGCAGCAGCTTATCGCCCTGCTCTCGGCAAAATCGGGGAACATCTGCGCTGTTGGTGACAGCCGGCAATCCATCTACGGATTCCGAGGTGCCGTGCCCAGCATCATGGAAAGCTTCGCTGCAGATGCCAAAGTGCATGAACTGACCGTTAACTACCGCAGTACACCACCTATCATCGGACTTGCCAATAAGGTGATGCCATCGAAGAGCCCGCTTGTCGCTGCTTCTGCTGATAAGCATTGCTACCCGGAATACCTCACGGCCACCGACGAGCAGGATGAAGCCAGACACATCGTTCAGCAGATTGAACGGCTGCATAAGAACGGTCATGCCTTCAAGGATATGGCCGTGCTCTATCGTTCTTCCAGTTTAGCCAATACCGTCTTTGAAGAGCTTCTCGATCACCACATCCCGCTGATCTGTAAAGGGCATGCCAATCTCACAGTCTTTAAAGCTCCATACACTGGCATCATCAAGCTGATTCGTTTCGCACTGATGCCAGATGACGCCAGGTTCAAAGACATCATGCCGTTTCTCTATCTTCGGAAATCATTCTGGAAACCCCTGCAGGCAATGATGAAGAAAGAGAATAGCGGCTATCTTGCCGCCGCTATGAAACTCCCCTTGCCATTCTTCCATCAGGAGTACATCACGACTATGGCCAACGCCTTAGAAAGCATTACTGCCCATACGAATCCCTCAGAAGCTGTACAGTCCTTGCTTCGAGCAGGATACGGAAAATACGTTGGGGGAGATGCAGCGGCACTCGTGACGTCATGGGCAGATGAGCTCTCAGGATATTCTTCTCTTGCAGCTTATCTGACACATCTCGATGAACTTCAAGATCAGCTGGCACAGATGCAGCAGGCTGCCATCAAGACACATAACGACTGCGTGCAGCTTATGACCATCCATGCCAGTAAAGGACTGGAATTCAAAACCGTCTTCCTTCTTGGCTGCTATGATGGAGCACTGCCATCGAGTCGGGATGATGCCGATCTTGAAGAAGAACGCCGGCTGCTCTACGTTGCGATCACCCGGGCAAAGGAACGACTCTACATCAGTTATCCAGCTCATACAGCCAATTCCACAGATGAGAATAAGGTCTCTCGCTTCTTGCAAGAGGCCTTTTCTTGATTTCTAAAAAACGAAAGGACGTGATTTACCATGGCATCTTCACGCAGTCCACCAGGCAATCTCTCCATTCCCTTGTTCTGTATTTAAACCATTCGAAAGGACGATTTTTTATGAAAAAGAACCATGGCCAGATTATCAACGATGCCGTAACGCAGCTGCTCGACATGTTTGAAACGGGCAAACTCCCGGCTAAAGTAGCCTTTTCCATCATTCACCGTCATCCTAACGACGTCATCCCATCCGACAAATGGAGCATTGGCAACCGTATTCTGCAGATGCTGCAGGGAACTGATGATGCCCGTGGTTACAAGCAGTGGCAGGAAGCTGGCCGTCAGGTACGCAAAGGCGCACATGCCATCCACATCCTCGCACCGATGACGTTTAAGGTCAAAGAAACCGATAAAGATACCGGTGAAGAAGTCGAAAAGGTCGTCGTAAAAGGATATCGCCCAATTCCGGTGTTCCGTTATGAGGATACGGAAGGCAAGTCGATTCCTCTGTACGACCATGCTTATGAGCCGACTTCTCATCCGACTTTCTTCGATGCTGCTGAAAAGCTCGGCGTCGATGTACGGTATGCCCCAATGCGCGCCGATTATCTTGGCCGTTACTCGATCCGCACCAATGCCATCGAGCTCTGCAGCCATGATGCCGTCGTTTACTATCATGAACTTGCTCATGCAGTCCATGCCACCCTCGTTGATCTGACGGTATACGACCAGGACAAGGCCGAAGTCATCGCGGAATTCTCTGCGCTCGTACTCGCCCACATTGCCGGCATCTCCGGTTTTGAAAGCCAGGGCTTCGAGTACATCGCGAATTATGCGAAGAATAACACGCCGTCCAAGGTGATGAAGGAGATCTTCTCGGTCCTGAAAGACGTCGAGGCCATCGTCAACAAGATCCTCTCTGTATCGAAAGATGATCCAGTTGAAGACGCCGCTGTATAACAAAAAGAGCCATCGCGGAGCTGTTGCAGAGCTACCGTGATGGCCTTTTCAATATATATCTTACCCATATTTTACAAGGAGTGATTCGTTATGTCAAAAGTTGTTGTCGCTAAGCTCACGAATATGTCCCGAGCCGATTGGCTCAAGCTTCGCAAACGTGGAATTGGTGGTTCTGATGCCGCTGCTGTCTGCGGATTCAATCGTTGGCGTGGTCCTCTTGATGTCTACCGTGACAAGACCACTTCGGGGACTTCGGAAGCAGACAACGAGTCGATGTATTGGGGCCGTGTGATGGAGCCGATCCTTCGCAATGAGTTTGCTAAACGCAGTGGCCTTAAAGTCAAGGAAATTCCGTTCATGTTCAGCTGCCAGGAGTACCCCTTCATGCTGGCCGACATCGATGGCATTGCCTATGAAAAAGACGGCTCCGTCTCTCTGCTGGAGATCAAAACCGCCAATGGCTATACTGCCAAAGATTGGGAAAATGGCCTGCCGCAGGAATACTACATCCAGATCCAGCACTACCTTGCTGTCTGCGACCTGCAAAAAGCCTATGTTGTCGTTCTCATCGGCGGCAATGATTTCCGGTATGAAGTCATCCCTCGTGATGATGAGACGATTCGGACCATCATTGCGCTCGAAGCAGACTTCTGGCGGAACCATGTACTTGGCAAAAACCCACCGGCTGCTGATAGCACATCGGCCAACGCTCTGAATGACCTCTATCCTGCCGATAACGGTACGAGCATCATCCTTCCACCCGAAGCAGATAAGCTCGTCGCTAACATCGAGGAATTCAAGAAGATTGAAGATGAGGTCAAGAAAGGCAAAACCGAAGCAGAGAACCAGCTGAAAGCGCTTCTACAAAATGCAGAGTGCGGAAAAACGCCATCCGGCTATTCCATTCGCTGGAAGAACAGCAGCACCAACCGCCTCGATACTACGAAGTTAAAAGCAGAGCACCCAGACATCGTGTCCCAGTATACCAAGACCAGCAACTACCGCCGTTTCAACATCACTGCACCGAAAGGAGATAAATAATCATGAAAAAGACCTACATCGTCACCATCACGGAAACCCTGAGCCGTCAGATTGAAGTCAGCGCCAAGAACTCGGATGCTGCCATCGATAAAATTCACGAAGCTTATCACGATGGAGAGATCGTGCTCGATGCCGATGATTATGAAGGAACCGATATCTCGGTTGCCATCTTCGATAAGTAACCTCAATCAAAGAAAAGTAAGGAAGCCGCTGGCAGGACACCAGCGGCTTTTCCTATGCGCAGAAGCGCGGAAAGGAGTCCATCATGGCTATTAACGTATCATTTGTTCGTCTCGAAATGGTAAGAGAACCGGCTCATCGCTACAACCTTAAGACTCGTACGATCCATGGTCCGGAAGATGCCGATCAGGCAGCACGCGAAATCCTGAAACTCGACCGTCAGGCTCAGGAAGTCTTTGCCATCTTCATGCTCGACACCAAGAATCACATCACGGCAGTACAGGAAATCACGCGCGGAAGCGTCAATGCATCCATCGTTCATCCGCGTGAAGTCTTTAAGGCAGCCGTCATGGCCAATGCGACCAGCATCATATGCTTCCACAACCATCCCTCGGGAAATCCGAATCCCAGCCGTGAAGACCTGTCTGTCACGGATCGACTGGTCAAAGCCGGCCGCATCCTTGATATCCCAGTCCTTGATCATGTCATCATCGGCGAGCCTGGCTCATTTGTCAGCCTCAAAGAACGCGGCATGATGTAATAAAAACAGTTTTAAGTTGGACGACGCCCTGAAATAGGGCGTCTTTTCTGAATGGAGGAACTATTATGAAAATCACTGACATCAAAGCAGCTCTGGCTGAAAAGGCCAAATCCATGAACGTGCAGCCAATCCCTGCAGCTCATCCTGTCAAAGCTTCGACCACTCCGAAGAGCACGGCATCTGCAGTAAAAGCAACGAAGAAAGAGACGAAAGAACAGTCGCATAAGGATGTTCCTGCTGCCACGAAAGCTCCGAACAAAAATGCCGACATCAACAGCATCATCGCAGCCAATCTGCAGGCCGGTGTCGATTACGCCGTGATTCCAGGATGCGGTCGGAAACCGGCACTCTTGAAGGCCGGCGCCGAGCATCTTGCTGCCATCTTCGACTATCGCTCAACTTGCACGATCCTGAATCGCTTCGCCGATTATCAGCAGAAATTCGTCTTATATGAAGTTCAGACCACAATCCGTGATGCTGCCGGCAACGTCATCGCGGAAGGCATCGGCTCGTGCAACAGCCGCGAACGTAAGTATCTGCGTACGGACTTCGCGACGAACATCAACACAGTCCTCAAAATGGCCAAGAAGCGCAGCTACGTCGATGCCATCCTGACGGCCTGTCATGCATCAGGTGTGTTCACGCAGGACATCGAGGATATCAGCAGCTCACTCGCCCCATCCACTTCTACCTGTACAGCTAAGGAGGCCTAACTCATTATGACTCAATCCCATCGACCACGGAGCGCGCGCGGCCCTCCGCTACTCCCTGCCTATCTAGTAACACTCCACCCTCTCGCTTATCCACATTCCCTTTCTTTTAGGACAGACTACTCCATTGAACTCCTCTCTAGTCCTCCGGTACTTCATCTTCTCAATTCATCGACTCTTCCTAGATATACAAAAGGAGAAGGTTCTCGCCTTCTCCTCATTTTTCTAAGCAACGCTACGCGTACCCAGTAACTTAATATCATCTTTTGCTGAAATTTCCTCTTGACTCGAACCGTAACCCCTGATAACGGTCTTGAGGGAGCAGAGCAGAGGAGCCCCTGCCCTATGTCCGCAAAATGGCGAAAATATGCAGGGAAATTCGAGCTGATACGGCCTCTCGGTCGCGTCGCTTTCGTCGCCGTTTCCAACCTCTATGCTTTACAGCAGAAGACTCACGGTCTGGCTTTACATCTCCGGCCCCTCGGCCGATTGGTTGGCTGCCTCCTGCCAGCGTGTTAGCGCTGACATCAAGAGCTTGCGCTCTATCCTGCGCCAGTCAGGCGCATCCCAGTACGGTTTAGCCCCGCTGACAAACCGCAGGGCATCAGACGGAGGAATTGCACCCCCGCCGCATCGTGAAGAAGCAAGGCCCCTCGGCGGGCTAATCATCTACAGGTGAACGCAGATGCGGGCAGACTCCCGA
>QRFC01003180.1_pt1 | contig 11163 bp, 10 predicted proteins | sample 1861061 | NCBI WGS metagenome assembly QRFC01 (sample SAMN09711282, study PRJNA482702) | Human gut metagenome, whole genome shotgun sequencing project. | reverse complement strand
GGCTCCTCTGACTGGACTCGAACCAGTGACATACGGATTAACAGTCCGCCGTTCTACCGACTGAACTACAGAGGAATCGTGTGAACGGGGCGCATATTACTTAGCGGTACCTTGTCTGTCAACACTAAATTTCATAAGTCATTTCAATTGGTTAATTAATCTGCAAAGTTGTTAATTAATGAACATTCGTCGCCGAAAACGAGTCTGTATCATTAGTGCGATGCAGTCTCTGCAAAGGATCTTGTTGATAAAATTGGCAGAAACGTTGCCACAATGAAGGGAAACGAGGAGCAAAAAGTTCTGGGGCGCTAAAGAAATATTCAGAAAGTACGGCAAAACATTCAGCAGGATCACTGGCAGCATAAGCATCAATGCTCGCCGCATTCTCGCCAACCAATTCGATTTCTTCCTGAATGTTGTTCATTGCAGCATGAAGATCGTGTTCCCAGCCAGCAACCTCACGCAACGGAATAAAGGGAACTCCGCTGGCGCGATCGCCGTTACGGGTGTCCAGCTTATGAGCGACTTCATGAATAATCAGGTTAAAACCAGATGCATCAAAAGAATCTTGTATATCCAACCAGTTCAAAACGATAGGCCCTTGCTGCCAGCTCTGACCTGACTGAACAATACGTTGGTTATGCACCAGACCGATATCGTCTTCCCATTCATCATCGACCACAAATGGCGCAGGATAAATTAAGACTTCATGAAAACCATCCAGCCATTCCAGTCCTAACTCCAGAACGGGTAGGCAAAATAGAAGTGCTATCCGGCAGCTTCTTAATGAATCCAGTTCAAAGCCCTGTAAAGGAACAAGCCGCTTTTGCTGTAAAAAACGTTCGGCAAGAGTGACTAATTTGCTTTGTTCCTGTTCCGTCAGACACGTTAAAAGGGGGATCGATAGTGCTTCCTGCCAGGGAAGGGCAGTTTGATGTGCTGATTCTTGTACTTTCCAGGGCCACTTAATCATCGTTTTGCTCGCAAACTCGTCACTTGAACAAAATTGCACGGACAGGGACTGTTAAAATGCCAAATTTCCTGGCATCATGGCAACCATCTGAACGGAGAGATGCCGGAGCGGCTGAACGGACCGGTCTCGAAAACCGGAGTAGGGGCAACTCTACCGGGGGTTCAAATCCCCCTCTCTCCGCCACTTTATCAATGACTTATCTCCTGACTTCCCCCTTGCTTTTCCTAAACAGAACAATCGTAGAATATTCTTGAAGGGTTAGATCGTCACTGTTTTCTGTTCGATACTGTGACATTCAGCACTTGATCCGCTATGGATCTGACAGGAAGCTTTCGAGCGAAAATGTGCAGTTATTCAGTCGTTTTCTTATCGCTCACCATTATTCTTTTAGACATTCATCCTATGAAACTGCCGCAAAGTTGGTGGTGGGAACTGAAGTTGCGTAGAGAAGGGGTCAATAATTGAGTCAAAAAAGGAACGCGGCCGTCAGATTAAAGCCGCGGGACAAAGTCCATAATTTCCAAGAGTTGTTGAATTTCCCAGCTTTTTTGAAAGCCTTTGTATCATACTAACAAGTAAAAAAGGTTTAAATACCAAAATTAATCTGTATTTTTGATAAGTCTTACCATTGTACGATTTACACAGTTTCTGCTCCTCCTTGTTGATAGTGGAAAGGGTGCATTGTGCACTTGCGTAAACATTTATGACGCGTTGATGTCCATGGTTCACATTTCCTTGTCAGGGGATCGACTTATTTGCGGCGAGGCATCATTCGTAACAGAGTATTATCTTTCTGAATGTAGTGATGAAAGAGTGCTGCGCCAGCGTGAGCTGCGATTAAAAAGTAACCTATATTTGCCCAGGTTTCGTGAATATTTTTTATCAGTGCTTTAATTTCGCTGTTTGGGGTAACAAAGGGAGACACATTGAAACCAAGGAAACTCCACGATTTTCCACTGTAAGCCATTAAAGCAATCCCCAGCAGAGGAAGTGCAAGGAAGGTTATATAAAGCATGATGTGCATTAGCGAAGCCGCTTTCATTTGCCAGGCAGGTGGCGGTGGTACAATAGAAGGATCACTATAACGGTGTTTTATAATCAGGCGTGAAAACATTAACACCCAAACGAATATACCCGCATTGTAATGTGTTTCTCGCATCAGCAGATAAGTACTACTACCTTTAGGAAACCAGCCACGGAGTTCCATCGCGGCATAGGTTATTGCAACGAAAAGCAGCGTTATCCAATGTAAATAAATTTGAGTTTTTGAGAATCGGTTCATTTTTGTAGCTCCTGTAATTTTTACAGTCAAGCTATCCCACGAACCTTAAAAATTCCTTATACAGAAGTGGTTTTAAGAATTTGTTATTTAAAAAATTGATAGTGCACATTGTAACCAGCCAATATAAGCAATGGCGTGAGCACAGGTATCTTTCTCTGTTGGCCGTATTGTGTATGGAATCCGTTATTGGTTAACTCAATGCGGGTTAGCTTATTAATATACAGACACGTCATAGTGATGAGCGTGTCTGTAGCTAGCTTGCGTTCAGTGGCGTTTGTGGATGGACCAGTGGCAGTTATGATGACTTACTAAAGCGGCATCGAGGCGTTATCATGAGAATACTCAATGAGACATCATTTCCTCGACCACTTCTTCGCTACTCAACTGATATGGATAATACGTTGGCCAGTTTTCCATTTCATTTAATAAAGATTGCTGTGAATCATTACCCATAAAAATGTGAAAATGAGATGATTTTCGTGGTGCAATTATATGATCGCTAAATTGTATATATTTAGGGGCTTTGCTTTCAGGATCTTTACATTCGAATAAGTAACGAACGCCTTTCTTGCCTGATTTATAGGTGAGTATTTTGTATCCATCGTAATCATATTTACAGGATGTTGTTTCATTATTTCTATGGAATTCAACAATGCCGTCCTCAATGCCAATCATCTCGATATCTGTCGCATAACCTTTGTGATAATAATCTTTAATTTCAGCAAATGTTTTAGTTTTATCTGCATCCGCTTTCTTCTGAAAGACGGGGTCAAGTTTGCCACTTTGCAGTAAAGGATAAACGGATTGCCAGACTCCATCCCAGTCACTCAGCTTTCGGTTTTGTACATTGGCATCATCAAAAACACCATTAGCAGCTTTTTGTTCGACCTCTGTTAAGGGTTTGCCGTGTGAGTGATGACCATGCGAAAAGGCAGGAGCGCTAACCATAAAGACACCTAAAGCAACAGCCAGTTTGTGAAGACGAATCGCCAAAACAGTTTCCTCCAGAGTCATTGTATATGATGTGTAATGTTATATTGTAACATATAACAAAATGCAACAACTCTTAGGAGACAAGAGAATAGTTCTCTCAGGTATGATTATCTATCTTATTGAAATAACATAAATTATGTTGGTAATTTGAGGTTGATGACAAACGAAACATAACCTGATGTGATCTGCGTAGGCCGGATAGGGCGCTCGCGCCGCATCCGGCAGGGATAACGCGTACTTTGTCGGCAATATGAAGTTATACAGATAATTTGTTGTGAACCTGCTTGCGTAACCGGTTAAAAAGGGAACGCAACTTCTTATACCGTAAGGCTAAAAGCAGTAAAGCCAGCCCAGCGTAGATGAGCGGCTGCGGTGAAATAATCTTCACTGACCACAGATAATGTATTGGGGCCAGGATCGCGACAAGATAGACGAAATTATGCAACTGTTGCCAGTGCTTGCCGAGTTTTCGCTGCATCGCCTGGGTTGAAGTAAACGCTAAAGCAAGCAAAATAACCCAGCTGATAATTCCTAACGTTAAATAAGGCCGGGTAATTAACTCCTTGCCTAATAACGCCAGATTATTCACGCCCAGCTCCAGCAATGCGTAACTGGTTAAATGCAGTGTCGCCCAGGCAAAGCACCATAAGCCTAACAGGCGGCGAGTGCGTATCAATAACGGCTGTTTTGCGTAGCGTGCCAGAGGTGTGATTAACAAGGTCGCCAGCAAAAATTTCAGTGCAGTGCGACCGGTAAAATGCTGAATATCTTTCACCGGATCGGCACCCAGTCCACCGTGATTGATCGCCCAGACCAGCCAGAGAAACGGCAACAATCCGGCAAGATGCAGGCTAACTTTCAGCCATGTCACCTGTTTTGCTGTCAGACGCATTCAGAAATTCTCCCGCAAATCCAGGCCACGATACAGCGATGCCACCTGGTCGGCGTAACCATTAAACAGTAGCGTTGGCTGGCGCTGAACATCGAGGATGCCGCCTGAACCAATAAATCGTTCGGTAGCCTGTGACCAGCGCGGGTGATCAACATGCGGATTAACGTTGGCGTAAAAACCGTATTCGTCAGGCGCTGCCAGATTCCAGGTGGTTGGCGGACGCTCGCGGGTCAGCTTAATACTGACTATCGATTTAATCCCTTTAAAGCCATATTTCCACGGCACAATCAGTCGTACCGGCGCGCCATTTTGTGGCGGTAACGCCTTGCCATAAACACCCACGGTCATCAGTGTGAGCGGATGCATTGCTTCGTCGAGACGCAATCCTTCGACATAAGGATATTTCAGCCCGCCGCCGATAAAGCGGTCCTGCTGGCCTGGCATTTGTTCCGGTGCATAAATTGTTTCGAAAGCGACATACTTCGCATTGCTGGTGGGTTCGGCAAGCGCCAGCAATTTGTGCAGCGGAAAACCAATCCACGGCACCACCATCGACCATGCCTCCACGCAGCGCATACGATAAATACGCTCTTCCAGCGGGAAGCGACGGGTTAAATCATCGTGATCGAGGGTCAATGGTTTTGCCACTTCGCCGCTGATTTTCAGTGTCCATGGATCGGTTTTCAGGCTACCAGCATTAGCGGCGGGATCGGCTTTATCCAGCCCGAATTCATAGAAGTTGTTATAACCGGAGACTTTATCTGCTGGCGTCAGTGGCAGGTTATTTTGCCAGGCGGCAGGCTTGCTGAACTCCAGCGGTTTTCCGGCGGGGGCGGGTGGGCGATCGTTCCCTTTAAACCAGCTAAGCAGATCGGCATGCGCAGCGTGAGGCAAAGAAAGTGCAGCTGCGCTGATGCCCAGTGCTTTTAACACCTGCCGACGCTTCATAAAGAATACCGACTCGGCCGTAACATCTGATTCTTTTAAAAATTGATTCTTTTTCATAAGCCATCACACTTTTTTGTCGTTAGCCAGCAAGAGCCGTTTACTGTTAATCTGTCAGGGAGTGTCCTCCCTAACAGTAGCAGAGATCTGCTTTTACATATTTATGCTTTAACTGCCACGATAGGTTGAATACCCATATTGGCTAAGTAATAAAGGCACATGATAATGCTCGTTCACTTTATTAATATGAAATTCAACGGGGATCTCAGGGAAGAAACTTTCAAGATTTTGTTTCTTGAAATAGTCCCCGGTTTTAAATACGACACGGTAATCGCCAGTAGTCGCAGTTTGCTCGGGCCACAGTGCCTTAATTCGTCCATCCTTATCTGTTTTGGCGGTATTAAGTTGTAACCAGCCGTTATCCGCCTTCTTTTCAAGAGTGACTGTCACGTCAGCAGCGGGTTTTCCGGTTTGCTGGTTCAAAATGTGCACGCTAAGAATGTTTTGTTGTGCGGCATAAACCAAAGAAGGTAATGAAAATGCTGCCGTTGCTACCGAGAGTACTAAATAACGCTTTAACATGTTTATATCCTTGTCATGTGAATGAGTTTTGAGGATAGCGAAAAAGCGGCCAGGGTAACCTTACAGCAGCATTACAATTTTGTAATGAACCAGGCTGTTTCTATAACATATGATTTATGGCATATTATTTTCATGAAGATTTTACTTATTGAAGATAATCAAAGGACCCAGGAGTGGGTAACGCAGGGGCTTTCCGAAGCGGGTTATGTCATTGATGCCGTTTCTGATGGCAGAGATGGGCTTTATCTTGCGCTGAAGGATGATTATGCATTGATCATTCTGGATATTATGCTTCCGGGTATGGATGGCTGGCAGATCTTACAAACGTTAAGAACAGCAAAGCAAACCCCTGTTATTTGCCTTACTGCAAGGGATTCTGTCGATGACAGAGTCAGAGGGCTGGACAGTGGAGCAAATGATTATCTGGTAAAACCTTTTTCATTTTCTGAGTTGCTGGCAAGGGTTCGGGCACAATTAAGGCAACATCACGCTTTGAATTCAACATTAGAAATCAGTGGCTTAAGAATGGACTCTGTAAGTCAAAGTGTGAGCAGGGACAATATCAGCATTACACTGACGCGCAAGGAGTTTCAGTTACTTTGGCTACTGGCCTCCAGAGCTGGCGAAATTATACCCAGAACGGTTATTGCGAGTGAAATTTGGGGAATCAACTTTGATAGTGATACCAATACGGTGGATGTCGCCATTCGCAGGCTCCGCGCAAAAGTTGATGATCCTTTTCCTGAAAAGCTAATCGCCACAATCCGGGGGATGGGCTATTCATTCGTAGCGGTAAAAAAATAATGAAAAGATTATCTATAACCGTCCGTTTAACCTTGCTTTTTATATTGCTGCTGTCTGTTGCTGGCGCTGGAATTGTCTGGACTCTCTATAATGGCCTGGCAAGTGAGTTGAAATGGCGCGATGATACAACACTCATTAACCGGACAGCACAGATCAAGCAGTTGTTAATTGATGGGGTAAATCCAGATACGTTACCTGTATACTTTAACCGGATGATGGATGTTAGTCAGGATATCTTGATCATTCATGGTGATGGCATCAATAAAATTGTTAACCGGACAAATGTCAGTGATGACATGTTAAATAACATACCTGCTAGTGAGACAATCAGCGCAGCTGGCATTTACAGAAGCATTATTAATGACACTGAGATTGATGCTTTACGAATTAATATTGATGAAGTTTCGCCATCATTGACGGTTACTGTGGCTAAATTGGCTTCAGCCAGACATAACATGCTTGAACAGTATAAAATTAATAGCATTATAATTTGCATTGTCGCCATTGTACTTTGCTCAGTATTAAGTCCGCTGTTAATCAGAACGGGATTACGAGAGATCAAAAAGTTGAGTGGTGTAACGGAAGCGCTGAATTATAACGATAGCCGGGAGCCTGTTGAGGTTAGCGCATTACCGAGAGAACTAAAACCTCTTGGGCAGGCGTTGAATAAAATGCATCAAGCCTTAGTCAAAGATTTTGAACGCCTAAGTCAATTTGCTGACGATCTCGCTCATGAACTTAGAACGCCAATTAATGCATTACTGGGTCAGAATCAGGTTACGCTCAGTCAAACCAGAAGTATCGCTGAATATCAAAAAACAATTGCCGGTAACATTGAAGAGCTGGAAAATATTTCGCGGTTAACAGAGAACATACTGTTTCTTGCCAGGGCAGATAAAAACAATGTTTTGGTGAAACTGGACTCGCTTTCTCTCAATAAGGAAGTCGAAAATTTGTTGGACTATCTTGAATATCTTTCAGACGAGAAAGAGATTTGCTTTAAGGTCGAGTGCAATCAGCAAATCTTTGCGGATAAAATTTTACTGCAACGAATGTTATCGAATCTTATTGTTAACGCCATTAGATATTCGCCAGAAAAATCGCGTATTCATATAACCAGTTTTCTTGATACCAACAGCTATCTTAATATTGATATCGCCAGCCCTGGAACGAAAATTAATGAGCCTGAAAAACTCTTCCGTAGATTTTGGCGGGGAGATAATTCGCGTCATTCCGTAGGTCAGGGACTTGGTCTTTCTTTAGTCAAAGCGATTGCCGAATTACATGGGGGAAGTGCTACGTATCACTATCTCAATAAGCATAATGTGTTCCGGATTACGTTGCCGCAAAGAAATTAACATAGGGCTTCAGTACGCCATAAATTAACCGTGAAAAAACGCAGCCACGTCGTGAATACTAACGCGGCTGCGATTGATTATGCGCTTACATTAAAACGTAACAGGGATTAACCCGCGTAAGCTGCCAGCATTTCCTGCGCCGCCAGTTTACCCAACGCATTCGCTGCGAAAGGACTGTCGCCGGTGAGAAGTTTACGGTCCTTATGTACTCGCCCGGTGATGTCGTCATTAATGATGTTCATGCCCATTTTCTTCAGTTCTTCGCCGAAGTACCAGGTGAGATGACCCGGCATATAGCCTATCTCTGGCGTTTGTTTGTCAGCGGCGTCTGGGAATGCACAAATGGAATAACCATTCAGTGGGTTATCGCCGTGGCGAAGCGCCAGAAAAGCCGCCGGGCCGTGGCAAAGGGAGATAACAAAACGGTCATTTTTGATTGCCCACTGTAAAGCAGCAGCCACGTCCTGGCTTTCTGGTAAACCAATAAGTGCGCCATGACCACCAGGAACAAAGATTGCTGCATATTCGCTATCAGCGTTGAGGCTGGCGACAACATCCGCGAGTTTCTTCGGATTGCGGAACAACGATTTATGCTGCTCAAAGAATGGCATTACTTTTTCATCTTTGTGCGGCATAGCCCAGTATTCAAACTTGGTCATCAGACCGGAAATGGTCGCCACTTCGAATTCGAAACCTGCAGCATGGAGATGATACAACGGCAGCAACGTTTCAATCGGATGGTTACCAGTCGAGAACAGTTTTCCGTTATCGGTCGGCAAATAACGTTCGTCCGCGGCGATCACCAGAATTTTATGCTTACCGCGATACGGTTTTGGATAGTCCACGCCATCAAGATCAGAGACGGGACTGGTATATTGGCTAAGCGAATATTCTGAAGGGAAGAATGCATTATCTTCAGCAATATCGACCTGCGGATTTTTACTTGTTTGAACAGTCATAGTGTATTCCTTATTGTTGCTTAGTTAGGGTAGTCACTATATTTGCGACTGAGCTGGTCGCTATTTTTAACCAGGCTGGAAAATTGAGTCAATATATCGAAAGCGGTAGTCGGCGGGTGTAAGTATGTAATGATGATGCTGCACTGGTGTTGAATATTATTCACGCCAAATTTTCCTTATTGAGCAACGTCGTCGCAAGTGGCCTCAATGATTTTAGACCATTATCAGAGGTACGGGGCGGCGGGGAGAGATTTAGTGCTGTGGAATATTTATATCCCGGATTGGTAGAGAAAAAGCTTATTTCATGCACTATTTTTGCAAATATTTCTATATGGGAAGCGTGTTTGTTACGGGTTAATTCATCAGAATGTGCATTTGGGGTGTTGGCTGGAAGAGTCGCTGGTAGATGTTATTGTGCCAGCAGGGGCAGGGTAAGGTACTGTATCGATATGCTTTGGCAATTGCATGTGCCGCAGATGGAGATGAAATGCCAATAAAAAAGCCTGAGTTCGATGAGGGACGAACTCAGGCTAGTGTTAAGTTTTACAGTAACACGCCGCAGCGCGTTGGCTGATTAGAACTGGTAGACTAAGCCCACAGCAACGATGTCATCGGTAGCGATGCCGTTGTTTGCGTAGAAGTCATCGTCGTTGTCCAGCAGGTTGATTTTGTAATCAACATAGGTGGACATGTTTTTGTTAAAGTAATAGGTTGCACCAACCTCAACGTATTTAACCAGATCTTTATTGGTATAATGATAATTACCATTGTTGTACATTTCTTGACCACCTAAATCCTTACCTTTAGATTGGAGGTAAGCAATTGAAGGACGCAGGCCGAAATCAAATTGGTACTGAGCAACAACTTCAAAGTTCTGAGTTTTGTTAGCGATACCACCGCCGCCAAGTTTCCCATCGGCTGAATGAGAGTCGCTGCTACCATAAGCGGTCATATTGCGAGTCTCTGCATACATTGCTGCTAAATATACATTGTTGGCATCGTATTTAGCACCAACAGTCCACGCTTCTGCAGTACCACCACCTGCATAGCTATTACCATAGAAATGATTGCCATCTCCATACCCACGAGCAGCTTGGTTATTGGAACGGTCAGAATTAGAGTAAGCAGCACCCAGACTTAAACCGAAGTCGAAGTCGTAGGAAGTAGACATACCGAAACCATCGCCATTTTCTTTAGCAAGGCTACGGCCATCTCCGCTGCCAGATCCTTCTTGGCCAAAGAGACTGTCACTGCCACTTTCATTATTACTCTGATATTGCAGCGCAAAGTTCAAGCCATCAACCTGACCAAAGAAGCCATTGTTACGGTAGGTTGCAACACCGTTGGTACGACCGTTCATGAAATTGTCGGCACCAGCATAGGTATCGCCACCAAATTCTGGCAGCATATCGGTCCATGCTTCGATGTCATATACGACACCGTAGTTACGACCATAATCGAAAGTACCATTCTGACCAAAACCTAAACCTGCGAAAGCCAGACGGGTAGCAGAGTTATCTCCATCGCCTTCTGTGCCATTTGCTTGCAGGTTGTATTCCCACTGACCATAACCAGTGAACTGGTCAGCGATCTGAGTTTCACCTTTGAAACCGATACGGGCATATGACTTGTCGCCATCGCTGCCGGCATCATCAGAGAAGTAGTGCAGGCCCGCTACTTTTCCGTACAAATCCAGTTTATTACCATCTTTATTATAGATTTCAGCCGCATTTGCTGCGCCAGCAACTAATAACGCCGGGACCAGCATTGCCAGAACTTTTCTTTTCATTATGTATTCCCTTGTGATTATAATCTTCATGAATATATCAATAAGTGCCGTTATCCAAAAAAAAGCACATTTGGATACTATTCTATGAAGTTCATTTTATTTTAAGGATTACATGTAACAAATGTATTTAAAAGATTTCAAAATGTTTCTAATCTATTTAATATAATTCAGAATTATGAATTCCAAATATAAATATTCATGAAAATTATAAAAATAAAGTTTTAAAGGCAAAAGATATTGACTCGGTTGTAACAGGAAGAAGCCATGGACATCCGGCACGTTCATTAAGAAATAATATGACAAGACAATATGTAAAAATGGAAAATGAAGGTGCAGGATTTGAAGAATTAGAATATCTCACATTAGGCTCGCTTAGAAAGGCAGTGCAAGATGGAGATACACAGAATGGCTCTTTTATGGCAGGACAGATAGCAGGACTTATACATGAAACAAAAAGCTGCAAAGAAATAATTGAAGAAATGGAAAATCAGGCAGAAAAACTTTTGAAATTATAAAAATTAATTGAAATTTTTTGAACAAAAAAATAAAAGTAAGTGTGTATCAAATAAAAAACATGAATTATAAC
>QRFC01003167.1_pt1 | contig 11190 bp, 9 predicted proteins | sample 1861061 | NCBI WGS metagenome assembly QRFC01 (sample SAMN09711282, study PRJNA482702) | Human gut metagenome, whole genome shotgun sequencing project. | reverse complement strand
GAACATCGGCAAGCGCTTTACCTTCGGCGGCGAGGCCCCCAAGGATCAGCGCATCTACTACTTCAACACCAAGGAGCTGACGGGCAATAAGTACGGTACGCCCAGCCCCGTTCCGTTCCGGGTGGTGGATCAGCGGGCCGGCATCGACATAGACATCGGCATCCGCTGCTTCGGCGAGTACAGCATCAGACTGATGAATCCGCTGCTGTTTTACACCAACGTATGCGGCAACGTCAGCGAGGACTATAAGACCGAAAATATCGCGGGTCAGATGAAGACGGAGCTGCTGACCGCGCTTCAGCCCGCGTTTGCAAAGATCAGCGAAATGGGCATCCGCTATTCCGCTCTCCCCGGTCATACGCTTGAGCTGTCCGACGCCCTCAACGAGCAGCTGTCGGGCAAGTGGCGTGATCTCCGCGGTATGGAGATCGTCTCCTTCGGTGTTTCCAGCGTGAAGGCCAACGAGGAGGACGAACAGATGATCAAGGAGCTGCAGCGCAATGCGGCCTTCATGGATCCCACTCGTGCGGCGGCACATCTCGTAGGCTCTCAGGGCGAAGCCATGAAGGCGGCGGCCGCCAACACCGGCGCAGGCCCGGCTATGGCCTTTATGGGCATGGGCCTGGCCGGTCAGGCGGGCGGCATGAACGCCCAGAATCTCTTCCAGATGGGACAGCAGCAAATGCAGCAGCAGCAAATGCAGCAGCAGGCGGCGCAGCCTGCCCCCGCTCCGGCGATGCAGGGCTGGACTTGCTCCTGCGGGCAGGGCGGTATCACCGGCAACTTCTGCCCGAACTGCGGCGCAAAGAAGCCCGAGCCGAAGCCTGCCGCAGACAGCTGGAAATGCAGCTGCGGCGCGACGGCCACCGGCAAGTTCTGCCCGGAATGCGGCAGTCCCAAGCCGGCTCCCGTCGAGGGCTGGACGTGCTCCTGCGGGGCGGTGAACAAGGGCAAGTTCTGCTCTGAGTGCGGCGCGAAGAAGCCTGCCGGCGTACCCCAGTACAAATGCGACAAATGCGGCTGGGAGCCTGCCGATCCCAAGCATCCCCCCAAGTTCTGCCCTGAGTGCGGAGACCCCTTTGATGACGGAGACGTCGTAGGATGAAGCACCGGGCGGTCTGGATTTTCCTGCTGGGAGTACTTGTCGGCATCGCCCTTTCCGTACTGTATAAGCACTTCGTGACCGATCGGATCATGGATCGGGGCGGCATGGAAAATCCGGACTGTGTCCACCTTCTGGACGGCGACCGCACCTATGTGGATAACTCCGCTCTGTGGCCGGTGCTGGAGGGAATGTGGAAAAGCACGGACGGCCTATGGCAGGCGGTCATCGGCGAGGAGAGCGGCATCGTCCTCACGGCGGACGGCGAGACGGTTTTAGAGTCGCCGCTGCATTTTACCTATCTCCGGCCGGGTAAGGTTTTCTATACGGAGCTTCAAACGGATATCCGCACGCTTAGGAGTCCGGATACAGCGGCTCTCGGCAGGATCGCTGAGCTTTGCCATAATGCAGGGGAGGGCGAGGACGCCGGAACGCTGCTGCTGAGGCTGGAATGGCCGGAGGCGGGCGAGGAAACAATACAATTCCAAAAAACAAATATACAGGAGCAATAGACAATGGGATTATTTGATAAGAAATACTGCGATGTATGCGGCGAGAAGATCGGTCTTCTCGGCAACCGCAAATTAGAGGACGGCAATCTCTGCAAGGACTGCGCGAAAAAGCTTTCACCGTGGTTCAGCGATCGCCGCCGTTCCACGGTGGAGGACATCAAAGGCCAGCTCGCCTACCGCGAGGAAAACCGGGAAAAGGCGGCGCAGTTCCGCATCACCCGCTCGTTCGGCGAAGACCGGAAGGTGCTGCTGGACGAGGAGCACCGCTGGTTTACCGTCACCCGCGCGCGGGATCTGGCGGAGGCCAACCCCGATATTCTGGACTTTGATGCCATCACCGGCTGTCGGATGGACATAGACGAGAGCAAAACGGAGCTGATGCGTGAAAATGCCGACGGCAAGGAGGTCAGCTATGTTCCGCCACGCTACGAGTATTCCTACGACTTTGAGATCGTCATTTCGGTCCGTCATCCCTATTTTGACGAGATGCGCTTCCGCCTAAACGGAAGCTCGGTTGACTTTGAGCCTTCGGCAATGCTTCGGCCGAAGAGCTTCAATGCCGGAAGGCCCGACCCGGAGGACTGCGCGGAGTACCGCAAGTACCGTCAGATGGGAGAGGAGATCTGCCTGTGCCTGGAGGAGGCTCGACGCGGAAGAATGACTGAGGATGCCGAGTCCGGTGAAGCGCCTGCCGTGCTTCAGACGGAAGCAGCCCCGTCATCGGGACCGTGGACCTGCCCTGCATGCGGCGGCGCCAACAGCAGGGGAGGCTTCTGTGAATACTGCGGCTCGCCCAGACAGTGAGCTGAAAATAAGCAAAACCCGCAAGGGATAAAATAAATAATAATTATATAGGAGGAAACGATTATGGCAAACCTGACAGGAAACCTAAAGGACTCTATGACCGCAACCTTCCCCCGCGAGTTCGATATTCCAAACCCGATGACGATTCAGGAAATCTATGACAAGATAAATGCCCGTGCCGCGGCGTTCCAGATGCCGTTTTCCATAAAGGGCGGCGTTCCCGGCGAGCGCATTGTCTTTGCAAAGGAGCCGAATCTTGATGTTACCATCTGGCTTCACGTCAAGGACGGCACACACATCAAGATCACACCGGTCACGACGAGCAGCAGCGCCACGATCAACGGCATCGACGTTGGCAAGAACAGCATGATGCGCAAGGGCGTTAAGGGCGTGGCCAGCAGACCGATGCTGCAGGGCGAATATATCGACACCGTGACCGACACCATCAAGAAGATCCTTGCCGACGAGACAGTTCCCGACTATGTGGCACCTGCGGTAATGCCCGGCGCGGATAAGCCTCTGAACTGGCTGACGCTCCTGCTGCTGTGCATCTTCGTCGGCGGCGCCGGCATCCACCGCTTCTATGCGGGCAAGATCGGAACGGGCATACTGTTCCTGTTCACCGCCGGCCTGTTCGGAATCGGCTGGCTTGTGGACCTTATAAAAATCGTTACCGGAAAATTCACTGACAAGAACGGCAACGTTATCCAGAGAAATTAGATGGGCCGGGTGTGAAGCACGAAAGAACGGCTCAGCACAACTGATGTTGATAAGAGGATTTAAGTATGAAAAAGATAGTATATCTGGCACTGACACTGCTGATGGTGCTCTCCCTTACTGCCTGCGGCAGTAAGGACGGCGGAAGCTCCTCTGCCGACCCCAATCTGGGGAAATATATTGGTCAGAGCGTCACCTCCAGCGGGGACAGCGACTGGCTCTCCATGGACGATGTCTATGATGAGGGCGATAACTACATAGAACTGAAAAGCGGCGGCAAGGGCGAGTTCTGTCTGGACGGCGACAAGGAGACCATCAAGTGGAGCCTTGCCGCGGACGGCACGCTGAAGCTGACCGGCAACAACGTAGAGAGCACCGGTACCCTGAAGGACGGTCTCATCACGCTCAACGATTATTGGGGCATCGATCTCATTATGACCTTTCTAAAGGAAGGCGCGGAAATGTCGGCGCAAACCGATACAAAGCTGCTCGACTGGTGGAACGGCGACTGGTTCGGCTGGTGGAAGATGACCGGCTGCTCGGGCTATTATGAGGACATGGAGGGCGACTGGTGGGATATCTGCGGCACCATTGATATCGGAGCTGACAATAACGGTACCGTAACGCTTTGGGACGAGGACTACACAAAGGACAGCCCCATGGCCATGGTGACTGTCAGCCTGAGCGGCTCCGGCACCGGTGAGCACGGCACAATGACGTCCGAGGGCGGCCAGTTCACGGACGTAAAGCTGGAGCATGCGGAATGGATCATTGATCCGGGCACGCTGGATTGCGATGATCTGATTCGTATCGACGGTTACTACGAAAACGGCGAAGACGGGTACCACTATGAGATATATCTTCGCCCATGGGGAACATACTGGAATGATGTGGATGAAGGAACGCATCCCTACTCCTATGACGACTGGTATCTTCCTTTGATAAAGGCAGGCAAGCCCATGCCCGACAGCATAGGCGCAGATGCCCGGTAACGGATAATTCATTAACTTAACAAGAACGGCAACGTTATTCAAAAGGCATAGTGCCGCCGCTGCACGCGCGATAACGGCACCATAGTCTCAATGATAAGGAGTGTAATATGAAAAAGCTTATATCTCTTGCACTGGCACTGGTGCTGGTGCTCTCCCTTACCGCCTGCGGCAGTAAGGACGGCGGAGACTCCGCTGACCCCAACCTCGGCAAATATCTCGGCGCGGAATTCTCCGGCGACGGCAACGAGTGGCTCAGCCTGGACGAGGTCTATGATGAAGGCGAGAGCTATATTGAGCTCAAAAGCGGCGGCAAGGGCGTGTTCTGTCTGGGCGGCGATGCGACTGACATCAAGTGGGCGCTCGAGAGCGACGGATCCTTGAAGCTGACCCGAGACAGCCTGGAAAGCAACGGCACGCTGCAAAACGGAATCATCACGCTCACCGATCTCTGGGGCAACAATGTCACCATCACCTTCGTCAAGGAGGGCGGTGAGTCCTCGCAGGGCGGGGATTCGGGCAAGGATGCTCCCAGCGGCACCGGCCTTGTGAGCGAGGAGGCGGTGCAGAAGGGCTACGTCTGGATGAACGAGGTCAATAATAATATTTTTAGTACCACCTACGAGGAGATTGCCGAATACTTCGGCGTGGATGGCGAGTTTGACAAGGAAGAATACAGCGACCACATGAAGCGGAACCAGCGCTACTACAAGTGGATCTCGAAGGACGACTCAAGCCACTTCATCTATGTCAACTTCGCGGAAGAGAATCCGGGCGTTTTCACAGTCAGCGCATACAACACCAGCGGCTTCTCCGGCAATGAGGCCATCGAGAAATATCTCGATACGGTGAAGGCCGAGGCCGCCGAGGCGAATAAGGCGGCCGCCGCCAACGCCAAGATGAAGAACTTCGTCGTAACCATCACGCAGTTCGCGCACGATGATGTTGCTGTCAAGATAATAACGAAGATCCCCGAGTCCGGCTGGTCGTATGACGAGGGAAAGAAATGCCTTGTGGAAAACAACGATCCCACGGCCTTCGGCGCGGGCGCCATCAGATTCGAGGTAAGAGCCAATGTGGCGGACTTCGACTACTACAAGGACGACTTTGAAAACTATCAGGATATCGATGACCGCGTGATCGGCGGCATCACCTTCCACGGCCGCACCTACAAGTACATCGGCTACAATTGGATTCAGTACGTCGCGCAGATCGACGATGGGCGTGCGCTGTCCATCGGGCTGACAGATATGGAGTGCGTCCCGGGCACGATGCCCGACATCATCCTAAGCAACATGACGATTAAGTAATATGATCCCCGGCGAGGCATATACTGCCCGGCCACAGCGTATCAAACGGTGCCCGTCCGCAGTGCGGGCGGGCGCTTCCTTGTGAGAAAAAGAAAGAGGTGGAATTATCTATGCCAACACAGGTAACCAACTATCAATGCCCCGGCTGTACCGGACCGCTGCACTTTGTGGGCTCCTCCGGCAAGCTTGAGTGCGATTACTGCGGCGCAAGCTACGACGTCGCGGAGATTGAGGCGCTCTACGCGGAAAAGGAGGAGAAAGCCGCTGCCGCACAGCAGGCGGCCGAGGAAAAGGCCGCAGCCGGGAAAGAAGCGTCCGCCGACGGCGGCGATTGGGATACCTCCGGCTTCAGCGACGACTGGGGCGCGGAGGCGGACAAAATGAAGGCCTACTGCTGCCCAAGCTGCGGCGCGGAGCTTTTATGCGACGAGAGCACGGCGGCGACCTCATGTCCCTACTGCGGCAACCCCACGGTGGTGCCGGGGCAGTTCTCCGGAGAGCTCAAGCCGGACTACATACTTCCGTTCAAGCTCAGCAGGGAGGATGCGATCAAGGCACTCAAGGAGCACTACAAGAGGAAGATCTTCCTGCCCAAAACCTTCACCGACGAAAACCATGTGCAGGAGATACGCGGCGTTTATGTCCCCTTCTGGATGTTCGACGGCAAGGCGGAGGGCGACGCCCACTATGAGGCGACACGCTCCTACAGCTATACCTCCGGAGATTATGAGATCACTAAAACGGAGCACTTCGACATTTACCGTGCCGGCTCCGTCACCTTTGAGAGAGTGCCGGTGGATGCCTCCAGCAAAATGCCGGATGACCACATGGATTCCATCGAGCCCTACGACTATAAGGGCTTGAAAAGCTTTTCCACGGCCTATCTCCCCGGATTTCTTGCCGACAAGTACGATGTAAGCGTGGAGGAGAGCCGCGAGCGTGCGGATCAGCGCTGCGAGGGCACGCTGGACGCCGCGCTGCGCGGTAGCGTGAAGGGCTATGATACCTGCATGCGTCTGGCCGGCAGCGCGGAGCTTGAGCGAGGCAAGGTGCATTATGCGCTTATGCCCGTGTGGATGCTCAACACCAAATGGCAGGGCAAGGACTTCCTCTTTGCCATGAACGGGCAGACCGGAAAGCTGGTAGGCGACCTGCCGGTCAGCTGGGGAAAATTCTGGGGCATGTTTGCCGGCATCGCGGCGATCTTGTCGATCGTCGGCTCCATCGGAGCCATGCTGCTGATGATGTGACAGGGGGGTACGGACATGAAAAGAACAATAACAGCTTTGCTGACGGCGCTTTTACTGGCGCTGAGTCTGTGTGTGCCCGCCGCGGCGTCGGTGGAGTACGGTTCGATCTTCGATGAGACCGAGGAGCTCGGCTCTGCCGAGCTGACCTATCAGGGAGAGGAGAAGCTCCCGCAGCTCGCGAAAAATCTCGGCATTGACCTGCGGGTCGATGTATTTACCGACGAGGGCTTGGATCCGGATGACACCGTTTCGGACATTGCGACGTTTGTCTACGGCAATTACGACTACGGCCTGGGCGAGGATAAGGAAGGCGTATCGCTGACGCTGCTGATGAAAACTCAGCCGGACGGCTCTTACGCACTGGCTGAGAACGACTGGTGTGTCTACGCTTTTCTGAGCGAGACACGCGGCAGCTCTCAGGAGCTGTCAGACGCCGTATACGCCGCAATCAAGCCTTATATGGCCGCACAAGCATGGAACGGCGAGGACATGACCATGAGCGCTACTGCGCTTTCACAGGCGGTGGACGCCATGATGAAGGCGGCGTCGGACTATATCCTTGCAAACTGTCCTCCGGATAACTCCGGCGAGGTCACCGAAACGCAGACACCGGAGCAGACCGGAGTCGATATGAAATATATCTTCGATAACAGCGACCTGCTCACCTTTGATGAATGGGAGAAGCTTGAGGCGAGGGCGGCGGAAATTTCCCTGCGCCATCATTGCGGCGTCTACGTTGCGTTTGTAGATGATTACACCGTGTACAGCGACGGCGGCGGTGTTTACAAAACCACGTATCAGCTCTACCACGGAGATCAACTGGGTATGGGCGATGACCGGGACGGCATTATCATTCTGCTGAGCATGGCGGAGCGGGATTACGCCATGTTTGTTTACGGTACGTATGCGGAAACCGCCTTTAACAGCTACGGTCAGGAAAAATTGGAAAAGGCATTCCTGGGAAACTTCAAGGAAGATGACTGGTATGGCGGCGTTTCCAATTATCTGAGCACTTGCGACGAGTACTTGACCCGGGCTGACGCAGGAAAACCCGTGCGGGAAAGTCCGGCACTGCTGATTGCGATTGCCGTTGTAGCCTCCTGCCTCTTGTCCGGCGCGATTTGTCTGTTCTTAAAGCGCAGCATGAAAACCGTACATCAGAAAGTCGAGGCAAACGAGTATGTTGCACCGGGCGGCTTGCAGCTGAGCAAGCAGTATGACCGCTATACCCACACCACCGAAACGCGGAGCAAGATAAATAAAGACTCTGACAGCAGCGGCGGCACCAGCAGCTGCAGCGGCGGCGGCGGAAGCGGCCGCAGCGGAAAGTTCTGAGGAGGCCACAGTATGAGGTGCTTGACAGTACGCCGGCTCGTCACTATGCTTTTGTGCCTGACGATGATTTTTCTTCTGACCGCCTGCGGCGGGCAAGGCGAGCCAAATGCGGATGACGGAGGCGTCAGCGCAACGGGAAAGATCTCAGGAGGCAAGGACAGAGCTTCTGTGCCTAAGGCCGGTTCTGAGAAGGCAGAAGCGGCGCTTGCCCTGCTGCGAAAAAGCATGGCGGGAAATGAGCAGCTGGCCGGCGCGGTGGCTTATCTCGGCCATCGGGAGCAGGGGGATACTGTCCCGCTGACGAGCTGGCTGCGGAAGAATTGCTCCGGGCTGACAGAAAAACTGCCGTTCCTGACGGAGATTCCGGAAGAGCGTACGCTCGGCGCGGGCTATGGTGACCTCTACTGCATTGTCCCACGGGATGAGAGCACCAGTCTGGCTGTGAACCGTGTGATCTGGAGATCACTGGGCAACGGTGTGCAGCCGGTGGCGGACAAGGTACTCTACCGGGAAGAATACGCACAGCCCGTCTTGGTATTTGTCAATTATGAGCAGTGGCCCGATGAGCCGGACACGGAAATCAACCTTGTGACCGGCAGCGGCTTGGAGCTTAGCTGGTATCCGATGATCGATGAGCACGGCTGCCCCATAGTGCCCATCGGCGAGTACGGCGCCTCCGCGCTGATGGATTTTGCAGTCTTCGGCTATACCACCGGCCTTGACTATCCCGAGGGTATGGAGCCGGAGGGCGATGGATGGTGGCTTCCGCCTACGAATCTGGGCCTGGCTGACACCGTATGGGCCTGCGATGACTGGCTGCTGGAGCTCAGCTACGGCAACTGCGATCCTGATTATGCGGGTATCGCCAAGCTGCACTGCCGCTTCGAAGGCAACGCGGGGCATACTCTGCTCTACCACGGTGTGTGGCGCATGGAGGATGACTGCCTGCGCCTGGAGCTCTCTGCCGGTGTCGGTACCTCCCTGAGCGGAAGCTTCCCGATTCTAATCTCTCCCTCCGGCGATGAGCTGTATTTCCAGCGCTCGCGCAGCGGTGAGGGAATGCCGTTTCTGACGGACGATATGGACTCCGCAGGACTGACATTGATCTACGATTGGGAAAGCAAATAAGTATCATTAAGTAAATAAGTATTATGAGCAGCCGAAAGCTGCTCATAATACTTTAGAGACGCCGTAAGCTGAGAAGCGATGCCGATATTTTTGAGATAAACACAGGTGCGATAAGCCGCGGTTATCGAACGACACCATATCTCTCTACAGAGCTTCTGCGCCATCTTCGAAGCATCAACGGACGCATAACGGTAAGCTCGGACGCACATTCCGCGGCTGATATATGCTGCAAGTTCGACATGGCCGAGCGGCTTGCGAGCAGCTGCGGCTTTGATGAAATATGGTATTTCACCGGCAGCGGATTTTCGGCGGAAAAGCTATGAAAACAGGCCGCGCTGTAAACGCCGTCATACCGGGCGCCGCGAGTATGAGAAGATTATTATCACAGTGAAACAGGCTTACATCAGGCAGCCCTATAAGATTTTTGGACTGAGCCTTCAGCTGCTTTCTGTCATATAAAGCGAGGCAGAATAATTGTCTTGATAACGCATTCAGGGAATGCTATCATTACTGACACAAAATGCGCGAGTGGCGGAATTGGCAGACTCACCGGATTCAGACTATAGTGCTCACTCCGGGCGTGCAGGTTCAAGTCTCGCCACCGGCACTGGGGTGAAAGGGGGCGGTAATTACAAATTACCGCCCCCTTTTTCAACAAATAGTGCGGAGACTTCCGAAAGGAGAAGCTGATGGACAAACACGAGCTTACAGAGCTGTTAAATCATGTTGCCGACGGGAGCGTCAGTCCCGACGATGCGGCGCTTAAATTGAAAATGCAGCCGTTTCAGGAGCTCGGCGATTACGCCAAGGTAGACCTCCACCGCGGCATACGTCAGGGCGTGCCCGAGGTCATATTCGGCGAGGGCAAGGCCAAGGAGCATATCCTCGGCATCGCCAGGGCTATGCTGAAAAACAAGCAGCAGATCGTGCTCATAACCCGCCTTGCCGAGGAAGCGGCGGAATATATAAAGGCAGAGCTTCCGCTTAAGTATAACAGCATGGCACGCATCGGCATTATCGGCGAAATACCAGAGCCGAACGGCAAGGGGCGCATAGTTGTTGCCACCGGCGGCACGAGCGATATTCCTGTCGCGGAGGAAGCGGCTATAACGGCTGAAGCTCTGGGCAACGATGTTCTGCGCCTGTATGATGTCGGCGTTTCGGGAATACACAGGCTGCTTGCGAACATGGACACCGTTATGAGTGCAAGAGTCATAATCGCCGTTGCAGGTATGGAGGGAGCGCTGCCGTCGGTTATCGGCGGCCTTGCCGACTGCCCGGTCATTGCCGTTCCCACCAGCGTTGGCTACGGCGCTTCATTTGGAGGTGTTGCGGCACTTTTGAGCATGCTGAATTCATGTGCAAGCGGTATGTCGGTAGTAAACATAGATAACGGCTTCGGCGCGGGCTACCTGGCCGGAATGATAAACCATCTTGATTGATATGCAACTGAATGAATTCTTTTATAAACACAGAAAAGTCGTGCTTGCCTTTTCGGGAGGAGCAGATTCTGCGTATCTGCTGTACGCCGCAAAGGAAAACGGAGCAGATGTGCAGCCGTACTATGTAAAATCGCAGTTTCAGCCGAAGTTTGAGCATGAGGATGCGATAAAGCTTACAGCAGAGCTCGGCGTAGCATTGAAAGTGATAAGCATTGATATTTTGCAGCTTGACGAGGTCACGGATAATCCGTCAAACCGCTGCTATTACTGCAAAAAGCGTATCATGGGCGCTATCCGCAGGGAGGCGGGCGCCGACGGATATGACACGATCATTGACGGCACAAACGCAAGCGACGATGACGGCGAACGTCCGGGCATGAAGGCGCTTGCAGAAGAAAATATTCTGTCTCCGCTCAGGCTCTGCGGCATGACCAAAGAGGAGATACGGCGCAGGTCTGAAAATGCCGGTCTGTTTACATGGAATAAGCCCGCCTATGCATGCCTTGCTACTCGTATCCCGACAGGAGAGAAGATAACCGTCCAAAGGCTTACGGCAGTAGAGCAGAGCGAAAGCTACCTGTTCTCCCTCGGCTTTACCGAC
>QRFC01003166.1_pt1 | contig 11191 bp, 9 predicted proteins | sample 1861061 | NCBI WGS metagenome assembly QRFC01 (sample SAMN09711282, study PRJNA482702) | Human gut metagenome, whole genome shotgun sequencing project. | reverse complement strand
AAGGAAGAGGTCACGAGTTCAATCCTCGTCAACAGCTCGCAAAGCAAGGATTACGTGTCACGTAATCCTTTTTTCATTTCGGCGGAAAGGCCTGAAGGCCGTCAGGGAACAGGTGGAGCGGACGGCAGCGGTCCGCCGGCTGCGGAGATGCCCAATGCGAAAGATGCAGGCCGGGAGGGGGCGTTGGCTGCCAAGACGCCAAATGCGGAGATGCACGCTGGGGTCCGCCGGCCACCGAGACGCCGCGTCCCATGCGGAAGTCTCCGGAAGGGGCGGCCGCTTCAGGCAGACGAAAAGCGACAAAACAAACAATCCGAAGCCCGATTGCCGCCCAATCAGCCAATACTGCGCCCAAAATGGACTATCCAAGCCGATCGTTTGCCGTAAACTTTGCCGTGTAAATGAATACGGACATGAAAATTACGGTCAATCCCGGCATGGAATACCTGCGGCAGTTCGTCCGGCAGCTTCCGGAGCTTTTCCCGGCGTCGGGCGAAGTGCTTCACGACGGCCGCAATCAGATACGCGCCTTCGACATCGGAGGCGAACGGCTCGTGGTCAAGCGTTACAAACGGCCCAGCGCGTTCAATGCCGTCATGTACTCGTTTTTCCGCAAGAGCAAGGCCCGCCGCGCCTACGAACACGCCCTGCGCCTGCGCGAGCTGGAAATCGACACGCCCGAACCCGTCGCATGGAGCGAATACCGCCGCAACGGGCTGATAACGGAGACCTATTTCGTATCCCGCAGGTCGGACTACACACCGCTCACGGCGGCTACGGAACGGTTCCCGACCTCCGATTCGCTGCCCGTGCTCGAAGCATTCTCCCGTTTCACCGTCCGGCTCCACGAAAAAGGGATCTGCCACGAGGATTTCAACCAGACCAACATCCTCTGGCGGCACGACGAGGCGACGGGACGCTACGATTTCCAGCTGATCGACATAAACCGCATGAAATTCCTCCGGCGGCCGCTCCGCCCCGACGAATGCATGATCAACCTGCGGCGGCTGAGCTGCCCGGCCGTGGCGTTTCTATACATCCTCGACCGCTACGCCGAAACGAGGCAGTGGGATATGGACGACACGCTGCTGCGGGGCACGTTTTTCAGGCTTCTGTTCGGACGACGCCAGCAGTTCAAGAAGCGTTTCAAAGCACGCAAACTGGCCGCGGCAGGCAAAAAACAGGGCTGAAAATTTGGATTTCGGGAATATTTCACTACATTTGCCAAAGGTTAATCCACCAAGGAGACAATGAGACTTTACGGTTTTGCATATTATTTCTTTTACTTTTTCTTTTATAGCAAGGGAAGAAGCGGGATGGCATGCAATTAACTGTATAAAACAATAGAGTGAAAACACGAAGGATCCCGTTCTGTAGAAGAGCGGGATTTTTTAATGCGATTCAGAAGATGAAACGGATAACGATACAGGGGATAGCGGGTTGTTTCCACGAGACCGCGGCGCACGGAAGTTTCCCCGGCGAAGAGGTCGAGGTGCTGCCCTGCGTGAGTTTCGACGAGCAGTTCGCCCGCATGGCGGCCGACGCGGAGCTGCTGGGAGTGGCGGCCATCGAGAACACCATTGCCGGAAGCCTGCTGCCCAACCACGAACTGCTGCGCCGCAGCACGCTGGCGGTCATCGGCGAATACAAGCTCCGCATCTCGCACGTGCTGGCGGCGCTTCCGGGACAGCGGGTCACAGACATCCGCGAGGTGCATTCGCACCCGATCGCCCTGATGCAGTGCGGCGAATACCTCAAGGCCCGGCCCGCGATGAAAGTCGTCGAGCGCGACGACACGGCGGGAAGCGCCCGCGAAATCGCCGGCCAGCGGCTCGCCGGCACGGCGGCCATCTGCGGCGCCGAAGCCGCGGAACTCTACGGACTCGAAATCCTCGAACGCGGCATCGAGACCAACAAGCACAACTTCACCCGTTTTCTGGTACTGGCCGACCGCAGCCGCGCGGCGGAATTCACCGATCCGGCCCGCACCGACAAAGCGTCTTTGGTATTCACGCTGCCCCACGCGCAGGGGAGCCTCTCGAAAGTGCTGACGCTGTTATCCTTCTACGGAATCAACCTCACGAAAATACAGTCGCTGCCCATTATCGGCCGTGAATGGGAATACCGCTTTTACGTGGACGTGACCTTCGACGACCCGGTGCGGTACCGGCAGGCGGTCGATGCAGCCCGGCCGCTGACCAGCGATTTCCGGATTCTGGGCGAATATGCCGAATATCCCAATCCCGAAATCTGAGCGGAAGGACATAGGACCCGATTTTCGCGGCGGGCGGGGACAGAGACGCAAACGAGGCGGCAGGCTGCGAATGACGCGAAAAGACAGAGACAAGACAAACGACAATAATTCAAACAGAACTGATATGAAAGATTTGCAACCCATCAATTTTCCGGGACTCGATCCCCGGCGCCCGCTGGTCATCGCGGGACCGTGCAGCGCCGAAACCGAAGAGCAGGTGATCGAAACCGCCCGCGAACTGGCCGCCGAAGGCGTGCGGATTTTCCGCGCCGGACTTTGGAAGCCCCGCACCAAACCCGGAGGGTTCGAGGGCGTGGGTGCCGAAGGCGTGGCATGGCTCCGGCGCGTAAAACACGAAACAGGGATGTACACCGCCACCGAGGTCGCCACGCGCAAGCATGTCATGGCGGCGCTGGAAGGGGGCATCGACATGATCTGGATCGGCGCCCGCACCACGGCCAACCCCTTTGCCATGCAGGAGATCGCCGACGCGCTGCGCGGCCACGACATTCCGGTGCTGGTCAAGAATCCCGTGAGTCCGGACCTCGAACTGTGGATCGGCGGCGTGGAGCGCATCTACAACGCCGGCATCCGCCGTCTGGGGGGCATTCACCGCGGCTTCACGTCGATCGACAAGAGTCTCTACCGCAACCATCCGATGTGGTCGATCCCCATCGAACTGCACCGCCGCCTGCCGGGCCTGCAGATCTTCTGCGACCCCAGCCACATCGGAGGCCGCCGCGAACTGATCGCGCCGCTTTCGCAGCAGGCCATGGATCTCGGATTCGACGGGCTGATCGTCGAAGCGCACTGTTCGCCCGACTGCGCGTGGAGCGACAAGGCCCAGCAGGTGACGCCGCAGGGTCTGGCCTACATCTGCCGCAGTCTGGTGATCCGCGAAGCCAACACCACGACGGAGAGCCTTTCGGAACTGCGTTCGCAGATCGACAAGATAGACGACGAACTGCTCGAACTGCTCGTGCGCCGCATGCGGGTATCGCGCGACATCGGGCAGTACAAGAAAGAGCACAACATGCCGATCCTGCAGGCCAAACGTTACGAAGACCTGCTGGCGCGACGCGCGGAGCAGGCCGTACAGCTGGGCATGGACCGCGAATTCATGCGCTCGGTGTTGCAGGCCATCCACGAGGAGTCGATCCGCCAGCAGATTCAGGTGCTGGGCGAATGACGGGCTGTTACATTTCGGTTAAATATTCGGCGGGGACCACGCAATAAAGGGATTGTTACGTACTTTTGATGCGGATACCAATCCGTAACAGTTATGACAAAGCACAAAATCCTTGTGGTGGACGACGAGGAATCCCTCTGCGAGATTCTTCAGTTCAATCTCGAAGTCGAGGGTTACGAAGTCGATACGGCGTACAGCGCCGAACAGGCCCTCGGCATGCACCCCGAACGTTATTCGCTGATTCTGCTCGACGTCATGATGGGCGAGATGAGCGGATTCAAGATGGCCCGGCAGCTCCGGGCGCAGCCCGAAACGGCCGCCGTGCCGATCATCTTCTGCACGGCCAAAGACACCGAGGACGACACGGTCGCGGGGCTCAACATCGGAGCCGACGACTATATCGCCAAGCCTTTCTCCGTGCGCGAAGTGCTGGCCCGCGTGCGCTCCGTGCTGCGCCGCACCGCACCGCAGGAGGGCCAGAGCAGGGCGATCGCGTTCGAAGGGCTGCACATGGACCTCGCCCGCAAAATCTGCACCGTGGACGGAACGCCGCTGGCCCTGACAAAAAAAGAGTTCGAGATACTCGCCCTGCTGCTTTCGAACCGCGGCAGAATCTTTTCGCGCGAGGAGATACTGCATCAGGTCTGGAGCGACGAGGTAATCGTGCTGGACCGCACCATCGACGTCAATATCACGCGGCTGCGCCGCAAAATCGGCGTCTACGGAGACCACATCGTAACACGTCTGGGCTATGGGTACGGGTTTGAGGAGTAGCCTCTCCTACCACCGGCGGCTCTTCCTGCTGCTGCTCGCGTTTTCGTGGGCGCTGGTCGCCTGCTTCATCGTCTTTCAGTACGGCCGCGAAAAGCAGTTCAAGGCCGAACGGCTCGACACCCGCCTGCAGCTCTTCAACCTGCGGATGCTCGACGCCCTCGCCGACGGCGCGACGCCTGAGGAGTTCATCGCCGCACGCGACGAACCGTTCGGCGACCTGCGCGTGACGGTGATCGACGCCGCCGGGCGCGTCACCTTCGACAATTCGGCCGGCAGCCTTCCGGAAACCAACCACCTCGACCGCCCCGAAGTCGCCGAAGCCCTCGCCCGCGGCACGGGATTCACGATCCGCCGCCATTCGGAGAGCACCGACCTCTACTATTTCTATTCGGCCATGTCCGACGGCGGGGTCGTCGTCCGCTCGGCCGTGCCCTATTCGATAACGCTCCGCGAAGTGCTGGCCGCAGACCGCGAATTTCTGTGGTTCATGCTGGGCGTCACGCTGCTGATGAGCGTGGCGGCCTACTTCGCGACCCGCCGGCTGGGACACAACATCACGCGGCTGAGAGATTTCGCCCAGCGCGCCGAGCGGGGCGAGCGGATCGATGAGCAGGCGGTCTTTCCGCACGACGAGCTGGGCGACATATCGAGCCATATCATCCGGCTGTACGCCCGCCTGCAGCGCACCACGGCCGACCGCGACCGCGAACATGCGCTGGCGCTGCACGAACAGCAGGAGAAAATCCGCATCAAGAAACAACTCACGAACAACATCAACCACGAACTGAAAACGCCCGTGGCAGCGATTCAGGGGTATCTGGAAACTCTGCTGGACAATCCGGGGCTCGGAGCGGAGAAGCGCACGGCGTTCCTCGAAAAGAGCTGCGCGCAGGTGGCGCGGCTGCGCAGCCTGCTCGCCGACATCTCGACCGTCACGCGCATGGACGAGGCGAGCCAGCTGATCCGCAAGGAGCGTGTCGTGCTGAACGACATCGTGGACGAAATCCGCGCCGACATGCAGCTCCGGCCCGAAGGGCAGCGGCTGCGCGTGAACTGCGACTTCCCCTATCCGCTCGAAATGGAGGGCAGCCCCTCGCTGCTGGGTTCGGTGTTCCGCAACCTCGCGGACAACGCCGCGGCCTATTCGGGCGGACGCGACATTTTCATCCGCCTGCTGGACAACTCGCCGGAGCAGTACACGCTGCAGTTCGCAGACAACGGCATCGGCGTGGAGGAAGAACACCTGCCCCACATTTTCGAACGCTTCTACCGCATCGACAAGGGGCGTTCGCGCAAGCTGGGCGGCACGGGGCTGGGGCTTGCGATCGTCAAAAACGCCGTGATGATGCACGGCGGCACGATCTCGGTCCGCAACTCGGAGCGCGGCGGACTGGAATTCACCTTCACCCTGCACAAACATTCATAGAGCCGCAACCCGTCCGTAACACGTTTGTAACATCCGTTTCGTTCCTTTGCACCGGAAAGACCGGCCCGCACCGCAGGGCGGCGATCCCCGCCCAAGACGGCGGGCGAAAGCCTCCTCCGGAAAATGGATGCAGGGCCGGACGAAAACATACGGCGGAGCGCCAAAACGGAGCCGCCGAAAAACAAACGACAAACGACCATATGAGTCCTCTATTCACAAGCATCGTCATCGTCATGGGCCTGCTGGCCGTGATGGGCATCGTCGTGGGCGTGGCCAACGACGCGGTCAACTTTCTCAACTCGGCCCTCGGATCGAAAGCCGCACCGCGCCGCGTCATCCTCTGGATCGCCGCCGCCGGCATCCTCGTCGGCACGCTCACGTCGAGCGGCATGATGGAGGTGGCGCGCAGCGGCGTCTTCTATCCCGGACAATTCTCCTTCCCGGAGATCATGATGCTCTTTCTGGGCATGATGCTGGGCAACATCCTGCTGCTGGACATTTACAACACCCTCGGACTGCCCACCTCGACCACCGTGTCGATGGTATTCGGACTGCTGGGCGCGGGAGTCGCCGCGGCACTCTACCACATCTGGGGCGATCCGGCCGCTTCGGTTTCGGACCTCTCGCAGTACATCAACACCGGAAAGGCGATGGCCATCATCGCGGCCATCCTGCTCTCGGTGGCGCTGGCGTTCGCCGCAGGGTCGCTCTTCATGTACGTTTCGCGGCTCATCTTCTCGTTCCGCTACGCGAAGGTGTTCCGCCGCTGGGGCGCCGTATGGTGCGGCATTTCGCTGGCGGGAATCCTCTACTTCGCGCTGTTCAAGGGGCTGAAAAGTTCGGGGCTGATTCCGACTTCGGTCGGAGAATACGTCGGCGAGCACGTGCTCGTAACGCTGCTCGTCTTCTGGGCCGGGGCGTCGGTCGTGCTCTGGATTTTCCAGCGCATGCGGCTCAACATCATGCGCATCACCATCCTCACAGGCACCTTCGCGCTGGCGCTGGCCTTCGCAGGCAACGATCTGGTGAACTTCATCGGCGTGCCGCTGGCCAGCTACGACGCATGGCAGATCGCCCGCGAAACGGGCAGCGAGTCGATCATGATGGGCGAACTGGCCAATCCGGCGCGCGCCAACTTCCTGCTGCTGTTGCTGTCGGGCGCGGTGATGGTCCTGACGCTCTTCTTCTCGAAGAAATCGCGCCACGTCACCGAAACCGAGCTTTCACTCGCCTCGCAGCACGAGGGCGACGAGCGGTTCGGCTCGACCTTCGTATCGCGCAGTCTGGTACGCGCCTCGCTCGCGCTCAACACCATATGGACAGGGCTGATTCCCGACCGCATGCAGAAAGTCATCGACCGACGCTTCGAACCGCTGCCTGCCGAGGAGCGTTCGTCGGCGCCCTACGACATGATCCGCGCCGTCGTAAACCTCACGGCCGCCTCGATCCTGATCGCCATAGGCACCTCCTACAAACTGCCGCTCTCGACCACCTACGTGGTCTTCATGGTGGCTATGGGTTCATCGCTCGCAGACCGGACGTGGGGCCGCGAAAGCGCCGTATACCGCATCACGGGCGTCATGGCCGTCATTTCGGGGTGGTTCATCACCGCGCTCGGCGGATTCCTGATCGCCCTCTGCGTGACGCTGCTGCTGCTCTGGGGCGGCTGGATCGCCGTCACGACGCTCGTCGCTCTCTGCGCATGGCTGCTCATCCGCAGCCACCGCACCAAGCCGGAGGAGAAAGCTGCCGCGGAGGAACTGCCGGTAATCAAGGCCGAGACTCCGGACGAAGTGCTCTGCGTCTGCATCGGCGAAGTATGCACGACGATGGAGCAGGTGACGCGCATTTACAACCGGACGCTGGTCGCCGTTTTCAAGGAGAACCGCAAGGTGCTCAAGGAGATGGTGCAGTCGTCGAACAGGCTCTTCGAAGAGGCCCGCGACCGCAAATACGGCATCATGCCGACGCTGCGCCGCCTGCAGCAGTGCGACATCGACACCGGGCACTTCTACGTGCAGGTGACGGATTACCTCTCGGAGGTGACCAAGGCGCTGATCCACATCACCCGTCCTGCGTTCGGACACATCGACAACAACCACGAAGGGCTGTCGAAGGAGCAGATCGTGGATCTGATGCGCGTAAACGATCAGGTGGAGGCGATTTTCGACAAAATCAACGACATGCTCCGCACGAAGGACTTTTCGGATCTGGACATGGTGCTCGAAATGCGCGACAAGCTCTTCGACACCATCGTCGAGGCGATCAAGAACCAGCTGCGCCGCATCAACGGCGACCCGGCAGCCAGCACGCGGGCCAGCGTACTCTATCTGACGATCCTCAACGAAACCAAGACGATGATCCTGCAGGCCCGCAACCTGCTCAAGTCGCAGCACTACTTCCTCGAAAGCAGAAAATAGGCGCGGCAGAAGACAGGCCTGCGGAGAATTCCGGACCGGACGACCGGAAGACAGCGGCCGGAAAACACCGCACAGAAAACACCACACGAAAAACAACGGACAGAAAACACAGTACGGCCGCCAAAACAAAGACCGCCGCTCCACGAAAGGGCGGCGGTCTTCTTCCTATATCCGCATGCTATTTGACATCCTTCACGCAGCGTACGGGGCAGGCCCATGTCTTGCTCGGTTCGGCCTCGGTTTTGATGGCGGAGACGCTGTAAGTCAGCGCATAGCCGTTCTTGCCGGCAGACGATGCGCTCCAGCAGTAGCCCGAAGTACCCGCTTCCGCGCCGCCGCCGGAACCCGACGCCGACATGATATTGATATAGCCGGCCGCAGGATAGTACCCGTTGCCTTCGGCAAAAACGCATCCGGTACGCTCCGCATCCCACACGCCGTTCAGATCGGCCCATGCGGAAGCGGCTCCCGCGCCCGAAACGGTACGCGCCACCCGTCGGGGCACGGGTCGAAGACGCCCTTCGTACCGTCGGCGTTGCTCCAGCGGTAGTCTTCGCCGCCAACCGCCGGCGACAGCCAGTCCGAAACACCCACAATATAGCGGTAAGGCTGCCGGACCGAAGCCACGAGATTCTCGGAGGGCACATTCGACGAAGCGAAACCCCTCAGCGTCATAAACTTGCCGATACCGTCGTTCGACCAGCCGGCATTGCCGTTAAGGAACATCATCCATGTATAGGGACCTTGGAACGGATCCTTGCGGCCCCACTGGTAGAAGCATCCGGCGCTCTGCGGCCCCTTCACGAGCGAAGTGGCGCCCAGATTGCGGTCCATGAAGACGTTGCCGCCGACGGTCTGCTGCCCCGCAACCTGCGAAGGATCGTACTCTGTGGCCCAGATATGCCAGCTCCAGTAGCAGTTGCCGTCGCCGTTGAGCAGATAGCGCACGTCCTCCCAGACTACGCGGGCGCCCATGGCTCCCAGCATGCCGGCGCCTTCGCCCGCCAGCACGTCGTTCTTACCCCACACGCCGAAGGCTTTCGAAACGGGGATATAGAGCGTCTCGCCCGGCGATACGACGTAACAGTTGGGGAGCAGTTCGGGATTGGCGAAAGCGGGCGTAACCAGCAATTTGCGGACCTGACCGGCGGCCAGCGAGGTTTTGCCCGGATGCGTATAGTCGAACGCAGCGAAGCCGTTGCCCTCGACCTTCAGCAGGGCCTTGCCTTCGGCGATCTCCTGCGCCGGCAGGTAAGCGCGGAAGGCGTTGCCGCAGCGCGTCATCGCCACCGAAGCCGTCTTGGCGTCCACGGACTGCATTTCGGCATCTTGGGCCGCGGCCGCCAACGAGAAGACGGCTTTCGTGCGCACGTCCTGCACCGTCACGGCGTAATCGGCCAGCTTGTCGGCGTCCGCGACGAAGGCTTCGGCCAGCGCCAGCTTATGGCGGAACACGAGTCTGATCTCGTCGTCGCGCTCGCTGAATCCCGGCGTGCGGGCCGTCATGAAGTCGGCTTCGGCAACCGAAGCGTCGTAGACGAGCGCCGTCGGATCGGCATTTTCGGCATAGGGATAATAGGCATAGAGGTCCATGACCTGCCCCTGCTCCATGTAATAGGATTTGGAGCCTTCCTCACGCCACGAACCGTCGGCCTGACGGACGAATTTGGCATTCTGGATGTAGTTGCCCGAAGCGGCCGGATAGGCCTGCGTTTCGGCATCGGAGCGGATCACGGCGAAGAGGCCGATGGCGTCCCCCTCCACGAAGCGGGAGGCATAGGCGACGTCCGTTTCGCTCTTGGTCCGGACGAGCTCCGCCGGCTCGGCGGTCAGACGGATCGCGGCGCACGAAGGTGCGGCGCCGGCGGTCTCCTCCTTCTGGCAGGAGACGACCGAAGCGGCGCAGAAGAACAAAGCCGCAGTCAACAAGGATCGACTGCTGAATAGTAACGTTTTTTCATATGAACAGCGTTTAAAAGAATACTTACGGATTCGGGGACGGCACCGCCTGCGTCAAACAGACATTCGCCGGACAAAATCACCAAAAGGGTACGCACCGCCCGCATCGGGCAAAGCGCCTCATCAACCTATTGGCAAATATAGAAGAAGCCGGACGATTTATGAAACGCAGCTTTTCGGAATTCGTAAAAATTGACAAATTCCGAAAAAAACAAACCCCGAAAAACGGGGTTGCGCTCAGAGCTGGTGCTCGCGGTGGAGTTTGAGCAGTTTCTCGCGGTACTTAGACGGCGGCATGCCGATCGCACTCTGGAACGAAGTATAGAAAGTTTGCAGGTGGTTGTAACCGAGCATCTGGGCAAGCGCCTTCAGCGGCATATCGTCATCGACGTCGGAAAGACGCCGCACGGCCTCGTCGATGCGGTAGCTGTTGACGTAACTGCTGAAAGCCTTCCCGGCCTGCTGGTTGATCGCACGGGAGATATAGGTGCGGTTGGTGTCGAGCCGCTCGGCGAGCCGTTCGATGGTCAGGTCGTTCTGACGGTAGACGCCTTCCGTCTGCATCAGGTATTCGATCCGGGCGAAGAGTTCGGCGTCGCGCACGGCGTGTTCGTCACGGTCGGGCGACGGCTTTTCAGTCTGCGGGGAAATAGGGTCGGGGGGGGGCATGGCCGGCTGCGCGGCCTTTTTCTCCTTTTTCAGAAATTCGTACTGCTGCCGGACGATCTGCTTGTACATCTTGTCCTTGCGCCGGTAGAGGATATAGACCACCGTCGAAATGCCGACGGCGAAGAGCAGCAGCAACAGCAGCAGCAGCTGGAATCGGCGCTGCTGGCGGATCAGGTCGATTTCGCTCTTGCGCAGCATGTTTTCCTGCCGCTCGGCGTCGTACTTGACCCGCGCGACCTCAACAATCCAGACGGCTATTCGGGCATGACCTCCTTCCGGTCCACCTCATCCGAGGACTATACGTTCTTTGCACCCAGCGACGGCGTGACCGGCAATATATACACTGCGATATCGGTTGCCGTCACTGGTGCGTCCGATTTTGACACGTTTTCCGATGCCTACGATGAAGCCATCAAAACCGTGGCCGACCGTATCGAACATCAGATACAGGCCACACGCCAGAAAGCCCGTCGTCAACAGATCGTCTCCAGCGCGCAGCG
>QRFC01003159.1_pt1 | contig 11216 bp, 9 predicted proteins | sample 1861061 | NCBI WGS metagenome assembly QRFC01 (sample SAMN09711282, study PRJNA482702) | Human gut metagenome, whole genome shotgun sequencing project. | reverse complement strand
TACTCCACAACGACAGACTCGGTACTGACAATAACAAAGCAGCCGATCTCTAAAAGACCGGCTGCTCAATAACTCTATCCTTAAAAGGATCAACGAATACTTTTCATTTTAAGATTTTGTCTGATAAGGGACTGCATATGAAGTTTTTCTGTTGCAGACAACGGTTTCATTTCCGACAATTTCATCTCGTTTTTCAACAACTTTATCGACGACGGGATATTAGTATTTGCGGCTGCGGCTTGAACAGATCCTTTAAAGAAGAGAGATGCATTCCACAAATCATACCACCCTAAGCTAAAATTGCTGTCACTGGGGTCGGCATCGGCATTAAAGCAATAAAGTCCACACCAACGATCTTGCGCATATACAACCTCGCCGCCTTGTGCATTTTCAGCGAAGTTTACATATTCAAAATTATCGGTTTCACTCTCTGGAAGTCCTGCGAAAGTGAAAATAGCGTTAACCATTCCGACATTAGTTTCTACCTGCATAACTCCCATAATTTGTAAATCAGCAATTCTAAAACCATTATCGGTCACTTCGGCTTCCAGTTGATTGGGATACCCATCCTTAAAATAGAAATGGTTTATTACAAGAGTATCAGGATTATTTGCATGTTTTAATGAAAACTCAGTATCGAATCCCATAGGTGTACTTCCGGGTTGTTGTGTTTGAAGATCATATTGATAAAACAAGAATCCGAATGTACCTGTAAAATCACTTTCTTGTGCAGCGGTATACTCCCAATAAGGAGCTGCAACGGTTTGAGTTTCTTCATCGACGCCACCAACCAATGCAGCAGACACATTTCCGCCGGCATCAGCGAAAGCACCCTCGGCAAAATCGAGGAATACATACGATACGGCTTCGTTCTCGTCGAACACTACACTTTCGGGCAAAGTAATCGTAACAGACTCATTATTGATAACGACACTCTCGATCGTACCGTTGGCATAAGAGGTAAGGTTACCCTTCGTCACATCGTAGGTGATAGCACCGCTTCCTCGAACAACGGTCTCGTTGAAAGTCAAAACGACACTGCGTCCGCCGTTCGTAGCTTTATATTTATTACCGTCGGGAACGTTCACCAAATAAGGAGCCTCTTCGTCGGGCAATTCGACAGATGCCGAAGCCACAGCCCCGCAAACGCCTTTTTCATTGGATGCCACGGCATATACATAGTACGTAGCCCCTAAATTCTGGTTAGAAAGCGTACCGCTCACGCTGGGTTTTTCGGCAGCTTTCACCAATGTAGAACCTTCGTATTTCGCTTGCAACAACTGGTCGGGATCGACAGTCATCGCCTCGTCGGTCACAATATAAGAATAATATACGGTTCCCTCTGCCGGAGTAATGGTTACCTTGAAAGCATCCACGGCTGTTTTCTCAGCCGTCACCGTTACGGCAGGACCTTCGCCCATATCCACCGGCGTAAAGTCTTCGAATTCGGTGCAACCTGCCCCCATGAGGCAGATTGCAGAGAATAATCCTATAATATATTTTTTCATTGCTCTATAATTTTATTATTCTTCAACTTTTTTCATAGTGACGGTTTGTGCACCGCTTGCAGCATAGCCCGGTTGTTCCACAATCCCCGCGATCACATAGGTATTTATGGAAATGGTTCCATTAGAAACCTGAGCCGTTGCCGAGCTTGCGCCATTGAAATCGAGGGTCAAAGTATAAGAACCAGCAGTACCCAAATCCTGACCGGCGTTAATCGTTATCGACCTGAAATCGGCACTTACCGTACCCATTACCGATTTATAAGTCGCGCCACTCGCCGACGGAACGATCTGCGTAAACCAAACTCGATCTACATAGTCTGCGTCTTTCACGACTTCGCAAGTCCAATTTTGCATTTGAGACGTACCGAACGGATCCAGACCCGATGCATTATATTTACCCAAGATTCCGGCAGCAGCCAGCGGGTGGTCGTCATCGCTGATGGTGACGGTAGTCGTGTAGTTCGCGCCTAAATTACAGCCTTCGGGGGCAGAAAGTTTGATATCGAAACACACATCGCCATCATATGTACCATTATCGATAGGTTCGATCGACAGGTAAGCGACCATCTCGCCGCCATCGGTAAACGACAAAGTATTCGACGTATTTTTCAAACGGTAATTCACGCCCTCTTTCGCAGCGTTTTTACCGGCATAGGCAGTCGTATCGATTTCAAAACCCACCGACACGTCGAGCCCTTTGGAAGCGACCAACGAAACGGGTATTTTAACCTCGCTACCGGCATTCTCGGCTATGGAAGTGGACTTACTGTCAAAAGCCACGAATGCATCTTTATCGCTGAACATAGGAGTATCCACCGATTGGCACGAAGCTAACACCCCTCCTACAACAGCCGCATATATAAATTTACTTATTTTCATAATTGTCTTCTATTAAAATTTATTTGCTTTGATAACCGGGATTCTGATCCATATTGTCGTTATACAAAATATCGTTCTCGGGAATTGGCAATGCCCAACGATAGCTCGGGAAATCGATATTTTTCGTGCGCGGATCCAAGTCGTAATCGGTCCGAACCAACGACTTCTGCAAACGTTTCATATCGAAGAATATATGGCCCTCGAACAAGAACTCTTTGCGGCTTTCCTCGAACAGGTTGTCGAGCGTTACCGAAGCGTAAGCCTCGGCATTACGGTTCGTGGCTACGCGGTTCAAATCGTCGATAGCGGTTACGCCCGATACCGTAGCTCCACGGTAAATAGCCTCCGAACGTATCAGATACATTTCCGAGATACGCAATACCGGCACGTTATTGTAGGCCAACTGTCCGTTTTTACCGGGATACTTGGTCGACCAGCGATAACCCGAATACTTACTGTTGGTTTTCGTCAATCCGGTCAAGCGCACATCGGTTGCGTCATACAAATTGATAAGGTCGTTCGATACTCGAACGTCGCCGTAACCGGCTCCGCCTGCAACTTCGGGTGCTGTCAAGTAGTCTCCGAGGTCACTGCGGCTACCGTCGCTCTGAGATACGTAAACTTCAAATATGATTTCGCTGCCCGATTGGGGGGCTACGTCTACCGAGCCGTCCCACATCGATACGAAGCGGTCGCCCGAAAGCAGACGGAAACGCCCGTTCTTGATCACTTTCGTCGCATAATCGGCGGCCAACTGCCAATCTTCATGGTGCAGATATACCCGTGCCATCAAGGCTTGAATAACCGGTTTCGTTACCGTAGCCACGACATCTTTCACCCCTGCGCGCACATAGCTGTCGCTCATCAGGCGTTCGGCTTCCACCAAGTCGGGTATAATGAGGTTTTCATACACTTCCGCTACCGTGTTACGAGAGGGACGGGCCGAAAGGTCGTCCTTCAAGACGATGGGCACACCCATCGCTTCTACTCCGGTAATACCGTTTGCCTTGATATAACCGTAGGGTTGGGCGTAAACTCGTACCAAATCGAAGTAAGCCAAAGCACGCAAGAAAAGATTCTCGGCTTTGATGTTGTTGATTTGCTCGTCGCTTACCCCGTTGCGCGAGAATTTTCCTTCGTTAATCGCCGTGAGTGCTTTATTACAGCCCAGTATCGCGCTATATGCGCTCGACCAAAGACCCATCGTGCTGGTCGAAGTATAGTTCCATGCCGGTTCCATACGCATACGTCCTGTATTGACCGGGCCTACCATACCGTTGCCGCACATCACATCGAATGTCAACGGGAACGATGCCCCATACCACGAGATGACTGCCCGATAGTTACCCGCCGTCGCTCCGTCGATCCCTTCGAAGGTCGACAGAGCCAATTCGTCTGACTGATCCATAGGCGGCTCCTTCGTCAGGAAGTCCTCGCAGGAAGAAAGAGCCAACGCTAAAACTGCTATCGATAAAATTATTTTTTTCATTGTAACAATTCTTTTTTAATTGATTAGAAAGTAATATCCACACCCACGATCATCGAACGGGTCATCGGGTAACTGATGATGGTAGCACCCGAGGTTCCATGTTCGGGATCCCAGTAGTTCATGTTGTGGAACGTATAGAGGTTCAATGCGCTGGCATAGATGCGAACACCGCTCATCAATGCCTTTTTGGTCCATTTCGAAGGCAAGCTGTATGCCAGCGTAATATCCTTGATACGCAAGTAGCTGCCATCTTCGAGATAACGGGTAGAAATAGCAGAGCTGTTGCTCGAATTGTTGTAAACCGGTTTCGGCAATACATTGGTGTCGCCCGGTTTCTTCCAATAATTCATGGCGCCTTTCCAAATGTTCGAATCGCCGTAAAAGCCGTCTGCTTCGAACAACGAACGGTCTTGGTTCAACACCTTGTTACCATAGCGGGCTTCGAGCTGAATGCCCAGCGATATGCCTCTCCAAGAAAGCTCGGTATTGAAACCGCCCGTCCACAGAGGTTCGGGAGAACCGGCATTGATACGGCGAGCCTCTCCGTAATTCTCGGTCAACAGTCCCTCTTCGTTACGCCACAACGCGTTACCGTTCTGAGGATTCACCCCCGCATAGTCATACAACCAATAGGTATAAAGCTGTTCGCCCTTGACATAACGCAAAGTCGTTCCTATAAAATCCTGACCCGGAGCAAGTTCGAGCACTTTCGAACGGTTGGCCGCAAAGTTCACGCCGGCCGTCCATTTGAAGTCGTTGGTATTGAAAATCTCGGCATCCAACTGAACCTCCACACCGCTGTTGCGAATCTTACCCACGTTCTGGGCCTGCGAAGCAAAACCGGTCGTATAGGGCAGAGGAGACGCGATCAACATATCTTCGGTACGACGGGTGTACCAGTCGATAGAACCGTTCAAACGGTCGAACAGACGGAAGTCGATACCGATATTGTGAGTTTTGTTGGTCTCCCAAGTCAATTTGCGGTTCTGCAACTGAGAAGGCAACTGACCGGTAATACCGTTGTACACGATGTCGGAGTACAAACCGTAGTGTGCATAGGCTGCAATATTGTCGTTACCGTTCACACCATAGCTGTAACGCAATTTCAATTGATTAAGTACCGATTTGATATCCTGCATGAAATCTTCGTTGTGAATATTCCACGAAGCGCTGGCAGCCCAGAAAGTACCCCAACGTCTGTCGGGACCGAACTTGGAGCTACCGTCCGTACGAATAGAACCTTTTACATAATAACGGCCTTTGTAATTGTATTCGGCTACACCGAAGAAAGAAACCATCGCCATTTCGGTAAGACCGTCACCCACTCGTTGGTCTTCTACCGAAACACCCACAGAGTGGTAAGGACGTTGTTGATTCACATGATAAGATATACCTTGCAAGAAAGAAGATTCATACGTATTGGCTTCCTGACCGATCAACACATTCAACGAATGGTCGTCGTTGAACAGGTCGTCATAAGTGATCGTATTCGAAGTAGTCAATATGCGATATTGGCTCTCGGCCGTGTTCAAAGAAGCTCCGTAAGAGGCAGTGTTCACGAAAGCCGGACTGTAAGCGCGGCTGGTAGTCGTGGCATACTCGATAGAGTTGTTGGTACGGAACGTCAGTTGCTTGATCGGTTTCCATTCCAAATAAACGGTTCCGTTGAATTTATACTGCTTGTCGTATTTGTCTTGTTCGCGAATAGCGGCGATCGGGTTCACGTTGAACACGAAAGGCAAATCGAAGTTGTAGCTTCCGTCCTCGTTGTAAGCGTTCATGGTCGGAGCCAAAGCCATACCCGAATAGAAGGGGTTCGTAGGAGCCAAACCGCTATCGCCCAACAAACTATTTTGCACATCGGAAACCTTCATATAACCGCCATGCAGACGAGTTCCCATTTTCAACCATTTGTTCAACTCGGTATCGAGGTTCGCGCGAATCTGCATCTTCTCGAAACCTACGGTCGGCACGATACCGTTCGTTTTATTATAAGACAATGAAGTATAGTAAGTAGTCTTGCCCGCACCGCCCGAAGCGATCAGCTCATACTCTTGCAAGCTGCCGTTACGCGTCAACTCTTTCATCCAGTTGGTCGCGCGTCTGCCGGCCATAGCCTGCGGAAAATAATACTCCGACGAGGGATCATCGGGATTATACCCGGCATTGATACGGGCATCGCGTTGATATTGCACATACTCTTCGAGGTTGGCCATGCCGAAGTCATTGTCATTGGCAAGCGTGGACACACCGTAGCGGGCACGGGCGGTAATCTTGGATTTCCCCGATTCTCCCGATTTGGTGGTAATCAAAATCACACCGTTGGCAGCACGCGAACCATAGATAGAAGCGGCAGCGGCATCCTTCAACACCGTCACCGAAGCTATATCGCTGGGGTTGATCAAGGCAATCGCGTTCATACTGTTGGAAAGTCCGCCTACATCACCGCTTTCCACGGGAATACCGTCGACCACATACAAAGGGTTGTTACCGGCGCCGATAGAACTGGTTCCGCGCACCCGAATCGTAGCCACAGATCCCGGTTGCCCGTTGCTCGACGAAACCGACACACCGGCCATTTTACCGGAAAGCATCTTGTCCACCGAAGTCTCGGGGATAGAAGCCAGATCATCACCATCGACAGTCGCGATAGAACCGGTTTTGGCCTCCTTCCGTATCGTCTGGTAACCTACCACCACGACATCGTCGAGAGTATGATCGGCAGAATTCAATTTAACGACCATACCATTACGCGCAAAAACCTCCTGTTTTTCCATACCGATGTAGGAAATAACCAAAGTTCTCGATGCCCCGGCAGGGATCTTGATTGTAAACTTACCGTCCGTGTCGGTAATAGTAGAAGCATTCGCGCCCTTCACCAAGATAGACGCACCGATAACCGGCTCGTCATTCTCTGCCGACAACACCGTACCGGAGATACTCGTTTGAGCCACCGCTAACGAAATGCCAGCCAACAGAGCGCACAATAACAATGTTAATTTTCTCATACGACTGAAATTAAATTTAAATAAACGATTATTCCTTCTTCTTTTTTCACATTACACACACTCGACAATCTTTGTCAAGTTTTTTTTCATTACACACTACTAACACTAAAACTTTTTCTTTCCTTTTTTAACCTTATTATATATATAAAACTTAATAAAAATAGCGAATCTCTATGCTCAAATCAACTTCTCATAGAAGTATTCAGCATGCAAAGATAACAAAAAAACCTCAATATAAAAATCAAATTGAAAGAAAACATACCTTTCGGGCTTTCTTTTTGATAAAACCCATTCTCTTTTTTCGGAGATTCATAAATATACATTTTTCACAACAAGACTAACTTATTAAGAAACAATATAATAGATAATTCTTAATTTAATTATAAAATAATACGAGAAACAAGAAATATTCTATGTTAATAAAATATAAAACAGAACCTACTATAATCGTATTATCGCCAAATAGCGCTAATCTTATCAAAATTTTAACTCAATTCGTTTATTCAATTAACATTCGATACTTCTCCCCCACCTCCCCTGTGTTTTGCACAGCAAAATATAGGGGAGGTGTCCGAAGGACGGAGGGGTTGAAAAAACAGCGACAGTAACAAAATCAAATCTCACACTCTCCCTCTGCCGTGTCACGCAGCAATATAGAGGGAGAAGGTGAGAATGTTTTATATTGTTATATAGAAAACACATCGAACTGTAAAGAAAGACATGTATCACACTCCTCCCCTGTGTTTTGCGCAGCAAATATAGGGGAGGTGGCCGAAGGACAGAGGGGTTAAAGAAACAGAGGGGTTGAAAAAACATCAGCAGCAACAAACCGGGTATCACACTCTCCCCCTGTGTTTTGCACAGCAAAAATATAGGGGGAGTGCCCGCAGGGCGAGGGGGTTAAAACAACAGAGAAGTTAAAAAAAATTACACAAACAGAAAAAACAAATGATTCCAATTAAACACTTTGACCAGAAACCTTTAATCTCCGAACAGTCTCTTTCAACAACTCTATCACAGCCGGCTGATTCTCGAAAATCGCTCGATTTTCAATCCTCAATACGGTTATCCCTCGTGCAGATAACCTGTTATCCCGGCTCCCGTCTCTAAGGCTCCCTTCGATTGTATAATGGCCTTGCCCGTCCAATTCTATTCCCAACTTCAATTCGGGACAGTAAAAATCCAATATATACTCACCCACCGAAAATTGCCGGCGGAATCTCACTCCATCGATTTGTCGGTTTTTCAATATCAGCCAAAGAGTCGCTTCGTATTTTGTCCCGTTGGAACGAAACTCTTTCCGCTGGACCTCTTTCTCCTTTCTGTTGAAACTTCGTTTCATAACTCATTTAGAATGATTTACAAATATAATTTCCTAGAATGGTAAATCCAACTACTTCCCCTCTTATTTTTTCAAAGCTCCTCTATAATATTTATTTACCTCTACCGATATTTCTACCCCCTACAAATAAAAATTACCTTGTAATATTTCTCAACCCCTCTCCTCCGGAACTGCCGTTCCTTCGGTCTCTCCCCTATATTTCCCTACGAAAACACAGGGGAGAAGGTTGAATACTTCTTATCCAACCGACAAAATCACATAATAAAAGAATGCCTCAAAACACCTCCTCTGCCGTGCCCCGTAACATTACAGGGTGTCACGTATAAAATCGGAGCAGAAGCGAAAGGAAAATACATCTCACCCTCCTCCCCTGTGTGGCGAAGACATATAGGGGAGGTGGCACGCAGTGACGGAGGGGTTAATAAAACAGAGGGGGTTAGAATACAAGCAAAAGCAACAATCCCCGATTCCGCCTTTATCGGGCGGCGAAGACGCAAGGAAGACGGAGGGAAAAGGGCGAGGACTGTTTGAGCGGAGCGAGTTCCGCAGACCCCGACGGCGACCGTAGCGACAAGCCAAAAGCCCGATAACTGCGGCGGCGCTTCTTGGTTCGTTCTTCTCGCTGCTGAGAAGAATGAACAAATAACGTAAATTAGTGTAACAAGGACTTTCTTTGGCTGGGAAAGAAAGTCCTTTGTATCCCCCCTACCCAGCCTTACGAGCAGAAAAAAACAACCCCATTCCGAAAACACAAGCGTATAAAAAGGGAGTTGAAAAATAAAAGAAAATAGACAAAATCGCCCCATTAGTATAAATCTGAGAAAAAAAAGAACCGTTCATGCATGCATACACATTCTCTTTTGTACTTTTGTCTAAAATTTTAAGCTGTGAATCTTATCATTGATCAAGGAAACTCGATAACCAAAATGGCACTCTTTCGGGCAGGACGATTGCAAAATGTCTATTTCTACCCGAAATGGGACTCAACGACCGTTATTGACTTCTTGAACGTTCACGAAGTCGATGCCGCCATATTCTCGACAGTCACCGAGTACGATCCCGAAGCCATAGCGATACTGCGACAGCGACTACCCTACTTTTTAAAATTCGACCATTCATCGGAACTCCCCATTAAAATAGGATATGCCACCCCCGAAACATTAGGTCTGGACAGAATCGCCGCAGTAGTGGGAGCCGTCATGCAATGCCCCGACAAAGCAGTGCTCATCGTCGATGCAGGCACATGCGTCACCTACGATCTACTCACCGCCGACGGTACGTTTGCCGGCGGAAACATAGCACCGGGCATCCGATTGAGATTACGGGCCATGCACGAACACACGGGAAAACTCCCCCTCATCGACGATGCAGGAGAGACACCCGAAATAGGATTCAGCACCGAAACCGCCATGCGGGCAGGAGCTGTGCTCGGCGTCGCTTATGAAATAGAAGGATATATAGCCCGGTTAAACAAGGTTTATCCCGACCTTTTCGTTTTTTTAACAGGGGGAGATGCCTTAAAATTGGCTGCAAAAATAAAAAGTCGCATCTTTGTGGACGAAAACTTGGTACTAACCGGCTTAAACAGAATCTTACAAGAAAATGCTAAAATATAAAATTCTCTTTATCTGCTTGTCGATAGGGCTCGTCGCCTTTGCCCAAAACGGGACAAGCTCGCCCTATTCCAGATTCGGATATGGTATTTTGGGTGACAACGCCATAGGCGCTCAACGAGCTATGGGTGGCGTAGGATATGCCTTGCACAACAATCGGCAAATCAATGTAATGAACCCGGCTTCCTATGCAAGCATGGATTCGCTCACTTTTCTTTTCGATATAGGACTCACCTATCAAAATACAATCACCAGAGAAGGCTCGCTAAAAGAAAACAGCCAAAGCGGGTCGCTCGACTACATCGTCATGCAGTTTCCATTGGGACGGTACATGGCCGGTAGCGTGGGGCTCCTGCCCTATTCCAATGTAGGCTACTCTTTCATAAACAGCATAGACAACGGCTCGGATAGCCGGTCGGGCGATGGCAACATCTCACAAGCCTATGTAGGAGTAAGCGGTAGACCCTTCAAAGGATTCTCAATAGGAGCCAACATCAGCTACCTCTTCGGGAACCTCACCAACACCAACACCGTAGTACCGGAGAGCGGCAGCAGCGGTATTTTCGAAACCATGCTCAAAGTACGCGACTACCATTTATCGTTCGGAGCCCAATACGCCATAGAATGGAACAAAAAGCATACCATCACGCTCGGTGCAGTTTATTCCCCCGGGAAAACCCTATTGGGCCGGGCATACACCAGTACCTACGATGTAAGCTCCAACACGACGATCGATGCCGATACCCTGAAAATGAAAAACAATTATTCATTGGCCTCGACATACGGCGGAGGTATCAGTTACAACTACGACAAACGCCTTACCATAGCGGCCGACGTAACCTATCAGAATTGGGCCGACGCCAAATTTACGAATCTCACCGCCGGACAGTTACAATCCTCCAAAGGACAATTCAATAACCGATTAAAAATAGCATTGGGAGCCGAATTCCGTCCGAAAAACATGGGAGGAAACTATTTCGAACACGTCAACTACCGGGCAGGTATCTTCTACAATCGCTCTTATCTGAAAATAAACGGAAACGATATGGACGAAATCGGAGCCACTTGCGGTTTCGGTTTTCCCCTTGCCACAGACAAATCGGTAGTCAACGTATCGTTCGAGTACATCAATCGCCAATGCACCCCCGTTAAACTCATTACCGAAGACCATTTCAGAATATCGGTAAGCCTCACTTTTAACGAGATGTGGTTCTGGCAACGCAAGTTCGAATAAAATTCTATTACCCATAAAAACGACGAAGCGATTGCGTCAAAACGAAGAAGCTGTTTTAAATTTATTCCGAGACAGATTGAGACCTATGTTGAAGCAGATTGGAGTCCGAGATATGCAGTCAATAGCGGGCTATTGACAAAAAT
>QRFC01003138.1_pt1 | contig 11278 bp, 9 predicted proteins | sample 1861061 | NCBI WGS metagenome assembly QRFC01 (sample SAMN09711282, study PRJNA482702) | Human gut metagenome, whole genome shotgun sequencing project. | reverse complement strand
CCGGAGCACAGGCCGGCCTTCTCTTCCAGAGTCATTTGGGAAACCAGTGCTTTAATTTCCATAATACATACTCCTTATACGAGCTTACCGCAGCATTGAGGGCTAAGATTTCCGCAATGCTGCGGTAATAGCTGATACTATTTCAGTTCTACCGTGCTCAGATCCCATTCCTCATGAATCTTGGGAACGTCGCTGATCAGGCGCTTGGTATACGCGGCCTTGGGATTGAGGATGACCTCGTCCGCCTTGCCGAATTCCACAAACCTGCCATGCTCCATGATATAAACGGTATCGGAAATGTAATACGCCAGGCCAATATCGTGGGTGATGAAGATAACGGTCATGCCGATCTCATCGCGCAGCTGTAGCAGCATATCCAGAATGGTGGCGCGGGAGCAGGCGTCAACCATGGAGGTCGGCTCGTCCGCCAGCAAAATCTTGGGCTTGAGCAGGAAAATACGGGCGATCATCAGACGCTGCATCTGGCCGCCGGAGAGCTCGAAGGGATACTTATTGGTCAGCTCCGCGAACTTCAGGTTTACAAAGGAGCAGGCTTCGGTCATCATTTCGATCTTCTTCTCCTTGGGGAGATGCTTGCCGCCGCGCATGTTAATGCAGTCGAGAAGCACGGTGTCAATTTTATTGAAGGTATTGAAGGAAGAGAAGGGATCCTGGAAAATGGCCTGAATGCCTCTCCAGTATTCCTTTTTCTTTCTGTGGGAGGAAACGTCCCGGGGCTTGCCCTGGAACAGGATCTCCCCTTCCGTCTGATTCAGCAGACCCAGCAGCATTTTGGACAGGGTGGTCTTACCGGAGCCGGACTCACCGACGATGGAGACGAACTCGCCCTCGTGAAAGTCAAAGTCCACATGGTCAACAGCCACGGTTTTCTTTTCGCCAAGTCCGAATACCTTGGTTACCCCGTGGCCGGACAGGCAAAGCGGTGCGTTGGTGAAATCCTTCGTTTTCGGAACGCAATCACTCATGGCTGTACACCTCCTTCAATTCGTCCTGACCCAGCAGGCAACGGTACATACGTCCGTCGCCGAGATCCTTTTCGGGGATGGCGCTGTAGCGGCACTCAGGCCGGGCGTACTTGCACCGCTCGGCAAAACGACAGCCCTGAGGCGGTTTTTTCAGGTTGGGCGGCGTACCGGGAATCGCAGTCAGCTTGTGTCCGCGCGTGCCCTCCTCGGGAACCAGAATGGAGCTCATCAAGCCGTGGGAGTACGGATGCACGGGATCGAACACCATTTCTTCCGCAGTGCCCTTTTCCACAATCTGTCCGGCGTACATGACCATGATGTCATCGGTCACATTGTAGAGCAGAGGCAGCTCGTGGGTGATGAACAGCATGGACTTGATATAGCCCTTTTCCATCAGCTCCCGCATCATCTTGATAACCATCTTCTGAGAGGTCACGTCCAGCGCGGAGGAAGGTTCGTCGGCAATCAGAACCTTGGGGTTCAGAATGGTAGACACAGCGATGACGGTACGCTGCTTCATACCGCCGGACAGCTCCACCGCGTGTTTATCCAGCACCTCGGGCGGCAGACCCAGTTCCGCAAACCGTGCTTCCGCCAACTCCCGGATCAGCTTCTTGTCTTTCTTGGGGTCATGTGCCCGCACCACGTCCTCGATAAAGCGGATGATTCTCTGGGTTGGGTTCAGGGCGTTCATGGCAGCTTGGGGAATGTAGGCAATTTCCGTGCCGAGGATGCTCTTACGGACATCATCCGGCTTCATGCCGGAGATATTTCTGCCGTCGATGACGATATCGCCGCTCATATAGTGCAGAGGCGGGAAATAGTAGCCCATCATAGAAAGCGCCAGCGTGGATTTTCCGCAGCCGGACTCGCCCGCGATGCCCAGGGACTTGCCTTCCTCGATTTTGAAGGAGACGCCGTCCACGGCGTAAACATCCTCGTGGAAGCGGGTCACATATTTGGTTTTGAGGTTTCTGACCTCCAGCATTACTTTACCCATTGCGTCGTCCTCCTTAGTCTCTCAGGGTGGGATTGAATACCTGGTCGAGACCCGTGTTCATCAGATTCAAAGAGAAAGAGATGAGGGTGATGGTCAGAATCACAGGGAAGTAAGCCCACCAGGAACCGTTGGTATGCGCGGAATACAGCATGGCCCAGTTCATCATCAGACCCAGCGTAGGAACCTCGGTGGTCTTGGGGCCAAGACCCAGCAGTGACAGCTGTGCTTCGCTGAGGATGCCGGAGGAAACCTGAAGAATGAAAGCCATGACGACATAGGAAGCAATGTAGGGCAGGATATCCGTCAGCACGATGCGAACCAGACTGTGTCCGGAGAGCTTGCTCAGGTTGACGTGGTCACGGTTGCGCAGGCTGATGACCTGAGAACGGACGGAACGAGCGGTCCAGGTCCAGCTTGTCAAGCCGATAACCAACGCGACCACCGCCGCGCCGCGCTGTTCCTGACCGATGGAATAGGAAATCAAAATCAGCAGGATGAAGCTGGGGATAACGGTGAAAATGTTGGTGATGAACATAATCAGATCGTCCGCAAAGCCGCCTAAGTAACCGGCCAGCAGGCCCAGGGTCAGGCCAATGATTGTGGCAACGGCACCGGCGATCAGGCCGATTCTGATGGAGGTGCCGCAGGCGGACACCAGCTCTTTAAGGACGTCGCGGCCGAAGTTGTCGGTGCCCAGCGGCAGAGTCTTGACGTTGGCAACGGCACGGATGTTGACATAGTCGGTTTTGCTGATGGAATTCACCTTTTCCAGATCGCCCTCATCATTCTCATCGGCGATAATCCGCACGTCAGCGGAGCGCAGCTCCAGCAGAGCGTTATTCAGGCGCTTGTAATAGTTCCGCTTTGCCATGGTCATGCCGGCAGGCTTGGCGGTAACCTCGTAATTGTCGTTCCACAAATCCACCAACGCGTCGGTGTCGTTAATGTCCAGTCCGGACACGTCGATGCCCATAGCGGTGAACCACTCCACCATGGCAACCCTGTCCTCAGCGGACAGAGCCTTCGCGATTCGGTTATCGTCCGCGTCGGAAAGGCGCAGCGTCTCGGTGTCGGTGCCCACGGCGTCATACAGGGAAACGTAAGTACCGGGAGATGCGAAGGTGCCAACGCCAATCATTTCCAGAGGGTTTCCGGGGTTGAACATGGGATAGATCAGCATGATCAGAAGGATAAACACAAAAATGCCAAAACCAACCACAAATTTGGGGGAATGAAAAACCTGGCGCAGTGTATTCTTCATTTTTAATTCCTCCCTTAGCTGTCAAACTGGGCGGCTTTGACTCTGGGATCGATAAAGCCGTAGATGATGTCCAGCAGGAACGTCACTATCAGAACCATGATGGTGATAATCAGAGTAGTAGCAGAAATCAAGGGATAATCCGCCGCGGTCACGGCGCTGTACATGGTGCTGCCGAGACCGGGATAGGAGAAGATGATCTCAGCGACCAGAGCGCCGCCGATCATGGTGCCGATGGACAGCGCCAGGCCGGTGACCTGGGGCAGCATGGCGTTGCGGAAAACATAACCGACGATCTTGCGATCCTTGATGCCAAGGAACCGGGCATACTTGACATAGTCGGCATTAAGTTCATAGATAGACATGGAGCGCATACCCACGGCCTGACCGCCGATAGAAACCAGGACAATGCTCCAGAAGGGCAGCTGGTAGTGAGAAATCACAGAGGAAATAAACCTCCAGCTGAAATTGGGAATCATATCAAAACCATAGCCGCCGGAAATGGGAGCCCATTTCAGTTTCACGGCGAAGAGAACAAGAAGAATCACTGCCATACCGAAAGCCGGGACGTTGCCCAAAAACAGGAAGGTCGGGAGCAGAACCTTGTCAAAGCCCTTGCGGATGTACGCCGCCAGGGCGCCAAGCAGGTTGCCAAGCAGCCAGCCAACCAGGATCGCGGGCAACTGCAGGCAGATCGTCCACATGATGGCGCTGGAAATAATGTTGCTGACGGATCTGGGATACTGGCTGAAGGAAAGCCCAAAGTCGCCGTGGATGGCGTTCTTGCAGAAGATCAGAAACTGCTCCGCCATAGGCTTATTCGTACCGAACTGTTCTGCATAACGCTCGTAAATTTCCTGCACGGCAGAGGCGTCGGACATACCGTTCGCCATTTTACCGGTGATGGCCGCGACAGGGTTGGCAGGCATCAGCCGGGGCAGAAAGAAATTGAGGAATACTGCAACGACAAAAGTAATAAGAAACCAGATTATTTTTTTTCCAAAATATTTACGGTAGCCTTTCATGCTACTTTTCCCCCTTTAGCATAAAAACGGGAAGGGCCATGCTCCATGAAGGAGCATGGCCGCTTCGAATTAACTGTTAGCCGACCAGCTCGAGCTCGTACAGCGCGGCAATACCGTAGCCATCGGTGCAGTCAGCAGGGGGAATGTTCCGGCCGTCATCGCCGGCGGGGAAGTTGGTCCAGACAGACTCGTTGACGCAGTGGAACACGGAAGGACGATACATCAGGGAGAAGCTGGGAACCTCGGTCAGGTAGATCTCGGTCAGCTTGGTGTACAGATCCTTCAGCTCAGCAGTGTCAGTGGTGGTGGGGATCTTCTTGATGAGAGCCTCAGCCTCGTCATTGACGTACTGGCCCCAGTTGCCGGACCAGTTGTTGGCAATACCCACATAGTCCTTGCCCATAAACTGGTTCACACGGCCCCAGGGATTGGAGGGAGTGGAAGCATCGGGAGACCACATGAAGATGGCGTACTCAGTCTGGTCGGGATCGACAAACACGGTCTGATAGATGGAGTACTCGGGATACAGAGTGGTGATCTCAACGCCAATGTTCTTACCGGCAGCGGCAACCACTTCCATGGAGGCCTGCCAGTCAGTCCAGCCGTTGGGGCAAACAGCGTTCAGGGAGATCTTCTCACCGTTCCACTCACGCCATCCGTCGCCGTCGCTGTCCACGATACCGGCTTCGTCCAGCAGAGCCTTGGCGCCTTCGATGTCATTGCCTGCCCACTGCAGATCGGCAACGGCGTCGTGATCGTACAGAGCCTGCTCACCGTCGGTGGGGTTCATCAGGGAGCGGGGAACATCGGAGAAGCTGGGGGACTGATTGGTCATGGCGTTGGCGATGATGGTATCGTAGTCAACAGCCATGGCAATGGCCTTACGAAGGGCGGTATTCTCAGCGATAACGGGGAGGTTCATGTTGTACCATGCGGTAGGCATGGTCAGGCAGACACCATAGGGAGCTTCGTCATAGAAGGTGGAGATGGGCAGGCCGTCTTCCAGCCACAGATTCTGAATGTTGCCGATGAACTGCTGGCAAACGTCAACCTCGCCAGCCTTCAGAGCGACTTCACCAGCGGCGTTATCAGCGTAGATAACGTGAGCCAGGTACTTGGGAACAGGGAGCTTACCCCACATGGAGGCGTCCTGACCCCAGTAGTTGTCGTCACGGATCAGAACGACCTTCTGATCGTCGGAGTAGTACTTGGTGTAGGGGCCGGACCAAACGACATCATCACCGGGGTCGTTCAGGATAGCGGTGGCGTCGCCGTTGCAGCGCTCAACGACCTTGTCGATCCAGGCAGCCTGCGCAATGGGAGCCAGTTCCAGGAAGTCCAGAACCTTCAGGGGGTTGACAGGCGCGCCGCTGGCATCAAGCTTGCAGTGGATGACCAGGCTCTTGTCACCGGTAGCCTCGATGCTGTCGATGAAAGCGCCGTAGGAAGAACCGGTGCCGTTGCCGATCTCAACGCCGATTTCCCAGGTGCGGACAACGTCGGCGGCGGTGACAGGCGTGCCGTCAGACCAGTGGGCGGCTTCCTTCAGATTGACAGAAAGCTCAGTCATGTTGTCGTTCCAGGTGTAGTCGCCGTCGGCCAACAGACCGATCAGCTCGCCGGTCATTACGTTCCACATGTACAGGGTCTCGAACATGGTGGTACGGTAGCCGGCACCAGCGGCGATGGCCATGGCGTTATTCTGGTTGGTTCCGATGATGTTCCAGGAGTTGACGGTACCCCACTGCTGACCAGCAAAGTACAGGGTCTCGTCACGAGGCAGGTCGGTGGTATTACCGGCTGCTTCGGTTTCGGCAGGAGCTTCCGCTTGCGTGGGAGCCTCGGTGGCAGCGGGTGCTTTCGTCTCCGTAGTGGCGGAGCCGCCGCAGGCAGCAAGGCCAATAACCATGACCAGCGCCAGCAGCAACGCGATGAGCTTTTTCATTGTGTTTCCTCCTTTAATTTTTGTTATTGACCTTCTTGGGGAAGGCCATTAACTACAACGGTTTATCATGTCTTTCCTGAAAGGAAAGACACAAAAAGGGATATCCCTTTTTGCCGGATGAAATCACGGTGTCAGCTTTTTCACCGTTTCGCCCGGGAGCAAGGTCCCGCCAACCACATGGCGTCCCGGGATGTAGGATCTTCCCTCTTCCACTGCTCTGGCCAGCTCCTCGGCTGCCAGCTCTCCCATCCGCTCGGCATCCTGCCGCATGGTGGTCAGCTTCGGGCGGAGCATCTGACAGAAATCAATGCCGTCATACCCGACGATGCTGACATCGTCCGGGACGGACAGGCCCATTTTCTCAAGCTCGTTTTTGCCCCCAAGGTGGGCGATGTCGTCGGGATAGAGGATGCACGTTGGCGGATCGGGAAGCTCCATCAGCTTCCGGGTTGCCGCCGCCGAGGATTCCGGATCCAGATACATGCTCTGAACCAAATATTCGTCCGGCAAGGAAAGCCCCAGTTCCTTGCAGGCTCTGCAGAAGCCGGAGATTCTGCGGCGCGTCACCGGCGTATCTTCTCCATAGGCGAACGCAATCTTCCGGTGTCCCATACTATACGCATATTTCACCAGTTCCGTCATCCCGCCCACGTTATCGGACAGGACACTGCCGCAATTTTCAAACACACAGTCAATCGTCACAACGGGGATGCCGCTGTTCGCCAGATCCACCACGGCGTGCTCCGTATAATCCACGGAGGCGATGACCACTCCGTCACAGTTACGGTAACGGGCGTGATCCACATAGCTGATTTCCTGACCGCCCATGTGGTCACTGATGAAGGAAATGTCGTAGCCCAGTTCCTCAGCGCGATGCTTGAAGCTGTTGAGAATGTGGGAGAAGAAGCTGTGCGTCAACCCCTTGTTGGCCTGATCCTCAAAAAGAACGCCAAAATTATACGAGCGGCTGGTTTTCAGCATCCGTGCGGCAGAATTTGGTGTATAACCCATTTGGGAAGCCACTTTGCGGATAGTCTCTTTTGTCTCTGCGCTGATATCCGGCGCGCCGTTCAGCGCCTTACTGACAGTGGCAATGGAGAAACCGCACTCCTTTGCAATCATCTTTATCGTCACCATAATGGCCTCCGGGGCCTGAATTTGTCTGCGAATGCAAGGACATGTGCATTTTGAACAATCGGCCGCATATCTGAAACGTTTTCGTACAGCTATATTAACACCATTTTATTTTCTTGTCAAGAGGGTTTTTGAAATTCAAGAATTTTTGTACAATCCGCTGATAAACTATGGAATATGCTTAATCTGAGTCCAATTTTCACAATTAAGCTATTGACTTTGACGAATGATTGTCCTATAGTGTATTTTGTAAACAAGTCGATTTCGAAAACGTATTCGGAGGTATTGCCAATGAAAACACGCACCCTTAACGGCGCATGGACGCTGGAAATTCCGGGCACCCCCTTTGCTGCTGTCCCCGCCACCGTCCCCGGCTCGGTTTACCATGACCTGCTCGCCGCGGAGCGGATTCCCGATCCATTCTACCGGGACAACGAAATGGAAGCCCTAAAGCTGATGGACAACGATTTTGTCTATTTCCGCAGCTTCCAGGTGGACGATGCCCTTCTCGCCGGGGACAAGGTTTTGCTCCGGGCAGAGGGACTGGACACCATCGCCGCCGTCCATATCAACGGTCAGATCGTCGGTGAGGCCTGCAATATGCACAGAATCTGGGAGTTCGACGTTAAGTCCGTTCTCCATCCCGGAGAGAACACCATCACCGTCTCCTTCCGCTCTCCTACTAAGTATATTAAGGAAGCATACGCAAAGTCCGTGGCAGACGGCAGCTCTGATGCCATGGTGGGCTTCCCTAACATCCGCAAAGCCCACTGCATGTTCGGCTGGGACTGGGGTCCCCGTCTGCCTGACGCCGGCATCTGGCGGAACATTTCCATCATCAGCATCGAAAAAGCCCGTATTCAGGACGTTCGGGTGGATCAGTTCCATAAAGACGGCACGGTTCGTCTGCGCATACATACCAATCTGAACCGTTATACCGATGACGAGGTCTGGGTCAACGTTTCCGTCACCGCTCCCGACGGCTCCGTCCTCACTGCCAGCGGCACCGACTGCGAGCTGATCGTCCAAAATCCCCAGCTCTGGTGGCCTGCCGGCTTCGGCGGTCAGCCGCTGTATCAGCTCAGCGTTTCCCTGTGTGCCAAGGGCAAGGAGCTGGACGTTTGGAGCCGGCGCATCGGCCTTCGCACCATGACCGTCAGCCGCCGTAAGGATCAGTGGGGCGAAAGCTTCAGCCACTGCGTCAACGGCGTGGACATCTTTGCCATGGGCGCCGATTACATCCCCGAGGACAATCTCCTTCCCAGAGTCAACCCGGAGCGCACCCGCCGTCTGCTGGAGGACGCAAAGGCTGCCAACATGAACTGCATCCGGGTCTGGGGCGGCGGCTACTATCCCGACGACTTCTTCTATGACATCTGTGACGAGCTTGGATTGCTGGTATGGCAGGACTTCATGTTCGCCTGCGCCGTGTACAATCTGACGGACGCGTTTGAGGAGAACATCACCGCCGAGTTTGTAGACAACGTCCGCCGTCTGCGCCACCACGCATCCCTCGCCCTGTGGTGCGGCAATAATGAAATGGAGCAGTTTGTGGCCCAGGGCGAGTGGGTCACCTCCATGCGTCAGAAGGCCGACTATATTAAGATGTACGAGTACATCATCCCCAAGGTTCTGAAAGCAGAGGATCCCCAGGCCTTCTATTGGCCCGCCAGCCCCTCCAGCGGCGGCAGCTTTGACGATCCCCAGGATCCCACCCGAGGCGACGTCCACTACTGGATGGTCTGGCACGGTCTTCTCCCCTTCACCGACTACCGCAACCATCAGTTCCGGTATGTCTCTGAATTTGGCTTCCAGTCCTTTCCCTGCATGGAAACCATCGAAAGCTTTACCGCGCCCGAGGATCGGAACGTATTCTCCTATGTGATGGAGAAGCACCAGCGCAACGCCTCTGCCAACGGGCGCATCCTGTTCTATCTATCCCAGATGTACCTGTATCCCCGCAGTCTGGAGCTGCTGGTATACGCCTCCCAGCTGCTGCAGGCACAGGCCATGCAGTACGGTGTCGAGCACTGGCGGCGGCACCGGGGCTGCTGCATGGGTGCGGTGGTCTGGCAGCTCAACGACTGCTGGCCGGTAGCCAGCTGGGCCAGCATCGACTACTTTGGCCGTTGGAAGGCTCTGCACTACTATGAAAAGCGGTTCTTTGCCCCTGTGCTGATTTCCTGCCATGAGGAGGGCATTCTCTCCCAGAATACCAACGTCAATGCCGAGCCTTTTGGCCTGAAAAAGTCCGCCCACCTGAACGTGAGCAACGAGACCATGCAGGAATTCCGGGGCAAGGCAAAGTGGAGTCTGCGCCGCCCGGACGCTTCCGTTATCGAGGAAGGCAGCTTCGATGTGACCGTCCCCGCTTTGTCCGCCGTCTGGCTGCCGGAGCAGGACTTCTCGAATTACGGCACTTATGACACCTACTATTCCTACCAACTGCTGGATGAGGCGGGCAATGTGGTAGGCGAGGGGAGCGTCCTCTTCTGCGCTCCCAAGCACTTCCGCTTTGCTGATCCAGAACTGAACGCCTTTGTCAAGGATGACGATATCATTGTCACCGCGAAGGGGTATGCCCGGAGCGTGGAGATTCAGGCAGGTGCCGATGTGGTGCTTTCCGACAACTACTTTGACATGGACGGCGGTGTAAAGGCCGTGAAGATTCTCCGCGGCAGCGTGGACAGCGTATCGGTACGCAGCGTCTGGGACATCCGTTGAACACTTTGCGCGGGGCATAGACACGCCCCGCGCATAACGAAAGCGTATGAATATGGAACTAACAGGAAAGAAAATCAACTTTTTAGGGGACAGCATCACGGAAGGCTGCTGCGCGACTTCCCCGGAAAAGGGCTATGTGGACGTGATGAAGCGGAAATACCGTCTGACGGAAGCCCGGAATTACGGCATCGGCGGCACCAGAATTGCCCGGCAGCGGATTCCCTCTGGGGAGCCCAAATTTGACCAGGATTTTTGCGGACGGTTTTCCGAAATGAACCCCGATGCCGACATCATTGTGGTGTTCGGCGGAACCAACGATCACGGGCATGGCGATGCTCCCATGGGCACTGAAACCGACCGGACGCCGGACACCTTTATCGGCGCCTGTCATTTCCTTTTCTCCCGGCTGCCGAATCAGTTTCCGGGCGCAATCATTGTCGTCCTGACGCCCCTGCACCGGATGGGAGAAAATATCCCCAAAGGGGAACGCGGTTGGCTGCTGAGAGATTATGTTCGGGTCATACGGGATACGGCGGCATTTTATGGCCTTCCTCTGCTGGATTTGTTTGAAACCAGCGTTATCCGGGCAAACGATCCGGAAATTGCCGCAAAGCTGACCACCGACGGCCTGCACCCCAATGACTTAGGGCACGAAATTCTCGCCGGAGAAATTGGCGATTTTCTGAAAGGACTGGCGGAATGAAGCAGAGAGAAGACACCATTCGGAAATGGTTTTCCCTTTGGCTGGACAGCCGGGAAGCAGAGCTTTCCGATCTCTTCACAGAGGACGCCGTATACATTGAGAGCTGGGGGCCGGAGTATTACGGGCGGGAGATGATTGCCCGCTGGTTCCGGGACTGGCACAGGAGCGGTCAGGTTTTGCGCTGGGACATCCAGGAATTTCTGAATTCCGAAAATACCACCGTAGTTCGCTGGTACTTTCAATGCCAGATTTCCGGGGAAGCTCCAACCGGCTTCGACGGACTGTCTCTGATCCGTTGGTCTGTAGATGAAAAAATCGCCTTCCTTCAAGAATACGCCTGCACCGAAAAGCGGTATTGTCCCTATGGATAAGCAACGGGTGCCGTATTCTCTGTGTTTTCACATTGACACTCCTTATGGAAAGGGAAGGGCTTCAATTTTTTGCTCTTATATCAAACCGGCGCAATTATAGCAAAGCCGTGAATGCCAATCTATCACAGGAAA